>Ga0182012_10003240_pt1 | contig 17392 bp, 17 predicted proteins | sample 612S2SmetaG_FD_120486 | JGI IMG/M metagenome (GOLD analysis project Ga0182012, IMG submission 120486) | Permafrost microbial communities from Stordalen Mire, Sweden - 612S2S metaG | ecosystem: Environmental > Terrestrial > Soil > Wetlands > Permafrost | place: Sweden: Stordalen | collected...
CGATCAGCTTGCCCCAGTCATGCGGACCTTTCTCGATCGTCCAGCCGAACCCGGCCGCATCCTCCGCCCAGCCGCCATATTCGCCCGCCTGCACCAGCAGTTTCTTCGGCACGCAGCCGATGTTGACGCAGGTGCCGCCCCAGTGGCGTTCCTCGGCAATGCCGACGCGGGCGCCATGGCCCGCGGAGATGCGCGCACACCGCACCCCGGCCGAACCGCCGCCGATGACAAACAGGTCGAAGTCCATACGGGTGATCCCCTCGATGCCGTTCGCCAATGTGTAACCTGCGGTTTACGGACGCAAGATTGGTGCGATTCGGCGCGTGATTACCCCTTGATGCGCGCCGTCGTTCAGGCAAACTCCCGCCACGGAGGTGGGTCCACTCGCCCCGTTTTATTGTTGCGAATGATCAACAAGCAGGGAGCCTTCACGATGTCTTATGCCTCGAGGCCGCGATCCGCGCGTCCCCCGTCCGTACAACCGTGGTGGCGCGAACCCACCCAAGACAACTGGTATGCCTTCATCGCCGCCTGGCTCGGCTGGACCCTCGACGCGTTCGACTTCACCGTCTTCCTGTTCCTGTTGGTTCCCATCGCCAAGGAGTTCAATGCCGACCTGACACTTGTCGTGCTGGTCGGCTCCCTGACCATGTGGATGCGCTTCGTCGGCGCCGTCTCCGCCGGCTGGATGGCCGACCGCCTCGGCCGGCGCGCGCCACTGATGATCTCCATCCTGTGGTATTCGATCTGCAACTTCATCGCCGGCTTCTCGCCGACCTTCCTGTTCCTGCTGGTGTTCCGCACCCTGCTGGGCATCGGCATGGGCGCCGAGTGGCCCGCCGGCGCCGCCCTGGCCACCGAAAGCTGGCCGGCACGCTCGCGCGGCCTGATGGCGGCCGTGCTGCAAGGATCATGGGCGCTGGGATACCTCGTCGCCGCGGTGCTGTATGCCACCTGCTACAATTTCCTCGGCTGGCGCGGCATGCTGTGGATTGGCGTCCTGCCCGCCCTCGCGGTCGTCTGGATCCGCGTTTACGTCAAGGAACCCGACGTCTGGGTGGAAAACCAGAAGCAGCAGAAAGCCAGCAAGTCGGAGATGAAGGTGCCGCTGGCCGCCATCTTCCGCAAAGGCGTCCGCCTCAACACCATCACCTGCTGCTGGTGGCTGATGAGCGCGTTTACTGTCTATTACTCGATCTTCGGGCTGTTCGCGACCTACATGACCCGCGAACTGCACCTGACCCCGTCGCAGGTCGGCTGGCCGCTGGCGTTCTCCAACGGTCTGACCTTCCTGGCGAGCTTCTTCTGGGGCAGCCTCACCGACAGTATCGGCCGCCGCTGGGCGATGATCATCCCTGCCGTGATCGGCGCCGCCATCGCCCCGATCTACCTGCTGACCACCGATTACACGACGATCGTGCTCGCCTTTTCGCTGCAGGGCGCCTTCGCGGGGGCCATCTACGGCATCAACCCAAGCTACTCCGCCGAACGTTTCCCGACCGAGATCAGAGCCACGGCCGCGGCGTTCTGCTATCACATGGGCGCTGTCGTCGGCGGCTTCGTGCCTCCCGTGCTGACCTACTTCGCGGTCGAGCGCCACATGGGCTTCGCTGTCCCGATGCTCATCGGCACCGTCGGTGGGCTGATCAGCTTCGTCATCACGCTGTTCTTCAGCCCGGAGACCAAGGGTCAGGAGATGGTCGCCGATCTGCAGATCCTGCCATTGGCGGAGATACCGTAGACGGGGTAACGGGCGGTTCGAAGTCGACCCGCCCGTCAGCTGCCCTGTGGCAACTGAACCGTCGGACGCCGCCCGCCGCCCGGCTGGAACCGGCTCAGATACTGCGGCACCACCAATTCCACAGGTGTCGGCGTGATCCCCAGATCGCTCAGGCCCAGCGCACCCGGCGCCACGACGTTGTCCCGCGACAGCATCAGCAACTGGTCCGGCGTCAGCGGCTTGGTCGGAACATGCTGCAGCACCGACGCCTGCAGCCGCGCGATCCCCATCGGGACGTTCACCAGCATCCGGGGCCGATGCGTCGTTTCCAGGATGAACGCCAGAATTTCCCGGAACGTCCAGACCCTCGGACCACCGAGCTCGTAGAGCTGGCCCTGCGTCGCCGGATTTGCCAGCGCCGCCATCACCGCGTCGGCGACGTCGCCCACGAACACCGGCTGCATTTTCGTCTCGCCGGCGATCACCGGCATCACCGGGGAGAGCCGAGCCAGGGCGGCAAAGCGGTTGAAGAATTTGTCCTCCAGACCGAACACCAGCGATGGCCGCAGAATCGTGGCGCGAGGGAACGGCGCCAGCACCGCCTGTTCAGCCACCCCCTTGGTGGACGCATACTGGCTCTGACTATCCGGATCGGCCCCGATGGCGGAAATCTGGATCAGCCGGCTCACCCCGCTGGCGGCAGACAGCCGCGCAATGCGTTCCGCGCCCTCGGCATGGATCGCCTGGAACGACGCCGAGCGGCTCTCAGTCAGCAGCCCAACCAGATTGACAACCACCTCGGCGCCCTCCACCGCGCGGCGGACCGTGGCCTCATTCGTCACCGATGCATAAAGCGGCACGATCTGCCCGACCGTGCCCATCGGCTTCAGGAACAGGGCGCCCTCAGGGTCACGCGACGGCACCCGCACGACGTATCCCTGCAGGGCCAGCCGCTTGACGACGTAGCGGCCGAGGAAACCCGAACCGCCGAAAACCGTCGCAACGCGCCGCGTCGCCATCTGCTGCCTCCTGTCCGCGTCTGTTTCAGACGCCGCACCTGATACCCCGCGCGCCGACGGGTCTCAACCCGGCACCGGCGCTTATCGCGCGAAATCGGTTGACGCGATCCGGCGCGGGGGCTACATCGCCCGCCCACCCTCGTCCCCGGCTTACGGGGCCGAACGGTTGCCCAGATGGCGGAATTGGTAGACGCGCAGGTTTCAGGTACCTGTGGCCGCAAGGTCGTGGAAGTTCGAGTCTTCTTCTGGGCACCAACAACATGAGCATCACGCAATTCATGCCGAACGGCACCATCCATCTGTATCGGGACGACCTGCCCGAGACTCTGACCCTCGGCCCCGTCGTGGCGGTGGACACCGAGACGATGGGTCTTAACCCGCATCGCGACCGTCTTTGCCTGGTGCAGATGTCCTCCGGCGACGGGCATTGCCACCTGGTCCAGCTGATTCCGCAAAAGCGCGGCGGCCGCGGCTTCGATTGTCCGAATCTCAAACGCCTCATGAGCGACCCGGATGTGGTCAAGCTGATGCACTTCGCCCGCTTCGACGTCGCTGTGCTGCAGCATTACCTCGGGATCACCGTCAGCCCGGTGAAATGCACCAAGATCGCCGCCAAGCTGGTCCGCACCTTCACCGACAAGCACGGCCTGAAGGACCTCTGCAAGGAGCTGCTGGGCATCGAACTGTCCAAGCAGCAGCAAAGCTCCGACTGGGGCGCGATGGAGCTGACGTCGGAGCAGCTAGCTTACGCCGCCTCCGATGTGCTCCATCTGCACGCATTATGGGCAAAGCTGGAGGCGATTCTGATCCGCGAGGACCGGCAGGATCTGGCGGAGGCGTGCTTCGCCTTCCTGCCGACGCGCGGGCGGCTGGATCTGCTGGGTTATGAAGACCCCGACCTGTTCGCACATTGAACCTGTGTGGTCCTGAGTGGCACAGCGCCTGCGCGCGGCGGTGCGGTTCACGGACTTTGTCGCAATGTAACTCTTCGCAAACCTCGCGTGGTTGACCCGACGCGTCCCGACGGCTCATAGAAAAGCCACGATACGCAGGGAAGATGACAAATCTTGACCCATAGCTTTACTCAACCGCAGTCCGGCCTTTCTGATCTGCAGGTCGCGCGGGAGGTTCTGAACACCGAAGCGGCCGGCCTGCTGTCCCTCGCCGCCGCGCTCGGCGACCGCTTCAGCCTGGCGATCGACCGGCTGGCCGCAGCGTCCGGGCGAGTCGTCGTATCGGGCATGGGCAAGTCCGGCCATGTCGGTCGCAAGATTGCCGCCACGCTGGCCTCCACCGGCACCCCGGCGCTGTTCGTCCATCCGGCCGAAGCCTCGCACGGCGATCTCGGCATGATCGTCGCCGGCGATGCCGTCCTGGCCCTGTCGAACTCCGGCGAAACGGCGGAACTCGCCGATCTTGTGGCGCACAGCCGACGCTTCGCCCTGCCGCTGGTGGCGATCACCGCACGGCCCGACTCGGCCCTGGCGCGGGCGGCTGATGTCGCCTTAATCCTGCCAAAAGCCATCGAGGCCTGTCCAATGGGCCTCGCACCCACCACATCCACCACTATGCAACTTGCCCTGGGCGATGCGATCGCGGTCGCACTGCTGACCAGACGCGGCTTCACCGCCGCCGATTTCCGCCAGATCCATCCCGGCGGCCGCCTCGGCGCCAGATTGCGCCGGGTGCGGGACCTGATGCATCACGGCGACGCCATGCCGCTGGCCACCAGTGACACGTCGATGGCGACCGCCCTGGTGCTGATGACCGAAAAGCGCTTCGGCTGCCTCGGCGTGGTCGGCGATGATGGGGTTCTGGTCGGCATCGTCACCGACGGCGACCTCAGGCGCGCGATGGGCCCCGATCTGCTGTCGCGCCAGGCCGGCGACGTGATGACCGCCGGGCCCCGCACCATCGGACCGGATGCACTCGCGGTCGAGGCGCTGCATGCGATGAACGTCCATGCCCGCCCCGTGACCATCCTGTTCGTGGTCGATCCCGCTGGCCGCCCGATTGGCATTCTGCATGTGCATGATCTGCTGCGGGCCGGAATGGCATGAGGAGCGCAATCGCATGAGGACACCGTATTGACCGCTCAGCCGATGCCATCGACAGATCTGGAAGACCGGCATACCGGCGGCTACCTGCTTGGCGCGTCCGGTCCGCGCGACCGGGTGCCGCCCGCCCCGAGCCGGATTGCCCGCCGCAGGTTCCTGATTACCTTGAGCAAGTTCGTCCTGCCGATGGGCGCGGCGGCGCTGCTGGCCTCGATCGCGCTCTGGCCGGAAATCAAGGATGCCCAACTCAAGGCCCGTCTCGGCGCCAACCATGTGGCCGGCGAGGTGGACGGCGGCAAACTGATCGATGCCCGCTATAACGGTCTGGACCAGAGAGGGCGGCCATACACGGTCACCGCCGCGACCGCCTGGCAGATCGATCCGGAACGCGTCGGGCTGACCACGCCGAAAGGCGACATCACGCTGGAAAACGGCACCTGGCTCATGCTCAACTCGAAACAGGGCACCTTCAACCAGCACCTGAATCAGCTCGATCTGACCAAGGATGTCACGCTCTATCGTGACGACGGCACAACCATGCACACCGAAAGCGCCTCGATCGACATCAAGGCCGGGGCTGCGGCGGGATCGCAGGCGGTCCATGCCGAGGGCCCGTTCGGTGTCCTTGACGCGCAGGGCTTCGTGGTGATGGACAAAGGGGCGGCGATCGACTTTTCCGGGCCAGCCCATCTCGTGCTGAACGGTGTCACCCATTGAGGTTCATGCCGCCGCCCGGCCTGCTGCGCAGCGCGATCGTCTCAGCCCTGGCGATGGCTGCGCTGCTTGCGCCGGTGCCGGACCTGACCGCAGCGGCGCACGCCCAGCAGCTTGACCTCACGCATGGCGGCCCGATCGGCATCACTGCCCGCGACGGTCTCGAATGGCGCCAAAATGAGCAGGAGGTCATCGCCCGGGGCGACGCAAGCGCGGTCCGCGGCGCTGTGACCGTGACCGCCGACACCTTGACCGCCTGGTACCGCAAGAAGAATACGACCACCGCGGTCGCGCAGCCTGCGCCCGCGCCGGGGCTGGTCGGCGACCCATCGACCGAGGGCAATGAGATCTACCGCCTGCAGGCCGAGGGTCATGTCCATATCTTCACCGCCACCGATCAGGCGCAGGGCGACAAGGCGGTTTACGACCTGGACCAGTCCGTGCTGGTCATGACCGGCCACGACCTCAAGCTGACCACACCGAACGACGTCATCACCGCGCGCGACGATCTGGAATACTGGCCGCAGAAGCATATGGCCGTGGCGCGCGGCAACGCTGTCGTCACCACCACCGATGCCAAGCGGGTGGCCGCCGACACGCTGGTCGCCTATACGACGGACAATCCCCCCTCTGCCGAAGCCAGGCCCGCACCCACCCCGGTGGCGGCCAAACCGGCGGACGATCCGCTCGCCGCATCGGGCAAGTTGCAGCGGGTCGAAGCGTTCGGCAATGTATCGGTCCGCACGTCAACGGATACCGTCACCGGCGATCGTGGTGTGTATGTGCCTGACACGGGAATGGCCCGCCTTGCTGGAAATGTACGTATCACCCGTGGCCAGAATCAGTTGAATGGGGCCGAGGCAGACGTAAACATGAAGACCGGTATTGCAACGCTCGTCGCGCACGCACCGGGTTCGGCTCCCGGCGGCGGACGCGTGCACGGTCTCGTGGTGCCGAACGACGAAAGCAGCAAATCCCTCGGCACCGATCCGGCGGTGCCCCAAGGCGGCGCGACCGCCAGAAAACCGGCAAATCCAGGCCAGACGCCATGAACGTGGTGCACGACGTGCGAGCGGTGACCGGCGGCCCCGCGCGGCGCACGAAGCTGTTGTCGGATCGCGGCGGGCTGACCGCGCGCGCTGTCGGCAAGACCTACAAGGGCCGCGCGGTGGTGCGGAACGTGACCGTGACGCTGCGCCGGGGCGAGGCCGTGGGGCTGCTGGGTCCGAACGGCGCCGGAAAAACCACCACATTCTATATGATCGTCGGGCTGGTGCGGCCCGATACCGGCACCATCAGCCTGGACGGTGCCGATATCACGCGCTTGCCGATGTATCGCCGCGCGCGCCTGGGGATCGGCTACCTGCCGCAGGAGGCCAGCGTTTTCCGCGGCCTGAATGTCGAGCAGAACGTGATGGCCGCGCTGGAGGTGATCGAGCCGGACGCTGCGACCCGCGACATGATGCTGGACGAACTGCTGGCGGAATTCGGTATCAGCCACCTACGGCGCACTCTCGCTTTGGCTCTGTCGGGTGGCGAGCGGCGGCGCGTCGAAATCGCCCGCGCCCTGGCGACGCAGCCGTCCTACATCCTGCTCGACGAGCCGCTGGCCGGCATCGACCCGATCGCGGTCGGTGAAATCCGCGATCTGGTCAAGCATCTGAAGGACCGCGGCATCGGCGTGCTGATCACCGACCATAACGTGCGGGAAACCCTCGACATCATCGACAGAGCCTACATCATGCACGATGGCCGGGTGCTGATGGAGGGCAAGCCAAGCGAAGTGGTCGCTCACGAGGATGTGCGGCGCGTGTATTTGGGGGAAAAGTTCAGCCTTTGAGAGTTTCCCGGCAGCGTCTCCGAACTTGACAAACGAGTTTGCACGCTTTTTGCATGTGAAATCGCGGAAACCATTTGACCCCGCGCCGAATGACTAGATAATCGCCGCCATGGCGATTGCTCCCCGTCTCGACTTACGCCAAAGCCAGACCCTGGTCATGACGCCGCAATTGCGTCAGGCCATCAAGCTCCTGCAATTCTCCAATATCGAGGTGAACTCCTTCGTCGAAGAGGAGATGGAGCGCAATCCGCTGCTCGAACGCGACGACGCGCCGGACCCGCCGGTGGGGGAGCGTGCGGCGCTCGACCAGATCGAGCCCCGCACCGCCGCGGTGGTCGATGCCGCCGACGCCGTGCGGTCCGACACCTTGCCGGCCGAATCCGGCTCGCCGCTGGATGCAGAACACGCCGAAACCTACGATCCCGGCGGCGCCTCCGACGGCGGACCGATGCTCGGGCGCATCGACGGCGGCGGCGGCAGCCACAGTTTCGAAGGCGACGACCGCGGCATCGACGACTTCGCCGGCGATGAGCGTTCGCTGCGCGATCACCTCGGCGAGCAGTTGCGGCTGAATTTTACCGATCATGTGGACCAGATGATCGGCGCCCACCTCATCGCGCTGCTTTGTCCCGCCGGCCGGCTGACCGCCGACCCAGTGGCGATCGCCCGCGCGATGGCCCTGCCGCTGGAGCGCGTGGAAGCCGTCCGCGCCCGGATGATGCGGTTCGATCCGGTCGGCCTGTTCGCCCGCGACCTGAAGGAGTGTCTGGCGGCGCAACTGGCTGAGCGCAACCGGCTCGATCCGGCGATGCAGACCTTGCTGGACAATCTGGAACTGCTGGCCAAGCGTGAGAACCGCCGCTTGATGGCGCTGTGCGGCGTCGATGCGGAAGACCTGACCGACATGATCGCCGAGATCAGGGCGCTCGACCCCAAGCCGGCCGCCACATGGGATACCACGGCGCCGCAACTGGTCGTGCCGGACCTGCTGATGCGGCAATTGCCGGATGAAAGCTGGATCATCGAACTGAACCCGGAAACCATGCCGCGGGTCCTGGTGAATGAGCGGTTCTATGCCAAGGTCGCGCCGCAGGCGAAAAAAGACGAAAAAGTCTTTCTGACGGAGCGGTTGGCGAACGCCAACTGGCTGGTTCGGTCGCTGCAACAGCGGGCGCAGACCATCCTGAAAGTGGCGGCCGAGATCATCCGTCAGCAGGACGGATTTCTGCGGCTTGGTGTGGCGCACCTGCGACCCTTGATTCTGCGCGACATCGCCGAAGCGGTGGAACTGCACGAAAGCACCGTCAGCCGGGTCACCGCGAACAAATATATCGCCACGCCGCGTGGCACGTTCGAGCTGAAATACTTCTTCACCACGGCGATCCACGGCACCGATGGCGGCGACTCGCACAGTGCCGAGGCGGTCCGTCACCGTATCCGCGGCCTGATCGACCTGGAACCGCCCGCTGAAATCCTGTCCGACGATGCGATCGTCGCCGTTTTGCGCCGCGAAGGCGTCGATATCGCCCGCCGCACCGTCGCAAAATACCGTGAGGCACTGCGGATTCCCAACTCCGTCCAGCGCCGCCGGGAAAAAGCCGTCCCGGCGTAAACACGGGAAGCTGACCCGCGTTTGTTGCAGGAATACGACAGGGCGGCGCCGCCGCGGCCAGCAAAAAATAGTCTCATCTATCAAGGGCCTGGCCGGCGTCGCGCCGGCGAAGGGGTGGCCTGACGGGGCTTGGTCGGTATCACTAAGGGATTATCCGTAGTGGACACCGCAGCCCGCGCCATGCCCAAATAACGCAGCCGCCGGAGCACCGGTCATTTGTTATGTTCCGGGCGGCCTGTCGAACTGGTCGGGAGAAAATGATGCAGATCACGGTCTCCGGCAAACAAGTCGATTTGTCGGACGCATTACGCACCCGGGTGTCCACTCAGATGGACACGATCGCGGGCAAATACTTTGATCATGCGCTGGAAGCGCACGTTACATTCAGCCGAGCACGAAGTTTTTTCACGTGCGACATCAATGTTCACGCCGGCCGCGGGCTGCAGTTGCGCGGCGAAGGCGAAGCAGCGGACGCCAATACCGCATTCGACGACGCAGCGGAGCATATCGCCAAGCGGCTGCGCCGCTACCGGCGCCGGGTCAATGATCACCACCGGGACATGGCCAGCCGGGATCGGCCGGAGGCGGCTCGGCAGTATATCCTTCAAGAGGAAGTGAACGGCGCCGACCACGCCGCCGGCGATGCTCGCACCCTCGACGAGGCCTATGCCACCGTGGTCGCCGAAACCCAGACCGAAATCGCCAGCCTGTCGGTCGGCGAGGCCGTGATGCGGATGGATCTGGCCGATCAGTCGGTCATGATGTTCCGCAACAGCGCCTCCGGCGTGCTGAACGTGGTGTATCGCCGCAACGACGGCCATATCGGCTGGATCGACCCCGGCGCTTAGCTGGGCGAGCCTGTTCCCGGTCCAGGGAGGACTTCCACCTCGGCTGCCCTTCTCCAGCATGCGCGGCGCGATCGATGTCGCCGCCGCCGCTCGGCAGGTTGGGTAGCTGGCCGATGACGTGCAGCGGCGTCTCTGGCCCGGGATAACCGGCTCGGCCCACGGCGGATGACACCGGCACGTCCCCGACCATGACAGGCGCGCGCCGGACTGTTACGCTGGCCCTGCTGACAACAAAGTCATCGGGAGGTTTCCAATGCCATTGCCACAGGATATCCGGCCGGCGTTTCAGACAATCCAGGACACCCTGATTCGCTCCGACGCGCCCTGGATCGAGCAGAGTCCGCAATCGTCGATCAAGGTGCTGTGGGTCGGCCGTGAAACCGGCTCCTGGGCCACGCTGCACTTCTGGAAAAAAGGCTATGCGGCGCGGCCGCACAAGCATCTCGCGGGGGCCCACGCGTTCATCCTGTCCGGCAAATTGCAGGTCCGCGACGGCGTGCTGAACGCCGGCGACTACGTCTACGAGCCGTCCGGCGTGCTGCATGACGCCACGACCGCGCTGGAAGACACGACCTATCTGTTTTTCTGTCAGGGTCCTGTCCTGTATTTCGATGAGAACAACTTCACCGGCTACACCAACTGGGAAACCATCGAAAAACTGCGCGAAACCCACGCCGCAGCGACACAGGCGCAAGCCGCCGAGTAGCCCGCGCCGCCACCTCAGCGCAACGGGCGCGCAAAACTCAGCTCGTGCCCGTCGGGGTCGGTGAGGTGAAAGAACCGTTCGCCCCATGCGGCGTTGCGCGGCGCCGTGTCGGGCTGGACTCCGGCCGCCACCGCCGTTGCGTGCAGCGCGTCCACATCGGCGACATAGAAAATCACCCGGCCCCACCACGCCCACGCCTTCTCCGGCGGCTGCGCGGTCAGATTAAGATACCCCGGACCCGCTCGGAAGCTGGTAAAAGCCGCCGTTTCCCCACCATACAGCGGTTCAAAACCGAGCAGGGTGTAGAATCGGACCGCCCGCGCCATATCGTGGGTCGCCAGGGTGATGGCACTGATGCTCTCGATCATCGGGGCGATATCATGGCTGCCATCCGTCCAGGGGAGATCAAGACATGTCGATAACACTTGCCGAGAAGACCTGCACCCCGTGCCGCGGCGGCATCCCGCCGCTCACACCGCAGGAAGCCGAAACCTACCACGCCCAGGCGCCGGACTGGGCGCTGCTCGACGACACCACCCGGATCGAACGGACCTTCCGCTTCAGGAACTTCGCCGCCGCCTTTGCGTTCGTGCAGAAGGCCGGCGAACTTGCCGAAGCCGAGGCGCATCATCCCGACATCTCCTTCGGCTGGGGCTACGCCACGGTTTCGTTACGCACGAAAAAGATCAAGGGCCTGCATGAGAACGACTTCATCATCGCGGCCAAGCTCGACCGGATCGCCGCCGCGATGGAATAAACCGGGAGGCGGCCCGGGCGCGGGAAACGGTGTTGACGGTGGGTCGGAGCGCCGATCTCGTGCTGTTCCTCCTTTCCGATGTGACTTAGCCGTTTGATGGGATCGTTGGCGGGCCTGACATTCGCAGCAACTCCGGATACGTCGCCTGCACCACGCCCTGGCTCGCCAGAGTCCCGCTGCCCACCGCGATATACAAATCTTCCACCGAGGCGATTTTCAGCGCCTTCAACGCCGGCTCCAGCGCCTTCTCCGAGACGTCCACCCCCGCCTGGCGGAACGCCTTGGCAAGTTCCACCCGACCGGCATCGAGGGCCTGCTGCCGCTGCTCCTGATGGATGAACCGCCGGACCCGCGACCGAGCCTTGCTGGTGACGACGAACCGATCCCATTGCGGCGACGGAGTCCCGCCCCGCGCGATTATGATCTCCACCTGGTCTCCGTTCTCCAGTTGATGCCGCAGCGGCACCAGTCGCCCGTTCACCTTCGCAGCGACGCAGGTATCTCCGACATGGGTGTGCACGGCATACGCGAAATCGACCGGCGTGGCGCCACGCGGCAAATCGATCAAATGCCCCTTGGGTGTGAAGCAGAACACCTGGTCGCTGTAGAGCTCAAGCTTGGTGTTCTCCAGGAACTCATCCTGACCGACCAAATCACCCACGATTGCCAGCATGTCACGCACTTTCTGGGACTTGAGGCGTTCCAGTATCAGCGCATAGACCTCAGGCTCCATGTGCGTGAAGGCAAGCGTCTGGAGCTCGGTCTTGATCGTATCCATTCCGATCCGCTCCGCCAGCGGGGCAAAAATTTCCATGGTCTCGCGTGCGAAGCGCTCACGCTTTTTGGGGTCATTCACGGAATGGAGCGTGCGCATATTGTGCAGACGGTCGGCCAGCTTAACCAGCAAAACACGAATGTCAGAGCTTATCGCCAAAATCAGCTTGTGGAAGGTCTCCGCCTGTTCAGCGCGGTCCGAGCGTTGTTCCAACCGCGTCAGCTTGGTTACACCGTCGACCAGGCCGGCGATCTCCTGGCCGAACCGCGCTTCGATTTCTGTCAGTTTGTAGGCAGTGTCCTCGACGACGTCGTGCAACAACGCAGTAACGATCGATCTGACGTCCAACCGAAGCGCCACGAGAATCTCAGCCACGGCGACGGGATGGGTGAAGTATGCATCGCCGTTTTCCCGGCGCTGCCCGCTATGTGCCGTTGCCGCCAGTTCATAGGCACCATCTACGATGCTGGTATCGGCCGTAGGATCGTAGTCCAGAATCTTGGGCGTCAACGCGCACTGGGGAATGGCGTCCAACCAAGGGAGAGTCCGCGGCTCGGCGGCTTCTCCCGAGGGGATCAGCCAGTCGGTCGGCCACGATACGCCCTCGGTCTTTGCGCCATCGAACCGCGCGTATTTCAGTCCCCGGGTCCGCGACAAATCCGCCGAGCGTAGATCCGCCCCAAAAAACCGAAATCCGGAGAGGTCATCGGTTCCGAAGTCGACCCCGCGCAGGTCGGCGCCATGGAAATCCCGGGCCGGATCCAGTCCCGCAATCCGCGCGAGGGCGACGAAGCTATTTGTTGGCGCGTCAAGGACGGCGACGACGCGACCCAATACAGCGTTCGGGAAGGTTAGCCGGGGCGGTTTCATTACTCACGATTACTCGTTCGGGACCGGCGCTTCAGCGTCGTCCTGGCGAGCACGGCTCGTCCGGATTCGTCTTGATATTTGAGGTTCTTGTAGATCAGGGCGCTGAGTATCGCGTTCCGGGCTGTCGAGGGCGCGTCGGCACAGTCGAGGACCGCCGGAGCGTTTGCATCGGCAACGACGAAGCTGCCCCGGTTCGCGGCGACCGTCACCACGAATGGGTCGTCACAGGTGTTCGTGGAGCCGATTACGGCAAGATGCTCTCCGCCAAGAGGGCTGCCAACCAGAACGCCGTCTGGCGCCGGGCCTGTTATCTCGATCCCCCCGGCGACGCGTTCGAAGCAGTCGGATTTAACCCGCTCACCGAGCATTGTTTCGGGCAGCGGCCGATAGCTGTCGGAGCCTACGGCCATCCGGGCGTTCCGTAGTGCGATCGAGATTGTCCGCGCCTCTTGCCCGTCGTCCGGTTCGTAATCGCACTCGGCTACGCCGAATAACAGGGTCGCATCGACGTAATGGGAGTCTGGAATTTCATTTCCGGGCCGTGGTGGATGCAACCGCAGTTCCACCAGATCAGGCAGCACGGTCGTTTCGCTGCGTTCCCAATCGTCGGACGAGTTGGTCGCCCCCGGCATGAGGCCTGGTCCGTCCGAGGTGGTTTGGTGCCTGGACAAAAGATCTTCAAAGTCTTCAAAAGTCAGGTAAAACCAGTCGATCTCGCAACGCACGCCATCATTCTTGAAGGCGCGGACGATCTCACCCAATGTTGCGGCTCGGATGACTGGCGCTTCGCTCTCCTGGCCGTAACCGAACTGCTGTGTCACACGGGACGGTACAACGCCTACAGCCTTTGCCACCGCGGCGAATGTCTTAAGCTTCCCGCCACCGATTGCGGCTGCCTGGCACAACCGAGTGAGCTTGCTGTATGGGTTGGTAACCTTGCGGCGTATCAGGACCGCCTGCGATGGCTGGCTCATCGACGTCTCCCAAAAAACGCAAACTATATTTAACATATTCGGTCTGACGTGGCCAAGCGTGGGAGCGCTGAATTAATCGCAACTCACGCTAAATCAAACTCGATGTTCCTTCCGACATCGTTTTGATTCGTTAAATCAAGATCCGACCGATTCAGTACAATATAGATGACCGAATTGGGATGCGCTGCCAGTAATGTTTGTGCGGCCTCTCCATTGGAGTTACCCCAATGCTTCCGTTCCCTATCCGCTTTGCCGTCCAAATCGACCTCGCACTCAATGCGTATGCAACCGCCGCGGGCGTCTCAGACCGTGTCATGATCGGTGGCAGTCAGATCGCGCAGTTCGGCGTGCTTGTTGCCTCCGGAATCATCCTGCACGAGGTCATCGCCACCGCAGCAAAGGCGTCAAAGGCGATCCAGCGGTGGCGGCGGCACCGGCGGGCACCCTGATATGTACCCGAAACCAATCGACCCGGGCGCCCACCGTTAGCGCGAGGCGGCGGCTAAACCGTCGCCCCGCCGTCGATCGCCACCTCAGCGCCGGTGATGTAGCCGCTTTCCTCCGACAGCAGGAACAGCACCAAGTTCGCCACCTCCTCAGGCGTGCCGCGGCGCTTCATCGGCACCAGTTCCAGCCGCCGCTGGTTCTGTTCCGGCGTGCGGACATCCAGCATTTCGGTGTCGATAGGGCCGGGATGCACCGAATTGACCCGGATCTTGCGCGGCGCCAGGTCGACCGCGGCGGCCTTGGTCATCCCGCGCAGCGCCCATTTCGTCGCGCTGTAGGCAATCGCGCCCGGCGATCCGCGCAGACCGGCGACCGAGGAAATATTGACGATCGATCCGCCGCCGGACCTTTCCATAAGCGGAACGACAGCCTTCATGCCCAGGAAACAGCCAAGCTGATTGACCCGCATGTGCCGCTCGAACAGCGCCGCATCGGTCTCCATCAGCGTCGCCGGCTGATAGATGCCGGCGTTGTTGACCAGCCCATGCAGCCCGCCCAGCGCCGCGGCGGCCTCCACCGCCCGCTGCCAGTCGCTTTCCCGCGTCACGTCCTGGCGCACGAACACTGCCGCGCCGCCCAGTTCGGCGGCCAGCCGGTTCCCTTGCGCTTCAAGAACGTCCCCGATGACGACGCGCGCGCCTTCGGCAACGAACAGACGGGCCTCGGCCGCACCCTGGCCGCGCGCGCCGCCACTGATCAGTATTGTTTTTCCAGCGAGACGGTTCATCGTTTCCTCCCCACGCTCAGCCGGCGATCGGCGGCTGGTTTCGTTGCGCCCGCACCTCGTTGATGATTTGCAGCACGCGCTGCTGATACGGGCGGTACTGCACCCCGAACTCCTCAACCAGCCGGCGGTTGTCGATCAGGTGGTTGCCGGAAATGTCCTTGCCGCCGGTCTCATGCTCGAAGCTGATCCGCGCGTCCGGCAGATAGCCACGGACGATGTCGGCCAGCTCGCCCAGGCTGATCGCCGTGCCGCCGGTGTTGTAGATGCTGTGCTTCGGCTTGTCCGCCAGCAGCACGCGGGTGAACACCTCGGCGATGTCATCGACATGAATCGGGCATCGCATCGCATCCTTGTGCGGGAACGACACCGCGTCGCCGCGCGCCGGCCAGGTGATGCAGTTGACGTGATCGACCGACCCGCGGACCTTGTCCGGACCCGTAACGTTGGCCGGCCGGATGCCGGTGATCGTCATCCCGTGCTTCTCGTTATAGTCCGCTGCCTGAAATTCGTTGAACATCTTGTGCACCGCGTACTGGTTGGTGCCGTAACGGTAATCGTCCTCGGTGATCAACCGGTCACCGTAATGGCTTTGCATCCCGTTCACCGCCAGTGAGCTGGCATAGACCACCCGGTTGACGCCGCAGATACGCGCGGCCTCGAAGCAGTTGTCCATACCGAGGATGTTGAGCTTGGTGGCGACATGCGGCGCATGCTCGCTGCCCAGCCAGTAGGACAGGTTGACGACGCGGGAGGGCTTGGCGGCGCTCATCGCCGATATCACATCGTCGAACTGGGTGACATCGCCGCGGATGACGCGCACCTGTTTGCCGAGGTCTTCGAAGGGGGCGGCGTTGGGGTTGATGTCCATGCAGACGATCTCCTCGCCGCGGCCGGCGAGCAGCCTGATGACGCGAAGCCCGATGAATCCGGTGCCGCCGATGACGAAGACTGACATGTTGGTTTCCTTCCCGCCCGTTGTTTTGCGGAAGGATAGACGCATCGCGGAAGGCTGGCAAAGCCGTCCCGCCTCAGCCCGCGATCAATAGCGCCGCCCCGTAGATCGCGCCGGAGATCACGAAAGTAACGACTGTATAACCCATCACCCGCTGGATGCCGATCCCGGCCATCGCCACCACCGGCAGCGCCCAGAACGGCTGCAGCATATTGGCGACCTGCTCGCCCATCGCCACCGCCATGGTGGATATCGCGACCGGCGGATGCAGCGCCACCGCCGCCGGCACCACGAACGGACCCTGCACCGCCCAGTGCCCGCCGCCGCTGGGCACGAAAAACGTCACGATCAGAGAACAGACATAGCTCCAGAACGGCAACGTTCCCGCCGTCGCGACCGCCACGAACGCCTTCGAGATCACCTCCGCCAGGCCGGTCACGGTCATGATCCCCATGATCCCGCCATAGAACGGGTATTGCAGCATCATGCCGCCGGTTTGCCGCGCCGCGTTCCGCATCGCGGCCCCATACGCGACAGGCGTGCCGTGCAGTGCAATCCCGGCGATCAGGAAGATGAAGATCACGGCATTGACGTCGAAGCTGAACACGCCCTTCCACCACGCCAGCCCCAGCGCCAGGATGCCGGCCGCCAGCAGGAACCACGCCCCCAGCGGCGAGTCGTTCATCCGTTGCGCGGGCGACTGCGGACCAACCGAACCGTGTGCGGCTAAAGGTTCCGGATCGGGAACGAAAGCCACGACATCAGCCTCGGCCGGGCGGATGGCGATGAACGCCAGCGGCACGGCGATCACCGTCAGCAACGTCGGGATCAGGTTGAAGCCGGTGAACACCGTGGCCGACATCGGCAACAACTGGCCGGTCAGTTTCTCGACGATATTCAGCGCGTTGCCATGGGTCGCCTGCGACAGCGCAATCGAGCTCGACGGACCGCTCGCCCAGATCACCCAGCCCGAGTAGGCCGCCGCCACCAGCCAGCCGAAATCGACATGCACCCGGCGGGCGATCTCCCGCGCCAGCATAGCCCCGATCACCAGGCCGAAACCCCAGTTCAGCCAGGACGCCGCCGCGGCAATCAGGAATGTCAGCACCACCGCCTGGTTGGGCGTTTTCGCCAGCGTGACGATCCGCCGCAACTGCCTCGCCACCGGCGGCGCGTTGGCCAGCGCGTGCCCGGTCGCCAGGATCAGGATCATCTGGAACGCGAAACCCAGAATATTGAAAATGCCGCCATACCACGACGACAAAATCACATCGGGCGAGCCGTGCGGCGCCACCAGCAGCGCCAGCACCGCAA
>Ga0182012_10003241_pt1 | contig 17390 bp, 18 predicted proteins | sample 612S2SmetaG_FD_120486 | JGI IMG/M metagenome (GOLD analysis project Ga0182012, IMG submission 120486) | Permafrost microbial communities from Stordalen Mire, Sweden - 612S2S metaG | ecosystem: Environmental > Terrestrial > Soil > Wetlands > Permafrost | place: Sweden: Stordalen | collected...
AGGCGAATGAAGCCGACGCATTGACGCTTAAAGCCAAGCAGGCCGAGATTGCCCAGTTGACTCCTTTTAAGGCTAAGCTGGCCGACCTCACCGCGCAAACGGCTGCTCTTCAGGTGCAAATGGAGGCACAGAAGAAGGTCGTGCCCGAGGAAAAGGAAGTGCCGTCGTTCATAACTTTGGTAGCGAAAGAGGCTGGTGTCGCCGGAGTCGAGGTGCGCCGCTATTCACCGAAGGACACGGCAACCAAGGAATACTATGTCGAGGTTCCCTTCGAGGTGGATATCGATGGACCCTATTACTCGGTCCTGAATTTCTGTGACCGATTGCAGAGACTCGACCGTATCGTGAATGTCAGCCGCCTTTCCATGGGTTCGCTTAAAGGCGGAAAAGTGCCCTCGAAGAGAACTTACAAATGGGCACCCAATGAAACTGTTTCAGCCAATGCTCTTTTGACGACGTTTTACAGCACCGGCAAGACTGCAACGCCGCCGCCGGTTGCGGCGAAAAAGTAGGAGAGGGCCATGAACTGCAGCAAAGTGATTCTGGCATTATGGCTTGGCACGGCCGCTTGGGCACAGGTGAGGTTGGTACAACCTCCCGCACCGCCTCCAGCGTCGACATCGCCCAAGGCTGTGCCTGCGGCGCCTCACGCTACCTCTTCGTCGCCAAGGCATCCCTCGGCTTCTGGCCGTGTGCACTCCAGACCAGTGCGTCGGGCATACCCCGCACGTCATGTAAGTCGTGGAACGCAAGTGGCGTCCAAGGATGGCACAGAGAGACCCAGAGGCCAGCGCGATCCCTTTGTAAGTCCGATCATGGATCGTGCTCGCACTCCGATAGCCTGTGTCGGCACGGGCAAGCAGTGCCTGGAAATTGGCGAGGTCAGTTTGCATGGTGTGGTTCGCGGCCCCGCTGGTTACATTGCCGTCGTCGTGAATGGAGACCATACCTACTTCCTGCATGAAAAAGATCCGTTGGCGAACGGGCAGGTGGAGCGCATTACGAAGGACTCCATCGTATTGCGTGAACGGTATTACGACGACACAGGGCGGCCCGTGACGCGTGAAGTAACCCGGAAACTCGGGGCATCGACAGTGTAAGTGGATTCGTATGAATGCAAGCTTTGATAGAACCAGAATTGATGGAACCAGGAAACTGGAAAGCAAGTTTGAGAAGGACGCGCGAAATCCGGCAACGGGCAACGCGGGGAGAATCACGATGAGGGTCAAGCGACTGCTGACGGTAGCACTCATGGCGCTGTTTTGCGCCGGCTCGGCGACGGCGGCTTCACAACTGAACTCGGTGCAGGTCACGCCCAAGGAACACTCGGCGACCGTGAGCCTGCGCACTACCGGTTCTTTTGCACATAAGGAATACAGGCCGGATGACCATCTTGTGCTTGTGGACCTGAACGGCGTCACACCCGACGCATCGGTGCAGCGGACGGCTACGCTTGGCTCGCCTGTGCTGAAGAGTTATAAGCTCTCCAGCTACACCAGCGCTTCAGGTAGCGAAGTCACGCGTATCGAATTGGTTGTTGGCGATGGCGTCACGCTTGAAGTGGTGGATAAGAGTGATGGGCTGCAGATTGTGCTGGGTGGTGCTGATGCGCCAAAGGTCTCGCGTGCGCCTACTCCAACACCCTCTTCCGCTCCGTCGCCGCTTCCTGCCCAGAGTGCGAAAAGCAGCACCCCGGTTCCGGCCTATGCGCAGCCAGTTGCAAAGAGCTCCGCTGCGCCAGCCGCGTCAGATTCGGCCGCGACGAAGTTCTCCACGCCCGCTCCGCGCTCGGAATCTGCGATTCCTGCCATCATTCGCAGTGTCAGCGTGCAGCATGGCCACGGCACCTTGGATGTTGTCATCGAGGGTCCCAGCAACGCGCCTCAGCCATTTCTGCTCTCTCATCCTGATCGTCTGGTGCTTGATTTTGACAATACCGTGGTGCGTGCATCGGTTAAGAACGTCGCGGTCCATGGCAAAGACGTGTTGAATGTCCGTGTTGGCCGCTTCCACGCCGAGCCGCCGGTCATAAGGGTCGTCATCGACCTCACCGGTCCGCGCACGTTTGACCTGGTAAAGTCCGCAACGCAGGTAACAGTTCGCATCAACTCAGATCAAGCCACGGCCCAGGAAGCTTCACGCAACTCTGCGCCTGCCCCAGCACTTGTCGCTGCCTCGGCGCCAGTTGTTATTCCAGCTCCGGTAGTCGGCACCGCACCCGCAAAGCCAAGTCCGGTGAATGCAAATCCGCCTGCGAAATTTACTCCGGAGTTTGCCACAGAGACTGCGCCCGCAAGGCCCGTGACTTCGCCAGCAGGTTTTGGTCCGATGATTTTGACTTCACCTGCAAAGCCCAGTGCGGAGGTTGTCACAGCGCCCGCACCCACAAAGCCTGCGATCATCGCAATAGCACCGGCGCCTGCGCCGGAAAAGCCTGAGAGTGCCGCAAAGTTACCGGCGCCAGCACCGGAACCAGTTCGTGAGGTTGCGGTCAAAAGTGCACCGAAGACTCAGCCGATCGAAGCCTCTTTGCCCGCAGCGGCGCCCGTATCGAAGGTGGCAAGCGCACCTGTAAAACCTGCGGAAGCTCAAGCATCCGCCACCTATGGGCCCACTCCTGTAGCTTCCGTAGTGCCCCAGGTGCACAGCGTGCAGGAGAAGCTGTCCAGTGCATCCGCAAATCCTCAAACACAGGAAGCCACGGCCACTGCGCCACCCCATTCGTCTGGCCGCCAGAGCTTTGACCCCGGTGTTCGCGCCGGTGTAGCTGCTGAAACTGTGTCGGCTTCGCCCAAATCCAACCAGGTTGAGATGGCCCAACTGACTGCGCCGGGCCAGTTTCCGGGAAGTGCCTCTTCTGCTTCGACCGTCACGAGCGCGCAGAAATACACGGGTGAGCCTATCTCGGTGAACCTGAAGGACGTGGACCTGAAGGACTTCTTCCGGCTCATTCACGAGATCAGTGGTCTGAATATTGTTCTCGACCCCAGCGTTCGTGGCAACGTGACCCTGGTGCTGGACGACGTGCCCTGGGATCAGGCGCTCGATATCGTCCTCAAGAACAATCAGCTTGATCGCGAATTGCAGGGCAACGTACTGCGCATCGCCGCTACTGACACGCTCCGCAAGGAAGCGGTCGACCGTCGAGCCCAGTCCGAGGCTGTTGCTCTCGCTGTCGATCGCCAGACGGTCACGCGATTCCTTAGCTATGCCAAGGCTTCGCAGGTCGTTCCGACAATTAAGAAATTCCTCACCGCCCGGGGTGACATCATCTCGGACGAACGCACCAACGCGCTCATCATCTCGGATATTCCGAGTGTCCTGCCGAACCTCGACCGCCTGATCTCGCAGCTTGACCGCAAGAGTCAGGAAGTGGAGATTGAAGTTCGCGTGGTCTCCGCATCGCGCTCTTTCAGCCGCGACCTCGGCGTGCAACTCGGATTCAACTGGGGTAATGGCGTCAGCACCATCGGCGGCTCCAATCCGAACGGCGCCACGGGAACCAGCACCACTGGCGGAACTACCTCAACCAGCACCGTGCCGCTCTTTACGTCGTTCAGTGCGGCTGGCGCAACCAGCGGCTTCTCGATCAGCAACATCACCAAGAGCTACGGCATTGATGCGGTTCTTACCGCTGCAGAAGCGCATAACTTGGCGAAGGTCCTCTCCCGTCCAAGGGTAGTCACGCAAAGCAATGTGAAGGCAGAGGTCAAGCAGGGCGTCAAGATTCCGGTCTTGACCGCCAGCACCGCGAACGCCAATGCAAGCGTTTCCTATGTGGATGCCGTTCTGCGCCTTTCGGTCACTCCGCAGATCACCTCCGACAACACGATCTTCCTCACCGTGGAAGTGGAAAACACACAGCCCAGTGGCATCCTGAACACCAACTACATCCTGACCACGCAGCAAGTAAACACGCAGGTTCTGGTCACAGATGGCGGTACGGTCGTGATCGGTGGCGTAATCCAGACCACAAACTCCGTCAGCACTTCGCAAACGCCTCTGCTAGGCGACATTCCATGGCTTGGCAATCTGTTCAAGGAGCGCAAGGTCTCCACCGAAACGGATGAGCTGATCTTCTTCATCACTCCGAAGATCATCCAAACCTAGCGCAGAGCGAACGGCTCTTCCCATAGCGGGCTTCTTCGGAAGCCCGCTATGTTTTGCCCGCTCATTTACAATCGTAGACATGGATTTTCTCAAACGGCAGCGGTTGCTTCGCAAGGAACTGGAAGTCCGCAAGGTGGACGCGCTGATCGTTACGCATCTGCCGAACGTGCGTTATATCTCCGGCTTTACAGGCAGTGCTGGAGTGCTGTTGGTTGCAGCGCGTTCCATTTTCTTTACAGATGGCCGCTATGCCGAGCCGGCAGCCGTCCAGGTCAAGGGAGCGCGGATCAGCATTGCCAAAGTTGGAGCGCTGTCCGCCGCCGCGGCAGCCTGCATACGCTTGCGCCTCCGGAGGGTTGCCATAGAGGCCGAGTACCTCACAGTGGCCCAGTTGCGAGGCCTTCAGCAGGCGCTCGGTAAGAGTGTCAAACTCATCCCACTCTCAGGCGAGGTCGAGGCGCTTCGTGCCATCAAGGACGCCGAAGAGATCGCGCTGATACGCAATGCCGTGGAGGTCTCTTCGCGGCTCTTCAACCCCCTGCTGCGCGCGCTGCACCCCGGCGTTGCAGAAACCGATGCGGCTGCACGCCTGGAATTTCTGGCACGCAAAGAGGGTGCGGAAGGCATGTCTTTTGAAACGATTGTCGCCTCCGGTAGCCGGTCAGCCTTGCCGCACGGCGTGGCCTCCGCTGCGCCGCTGCCTTCGGAGGGGTTTGTAGTGTTAGACTACGGAATTGTACTTGGGGGATATTGCAGCGACATGACTCGTACCGTGCATCTTGGCCGGGCTCCGGCCAAGGCAAGGGAGTTTTATGCCGCGGTTCTTGATTCTCAGCTTGCAGCCATCAGCGCGGTTCATCCCGGGGTAGCCACGGGGGAAGTAGACCAGGCAGCGCGGCGGGAGTTGAAGCGCGCCAAACTGGATCGTTACTTCACCCACTCCACCGGGCACGGGGTGGGTCTCGAGATTCACGAGATGCCAAGGCTGGCGGCAAAGAACCAGGCTATTCTGCGGCCGGGAATGGTGGTCACCATTGAGCCCGGCGCATATCTTCCCGGTAAGTATGGAGTACGTATCGAGGACATGCTGCTGGTGACCGAGACTGGATACGAAGTGTTGACTCCGGTAAGCAAAGCGTTAATCGAACTGAACTGAGGCTTCAAAGAACACGCTGCGCATCGCGGGTTCGTTTCAATGAGTAGCTAAATCTTAAGCTGCGCTGCGTTTCAGCAGCGCTCCTGGCGGCCAATGAATCAGAAAGAAATTAAAGAGCTGGTTGAGTTTCTCGTCGAGAAGGACATTGCCGAGTTTGAGATGGAGCGCGGCGATGTCAAGATACGCATTAAGCGCGGGCACGCTGTAGTGGCCTCTGCCGCCCCCACCGTCTCCTATGCGCCTGCCGCCTTGCCGTTGGCTGCCGCGGCAAGTGCTCCGGTAACCGCCGCGCCTGTTGCGACCGGCATTGAAGAGGGCGTCGAAGTCATCAAGTCCCCCATCGTTGGCACGTTCTATGAGTCCTCCTCGCCGGGTGCGCCTGCGTTCGTCAAGCAGGGTGACAAGATCGCCGTCGGTCAGGTGCTTTGCATTGTCGAAGCCATGAAGCTGATGAATGAGATCGAATCGGAATTTACCGGAGAGATCATCAAGGTCCTGGTTTCCAACGGTCAGCCGGTTGAGTACGGCCAGCCGCTGTTCAAGGTTCGTACCCGGTAAGCGGTCAGGGCCGGAGAGCCTCCGGCTCATTCTACTTGCGGCGGATCGCATCCTGGTCTCCAGGCCGCCGAGGCGTGAACCACGCACACGGAACAAGGCGCGGCCACGCCGATGGACGGCCGGGCCAGCGGGAGCACACTGAAGTATGTTCAAGAAGATTCTCATTGCCAATCGCGGCGAAATTGCCCTCCGCGTCATCTGCGCTTGCAAGGAACTGGGCATCAAGGCCGTGGCCGTTTACAGCGAGCCTGATCGTAACTCGCTCCACGTGCGCTTTGCCGACGAAGCTCTCTGTATCGGTCCTGCCCGCGCCGGGGAGAGCTATCTCAACATCCCCGCCATCATCAGCGCCGCTGAAATCTCCAACGTGGACGCTATCCATCCCGGCTACGGCCTGCTCAGCGAGAACGCCAATTTCGCGCACGTATGCGAGAGCTCCGGGCTGAAGTTCATCGGCCCGCCCTCAGAGGTCATTCGCATGATGGGCGAAAAAGAGAAGGCTCGCCAGGCGATGAAGCGCTGCGGCGTCCCCATTCTTCCCGGCTCAGATGGCGTCGTCGCCAGTGAGGCCGAAGCCCTCGAGTGGGCCCGGCAGGTCGGCTTCCCGGTAATCGTGAAGGCCTCCGCGGGTGGCGGCGGACGCGGCATGAGAGTCATCCGCTCCGAAGAAGAGCTTCCCCATATGTTTAGCGCCGCCCACTCGGAAGCCGCTTCGGCATTTGGCAATGGCGATCTCTACATGGAGAAGTTCATCGAGAACCCGCGCCACATCGAATTCCAGATTCTAGCGGACGAACATGGCAACGTGGTCAGCCTCGGCGAGCGTGACTGCTCCGTTCAGCGCCGTCACCAGAAACTGGTAGAGGAATCGCCTTCACCCGCCGTTTCCCCGGAATTGCGGAAGAAGATCAATGGCATCCTGGAAAAGACGATGAAGGAGATCGGCTACCAGAACGCCGGAACTGTCGAATTCCTGATGGATGAAGACGGCAGCCTGCACTTCATCGAGATGAACACACGCATCCAGGTTGAGCACCCTGTCACAGAGTTCGTGACTGGCGTGGATTTGGTCAAGAGCCAGATCCTGATTGCCGCCGGAGCCAGGCTGCCGGACATCATTCAGCAGCCCATCACGCCCCGCGGCCACGCTCTGGAGTGCCGGATCAACGCGGAGCATCCTGAGAAATTCACTCCTTCGGCGGGCAGGATCACTGTCTTCAATACTCCCGGCGGTAACGGTGTGCGGGTAGATACCGCGCAGTATCAGGATGGCGTGGTGCCCCCCTATTATGATTCGCTCATCGCAAAGCTGATCGTGTACGGTCATGATCGCGCCGAAGCCATTGCCCGGATGAACCGCGCTCTGGATATGTTCATCGTCGAGGGCATTCATACTTCGATTCCGCTTCACAAGCGCATTCTCGCCGAGCCCGACTTCATAGCAGGAAAGTTCGACACCAAATTTATGGAGCGGTTTATGCCGCAGAAGAGATCGTAACCTTTCGACCTTAGGGGCGGCCCTGAGCCGCCCCTTTGCACAGCCATGAAGATTCCAGCACTCTATCCCATCCTCGACGCCGACACCATAAGTGCAACTTGCGCCGCAGGGGAGCTGCTGCGTACTACCTGTGCAAATGCCAGGGCCTTGGCCGAGGCCGGATGCACGGTTCTGCAACTGCGCGCCAAGCATCTGAGCGCCCGCGAGCTTCTCTCCCTTGCCCGCGAACTCCGCCGCGTACTGCCGAACACAACGCTCATCATGAATGACCGTGCCGACCTCTGCCTGGCCGCGGCCTTCAACGGCGTACACCTCGGGCAGGAGGACCTGTCGCCTCAGGGGGCGCGCGCCGTCGTTGGTCCCACCCGTCTGGTTGGGCTATCGACGCACAACGCCGTACAGTTCGCGCAAGCCCTGGCGGAGCCCGTGGATTACCTCGCTATCGGCCCAGTTTTCGCCACCACCAGCAAACTGAATCCCGATCCAGTTGTCGGACTTGCAGGTGTTTCCGAGGCGCGCCGCTTGCTGCGGGAGTCCGGCCGCGAGCTTCCACTTGTGGCCATTGGCGGTATCACCCGGCGCAATGCCAAGGCTGTTCTCCAAGCCGGGGCCGACTCCGTGGCCGTAATTGGTGACATTTCGGTTTCTCCTCTTGAATCGGCTAGGGAATTTTTTCGCCTGATGATGTAGAGTTCTTTTCAACCCCTTTGGGAGTCGTTGACCCGCCGCACCGCGCCACGGCGTCGCGCGGACCTGACTCCTGTGGAGCCGGGTACGAAGCATTGCATTTTGCCATGAAACCCGTTGTTGCAAGGAGAGCGGTGAACCAACTCGAAAATCAATCACACGCCGTTCCTGAGCAGGAGTTTGTCAAAGGCTTGGGTCTCACCTCGGCAACCACGCTGGTGATGGGCTCCATGATCGGCTCCGGCGTATTCATCGTCGCCGCTGACATCGCGCGCGTGGTCGATTCGCCCGCTCTTTTGATTGCTGCCTGGCTGGTCACTGGGTTCATGACCATCGTGGCCGCGCTTTCCTACGGCGAACTCGCCGCCATGATGCCGAAGGCCGGAGGTCAGTACGTCTATCTTCGTGAATCGCTCGGCCCACTCTGGGGATTTCTCTACGGCTGGACGCTCTTTCTCGTAATCCAGTGTGGCACCATCGCCGCGGTGGCCGTTGCGTTCGGCAAATTCCTCGGAGTCTTCCTGCCATCGGTCTCCTCTTCCAACTGGATTGTCCACATCTGGAAGGTCCCCGCCATTCATCTTGGACCCATGGTGCTGGGCAACATGGAGGTCGGGCTCAACACGCAGAACCTTGTTGCCATATCCACGATTGTGCTGCTCTCGGTGGTCAACATCTTCGGCGTCAGGACCGGAGCCTTTGTGCAGGTGGTCTTTACCACTGCCAAAATCGCGGCCTTGCTCGGACTCATCCTGCTGGGCGTATGGGTGGGCAGCACTCCGGAAGCCCTCAGCGCGAACTTCGGCGCCAACTTCTGGCATAACGCGGGTTTCGGCGCTTTGCATAAAATACCCATCGGAGTCAGCGGCGCAACCGCTCTGGTTGGCACCATTACGGTCATTGCCGTCGCGCAGGTGGGCTCGCTCTTCTCGGCTGATGCGTGGAACAACGTCACCTTCACCGCCGGAGAGGTGCGCAATCCGCAGCGCAATCTCCCACTCTCGCTCGGCATCGGAACCGGCGCGGTCATCCTCATCTACATCGCAGTGAATTTCATCTATCTACTGGTGCTGCCGCTTGCGGGCGAGCCATTCTCGCTTACGAGCGTGGGTCGCGGGATCCAGTACGCCAGCGAGGACCGCGTCGCCACGGCCGTCATGCAGCAAATCATGGGACAGAGTGGCGCAAAGCTGATGGCCCTCGCCATCCTGGTCTCCACTTTCGGCTGCAACAATGGACTCATCCTCGCGGGCTCGCGCGTGTACTATGCCATGGCTCGCGATGGTTTGTTCTTCCGCTCCGTGGGACGCTTGCACCCTCGATTCAAGACTCCGCATCTCTCACTCATGGTGCAAGCCGTGTGGGCCAGTATTCTCTGCCTCAGCGGAAGCTACGGCCAACTGCTCGACTACACCATCTTTGCCGTGTTGCTCTTTTACATCCTCACTCTCGCGGGGCTATTCATACTTCGCCGCACGCGTCCGGACGCACCGCGCCCCTACCGCGCCATCGGCTATCCTTGGCTGCCAGCTATCTACATTGTGATGGCGCTATTTATTGATGTAGTCTTGTTGCTTTACAAGCCGCAATACACTTGGCCGGGACTTGTAATCGTTTTACTCGGCATCCCGGTCTATTTCCTGTGGTCGCGCAGGACCAACGTCGGCAGCACCGTAGCATAATCCAGGCCCTTCGAAGGAGAGCTGAAAGCGAATGTCGAATCTGCTGGCAAAAAAATCAATGGCACTGCTTCTCAACGAGGCAGCGGAACAGAACGAAAACAGCCTCAAGCGTGAGTTGGGACCCGTTTCATTGACTGCTCTCGGAGTCGGAGCCATCATCGGTGCCGGAATCTTTGTGCTGTCCGGTCTGGGTGCCCATTACGCCGGTCCCGGCTTGATGTTGTCGTTCGTGCTCTCTGGTTTAGGCTGCGCCTTCGCCGGCCTCTGCTACGCGGAATTCGCCGCCATGATTCCCCTTGCCGGCAGCGCCTACACCTATGCTTACGCAACTCTTGGTGAGTTATTTGCCTGGATTATCGGCTGGGATCTCACCCTCGAATACGCAATGGGTGCCAGCACCGTCTCCTCCGGATGGTCCAACCACTTCATCGAGTTCATGCGGATCTTCAACATCGACATTCCCCTCTGGCTTGCCTATGACCATTGGACCGGATTGCGAGCCGCTCAAGACATTGTCGCCCGCCAGATGACAAGGATGTCGCATCCCGAACTCGCTCCTGGAACCCAGGCTTTTCTGCAAGCTCTCGATGCGTTGAAGCACAGCGATTCTGCGGAGCTTAGTCAGCGGGCACACATGCTGCTCAATGCTCCTCAAATCTTCGGAGTTGATATCGGCTTCAATCTCCCGGCCTTCCTCATCGCCTTGGTCATCACTGCCGTGCTTGTCGTCGGAATTAAAGAGAGTGCGCGCTTTAACGCTGGAATCGTCGCTGTTAAAGTCACCGTGGTGCTCTTTGTGATCATCCTTGGCTCGCGTTACGTGAACCACACCAACTGGGGAAGCGACTGGCACTCGTTCGCCCCTTACGGTTTCTCTGGAATCGGGGCCGGAGCCGCATACATCTTCTTCGCCTACATCGGATTCGATGCCGTCTCCACCACCGCTCAGGAGGCCAAGAATCCGCAGCGCGATTTACCCATCGCCATCATCACTTCTCTCGTCGTGTGCACCTTGCTTTATATCGCGGTCGCGGCTGTTCTCACGGGCATGGTTCCCTGGCGCGAAATCAACATTGAGGCTCCCATCGCGCGCGCTTTCTTTGACCGCAATTTAGGCTGGGCTTCCCACATCATCACCGCCGGAGCTCTCGCAGGTCTCACCAGCGTCATGCTTGTCATGCTGCTCGGTCAGACACGGGTGCTGTACGCAATGGCCAATGACGGATTGCTGCCCAGCAAGTTCTTCAGTGCGGTCCATCCGAAATATCGCACTCCCTACAAGAACACCATCCTCGTCGGATTGCTCGCCGCAATTGTAGGCAGCATCACGCCTATCGACGACATCGGCAAGATGGTGAACATTGGCACGCTCCTCGCCTTCGTCATCGTCTGCATAGCCATCATGATTCTGCGCAGCACAAATCCAGCACAACATCGCCCATTCCGAACGCCATGGGTTCCGTTCGTTCCTATCATGGGCATCCTGTTCAACGGTTACATGATGTACAAGCTTGGCTGGATGAACTGGGCGCGACTTATCATCTGGCTCATCATAGGCCTGTTCATCTATTTCTTCTACGGACGCCATCACAGCAAGGTGCAACTTGCTCGTATCAAGGCGGAAGTCAACGCCGACTGATCCGTGCTGCTCGACCCATGGACGCCTTCCCACCGGGAAGGCGTTTTTCTGCTTCAAAATCGACAGTGTGATCTCACGAGCCGCGTTTACGAACTATTTAGACATCTTTTCTGGATGCTTTAGATTGCATTTCATCCAATCAATTACGCCGTGAGTACCCGGCAGATCGAGGAGGTTTCGATGAAGTGTTTTGCCGGTCAGTTCATCACTCTCATCATGTTGATTGGGGCCATCGGAGCCACATCTCTTGCGGAATCTGCTCCACGGAGCGAGCAGACATTAACCGGCACCATAACCTGCGACGCGAGACTCACGGGACAGTACGCCTGCAGAAAAGGGCAGACCCTTCAAAGCTGTACGCTCTCCTGCGTGGAGCAGGGTTTCAAGTATCAGTTGCTGGTAGGCCAAGACACCGCCTACTTACTCGACGGCGATCACGCGCAACTCGAAAAATTTGCCGGCGGCAAGGCGAGCGTAAAAGGATTGGTAGCCGCAGGTGAGAACAGAATCGCGGTTGAATCCGTGTCGAAGGTTGCGAAGAAGCCTCGCTTGAGCCCTTCCGGAAGCCAGTAACTGCGCGCTGATCTCAACGCGAAACGCCCTCTCACTGGAGGGCGTTTTTCTTGTGTGCTATCGCCTACCGTTGGCTGCTCTCGCCGGTCCTTACTTTCTGAGTGAACTCCGCAGAACGATTGTGAGGCACGCTCAACGACTTCCAGATTTTTCAATTTCCGCAAGCTGCTGTTTTGCCGCCGCTACGTCGGAATATTTGCGGTAGGTGCGTTCCGCAACCTGCATGATCTGCTCCCATCCATTGGGCAGATCTTCTGATAGATCGTGAAGGTCCAACTTCAGTTGACTCGCTTCAAAGCTAAGCCGCTTGATCTTGGCTTTTAGTTCGTCTGTTACCTTCGTTTCACTCACACGTTTTCCCTTTCATGTATTTGCCGGCATGAACGGCGCCGGTTCCGTGCTCCAATGGGTTGAAGGGTGAAACTCCTGTAGGCATTTGGAGCAGCACAATCAATCCACCCATGACTTATTCCGTATGAGGAGTCGCTGAGCAAGTTATCCAGCCTCACGATTACTCGAAAGAGAGTGCATGTGTCAAGGTTCGAAGCGATGTGCGATATAGCAAATGCTTCCAATCGCAGGTGGGAAGACTACCACAAGAGGTGTTTAGACTATATCTCCAGGTGGGTTACCCTGTTCGCGCACTATTGCGAAATACCCGAGAGTAGTATTGACCTCTACAAATGGAATGGCGAGCGAGGCGATCGCTGTGTATTGAAGCCGCCAGACAACGGAAAATTTAGTGCATACGGCGCGGCTGTCCATGACGAGAAGAGTAATTGCTGGGCTGTCGGCGTGGTCATACGGCTCGGGAGACATGCGGCTCCCGCAAACATAGTCTATTTCCCCCTGTTCATCGGCGAGAACAATCGTCAGCCGACCATCAGAATTGGCTGGATCGGCGATGCAAAGCCCTTGGACTTGGAGAACGCAATTGATTTGTATGAGTCATTCGATTCCGTGATGGAACTGATCAAGGGTCTTTACGGCGGAACTCAGAGTGAGGGAAAGAAAGGCATCGGTATTCACGCATGAACTCCAAATCAAAGACCGACGTTATTGGTCAAGGAGCGCGGAGCCGTGAGCACGCAGCAAGAAGAGCTTCACACTCAATCTGGTCGAGCCGCAGCGCAGATATTTCTTGCGAATGAACACTTCTCGAACATCTAAACCCTTCCGCCTGGAGAGCCAAACCTCCCGGCAGGATCTAGTGCTCGATGTGAAACCAGGGGTGGGTGACGACTTCGGCGAGGATGAGCAGCAGCGTGGCTACCGAGGTGGAGATCTGTATCCATCTGCTGCGACGTTGGCTCGAGCTCAGCGGCTGAATCCGCCACTGTGCCGAGGGGTTGCGGCGAATGCGATTCTCGTTCCAGAGCAGAAGCAAGTTGAGTGCCGCCATGACCCCGGCAATCCATAAGATAGGGATCCGCACGGAGTTGCGGTGAAACCCCTGTGCTGGACCAACGGCTCCCGCCGCGAGCAATGACGTAAAACCGAGGAGCACGCGCACGCCGCTGAGCGCAACTGCCGCAACGCAGATGGCCTGTACGGCCGCCAGCGCCAGGGAAGCCCAGCCAATCAAGACGCCTCGCAATGTTCCCACGCTCACTCTCCGGCTCTGAATTGTACTCGGTTTACTATTCCCCGCGTTTCTGTTCGTTCATCGATTCCTGCAATCGGTTGTGCAGGCGCTCACCAAACCCTACTGGAACCTCGAAAGTCCGTTTGTCACCTACCAGTACCAGAATGTTGCGCGTGGAATCCATCACCGCGGAGCAATGGCGGCAGTTAGCCAAGTGACGTTCGATGGCCTCACGCTCCTGCGGCGTCACCGTTCCGTCGATGTAATCGGAAACCTGCGACCATACGTGTCTGCAATCGATCTTCATCTGCCACCCGCCTTCCGGGTCAACCAGCCCATCAGCCCACGCTGCTTTGGCGCCAACTGTGGCACGAGCAACTTCTGCATGGAAAGCCGTGCACGGAACAGCCGTACCTTGACCAACCCTTCATTCACTCCCGTTGCCTCTGCGGTTTCGGTAATGCTCATACCTCGCACATCGCGCAAGATCAGCACCTCGCGATGCTCAGGCGAAAGCCGCGCAATTGCTTCCTGCAGTGCCTGCCGCAATTCCTTGCGCTCCAACTGTTCCGATGGAATGTAGCGCCAGTCGGCGAGCACCGAGGGCGTATAGTCGCCGCGATCTTCGTCGCAATCATCGAGAGAATCGAGCTGATCTCCCTTGGTCTGCCGAAGGCGGCTGCGCGCTTCATTCAACGTGATTGCAATGAGCCAGGTGCTGAACTTCGCATCGCCGCGAAAGCTCTTGAGCCCCTTGTAGGCTTTTATCACTGATTCTTGTGCAACGTCTTCGGCATCTGCCTCGTTCTGCAAGATCGAGTAGGCGGCCACGTAGAGTCCCCGCTCGTATGGGCGGATCAGTTCGTGAAAGAGTTCGCGCTCTCCGGCTAGAATCCGTGCGATGATCGCGGCTTCCCGAGCGGAGGTCTCGGCTGCAGTTGCGGTCCGCTCCCCGTCATTTCCGGCAATTGCGCGCGTGTTCATCTCTGTGTTAAGAGAGACTCCATACCACGGCATAAAGTTACACGTCCGCCAAAATAAATACTGAAAAACATTTTCAATTCCGCTGTAACTTTTCGTTCCCCTTCCAGTCCCATGAGCGTTGCCAGGCAGTCCGGATTCGACCTACCGGCGCCATCCATCAACCCAAACCTGTTTTCGAAAGGAACATCCCAATGACCAAAGCCACCATGAAGTCCCTGTTGATGACCGCCGCCATGTCCGGACTGTTGACCGGCGCCACCACCACGCTCGCAGCCTCCACCTCCAGCAACACCGGTGCAACCAGCAGCATCAGCCGTGCCCTCGGCCTCTCTGCCTCGTCTAGCTTCGACGACCAGAAGACCGAAAAGCACGCCTGTAAAGGCCAAAACTCCTGCAAAGGCAAAGGCGGCTGCAAGTCTGGTGACAACGGCTGCAAGGCCCAGAACTCCTGCAAGGGCAAGGGTGGATGCGCCACCGATGGCTCCAAGCCCAAGGCCGTTTAATTCAATCGACACAATGCATGGGAGGGCCGCAAGGTCCTCCCCGCTTCACCAGGAGGTATCGCGATGCCGGCAAATCGTTTCAACGGATTCACCGAATATGGAGTTGGAATCGGCCTGCGGGTTCCGCATTACCAGCACATCCTGGCCAAGAAACCTGTTGTCGACTGGTTTGAAATCATCTCGGAAAACTACATGATCGATGGTGGACGACCGCTCGCGATTCTCGACCAGATTCTCGAACAGTACAAGGTTGTGCAGCACGGCGTCTCCATGTATTTCGGGTCGCCGCAGCCTCTCAACCGCGAGCATCTCAAGCGTCTCAAGTCTCTGGTCCGGCGCACGGGAACTCCGTGGCTCAGCGATCATCTCTGCTGGGGCAGCGTGGACGGACGTTACACGCACGACCTGCTGCCGCTTCCGTACACGTGGGAGGCCGCAAAGGTCGCTGCCGACAATATTCGGCGCGTGCAGGAGTACGTTGAAGTTCCCGTCGTACTCGAAAACGTCAGTAGCTACGCGGAGTTTCATGACTCCGAGATGACCGAGTGGGAATTTCTCACCGAGGTCGTTGAGCGCGCCGACTGCGGCATTCTGCTCGATGTCAACAATATCTATGTCAGCTCCATCAATCACGAGTTCGACCCATTCGAGTACGTGGACTACATTCCCGCCGAACGCGTTGCGCAAATGCACATCGCGGGACACTCGCGCTATGAACGCTTCATTCTCGATACGCACGATCATCCCGTGATCGAACCCGTGTGGAAGTTATATGAGCGAGCATTGGCGCGCACCGGCCCCACCGCGACGCTGCTTGAGTGGGACGATCGCATACCGCCCTTCGAGGAAGTTCACAACGAAGCGCTGAAGGCCTGCAAGTACCTTGACGCCGTTACCGCCGCTGCTCGGGAGCCGCAGTTCGCAGGAGTTTCCGCATGACCGCGTTGCTCGAATTTCAGCGTACCCTTGCGCGGGCTGTCATGCAGCCGCTCACAGCGCGTGACAACATGCGGCGCGGCAATGGTGATGGCATTGCACTTGTCAAACCCAACTCGCGCCTTACGGCCTTCGAGCGGCTGGAGATCTACAACCGCTCCTACTGGTCACGCGTTCTCGATGCATTCAGTGAAGATTTCCCGGGCGTGCGCACACTGGTTGGAACTCGCGCCTTCGATCGCCTGCGACGGGCTTACCTCGCAGAGTGCCCTTCGGAGTCGTTCACCATGCGCGACCTTGGCAGGCACCTCGTCCAGTGGATCGAGAAACATCCGGCATACGCAGGACCTTTCGCCGCTGCGGTGCTCGACATGGCAAAGCTTGAGTGGGCGGAGATCGAATCGTTCGACGCGGCAGAACACGAGCGCCTTACACCAGAAGACATTGCCGCGCTCGATCCTTGTGCGTCGCTGCAACTGCAGCCCCATATTCACTTGTTGGAGGTCAATTATTCAGTCGATTCGCTGATCTTCGAGATTCGCGAGGCTGCCCGGCGCCAGGGAGGCTCCGCTCGCGCTCTCGCCCGCACACGCGTCGAGCGTACCGCGGCCCCCATCTATCTCGCAATTCATCGCCATGAGCTTGTGGTGCATTACAAGCGGCTGGATGAGGAAGAGTTCCGCTTGCTCCGTGCGATTGGCGAAGGGGCGTCGATTGAAGATGCCGTTGCACGCGCCTATGCCGAGTCGTCGCTCACGCCCGAGGCGTGTGCGCAACATATTCAAAGCTGTTTTGTATTGTTTTCAGCCCTTGGCTGGTTCTCCAAGCCCTGCCTAGCGGCCAACCAGGAGGCACAATGAACTCGCTCACCCAACGCTTCGCTCGCGTCCAGTCTCTTTTTACTTCCATCGCGTCGAGCGCGCATTCCCCTTTTCTTCTCTTCGTGCGCCTCTACTGGGGATGGCCGTTCATGCAGACCGGATGGGGCAAGCTGCACAATCTCGCGCAGGTCACGCAGTTCTTCACCACGCTTGGTATTCCGGCGCCCGGCAGCACCGCACTTTTTGTTGGTTTCGTGGAGTTCTTCGGCGGAATGCTGCTGATCGCGGGGCTCGCCTCGCGCCTCACTGGATTAGTACTTACGGGCAACATGCTGGTCGCCTATTTGACGGCCGATCGCGAAGCGCTTTTTTCGTTCTTCAGCAATCCCGGAAAGTTCTATGGTGCTGATCCTTACACGTTCCTCTTCGCAGCCCTGCTGATACTGATCTTCGGGCCCGGATGGTTTGCCCTCGACTCCTTCATCGCTCATCGCTTCCGGTCGGGGTGGTTCGGGCTGGAGCGTTCCGCTCCTCCCACCCGCCTCGATCCTGCCTGATGCGGTTCGAGGTGTGTGGGAATCGTCAGCGTCCCAAGAGGGCTATATGTGACAAAACCTATGCCAGTCTTCGAGTGTGCAGTTAGTTGGTAGCGCTACCG
>Ga0182012_10003242_pt1 | contig 17388 bp, 10 predicted proteins | sample 612S2SmetaG_FD_120486 | JGI IMG/M metagenome (GOLD analysis project Ga0182012, IMG submission 120486) | Permafrost microbial communities from Stordalen Mire, Sweden - 612S2S metaG | ecosystem: Environmental > Terrestrial > Soil > Wetlands > Permafrost | place: Sweden: Stordalen | collected...
CAGAACATTGACATGCTGCTGGCCTTCGGTGCCGAGTCGCCGGAAAACGCCCGGGCCGCCGAGCGCGTGCTCTTTGGCTCGCAGAACAGCTACAAGGCCATCACCGGGTACAACCAGGGACTCAACGACCCGGCTACCATCGCGCGCAAAAAAGCCGAGGAAGATAAGCTGCTGAAGGCCGTGGCCAGCAAGCCGAAGCTCAAGGACTCCGCCAAGGCCTGGGATGACATCGCCGCGGCCTCCGCGTGGCAGCGCGAGAACTTCAAGCGCGTCAACTGGCAGAGCGATACCGCGCTGAGCGGCAGCTTTGCCGGCTACGCGCGCACCCTGGTCCGCCTGGCCGCCGAATTGCCCAAGCCCAGCGGCCAGCGCTTGCGCGGCTTCCAGGAACAGAACATTCCCACCATCGAGAACTCCTTGAAATCGAAGGCGCCGATCAGCCGCGCCCTCGAGGTGCGGCAGTTCACGCTCAGCCTGCAGGCGATTGCCGACAACCTTGGAGCAGACAGTGACTTCACCCGCACCGTGCTGGCCGGCAAGTCTCCCGCCGAGCGCGCCGCCGAATTGATCAACGCCAGCCACCTCGACGATCCAGCCTTCCGCTGGGAGCTCTACCAGGGTGGGCAGGTGGCGATTGATGCCGCGGCTGATCCGATGATCCAACTGCTGCGGCAGATTGATCCCGTCACTCGCGCTACCCGCAAAGACGTGGAAGACCACGTGGACTCCGTGGTGCGCCGCAACGGCGCCCTGGTGGCCAAGGCGCGCTTCGCCCTTTATGGCATGGACGCCGCACCAGACGCCACCGGAACCCTGCGCCTGAGCTACGGAGCCGTCAAGAGCTACACCGAAAACGGCAAGCGCGTTCCCTTCTACACCACCTTCCGCGGAGCCTTTGAGCACGAGGCGGCGCACCAGGGCAAAGCCCCCTATGTCCTGCCCGCCAGCTATCACCGCGCAAAGGACAAACTTGACCTGAACACCGTGCTCGACACCGTCAACACCGGCGACAGCATCGGCGGCAACTCGGGCTCTCCGGTGGTGAACCGCAAGGGCGAGGTCATCGGCATCCTGTTTGACGGCAACATCCAATCGCTGCCCTGGAACTTCCAGTTCGACGAAGAGATAGGCCGCAGCGTTCTCACCGACACGCGCGGCGTCATCGAGGCCCTGCGCAAGATCTACAACGCGCAGCCGCTCGCCGATGAGCTGGTGCCGCCGCAGAAGTAACCGCTTACTTGCACGAAGAACCCCATCCTGCGGGATGGGGCTTCTTTGTATCCACTGCAATTTGGATGGGAACGGTCAGCTAAGATCGCGGCGTTGCATCATCTCCAACACCCAGTGATGCGCGTTGTTCTGCCACTCCCAGGCCTGCTCCTCGGTGCAGCCCAGCCGCGCGCAGAGCCCGGGAATCTGCTCCCAGTGTCCGCGGCCGGTGGCCGTGCACAGCCGCAGAGCCAGCCCCGGAGGGTTGTCCTCCCCGGCCAGCGCCGCGCGGCAGGCCGCTGAGATCGGCACATGTTCCACAATCTGCGCCATGGGCCGGTCGAGGATGGCCTCCAGCAGCGAAAACAGCCCGGTCAGGAAGAACTCCGTTGGGCGCTCGCCAAGCTGCCGCGCCACCTGTTCGCAGAAGCGGGCGCGGGTCAGCGCCAGGCGGATCAGCTCACGCGAGCGCGGCCCGGCCAGGCTGATGGCCGCAACCATGCTGACCCATTTTCGAATCTCATCGCGCCCCAAAAGGTTCAAGGCCTGCACAATACTGCTGACCGGCTCCACTCCAAAGGCCGCCGAGTTCAGATAGCGCAACAGCCGGTACATCAGCGCCGGCTCCTCACGGATGGCTCCGGCCAGGGCGGGAATATCCAGCTCGCGCTCGTAGGCGCGGCGCAGAATCTCCATGTATCCCAGATGCGCACTGGGCAAGTCGCGTGCCTGCATGGTCTGCGGACGGCAGAAGAAATATCCCTGGAAGAGCGTGTAGCCCATGGCGCGGGCGGATTGGAATTGCTCGTGCGTCTCCACCTTTTCCGCCAGCAGGCGTACACCGTGGCGGCCCAGTCGGCGGCCCAGCTCGCGCTGCCGGGCGGCATCGGTCAGCAGAAAATCCACCTTGACGATGTCGGCCAGCGCCAGCAGCTCAGGGCGGTCATCGGCCTCCACCACGTCGTCCAGTGCCAGGGTATAGCCGGCTTGCTTCAGCGCGCGGCAGGCGGCCAGCACCTCGGCGTCGGCCGGCACATCCTCCAGCACCTCAATGACGGCAAGCTCGCGCGGCAGGGTGCAGGCAACGCCACTGCACAAGACCTGGCGCGTGCAGTTGATAAACGCCGGATAGCCTTCGGTAAACGAACCTGCGCCAAGCAAAAGGGAGAGATCAAAAGTAGATTGGGTTGCTTCCTCGCTGCTGACGGTGTTGGCCGTCTTGCCTGCATCGGCGCGGAAGAGCAGTTCGTAGCCGTAGAGTTCCTCTGAGACGTCGAGGATGGGCTGGCGAGCCAGGTAGCGAAACTCGCCCGGGCTAACCAGAGGCACAGAGGATGAGGATGCCGCGAGTGAGCCGGGAGTGCCGGAAACCATTTGGGCGCCGGGCGAGGCTTCCACGCCGCGCCTACTTTACCCAGGCCCACACGGCCAGTCCAATGGCGCACCACAGGGCCAGCGATACCGGCAGAATCAGCAGCAGGCCGCGCACGGCAAAGCCCTCCGGCGATGCCAGAGTGCGGCTCGGACGCAGTTGCGCGGCGCGCGCCTGCATGGCCTCCAACGCGGATGGCTCCGCCACAGAATCCATGGGCAGGCCTTCGCCAACCTCGTAGTAAGTTTCGGTCTGCATGGCGGATCTCCCCTGGCGCCTGCTCCGGGGGGAGAAGCATCGCGCACCATTCCAGCATCGCCCATGCTGCCGCCGGATGCAGGCAGAAAACACTGGCTTGGAGGAGAATGAGTTTCAGGCTGGGAGGGGAAACCAAAGCGGGAGAAGTGGGCCGGGCCGCTTCCCAAAATGCGAAAAGCCGGACACCGGCGCCTCACTGCGCAAGAAACGACCCGTTGCCGTTGCTTCCTTCCGGACCTGGCGGGGTTGGCGGGGCTTCATCGCGTAAGACCGATGTCCGACCAGATCCAATCTTATCATGTCCGCCCCACGGCCTCCATCCGGCAAGCGTGGAAAACTCCTTTGGCCCCAACGCCATCGCACCCTTCGCCGAGCCTCCTCTATACTGTGGACAGATGGCGCAGGAGCAGACACTTCGCAGGGCGCCGGCGGAGATCGAGCGGCTCTTCCAGACCTCTCTTTTCCTGCTGGTGGTCACCGGCTTTGCCACCGTGGCGAGCACGGGCAAGCTGGACGCCCTGAGCATCATCTTCGTCTTCACCGCCCTGGGCCTGCGCGCCTATCTTCTGCTGCGTGACATCACCTTTGTCATTCCCCGGCGGGTCACCAGTTGGCTGGCTGTCGTCTACTTTCTGCTGTTCTTTGTGGACTTCTTCTTCCTCTCCGGGCGCGACTTTGTGACTCCGGCAGTCCACCTCGTGCTCTTCGGCATGTGCGTCAAGCTGTTCAACGTGGAGCGCGAGCGCGACTACGTTTACCTGGCGGTGCTCAGCTTTCTCATGGTGCTCTCGGCGGCCATCCTCACCGTGGACTCGGCCTTCCTCGGCGCCTTTGCGTTGTTCATTCTGCTGGCCGTCTTCTGCTTCATGGCCCTGGAGATGCGCCGCTCCGCCATTGATGCCGGCAACGCAAGCCACCTGCTGCTGCCCGGCCGTCGCACCCGCCGCCGCACGGTGTCACCGCTGCAAAGGCTTTCGCTGGCCCTGGCGCGCACCACCGCCGTCATGGTGCTGGCCATCCTTGCCGCCGGCGTCATTCTCTTCTTCTTCATGCCACGCATCACCGGCGGATACCTTTCGCGCTACGTGCGCAGCGACACCATCTCCACAGGATTCTCCGATACGGTCAGCCTCGGCGAGATCGGGCGCATCCAGCAGTCCAACGAGGTGGTGGCGCACCTGCGCATCGAGGGCAGCCAGCTCGACGAGAGCAATCTGAGGCTGCGTGGCGCCGTGCTCACACTCTTCGACGGACGAATCTGGTCGAACCCCCACCATGGCAACAGCATGATGGCGCAGAGCTTTGGAAGAGTCTTTCAATTGACGGCCCGCCCGGCCGTGCTCGAACAGCGCGAGGAGATGCGCGTGGCCCGCGGCGCGCGGCCCGTCAGCATCCACTACCGCATGTTGATGGAACCGCTCAGCACCACCGTCATCTTTACCATCCCCGCCGCCCAGGCCATCTTCGGCTCCTTCCGAGAGATCGGCATTGACGACGACCAGACCTTCCACAACCTCGATCGTGACCGCACGGTGAGCATCTACGAGGGCGTCAGCGACGTCTCGCAACCCCTCCCGGCCGAGCTGGCCGCCAAAAACTCTCCCGTTCCGGCGGCCATGCCAGCCCGCTACCTGCAAGTGCCGGAGAAGCTCGACCACCGAATTCCGGAGCTGGCGCGCAAGGTGGCAGGGCATGAGACGGGCGACTATCGCCGTGCCCAGGCCATTGAGCGCTACTTGACCACGCAGTTCGGCTACACCTTGCAACTGCCCAGCGAGCCGCCCGAAGATCCGCTCGCCGACTTCCTCTTCCACCGCCGCCGCGGCCACTGCGAATACTTTGCCAGCAGCATGGCCGTCATGCTGCGCACCCTGGGAATCCCCTCGCGGGTCGTCACCGGCTTCCGCGGCGCGCAGTTCAACCAGGTCAATTCGACCTACATCGTGCGCGCCCGCGATGCTCACTCCTGGGTGGAGGCCTACATCCCTGGGGCTGGCTGGACGACCTTCGATCCGACGCCCGCCTCCGACGCTCCGGTGATGACCGCCTGGTCGCGCAGCCAGCTCTACCTGGACGCCGCCCGCGAGTTCTGGCGCGAGTGGGTGGTCAACTACGACGCCGCGCACCAGCAGACCCTCTCCCTGGCCGGCGCGCGCGCCACACGCAGCAACATCGTCCGCCTGCGCCTGTGGGCGCACCGGCGTTACGAACGCATGATGGAGTCAGCCCGCGCCGTGCATCGCGCCACCACGCAGGAACCCCAGCGGCTAATTGCTCCTTTGCAGAAAGCTCTGGTCGTCCTTCTTCTGCTGGCGTCGCCCTTTGTGTTTTTCCGCCTGCGTCAACAGTGGCGGCAGGGTTCTGTGCGGAGGTCTCCGGTCGCAGCGTCATCGCTCTTCTACCAGCGCATGGCGCGCCGCCTGGCACGGCGTGGCTATCACCGCACCCCGGCGCAGACCCCAACGGAGTTCGCCGATGCCATTCCCGAGGCTGAACTGCGCGAGGCCGTCCTGCGCTTTACCGGGGCCTACCAGCGCGCGCGCTTTGGAGACAGTCCGCAGGCCGCCGCCGAGCTTCCACTCCTGCTCGATCAGATTCGTGACGTACTCGCCCGCGGCTGAACCCGCAGCCCTGTCCGCCTCCCATTTTGGTTCGGTCCGCAACGGCATCCTCGCAAGAAGAATTCTGCGTTCCCCACTTGAGTGCGAAATGCGCAGCCTCCGTCAACTCCTGTGAGGCAAGCATATGGTGAAGCAGCACAACCCGCAGGACATCCACAGCTCGGTGGTGGAGGAGTGCCCCTTCGGCATCGTGCTTTCTAACCTCAGGCGGGGACTAATCGAACAGGCCAATCCGGCGGTACTGCGCACCCTGGGCTACACCCTGGAGGAGTTCTGCGCCATCCCCATCACCGAGCTCTACGTCATCCCAGATGAGCGCGACCGCTTCCTGGCCCTGCTGGAGGAGAACGGCAGCGTCTACAATTTCTCCGCGCAGTTCCGCCAGCGCGGTGGCGGAACCGTGCACGCGCTCATCTCTGGTTACATGTGGACCGACCCGGAGACCGGGGAGAACTACTTGCAAAGCTATTTGCTGGACGTGAGCCGCCAGCGCGAGCTGGAAGAGACGCTCAACCACTCCCATCGCATGGAGGCCGTGGGAAGGCTGGCCGGCGGCGTGGCGCACGATTTCAACAACATCACGCAGGCCATCAGTCTGAGCTGCGAACTGGCCCTGCAGCAGTCACTGAACCCGGAGCTGGATGGGCTGCTGCGCGACATTCTGCGGCAAACCGCACGCGCCGCCCAGGTGACGCGGCAGCTATTGGCCTTCAGCCGCCGTCAGGTGTTACAGCCACGGGCGGTGGACCTGAACGACTGCCTGCGCCATGCCATGCCCCTTCTGCGCCGCAGCGTGGGCGTCAAGGCCAGCGTGGAGTTGCGCCTGGAACCTTCGGCCGAGCAGGTCTTCGTGGATCCCGAGCAATTGACCCTGGTGCTGATGCACCTGGCCGACAACGCGCGTGAGGCCATGACCCGCGGCGGCGTGCTCACCCTCAGCACGGCCGCGGCCCGCATGGAAACGCCCTCCGAAGAAGGCCGCCCGCGCCGCTCCATGGTTCTGCTCAGCGTCAGCGACAACGGTCGAGGCATGGACGAAGCAACCCTGCACCGCATTTTCGAGCCGTTCTTCTCCACCAAGGAGACGCCGCTGACCACCGGCCTGGGCCTCGCCACCGTGCACGGCATCATCGCGCAGAGCAAGGGCCGCATCGAATGCTCCAGCCAGCCGGGTCACGGCACCACCTTCCGCATCTTCCTGCCGGTGGCGCACCACAGGGCCGCACGGCGCACGCAAACGGCTGCGCCGCAGAAGTCTATATGTGTTCTGCTGGCGGAGGACGACCCCATCGTGAACAAGCTGCTCGGCCACGGACTTCGCCAGGCCGGCTTCAGCGTGGATGCAACGCGCAATGGCCAGGAGGCCCTGGAGATGTTCGACGCCGCTCGCCATCACGTTCTTGTCAGTGACATCCTGATGCCGCAACTGGACGGCCTGGAGCTGGCCACCCTTCTACGCGCGCGCAAACCCGAGTTGCCCATCGTGCTCGTCAGCGGCTTCAGCCAGGAGATTGGCGTCTTCAACAAGCTGCCTCCGGGCAACCTCAGCTACCTGCAAAAACCCTTCGCGGCGGAGAAGCTCATCGAAGCCATCCACAGCCTATTGGCGCAGAGCGGCACAGAACAACCGGGCGCCGCGCAGAAGCCCACGCCGCAATCCTGAGCGCTCCTGTTGTCAGCACGAAAAAGCCCATCCACGCGGGATGGGCTTTTCACTAAACCTTGTTGCCGCCTAAAACTTCAACTTCTTTGCCACGCCCTCTGGGATGGCCTTGATGATGGCCATGATCAGCCACCAGTAGCCGGGCACGTAGATCACGTCCGCCGTGCCGTCTTCCATCTCGCGATAGATGGCCGCGGCCACCGCCTGCGGAGTCGCCATCAGCAGGCCTTTCTTCATGTGCGCCGTCATCGGAGTATCCACCGGACCGGGCTTGATGGTCAGCACCCTTACGCCGCTCGTAAACAGCCGCGCACGAAGTCCCTGCGCAAACAGGGTCAGCGCACCCTTTGCCGTGCCGTAAACATAGTTCGAGCGTCGCGCGCGGTCGCCGGCCACGCTGGTGATCACGGCCAGAACGCCCTTCTTGCGGCCCTCGAACTGCTCTGCCGCGTGCGAGAGCAGGCTGACCGCGCTGGTGAAGTTCGTATTCAACTCGCGCAGAGTGTAATCAATGTCGTGGTCGGCGCGCTCCTGGTCGCCGAGCGAGCCATAGGCGAGTAACACTTCGCCGGCGTCCGGCATGTCAGCCTCAATCTGCTCCCACAGCGAGGGATGCGTGCTGATATCGGCCAGGTCGGCGGCGATGACCGTGACCTTGGAGGCGCCGCGCGCGCGCAGATCGCCGGCAATGGCCTCGGCACGCTCCATGCTGCGCGCCACCAGCAGCACTTCGCGGCCATGGCGTGCGGCAACCCGTCCCACCTCCTGCGCAATCTTTGAGGTCGCACCCAGAATGATCAATCCTTCGCTCATCGCCCCACCTCCGCCACTCGCCGCCAGAAGCTGGAACTCAGTGCCGGGTCAACGTACTTGCGAAACTCCTCCAGCCGTGGATAGCTGAGCCGGAACATGCGCGGACTCATGCGTGGGTCCTTGGCCGGGTAGAGCGCGCCCTTTGCGGCGGCAACCACTTCGTCGAGTTCGCTGAACAGCCGCAATGTCTTTTCACCCCTGAAGGGGAAATCCAGCGCCAGTGTCAGCCCCGGACGCGGAAAGCTCATCATCCCCGGCGAAGGCACCGAACCAAACTTCTTGATGACGCCGAGGAACGAGCCCTGGCCGCCATGCGCGATGCGCTCAAGAATCTCCTGGAAGGCCGCGACCTCCGTCTCCGGCACCACGCACTGGTACTGCGTGAATCCGCCTTCGCCGTAGATGCGGTTCCAGTTGTCCACCTTGTCCAGAGGATAGAAGAATGGATCGTACGGAACCTGCGAGTGTCCGCCCTTGGCCTTACCCATGGCGTAATACAGAGTATTGAAGGCGCGAATGGTCAACGGGTTCAAGGTGAAGCCCGGAAGGTTAAACGGCACGTTGAGCTTGATCTTTTCCGGATGCGTATGGAGCCCGCCCGTGGTGGCGTGATTGCCGCGCATGAAGATGCCGCGCGTCTTGCGTCCGCTCAGGCAGTCCACCCAGCCCACGGTGTACTCGTAACGCGCGCCCTCTTCGTCACTGCTCAGGCGGGTGAAGTCTTCAAAGCTGTTGAAGGCGACGGTGTCCATCTCGATCAGCGAGCTTTCAATCTTCTTCAGCCGCAGCTCGGCCCATGGAATGATGCCGGTCAGTCCCATGCCGCCGACGGTCGCCGCAAACAGCTCCGGGTTTTCCGTGCGCGAGCAGATGACGGCCTCACCGGTCGAGCGCACCAACTCGAAGCGCTCCACGTGGCAGCCGATGGTGCCCTCCACGTGATGATTCTTGCCATGCACGTCGTTGGCGATGGCGCCGGCCAGGGTCACAATCTTCGTCCCCGGAGTCACCGGCAGAAACCATCCACGCGGCACCGCAACAAGTAGAATTTCGCCCAGCGAAACCCCGGCCTCACAGACGATCCTTCCCGTCTCCACGTCGAACTCAAGAATGCGTTCCAGGCCGCGGCAGTCCATCAGCGTGCCGCCATCGTTCAGGCAACTGTCGCCATAGCTGCGCCCCAGCCCGTAGGCCAGCAGCGGAGCGTTCTCCTTGAGCGTTGCGCTGGTGATCTCATCCATCCATGACGGCCGCAGTACCTTCTTGTGCGCCGCCCGTGGGTAGTTGCCCCAACTGCGATAGCTCGTGTCCTGCGCCGGATCTTCGTGATTCCCGCTATTCATTCCTTATGAGTCCTTCCCTGCCATGCAGGAATTTCATTTACTTTCGCGTTGCCGTTATAAAGGTTATCGCCATATAAACGTCAGCAGGATGCAGAATATGCAGGCCACGCCCACCGCGTAGCTCATGGGGTCGCTGAGCGCCAGCGTGACCGGATCCTCCTGCAACTCGCCGCGCCCGGCGCGCAACCACACCCGCATCATCCAGTACAGCAGCAGAGGAGCGATCAGCCCCAGCGGCCAGGGATGCGGATACAAACCGGAGACTTCCGGGCTGCGAGTGTAAAAGCTGAATACGATGATTGAGGCGAAGCCGCTGGCAACGCCCATCATGGCCAGCAGCGGCTGGTCCTCGGCCTGGTAGCCGCGCCCGCTGTTGCCCGTCTTCAGCAGCTCATGGGCGTGATGCAGTTCGCTGTAACGCTTGGCCAGCGCCAGGCTGAAGAAGAAGAACATGGAGAAGATCAGGAACCAGCTCGAGAGCGGCGTGCGCGTGATCAGCGCGCCGGTGATAATCCGGATGCCGTAGAAGCTGGTCAGCACGAACACGTCCGCCAGCGGCATGCGCTTGAGCGCCAGCGAGTATGTCAGCGACAGCACACAGTAGAACCCAACCGCCACTCCGAAGCGCCAGCCAAGGTACAACGCGCCACCGCCAATACCGCCCAACAGCAGCAGCGGAGCCATCGCCACGCCCGCGCCAATCGAGAGCCTTCCGGCGGCGAACGGACGCTGCCGTTTCCACGGATGCTTGCGGTCGCTGGTCAAATCCAGCAGATCGTTCATCACGTAAATCGCCGAGGCCGCCAGCCCGAACAGCGCCATGCCGGCCACGGTGCGCACCCATGGCTCCGCCTGCCAGCGATGCGCCAGCACCAGCGGCAGCAGCAGCAGCACGTTCTTGCTCCAGTGGTGCGGACGCAGCGCGCGCCAGTAATCCTTCAAGGTGGCCCGCCGGGTCACAATCACTTCGCGCACCTGGGTCACGCGGGCGGCGCGCTCGGCCAGCCGCCGGCTGCCCACCACAACCGCAGCCTTGCTCTTGGCCCACACCGCAAGGTCGGCCGCATGGTCGCCAATGTATAGAATGTCATCGCCGTAGCGTTGCCGCAGCACCTCGGCTTTGCTGAGTCCCTTCAGGTTATGGTCGTCGGTGGTGGCCAGCACCTCGTCGAAGATGCCCAGGTGCTCCGCCACGGGCTGCGCCAGCCGCTCGTGAGAGGCCGTGGCCAGCACCACGCGCCCGGCTCCATCCTTTCGCAGCTGCTCAATCAGTCGCAGCACCTCTTCGCGATAGGGCAAATGCCGCGGGTCCACCGGTCCGGCCTCGGCCAGCTTCTGCTTCAGGGTCGCGCGTCCGCGCGCCATCCAGAGGGGCAAGGCCAGCAGCCGCCAGGGATGCCGCTTCAGGGCCTCGATCAGGCTTTCCCACAGAAGGTCCGTGGCAATCAGCGTGCCGTCCAGATCCACGCAGACCGTGGCCGGAACCGGGACCATTGCGCGCTCTTGCTCTGTGTCCTTCTGTAACATGCAGCAGACTCCGGAGTTCTCGGGAAGTAAGCAAATTCTACCCTACCGGCACTGGTGTCGCATATTACGGGGCGCATATTACGGGGCGCTCATTACAAGTGGGTTATGGCCGCTCTGCGGGATGGCTGTGATAGCATCTCCCTCAAGCAGTTTTCCAGCGCTTCGGGGTGCGATTCTTCTGTGCGGCCCCAAGGTTATACTCCGGCCGCCACGCGTGGATCGCCATGCTCTACCCGCCCCGTCGCCTGACCGCACGGAAGTTTTATGCGTTCAACCCTTGAGGACCCGGCACGATGTCGAATCCAGCTCCCCGTCACTTAACCATGGCCCAAGGGGTTTTTCGCGCCAGCCTGTTGCTACTGCTGGCGGCTGTTTTGCTCTGCCTGCCAGCGCTGGCCCACACCGCCTCCGTCTATGTTCCGGTGGATCACTGGGCCTACCCGGCGGCCGAGCGGTTGGCCGTGCTGACCGGAGCGCAGAATGAGGTGCTGGGTATGCGTCCCTGGACGCGCCAGCAGTTTGCCCGCTTCCTGGAACGAGCCCGCGAATACGATCACAGCCCCGAGGCCGCGGCCGTGCAAAAGGAGTTGGAGCGCGAGTTTGCCGCCGAACTCAACAGCGAGCCCGAGAAGGAAGTCCGCGAATCCATCTACGCCCGCACCACGCAGATCTCCGGTGCGCCCCTGCGAGACAGCTATCACATCGGCCAGACCTTGGTGAACGACTTCGGCCGCCCCTACGGTCAGGGCTTTAACGCCATCGCCGGAGCCAGCGGCTACGCTCAGGACCGCGCCGTCATGGTCTACATGCGTGGCGAATACCAGCACGCCGCCAGCCTGGATGCTCCCTCTTCCGCCGCCGTGGCCGCCATGGCCGCCGAAGACAGTGTGACGCCCAACAAGGTGCTGACCCAGGGTGGCCCGCAGCAGAACACTCCGCGCCTCCTTGATACCTACGTCGGCGCCAGTTGGGGACGCCACTGGACTGGCATCTTCGGCAAACAGAGCCTGTGGTGGGGTCCGGCCGCCGGCGGCGCATTCCACGCCACCAACAACGCCGAGCCCTTCTGGATGGCGCGCCTGACCAACGACGTGCCCTATCACCTTCCCATCCTCGGTAATGCCCGTCTGGACATGTTCTACGGCAAGCTCGACCAGCACGTGGCAGAACCGCAGGCGTGGATCCACGGCGAGAAGGTCAGCTTCCAGCCGGTCAAGAGCCTGGAGATCGGTTTTACCCGCACCGTCGTCTTCCTCGGCGTGGATTATCCGCTGAGCTTCCGCCGCCTGTGGGACAGCTACTTCAGCGTCGGCGACAACAACTCTACCTACCTGCCGCAGAACAATCCGGGCTCGCGCCAGGGTGGCGTGGATTTCAGTTGGAAGCTGCCGCGCATTCCCGTCACGCTTTACACCGACAGCTACTGCGACGACGATCCCTCGCCGCTGGCCTCGCCGCACCGCTCGGCCTTCCACCCGGGACTCTACTTTGCCCACCTGCCCGGGCCGCTCGCCCACATGGACTTCCGCATGGAGGGCTCCTATACCGTAGGCCTCGACAGCTCTCTGCCAGACTTCTACAACTACTGGAAGGAAGACTACCGCGACGGCTACACCAACAAGGGATTGATCATCGGCGACGTGACCGGCCGCGCCGGCGTGCAGTGGCAGTTGTGGACCACCTACTGGCTCAATCCGCGCAGCAATGTGCAGGTCAGCTTCCGCGACCGTTACGTGCCCCAAAGCTTCTTTGGCGGCGGCACGCAGAGCGATCTGAAGGCCACCGGCAGCTTTCACCTGCGCCAGCGTTACGACCTGGAAGTGGGTGTGCAGTCAGAGCGCTACATCTTCTATCAGCTAACCGGCACGCGCGCGCCACATTACGACGTCAGCGGCTGGGCGGGCCTGCGCCACACACCAAAGCCTTACACTTCAAAGGCGCGCTCGCGGTAGCATTCTCCCAGGCGGAAGATGGGCACGCCGCTCTGCACATAAGGGCGGCGATATTACTTACTTTGGAATAAGTAGCAGGATGCTCTACGTTACCGGCTACTGCGCGGGCTCTTTCGTCAGGTCAATAACATAGACCGGTGGCAGCCCATCCATTGGAAAGAATGCGACTGGCTTTGAGCAGAAACGGCCATGCATCTGCGGAGATCCGCTGCCGGGCTGGAATGGCTCAACCGTCAGAAGGCAGTCGCCGGAATGGGTGACGTTGTTAGTGGCCACGTAGTAGCGGATCTTGCGTTCCCGAAGTTCATCGTTCAGATTGCGGCTCCGGCGCATGTCCTCCAGGAACTTCTTGTCTTCCACCAGGCCCTCAAGCTGAAACACAGAGTCCGGCAGCATATAGGCAACAATGCCGGAACGGTCACCCATCGCGTAATTCCCCGGGTGGGTGCGGGCAAAATTGCGAATCTCAACCGCGGCAAGATAGATCATTCCCTGCTGCGGCGGCGTACGCAGGCCGATCAAGAAGGCAACGGCGAACAGGACGCTCCCCGCTACGCCCAGAACCCTTGCAACCGGGAGAGCAAGCCAGCCGCGGCCTTCCGCAAACATCTGCAACACAAAAAGACCCGCAACCGCGGCGGGCATCAGCGGGTGGCCGTACCACGGAAAATAATGGTAATGGCTGAGGAAGGAAAGCAGCGGAAAGTAGCCGAGCGGAAAGAGAAGGAACGAGGCTAAGACAACTTTCTGATTAGGCCTTAGCGACGAAGTAACTCCACAGAGCATCAGAACGCAGCCGATGAACAGAAGCAGCACGCTGACACCAACGAAAACAATGGTCCCCATGCCGGTTGGGATAAACAACGAAAATAACACCGCTGTATCAAGTTCATGGGTAAATCGAAGCTGCTTGGCGGCTCCCGATACCGGGGTGAACATCCCAAAGACCAACTTATTCACAATAAGGTAGATGTAAACCGGCAGGCAGCCGGCGGCAATCAGCGCAAGGTGACGAAGGCGGGCACGAATTCCCTCCTCGCCAAACAGCAGGTAAAGCGTCGCCATGCCCGCAATCAGCAGCGCCGTGTCAAGCCGGGAGAGGATCAGTGCGGAAATCAGCAGGGAGGACCACAGACACTGCCGCGGAGTAAAGCGGAAGGAATCCCCCATCCAGTACAGGAAAAGCGCGAAGGCGAATGGAACGGCGAGGATCACCTCCATGCCGCTCCGGGCCACGTGGACATAGAAGCACGAAACCCAAAGACAGGCCAGGAAAGTGAAGGAGTGATGTGCCGGACGCAGAAGCAGAATCGATCTCACCAGCCAGTAAGTGAGAATCGTACCGAGCACTGTAAGCAGGCTTACGCAGAACAAGAACAGCCGGCCGCTGGTCAATTTCAACAGGAAGGAAAGCACCAGGAACCAGAGCGGGTGATATCCGTTTGTGAGTGCCGTCCCATCAAATGTGGATACGCCGGTGGCCGCAAAATTCCGCGCCACTACAACGTAGTAATAAAAGTCGTCGCAGTAATAAGAAATTAGAGATTCGCCCAGGCGGAAAGGCGCAAAACTGGTGATACCCGCAATGATGGCGGCGGCGACGATGCCCCATTTGAAGAGGAAATCGGAGATCTTGAACTTCATGGAAAACATTATCCAAACAGGCATTCTGCGAACGATGAATGCGGCCTGAATTCCGCGCTTCCGGCCCGTTTCTCAGGATGAAATCCACTCCCGGCAGCGGCCCCCTGTTCCTCCCGTAAGTGGCGGCGAGTCAGTCACTTTTAGGATTGGCAGCCGCTGCTGTCCATGACGTATAATCATCACAAAACTTCGCGATGAGGATTCTCACCGACAGCAATATTCTTGGGATAGGCAGCGGCCAAGCCCCATGCGCCAAGCCGGGCAAAGCGAGCCCACATCACCGGCTCTCCGGCTTTCCTGAAATTTGGGCATTTCGATCCTTGCCCCGGCTCCGTGCCGGAGATGACCGGCGGGAATCGCGTTTCTCTAGGAGCACGGAATGAGTGCATTGAAGCAAGACGACGGAGCATTTCCGGAGCCGCAGCGCTGGGCGGCCAGTCCGGATCATGACTCCGAGAGTAATGATGAGATTTCGCTTACTGATATTCATCGCGCACTCGCCAAGCACAAATGGCTCATCCTGATTACGACCGTCCTGGTTTTTGCCTGCGCGGCCGTCTACACCTTCATGACCCCCAGGGTGTATGAGAGCAGCGTCATTCTGCAGATTGATCCGGGCCGCTCCTCGAGCCCCGGCCTGGAAGACCTGATCAACGAGAAACTCGGCTCGGAAGACCCAGGCGGCCGCCTGATGACCGAAGTGCGCATCATCGAGAGCGCCACGGTTGCCTCGCGCGTGATTGACGCGCTGAACCTGCCGCAGAATCCCGCCTTCGTCGGCCGGAACCAGCTGGTTCCGGCCGGCACGCCGCTCACCGACCCGCAGCGCCAGGCCATGGTGGGCATGTTCCTTGGCTCGCTCAAGGTGCGTTCCATCCCCAGCACCCAGATCGTTGAGGTGCATTTCCGCAGCCGCGACCCGAAGCTCTCCGCCCTGGTGGCCAACACCCTGGTGGAAAAGTACATGGAGCGCAACCTGGAGACGCGTTACCAGAGCACGGTCCAGGTCTCCAACTGGCTCAGCCACCAGATGGCGGATCTGCAGAGCAGGGCTGACGACTCGCAGCGCAAGCTGGCCGATTTTCAGAAGGAACACAACGTCCTCGGCGCCGATGAGAACGACAACATCATCGTGGACCGCCTCAAGATGCTCAACCAGCAACTCACCGAGGCTGAGGCCGACCGCATCGTTAAGGAGGCCCGCTACCGCCTGGCCGCCACCGGCAACCCGGAGTTCATCGCCACGGTTGTGCCCACCCTGCAGAACCTGCGCAACCAGGAGGCCGAACTTCGCGCCCAGGTCGCACAGCTCAGCGCCAAGTACGGCTCGGGCTATCCCCGCCTGCGCGAGGAACAGGCCCAGCTCAAGGAGTTGCAGGCCGCCATCCAGAAAGAGGTCGCCAACGTAGGCACGCGCCTCCATGACGAGTATCAGTCCTCGGCCAACGCCGAGAAGGGCCTGCGCAACGAGTTCGAGCGCCAGAAGGAAGAGGCCTACAAGCTCAACCAGCACGCCATCGAGTACGCCGTGCTCAAGCACGACGTGGAGAGCGGCCGCGACCTGCACGACAACCTCCAGCTCAAACTACGGCTGGCCGGAGTCACCGCGGGCCTCAACTCCACATACATCAGCGTGATTGACCGCGCCGAGGTACCAATCGTGCCGGTGCTGCCCCGCCGCAGCATGAACCTTCTGGCCGGCCTGCTCGGTGGCCTTCTCCTGGGAGTTGTCCTGGCCTACGCCGTCGAATCCATGGACGACACGCTAAGCAGCTCCGAGGAGTTGGAGGCCGTCGCCCATCTGCCCGTCCTCTGCAATATCCCAGAGTCCGGAAAATCCCAGCGCCGCCAGCTTAGCGGCGAGGTTCGCGACCACCTGCCGAATATTCCCATCATGCTGGAGCATCCCAACTCGCAGGCCGCCGAGGCCTTCCGCGGGCTGCGCACTTCGCTTCTGCTCTCTTCCCCGGACCGTCCGCAGAAGCTGATCGCCGTCGTCAGTTCGCTGGCCGCCGAGGGCAAGACCACGGTTTCGGTGAACCTCGGCATCGCCTTTGCGCAGCGTGGTGAAAGCGTGCTGCTGATTGACGCCGACCTGCGCCGCTCCACCATGCACAACCACTTCAGCCTGCCGCAGGCTCCCTTCGGCGTCAGCACGGTGCTCACCCAGGGCTTTGACGAGCGTGCCCTGTTGTCGCCTGTTCCCTCCCTGCCGCTGCTCAAGCTCATGCCCGCCGGGCCGCATCCGCCCAACCCCAGCGAGTTGCTGGGCTCGCGCCGCATGCAGCAGATGCTCCAGGATCTCTCTCAGCGCTTTGACCGCATCGTGATTGACACACCGCCTGTGATCAGCGTGGCCGACTCGCTGGCCCTGACTCACATTGCCGACAGCACCGTGCTGGTGGTGCGCAGCGGAGTCAGCCGCCGCAAGGCCGTGCGCCGCGGACGCGACCTGCTGAACCGCGCCAAGAGCCACCTGGTCGGCATCGTCTTCAACTGCGTTAATCTCAAGCTGGAAAATTACAACTACGCGCGTGGGTCTTATTACAGCAAGAAGATGAACAGCTATTACGGCGAAGACCACAAGGAGCAGGACTGATGATCCGTCACGCTGATGCCCGCCAGGACAGGGCACAATCGTTCACGCCGTTCCTGACTCTTCTCGTCTGCCTGCTTTGCCTGGCGCTGCCCCTGGCCGGGCAGATGGCGCCCATACCGCAGCCCGCGCCAGACAGCACTCTGCGTATTGCCAGCGGCGACCTTCTGGAACTGGCCGTCTTTGACACGCCGGAATTTTCCGGCAAGCTCCGCGTCAGCGAGACCGGAGACGTGCTGATTCCCGTCGCCGGCAGCGTCCACGTGGCCGGCCTCACCGCCAGCCAGGCCGCCGGAGTCATCGAGGACCGCTTCCGCCTGCTCGACGTCCTCAAGGCTCCGCATGCCACCATCTTCATCCTGGAGTACGCCACCCAGGGCGTCACCGTCA
>Ga0182012_10003243_pt1 | contig 17385 bp, 15 predicted proteins | sample 612S2SmetaG_FD_120486 | JGI IMG/M metagenome (GOLD analysis project Ga0182012, IMG submission 120486) | Permafrost microbial communities from Stordalen Mire, Sweden - 612S2S metaG | ecosystem: Environmental > Terrestrial > Soil > Wetlands > Permafrost | place: Sweden: Stordalen | collected...
AAGTAGATCACAAACAGAGACATGCTGTAGCGCATGCGCTTGAGGCGGTTGGCCGTATATTTTGGCCGGTCCTGCGGCTCAACCATCTTTAAGTATGTGTTCGCAACGTCGGCATTGCTGACGACAGCGTCGGCGCGGTAGGTACCGCCATCTGACGTAACCACACCTTTGGCGGTCCGATCTTCAACGATCACTTTACTGATAGGCGTTGAGAGATGAGTGCAGCCGCCCAATTCCGTAAACAGCTTGCCGAGTGCGGCGATGATAGCGCCAGTTCCGCCGATCGCATAATGGACTCCCCATTGCCGTTCGAGGTAGTGGATCAGCGCGTATATGGACGTTGTTTGAAACGGATTGCCACCCACCAGCAAGGGGTGGAAGCTGAAGACGCGGCGGAGCAGCGGATCCTTAATATATCCGGCGGCAAACTGGTAAACGGTCTTGTAAGACTGCAAGCGGACCAAGTCAGGCGCAACGCGCAACATATCTGAGAATTTCAGAAACGGTTTGTCAGATAGCTCAAGGAAACCCTTTTGAAATACCGCTTTGGCGTGGTGAACCAGTTTGCGATAACCTTCGAGGTCGTTCGGAGCAAAAGCGCTTACCAGCTTTTCAGTTTTAGTTTCATCCTGTCCGTACTCGAACCAGCGGCCGTCGTGGAACTCGATGCGGTAGAAGGGTTCAACGGGCACCAACTTAACGTAATCGTCGGGGTTCTTGCCTGCGCCTTCGAATAGTTCAGTTATCATGAACGGCGCGGTAATCACGGTGGGGCCGCCGTCGAACTTGAAGCCGTCTTGCTCGTAGAGGTACGCACGGCCACCCAGCTTGTCGCGGGATTCGAAGAGATCCACTTGAAAGCCACGTGTTTGTAAACGTATAGCCGTAGCAAGGCCGCCAAAGCCGCTACCGATCACGACAATACGTTTCTTATTAGCGTGCACGGGCTGTTGAAACTCGAGCATGCAAGTAATCTATTAAATCCTCTAATGATCGGGAGGCGGGGCCAAAGGGTTGAATGGCGGCACGTAAGGTTGATATTTTCTCTTCGAAAGGAGAATGACTAGCAAGCTCACCGTCAAGCAGGTCGTCACTCATTTGAAATGCCAAGCCAAATTCACGGCCGAAGCAACTCAGGAGAGCAATCTTATTAGAGTCGAGCGGAGCAAGAATCGATCCGGCTAGAACCGCGAGGCTGAAAAGCGGTACAGTCTTGAGCTCTGAGATCTCGCAAGTCGGCGTGCATGATGAATTATGTGATAGTTGCAGATCCAGCGCTTGGCCCGCGATGAGACCAGAGCAATCCATGCTGCGCAGCAGCGAGACCTGGAAATCGATCAGTCGCGGTTGAGCTTCGGGACAAACAGCAGGCTCTAAAACACTGCGGGCGGCGAGCGCTACTAGACCGAAAGCGGCAAGCACCGCAGTGGCCTCACCAAACTTAACGTGGAGAGAAGCGCGATCACGCCGGTAGGGAGAATTGTCCATGCATGGCAGATCGTCAACAACTAGCGAAGCGCAATGGAGCAATTCGACCGAAGCAGCTAAACGCATGGCGAGCTCGATCGGAGCATCAACCATACGCGCGACGCGCAACGCCAGAATCGGGCGGATGCGTTGGGCAGAACCCAAGACGGCGTAGCGCATAGCCTGGAACACGGGGCCATTGCCCGCCTCTCCCTCGCGGGAAAGGAGCTGCGTAAGATACGAATCGATCGCGTGGCGCTCCGAATGTAAATCGGCCGTATGGCTAAGAGTCATTGGACAATGTTAATGATTCAAGACAAATGATTGTAGAGCCAAAAGTTTTATCAGGAAGAAACGTCTGGCCGTCAAATAAATAAGAATAAAGTACCAGAACCGGTAAACCGAACGCCTAATTTGCCGTTCAGTTGACGAACGGGTAGGACTACAACACGCTAGGGGTAGCCTACCGTACTTTCCATTATCCAGTATTCGAAGGGAGTTCTATGCAAATAACCGCGTCCATGCGTTTCGCGGCGTTAGCCATGATTTCAACATTCCTTTGTGGGGCACAAAGTCCGCCGCAAGGAATGCCGGCTTCCACTGCGGCACGTATCTTGGAACAAGCCACTTGGGGCCCAACAGCCGCAACAATTGCCGATCTGCAGTCTAAAGGTTTTGACGCCTGGTTTGCTGCCCAGGTAGCAGCACCGATTACAACCTATCCAAATCAGCCAATGTTGAATTCCTCTGGTACCGGTTTCACCAATTTGTCCGGCGTACAGGTACAGTTTTTTGAGAATGCTCTTTATAATCCCGACCAACTTCGGCAACGAGTTGCTTTTGCGCTAAGTGAAATTTGGGTTGTCTCGCACGAGGGAGTCGTATCGTACGCCGCGGCCTTTCCGCCCTTGCTCAACATTTTCCAGAACGACGCGTTTGGAACCTATTCGCAACTCATGAAAGACGTAACGCTCAATCCGGCTATGGGCGAGTACCTAAACATGGTGAATAACCACAAGTCTACTAGTACGTCGTCGGCGAATGAGAATTACGGACGCGAATTGATGCAGCTCTTCACTTTAGGGCTAAATGTATTAGAGCCAAACGGCAATCCAGTTTTGGACGCGAATAACAACCCCATTCCCACGTATTCGCCGAAGACTGTTACAGAAATGAGCGCGGCATTAACAGGCTGGACGTACGCTCCGACACCGACCGGCGGAGTATCGCCCAACTTGTTTAGCCCTATGGTGGCGCAACAATCACAGCATGATGTTTCAGCGAAAATGATTCCATTCACTTATCCCAACGGCACCACCGTAAACGTTAGTTTGCCAGCCAACCAGACCGCCGAACAGGATTTAGAAGGTGCGTTAGCGGGTATTTATGCGAATCCCACTTTGGCGCCTTTCGTTGTTAAGCAGCTAATTCAGCACTTGGTGACGAGCAACCCCAGCCCTGCCTACATCCAAGATGTGGTTGGTGTCTTTAACACGACCGGCGGTAATCTGCAAAAGGTTGTTTACGAGATCCTTACCTACTCAGAAGCGCGGAACGGAGATTCAGGCGTAGCCAATGAGGCAGGCAACTTCGGACACCTGCGCGAACCTGTATTGCTTGTTGAAAACCTACTGCGCGCGCTCAACGGCACCGTATTTGATTCGTCGACGATCTATAACTACACATCGAACCTCGGGCAAAGCCTTTTCAATGAGCCGAGTGTGTTCAGCTATTTCTCTCCGCAATACACAGTGGCGACCGGACCCACTACGGCTGCACTGGCGCCGGAATTCCAGTTGCACACTACGCAAACCGCGGTAAGCCGCGCCAACTATATTTACTCAGCAATTTATAACGGTCAGTTGGATGGAAGCACAATGTTTAGCATCGCCAACTTTGTGACTGCGGCGTCAACATCTAACGCGGCTCTCGAAACATTGATCAGCAATACGTTCTTCCACGGGTTGATGTCGAGCAGCCTGACTACGGCGATCAATACCGCGTTGAGCGATCCAAAAACCAACACCGCAACCTTGAAAGCACAGGCCGCGCTCTACGTTGCTCTAACGTCGAGCGAGTTTCAAATCATTCATTAAGGCGAAAGGAACAAAGGAGAAAAAATATGTTTTCACGTCGCAGATTTATCAGGATTGGCGCGGCCTCCGTGGGTTCGCTCGCCTTACGTAACTTTGGATTGCTGCCCGCGATGGCGCAAAGCACGTCCGATTATAAGGCGCTGGTTTGCGTTTTCCTCTATGGCGGAAACGATTCCAACAACACAGTCATCCCAATTGATTTACCACAGGCCACGTACTCCGAATACTCGAACTTGCGTGCCAGCTTAGCACTCCCAACAACTTCGCTGACCACGGCCCGGACTGCGGTAGACGGGCACAACTACTATTTCCATGGCGACTTAGTGGAACTGGCCAATTTGTTCACGCAAGGAAACCTGGCAGTGGCAGCGAACGTTGGACCACTCGTGCAACCGGTGACCCGATCGCAGATATCGAACCCAGCGGTTATACCTGCGCACTTGTTTTCACATTCCGACCAACAGAGCGAGTGGCAGACTTCCGATCCAACCGAGCAAAACACGCCGTTCGGCTGGGGCGGACGCACCGCCGATCAAGTCGACTTACAGAAGTTTAATACCAGCAAGTTTCCTACGTTCATGTCCGTGACGGGCAATGATCAATTCGGCGCCGGCGTCAACGATCAAATCGAGCTGAACCCCGGCGGCAATCTGAACCTGACGGGATTCGATTACACGCTGGCACAACCACGCAGTAATGCCATAAACACGCTGCTCAATACCGAAACCGGTTTGAGTTTGGCAGGAGCGGCGAACGGTGTAATGCTTAACTCGATATCTGACGCGCAACTGCTGACCAAAGCGCTGACCGGCGTAACGGTTACAACGACGTTTCCGACCACCAGCTTGGGAGCGCAGTTGAAACAAGTGGCGCAGATCATTAAGGCGCGTGAGACTTTAGGCATGCAGCGGCAGATCTTCTTCTGCTCATTCGGCGGATTCGATACACATACGGTGGAACTGGAAACCCACCGGACGCTGTATCCGCAGCTTAGCCAGGCGATCAACGCGTTCTACACAGAAATGAACGTGCAATCGTTGCAGAACAGCGTGACCCTGTTCACGGAATCGGACTTCAGCCGTACGTTCCAACCGACAACGGGCGACGGCAGCGATCACGCTTGGGGTAGTCACCATATGGTTCTAGGCGGAGCGGTAAAGGGCAATAAGATTTACGGCACATTCCCAACCTTCGCTCTTGGCATGAATGACGACTTTGACACACGCGGAAGATGGATACCGACGGGCTCAGTAGATCAGTACGGAGCAGCTTTAGTCAATTGGTTCGGCGTCAATGCCAGCGCGGTATTCCCTAATCTGGCAACGTTTGGCACGACAAATCCCTTTAGCTTTTTCTCATAAGATAAACGCACTCGGCTCTTGGAGGGCGCGGCTGCCTGCGGTCCAGTCGAAAGATGTCTGGTCTCCTGGACATCTTTCTGACTGAACACTAGGCAGCCGATTTTTTTGGCGTAGGCTCACGAGATAGGCGATTCGGGTCGATGAGTTCGCTGATAGCTCCTCGCGATCTGTTGCGAGTTAGAGCGCTTAGGAACTGTAATGAAACGCCTTCGGATCGTCATGTTTGTGGTGGGTGCTCTTGTAGTGGGCATTGCGCTCCGCTACACCCAACAAAAGTTGAGCCCGTTTGGATCAATCGCCGGACATACCGCGCCCTTGACCCAACCCGTGCCCGCCGTTACCAGAGCGCTGAGACCAAATTATCCGTATTCCATTATTCCTGGGGGCGTTTATTCAACAGCTGAGTTGCGGTCGGCGGATCGGGACGATCCGGTTGTGCAGGAACATTACGCCGATTTTAGTTTGAAGAATGCGCGGATGGTACAGCTCACAGAAGACAAATATCAGTATGCCTCTTACCGAGTAAAGGATAAGGTCTTCTGGACCAAGAAAAAACTTCGGATACCCAAAGGTGAATTGCTTTTAACGGATGGGCCGAGCTATGCTCGGGCGCGTTGCGGAAATCGTCTTTCAGATAAACCGCAGAAGCCTGTTCGAGAGAAAGACCCCCCACTCAAAGAGCTGACGATGACTGATATGACGCTAGGAACGCCAATGGTGTTCGCAGCCGCGCCACCAGTGGGAGAGTTGTCGTCGTTACCGCCGATTGACACGGGAAAGTATCCGCCTGTGATGCCGCCCAGCTATGCGGTGCCAGGAGATCTGGGCCCAGACGGCCCGATTATGCCAGTGGTTACGGTAGGATTAACACCACTTCCAGGATTTCCAACCGCTACTCCACCTGGCGGGGGCCCGACTGGTGCGCCCCCAACGCTTGTACCGCCTCCAACAACGCCGGTATTGCCGCCCGACAACCAGCCGCCAGTTACTTCTGTACCGGAGCCGAATGCGCTGTATCTGTTCGTGATTACGTTTATCGTGTCACTCTATGGATTGACCCGGATGATGCGAGATACCGAAGTCAAAGATTCACAAGAAGATCACAAAACATTCGAATAAATGAATGTCCTGCTTAGTTGGACCGGGCGCGTTGGAATAGGCCCGTTCTCTTGCGGAGCGTTACAAAACCGCACAACGCAAAGCCAATCATGAGAAGAGTGACCAGCTTCGGCTCGGGAGCATTGACCACCTCAACAATCATATTGTTGTAATCCATGTTGCCGAAATTGGTGTCATCCATGCCAAGGATATAGCTGCCAGGAGTGCCGCTGAAAACGGCAAAATGCTGGGTGGTGTCGATCGGATTCTTATTTGGTCCGGCGCTGTAGTCCTGACTGGAATTCATGAACCAGAAATAGTCCGCAGAACCGTTGCCCTGAATGTTTTCCAAAAAGAAGCCGTAATTTCCGTTCGGGGTAAAAGTTGCACTCTCGCCAATCACGCCTGTCTTCGAGTTCCATAGAGTCGTCATGGCTCCGATGGTGCCATTGGAATTCAGCTGGTACCAGCCGAAAACGTTGTATCCAGAATTCTGCGCAGTGCCCATTTGGTTAGTGAGCATACCGAGCAGGGAGACAGTAACGGCAATTCCCTTGTTTTGAAAGTACATGTTTTGCACAGCTTGGCCGGTAGCCGTGCCATAGTAAGCGATTGCTCCCGGAGGGCTCGCAATTACGCAACCGCCGCCACCCACTAAACACCATCCGATGTTGGCGGTCGGGCCATCACCAGAGACGTTATTCCAGTACGGACCACCATACGTGGGGTTGTTGACGGGACCGAGAACGGCAGATGTCCATTGTTGAAATGCTCCGCCCGGTCCAACGAGCACGTCCGCATGCAGATTCTGACCGAGTAAAGCCATGCCAAGAACTGAAGCCAGCCCGATAATAGTGCGATTCATTAGTTTTATAAAGTCCCCCGGAACCACCCGACGAATAACGCGCTGCCTTTAGGTACTCGACCGATTATACAAGGGAAGTAAGGTGCTCCACAATGGAACACGGTTAGCCAGGTAACGCCTGTATCTCGTTGAGGTACTAGCCTTTGCGGGAAATACATTGGACAGTACTATAGTACCAACAAAGAGTGGGGAGGAAGGGCGAACTGAAGTAGTCCGCCCCGACAGGAGGAAGGCTAGTTGCAGGGGGAGTAGATAAACGTCAGGGTTGAGGCCGTCCCGATGGGGAAGCCACCGGTAAGAGCGGTGGTGCCGAACACACCGTTAAGAGCGCTCGCGGCGCCGGCGGTTAAAGTCAAAGTCACGCCCTGAATGCTGAGGCTCTCTTTAGTGGGCTGATAAATGTTGGCGCCGGCCAGAGAGATTGAAAATAGAGGAAGCCGATCGACAATGGCTCCATTGACGGTCACTACACCAGTCAAAACGGGCGTGCTGTTGAGAACTTCAATTTGAAAGTTTAGGAGCTCCACTTTGGTTGAACCCGCGGTAAGAGACAATCCGCCAAGATGGCCAATTTCAACTTTAGGCTGACTTAGATTGCCCAAACCAACTGTAATGGGGAAGGTAGCGACGCCCTTATAAAGGCTAGCGGGGCCGACTGCCGCGGGAGTAACGCCGAGGCTACCTAGGGCTGAGACAAATGTTGAGTTGAGAACAACTTTCGTCTCACCTCCAAATAGGTTCACTGTCTGTGCCTTGGCTGCCGTGGGCAGAAAGCACATGGTTGTGAGTGCCGCTGCCAAGCCGAAGTTTACGAATGTATTTTTCACGTTGACTAAACCTCTCGAAATGAATTTCAAACTGCCAGGATTGGGATGCACCGTAGGTTTTCGAAATTTAGAATTTGGATTGAGTCAACACTAGAAGCGAAATTTGGCAGCGACTTGAAGTAAGCGCGGAGCAGCGGCGCTCACAACGCGACCGAAATTTGAGTCGTTAATTTCGCCATCAACGGAAGCCGGGCCGTAGAACTGGGCGTGGTTAAAAATGTTAAACGCTTCAACGCGGACGTCGAATGACTTCGCTTCCGTTAAACGAATCGTCTTACTAACTTGAACATCGAAGTTTTCAATTCCAGGGCCGTGAAAGAAGCGGCGCGCGGCACTACCCAACTGGCCGAGCGACTCAAGCGAAAATGCAACAATGTTAAATTCTGGCTGGCCATTGCGAGGATTTGTATTGATGTTGAGCGGAGCGCCTGAATACTGCGGTGTATCGAGCAAATTGTTGTTCAGGCCATTACCCAAAGTGCCAAGCAGTGAGCGGTCGGAATCATCATAAAGCGTGACTGGGAAGCCCGTACTGAAACGCGACGTTCCCGATATGCTCCAACCCTCAGTAAGCCGGTTGCGAGTTAAGAAGCGATCAAACGGCAGAGCGTAAGAATACGTTGCGACGAAGTTATGTGTCATATCCCAAGCTGAAATAACGCGGCTGAGGTCAGCGTTAAATGGATTGGTTTGCTCGCCCAAATTCGACGCCTGATCGATGGACTTTGAATAGGTGTAACCGACAAGTAGCGTGCCGCGCTTTCCAGAATTAAAGCGGAAGTTCACTTCAAGCGCGTTGTAGTTAGAATTACCAACCGACTTCTGCGCGGTTGTTGAACCGAAATTCGAGCCCAGACCAACTCGGGTACCTTGGTAAAACTTTCCTGAGGCTGACGTGTATGCAGCATCTTCACCGAAAGGCCCGCAGGTTGAGGTGCCCGGCGCTACTTCGTTCGGCTGGCTCAGACTGAGACACAAGGCCGTGTTCCCCAAGTTCTGCGGCACCAAGACCAGAAGATGATGTCCTTCATTACCTGCATAGCTCACGGTAAGCAGCGCGGTCTTGGCCAGTTGGCGCTGGATAGAGAACATGAAGTTCTCGGTATATGGAACGGCATTCCGCTGATAGAAAAATGGATCGGCACTGATGGGCGTAACTGCCGCAAAATTGAAGCCCATGTATGGGCTCGATGCGGAAACGTTATGCGGGGGAAACTTCAGTGGAAATGGATCGGTATTCTCCACGCCATTTGACGAGTTGATAAACGGTGTTGCGAGCAGTGGCGGCTCCGGACTCAGATAGTTATAGCCGTAGGGCGGAACGCCATACATGACTCCAGCAGTTAAGCCAGGGAAGGCGGTATAGAAAATTCCATAGCTTGCGCGAATGCTGCTGGCGCCACTTTCACCAAATAATGTTCGGAGGAATGAATTCTGAAAATTCGGCGAGTAAGCGATGCCAAGGCGCGGCGCAAAATTATGATATTGCGAAGGTGAAAGTGTGGATGGAATTCCGGGATCGCCCGGCACCACCAATCCCGGCAGCGCGTTGGGATAAAGAACGGATTGCTCCCCTGGAACCACAGTTTGAATTTGGTTGTATTTCTCCCACCAGGGCATGATCAAATCCCAGCGGAGACCGAGGTTGACGGTGAGGTTCGGACGCGCACGCCAGCTATCTTCCACGAAGGCTCCGCCGTAACGGTTACGCAAATAGAAGCTTTGCCCTGACGTCTGCGTATAGTTGCTGGGAAATCCGAGGAGGAAGTCTGCAAATGCGGAGCCCGTTTCGGTGCCGTCGATATTAAAGGTTCCATTGAAGGTGGCGTTGGGATATTCGTTGACCTGATCGGTGTGGAACTGGCCGCCGAATTTCACCGTGTGAGTGCCGAGCACTTTGGAGACAGTATCACTGAGGTAGAGCGTGTTGTTCCACTGATCAACGTTGGTAATGGGCACACCCATCACGAATGATGGGAAAACAATATTTTCGACGCCTTCAAACTGGAGTGCCTGCACGACAATACCAGGCGTGCCAACTCCCGTTACAAAACCTTGCGACTGAAGCGTGACACCCAATCCGCCTTTCGGCTGGCCAATATTATTGGCGTTGCGGAGAAAGCCCGCGTGGAATTCGTTGAATGACGTTGCGCCCAGCGTTTTAGTGTCGCCGATGGTAATCATTTGCGCTTGACCGATGGTGAGCGCGTCGAAACCCGGGACGCTAGCGCCACCTTGACCGCCTGGATAGGGATTATCAAGCCGGTAGCTATCGATGAAATAATAGCCGGAGATCTGACCCCAGCGTGTGTTAGCGTCAATGCGCGCTGAACCTTTATCATCTCGGACCGTTTCAGGATAGGCGGCCGTTGCGAAGAGGTTGGAGCCGATGTTGGGTGTAGGAATATATTTCAACAGGTTCAGCGCTGGGGCGGACCACGCATTGACCGGGATCACGGCGTTTGGAAACACGCAGGACGAGGACGTAGTGCAACCTACGGTGTAGTACGGCTCGCCTTCCGAAACTTTGTAGCCGATTTTTTGCGAGAGTAGGGTGGCAGTGTTTGGGCCACTTACCGATCCAGTGAGAGCGCTTGCCATATCCAGTAAGTTGCCTGAGCGATCTTGTATGGATGGCACGGTTGTCTCAGCTGACGTGATCCCTTGCAGTGTGCCGGTGCCCTGAAAATCGGCGAAGAAGAACAGTTTCTGCTTCTTGATTGGGCCACCGACGGTGCCGCCGTATTGGTTCTGCCGGAAGGCGCCGCGCGCGGCATCGAAATAGTTGCGGGCGTCGAGAGCAGTATTGCGCAGGAACTCGAACGCATCGCCGTGAAACGAGTCGCTGCCGGACTTTGTTATGACGTTAATCATGCCACCGTTGTAATTTCCGTATTCGGGATCGAAATTATTAGTGAGAACGCGAAACTCCTGGATGGAATCCAGGTTAGGGATGACGGATGTTCCGCCGTTCATATGCTCTTGCACATCGGTGGCGTTGACCATGAACCCGTTGGCGGATTCGCGTTGGCCGTCGATGGAAACGTCGCCCGGATTCAAATCGCCAGATGGGTTGATGGTTCCGGTGACGCCCGCCATAATGACCGAGGTTGGCGTGAGAGTGGTAACAGGACTTACGCCAGGTTGAATGGAGAGGAGATCTGTGAAGCTGCGGCCGTTCAGAGGCACTGCTTCAATTTCCGAAGCGGATACGACCTCGCCCAGGTGAGTGGAGACTGTTTCAGGCTGAGTTTCGATAGCGCCCTCGGTGGCGGTGACTGTGACGGTGTCTGACTTTTTGCCAACTTCGAGTACGGCTTCCACTTGGACAGCAGAGTCAGTGTCGACGGCGAGATTATTCTGTTCCCACGTCTTGAAGCCATCTGCTTCGATGTGGAGATCGTAGTGGCCGACTGGGAGAGTTGGAAACGAATATGAACCGCGCGCGTCCGAAATGGTTTTGAATTTTGTTCGCAGAGCGGTGTTGATGAGGGTAATGTGAGCGCGTGGGACTAACGCTTCGCTGGGATCTTTTACAGTGCCCGAAAGACTGGCGCCCGCAATGGCCCACACGGGAATTGCGACCGTGAGTATGCCAAGGCCTTGCGATAGCGTCATCGTCTCAGTATCCTCCATTTCGTGCTACGAAAGTTTTAGTCGTAATACTGCATTAGCACGAATCGTCGAAAAGTAATACGAGAATGCGGTCGTTTTGAATTTCACGGACGCTATCGACGTGTTAGCCCCGCTCTATCAGCGGCTGGTTGTGCCGCAAATCGTATCCCTTGAATTGCAGCAGCCCAACACACCCGCAACAATCCGAGCGTTGGATCGTGCAGCCGCGCCCGATTGGTGCGAGATTCGCTCCAATCCACCCACTAACCCGAGTCTCCTCACCTTTCTGGATCGCGGCGAGGCCGCTGCCCTTACATTGGCTCTATCACTCCGGGCTGACCGTTTGTTAATCGATGATCTCGCTGGCCGCCGGTAAGCCGAACGCCAGCAGCTTTTCGTTACGGGCACCTTGGGCGTTTTGGCGGAAGCGCACCTGGCCACCTTGCTCGATTTTGAGCAAAAGGTTTCCCAACTCCGGCAGACCAATTTCTACGTCTCGGACGACGTGGTGGCACCGGTGCGTCGCGATATCGCAAGGTAAGAACATCGTTGTTCGGCGACTGAAGTATGAGTGCACTCGTGGTAAACAGAGACAACTGGGTTAGCGTTGTTCAGACCATGGGTCGTGTTGAGTTCCCCATGCGCTGAAACCCAGCCGCCGGCTCTTTTGGGCACACAGGCCCAGCAGGCATTACAGCGTCAGTATCGTCCATGTAGTGCTGCGGACATTCGATTCGTACTTCAACGGCAAACAGACGCTTACGCAGAACCGGCCATCTCCTTGGTACCTGAAAGATTGCCGGTCTTTTCCAGATTCTCCAACTGAGCTAATAGATTGTCTACCGCTTTAAGTCGAAGGCCGCAAAGGTTGCAAGCGATCAGGTATTGCTTACTGATCGGGAAGATGGGAATGAAAAACAGCGTGAACTTACCTTTGCGGATATAAGCAGTGTGAACGGTTTGCTTCCCACATTGTGAACAGTTGTAAGAGATCTGCCCTAGCGGAGTCGATGACCAACGAGTACCCCAAATCAGCATGTTTGCACCCTAGGCATACTATCACGAACTTTGACAATTTTGGTTTACACCTGGACGAACTGTAAATCGCCTATTTGTTACATTAAACGATCTGCTTAGGACGGCGAAAATAACGCCAAAAGACGGTAGCAACAGCTAAGACGGGAATAGCGAGCAGAAGGCCAATAGGCCCGAAGAAAAGGCTGCCGAGTAGAACAGCCGCCAGCACCGGCAGTTCTTTCAAACCCATGGGGCGGCCGATGACGCGCGGCACCAAAACGAACAATTCGAGCAGATAAATCACAAGCCACGAACCGACCAACAAAAGATAGCTTTTGACAGGCGCGTCGGCAATAGCAAGGGCCAAGGCTGCGAGGCCAAGGGGCAGAAGAGATCCGACTCCAGGAACCAGACAGGCCAGGCCGCCTAACACGCCGATGAGGCCCCAGTAAGGAACATGAATCGCCCAGAAGGCGAGTGAATACAGCACAGTAAGAATTAGGCCCAAGATGAGCTTTCCGCGCACGTACAGGAGCAGCACGCGAAACGAATCTCGAAAGGGTTGGCTGATGTTAGCCGGCGGCATTTCCCTGCCCTTCTCCGATGATCTTAATGAGCGCGCGTTTCCGGCGTCGGCCATCGAACTCGCCATAGAAGATTTGTTCCCACGGGCCGAAATCGAGTTGGCCCTTGGTAATAGCCACGACCACTTCGCGACCCATGATCTGGCGTTTGAAATGCGCGTCGGCATTGTCTTCGCCGGTGCGGTTGTGCTGGTAGCTGGAGACAGGTTCATGCGGTGCAAGTTGCTCGAGCCACTTTTCGTAATCGTGCAGCAGTCCTGATTCGTTGTCGTTGATAAAGACCGAGGCGGTAATATGCATGGCGTTGACGAGCACGAGTCCTTCCCAGATGCCACTCTCGCGGATGCAAGCTTCCACCTGACCGGTTATGTTCACGAAGCCACGCCGTGAGGGAACTTCGAACCACAATTCTTTGCGATAGCTTTTCACAAGCTTCAGTCTACTTGCGAGATGCGAGCCACTCGTTAACGCTCGCTTCCAAAACGTCTAGAGGCAGCGGGCCTTTATCAAGCACAGCATCGTGGAAAGCGCGAATATCAAACTTTGCGCCAAGTTGCAGGCGGGCTTTTTCACGAAGCTTGAGAATCGTCATTTCACCGAGTTTGTAGCAGAGCGCTTGGCCAGGCCAAGAAATATAACGGTCAACTTCAGTTACGATGTTTTGGTCGTCCATTGCACTATGTTCATGGAAGAAGTCGATCATCTGCTGGCGCGACCAGTGTTTAGAGTGGACACCCGTATCGACAACTAAGCGAATGGATCGCCACATCAAGTTTTGCAAGCGGCCATATTCGCTATACGGATCTTGATAAAAACCCATCTCGTGAGCCAGAGTCTCCGAATAAAGAGCCCAACCTTCCGAGAAGGAATTGTATTGAGCGAAGCGCCGGAATGGGGGTACATTGGTCAACTCTTGCGCAATGGAAAATTGCAGATGATGTCCTGGGATGCCTTCGTGATACGCGATGGCTTCCACATTTAGGAGCAAACGTTTGGTTGGATCGTACTCGTTTACATTGATGCGGCCTGGGCGGGAGCCATCTCCCGCACCGATGGAATAATCCGCGGGTACAGCGTTGGGCGCACGGAACGCGTCCATCGGCACAACCACCAAATCGTTCTTGGGTAGCCTGCCGAAATATTGCGGCAGCTTGGAATACATCTGATTGGTGTAGCGCTGGTAAAGACCGATGACTTGTTCGGCCGACTTGCCGTGAAGCTCCTTGTCGGCAAAGATGTGAGCATTGAAAGATTTCAGATCTCTGTAGCCTTGCTTATTCGCAATAACAAGCATCTGCTTTTCTATTTCGGCTACTTGCTTCAGGCCCAATGCATGCAACTCTTCCGGATCGGATGTTGTGGTAGTAAGCCGTTCGATGGCGTGTCGATAGCGCGCATCGCCATCGGGCAGAGCCCAGACACCAAACTCTGCGCGGCCTTTAGGGGCGTATTCTTCTTTGACGAATTTCGCAAAGTGAGCGTAAGCGGGAAGAACCTGGTTACCAACCGCTTCATTAATCTCGCGAGTAAGGCGTTCGCGTTCGGCGGCAGGAACAGATGACGGAAAATTGCGAACCGGCTGCGTGAACAAGCTCTGGGAAAGCGGCTTGGAAGCGACGTCAGTCGATTCTTCGGCGACTTTCTCTAAAAGATAACGCGGGGGCATGAGGCCATCGCGCATGCCAAGCCGCATGTTGGCAATGGATTGTTCGAAGACAGTTGGCAACTGGCGCAGCCGGCTTAGATAGTTCTGATAGTCGCGGACATTGTTGAACGGCATCTCATTCTCCAGCCCAGCGTATTCAAGATGCGGGCCTGCCATTTGGGTGACGGGCATCTCCCAGTTTTTGAAACGCGCGCCCGCTATGCCGACTTTTAGGGAGCGTACCAGAAGGTTTTGATTGAGTCGATCATCGGCCGAAAGCTGGTTGGGGTCGATTTGTTGAAGGTCCGCCAAAAGCTTGCGGTCATAGTCCAGCTCACGGCCGGTCGCAGCGGGAGATTCGTCGCTCAGCCGGTCGTTATAGCGGTTGTCACCAATTGCGGTGGCAAATTCGGGCGAGGTTTCTAATTCATGCTGCCATTGCCGATCAATGAGCGCGGTGAGCGTTTCGTGAGGGCTAGCAGCGAGAGCAAGCTTTGCCGAGAGCAAAATGAGAGCAAGAACTAGAGTGCGAGACAAATTCATGGCGTGAATTGTCTTACGCTATCACGCCGCTCCCACGCTACTGTGGAGTCGGCAAATTGTCGGTCAGCTTCTTGCCCTTCACTTCGTCCCAACGCTGCACCAACTGCTTCCACTGATCGTAAGTTAAGACCTCACGAATATGAGTGCTCATTTCGAGGAACACCCGGGAGGAGTTGGCACGTGCGCTGGCAACCCGGTCGATCACAGGCTTGGCGACTTCGGCATTCATATCGCCGTCGTTCATTAACTCGTCCAAGGCCGCTTCGGCTTTCTGCACATTATTGCGAGCATCGAAGAGCCGGTCGCGATAAGAATGAACGATTTGTTTGATACGCGCCGTTTGCGCTGGAGTCAGGCCGATATCTGACGCGACCGGGCTGTTCCACCAAGGGAACTGGGCGCGGTTTTGCGCGAAGGCAAAGCACGAACAGAACAGCAAACAGAGGGTAATTCTCGAAATGAGATTCATTCTACGAAGAGTCCCTTTAGGGGTGCGGTGGCTTGCGGTTCAGATTCAAACGACATTTGGCTGACATCTTGAGCAAGTTGGGCATCAGCGCGCGATTCGGCTAATTCACGCTGGTGGTTCTCATACACGGCCGCAGTGCCTCCTAGCACGAGAACCATCGCCGCAGCAGCCGCGACTTTCATCATTGAAAACTCATGCCACCAACGTTGTGGTTTCGACAACCGGGCGTAAATGCTGCGGCGCTGTGCCGCTAAGAAACTATCACTTACCACTTCATCGGCAGAGACTTGCCGACGTCGCGCCTGCATCGTCTGAAGACGAGTTGAACATTCGCCGCAATTGCTTAAGTGTCCGTCGTTTGGACCTAATCCATATAAGTGATCAATCAGTTGGTCATCTGTCCAGTGGCCTGACTGTGTGGACTCGATGCGCATATTTTCATCCTCCGAACCTTACCCATCCAATGACAAATAAAGGTCTTTGAGTTCTTCCCTCATCTTGGATAAAGCCCGAAACAAATGGGCTTTAACAGTACCGACGTCTAGTTTTAGAACATCGGCTATCTCTTCCAGAGCCATAGATTCGTAGTGCCTGAGAGCGAAAACCGCCCGTTGGCGTTCGGAAAGCTTGGCTTGGGCTGATTCCAGTCTTTGCTGGATCTGCTTTGCAAATAATAGACGTTCGGCGTCCGGATCGGTTCCGGCAGCCATTTGTAGAATTACCTCTTCGTCCTCGGGCGATGGGCGACGTTGCCACAGCTTCCAGCTCTTGGAGCGAAGTTTATCGAGACAAGTGTTAACTGCAATACGTGTGAGCCATTTGCCGGGATTATCCAGATCCTCCGCTTCCGAACGCTTCATTAGCGCCCGGTAGGCTTTCAAGAAGACATCTTGCGTGGCAGAATCAGCCTCGTCAGCATCTTGCAGTAGGCGGCGGCACAAAAGAAATATGCGCCGCTGCTCAGACGCCATCCAGGAACCGAAATTGCGAAGATCAAGGCCGGAAGAGACTTCACCGTCCAACTTTTCGGCCATCACGCCTATCATAACTGTCCAATGCTGTTTAAACGGAGCAGCACCATGAAAAGTTTACACTGTGCCGCGCCAGAAAACAGTTCCGGAGGAGAAAAGTTGCCAGGTTGTAATAATTCGTTGGAAGGTGAGACTACTTAGCGGTATTTCCGAATAAATGGCGGAGCCAAAGACCACAATTCTGGTGTGAATTCATGGAAAACAGCGGCCACCAGGTAGTGTCCATATACTATGGCAGCGCGCGGTAACGCATCCGACCAACCGGCTTGACGTTGATAAGTACCCATCGTGACGAAGCCCGAACTCAATGAGCCGGCAATAGGCGCTAAAGCGGGGCGCGCCTTCCCGTTTTCATCTGGACTAATGAAGACGCTCAATAATGCATCTCCGGTGCGACGCCAAGTATTGCTTGAATGTGAGCGGCGGTATCTAGGATCTTCATGGTGCAAATAGTCAACAAGAAGTTCTGCTCCGGCGCGGGAAGCGCGACGCTCATACAAATGTTCAAAGCGCACAGCAGGGTCGTCCGCATCGCGCCTGTTCATGTGGGGAGAGTTCCGAAGTTGTGAAATTTCAGCCAGTGCGCCCGCACCCAACAAGGTTCCAGGACTGGCCAATTCGGCGAACTGATAGCAAGCCAACTGACGAAAGGACAACTTTTCAGGTAAAACTTTAACTTTCCAAGGGTTACACGACGTCGCCGAGGGTGCAGCCACGTTTGTAATCGGTGAGGATAGCCAATTAGCTTCAGGAGTTTGCGCAACGGC
>Ga0182012_10003244_pt1 | contig 17383 bp, 15 predicted proteins | sample 612S2SmetaG_FD_120486 | JGI IMG/M metagenome (GOLD analysis project Ga0182012, IMG submission 120486) | Permafrost microbial communities from Stordalen Mire, Sweden - 612S2S metaG | ecosystem: Environmental > Terrestrial > Soil > Wetlands > Permafrost | place: Sweden: Stordalen | collected...
GCGCGCCTCGGGCAAGCCGGAGGCCATCATCGAAAAGATGGTCGAGGGCCGGATTCGCAAATATTACGAGGACGTGGTCCTGCTGGAGCAGGTCTGGGTCCATGACGGCGAAAGCCGGGTCAAGGCGGTGGTGCAGAAGGCCGGGGTAAAACTCACCGGATTCGCACGTTTCCAGCTTGGCGAAGGCATCGAGAAGCAGTCCGGCGACTTTGCCGCCGAGGTCGCTGCGGTGGCGGGCGTGCCCGGACCCGCCTAGGGGTATACAAAGCCGGCCTGCCCCCGGTCCAAGGTGTGGACCGGGTGCGCGCGGCGGTTGCTGACTTGCGTGAGGCTAACTTCCACGGGGGCATTGCTTGTAGGGGGAACGACCAGCCTCTATAGGACACCCTACCATCAGTCTTGGTGTGCCGATGACGGAATCGCCCGCCTATAAGCGCGTGTTGCTGAAGGTGTCAGGCGAAGCCCTGATGGGCGCGCGCGACTATGGGCTCGACAACAGCACGGTCCGCGCCATCGCCGCCGATATCGGCGACGTGGTCGCCATGGGCGTGCAGGTCTGCATGGTCATCGGCGGGGGCAACATCTTTCGCGGCGTATCCGGCGCCGCCTCCGGCATGGATCGCGCCCAGGCGGACAGCATGGGCATGCTGGCCACGGTGATGAACGCGCTGGCCATGCAAAGCGCGCTGGAGAAGCGGAACGTTCCCACCCGGGTGCAATCGGCGATCCCGATGTCCTCGGTCTGCGAGCCGTTCATTCGCCGCCGCGCCGAGCGGCATATGGAGAAGGGCCGGGTGGTGATCTTTGCCGCCGGCACCGGCAACCCGTTCTTCACCACCGACACCGCCGGCGCCCTGCGCGCCGCCGAGATGGGCTGCGACTGCCTGCTCAAGGGCACGCTGGTGGACGGGGTCTATTCCGCCGATCCCCGCAAGGAAACGGGTGCGCGGCGCTATGAACGCCTCACCTATCTCGACGTCCTCGCCAACGACCTCGGCGTGATGGACGCCGCCGCCATCAGCCTGGCGCGAGAAAATCATCTGCCGATCGTGGTGTTCAATATTCATGCCCCGGGCGCGTTCGCCGCTGTGATACGGGGCGAGGGGCTGTTTACCACGATCGCCGAACAGAACTGACCGACGGCCTGTCTTAAGGGTTTCCCATGGCGATCGCAGACCTCAACGAGTTGAAGCAGGACCTTACCCGCCGGATGGATGGCGCGCTGGAGACGCTGAAGCGCGAGTTCAACGGCCTGCGGACCGGCCGCGCGCATCCAGGCCTGCTGGAGCCCGTGCGGGTACACGCCTATGGCACGGAGTCGCCGCTGGCGCAGGTCGGCACCATCGGCGCGCCCGAGCCGCGCATGCTGACCGTGCAGGTCTGGGACCGCTCGCTCGTCACCGCCGTGGAGAAGGCCATCCGCGAATCCGGCCTCGGGCTCAACCCCTCGGCCGACGGGCAGCTCGTGCGCGTGCCGCTGCCCCAGCTCACCGAGGAGCGGCGCGGCGAACTGTTGAAAACCGCGCACAAATACGCCGAAGGCGCGCGGGTTGCCGTGCGCGGTGTGCGGCGCGACGGGATGGAACAGACCAAGGCGTCCGAAAAGAAGCACCTCATCGGCGAGGATGTCGCCAAGGTCTGGCACGACGAGGTGCAGAAACTGACCGACATCTATATCAAAAAGATCGACGACGGCCTGATCGAAAAGGAAAAGGACATCCGGCAGGTCTGAGTGCGCCCAATGCCGGACACGTCGTCGCTGGCCGAACCGTTGGCGCCCTTGGACACGGGGGGCTCGCGGCCGCCCGCCCATGTTGCGGTCATCATGGACGGTAACGGCCGCTGGGCGGCATCCCGCCGTCTGCCAAGGCTGGCCGGACACCGCGAGGGCGCGCGCGCGTTGCGCCGCACCGTCGAGGCGGCGATCCGCAGCGGCGTATCCTGGCTGACCATCTATGCCTTCAGCAGCGAAAACTGGAGCCGCCCGCCCGGCGAGGTCATCGATCTCACCGGGCTGCTGCGCCAATACCTCGCCTCCGAGATCCGCGAGCTGAACGACAACGGCGTCCGCCTCCGCTTCATCGGCGACCGTTCCCGGTTCTCCGCTGACATTTGCGACCGGCTGGTGGCGGCCGAGCGCGACACCGCCGGCAACCAGCGGCTCAACCTCACCGTTGCGCTGTCGTACGGTGCGCGGGGCGAGATCGCCGCCGCGGCGCGTGCGGCGGCGGAGGCGGCGCGCGACGGCCGGCTCGATCCCGCGCAGCTCGACGAGGTCGCGTTCGCCGGCTTCCTCTCCACCGCCGGCATCCCCGACCCGGACCTGGTGATCCGCACCTCCGGCGAGCGGCGGCTGTCGAACTTCCTGCTGTGGCAGGCAGCCTACGCCGAACTGGTGTTCCTTGACGTGCTATGGCCCGATTTCGGCGCCGAGCACTTTGCCGCGGCGCTGGCCGATTATGCGCGGCGGGAGCGGCGATTCGGTGCACGGCCCGGTTGATCCGCGCCCCGCGGGCGGCCCGCGGCGCGCGCAGCAGGCAATGCGCTGGAGCGACCTCCGCGCCCGCGTTCTGTCGGCCGTCATCCTCGCCCCGCTGGCGCTTGGCGCGTTGTGGCTTGGGGGCACTCCCTTCGTGCTGATGATCGCACTGACGGCGCTGGTGCTGTCGTGGGAATGGGTGTCGCTGTGCGGCACGCCGCGCTTTGTGCCGGCCGCGCTGGCGGTTCCGGCGTCGCTGCTGGCCGCCGGGACGGCAACGGTGCTTGGCCACCCCCCGGCGGGGCTTGGACTGCTGGCGCTGGGCAGCGCCGCCGCCTGGCTGCTGTCCCGCGGCGCGCCTTACCGCCACCGCCTCGCCGCCGGCATCCCCTATCTGGGCCTGACCATCGTCGCCATGCTTTGGCTGCGTGACGATCCGGTGGCCGGTCGGGCGAACCTGCTGTTCATCATGTTGCTGGTATGGGCCAGCGACATCGGCGCCTATCTCGCAGGCCGGCTGATCGGCGGCTGGCGGCTGGCGCCGCGCGTCTCGCCGGGAAAGACCTGGTCCGGTGCGGTCGGCGGCCTGGCCGCGGCGGCGCTTGCCGGCTTCGCGGTCGGCGTCGTGGTCGCAGGGGGTCCGGTGGCTTGGCCTGGCCCGGGGGGGGCTGGCCCGGGGGGGGCTGCCGCAGCGTGGACAGCCGCCGGCTGGCCGCTGCAAGCCGCTTTGGCCGCCGCGGTCGCCGCGCTGCTCGGCGTCGTGGGGCAGGCCGGCGACCTGCTGGAGAGCGCGCTGAAACGGCGCTTCGGGGTAAAGGATTCAGGCCGCCTGATTCCCGGCCATGGCGGGTTGCTGGATCGCATCGATGCCTTGCTTGCCGTCGCTCCGGTTGCGGCAATTCTGGCGCTCGCGGCCGGACGTGGAGTAGTCCTGTGGATATGACCAACGACATTCGATCCGTTACCGTTCTGGGCAGCACCGGCTCGATCGGAACCCAGACGGTGGACCTGCTTGCGCGCGAGCCGGAGCGTTTCCGCGTGTGCGCCCTGGTCGCCGGCCGCAACGCCGCGCTGCTCGCGGAACAGGCCATTTCGCTCAATGCCGAGCGGGCGGTGATCGCCGATCCTGCCTGCCTGCCGGCGCTGCGCGACGCGCTCGCCGGCACCGGCATCGAGATCGACGCGGGGGCCGAGGCGGTGGTTGCGGCGGCGGCGCTGCCCGCCGACTGGACGATGGCCGCGATCACCGGCGCCGCCGGGCTTGCCTCCACGCTCGCGGCCATCGAGCGCGGCGCATCGGTGGCGCTTGCCAACAAGGAGGCGTTGGTCAGTGCCGGCGAGGTCATGTTGCGCGCGGTGCGCGCGGCCGGGGCCACGCTGCTGCCGGTCGATTCCGAGCATAACGCCATCTTCCAGGCGCTGGACCGCCCGAATCGATGTTCGGTGGAAAAGATCGTGCTGACCGCCTCGGGCGGACCGTTCCGCACCGCAACGATGGAAACGATGGCGGCCGCCACGCCAGAAGCGGCACTGCGCCACCCGGTCTGGTCGATGGGCGCCAAGATCAGCATCGATTCCGCGACCATGATGAACAAGGGGCTGGAGCTGATCGAGGCGGCACGGCTGTTCGATCTGGACGAGTCCAGCATCGGCGTGCTGATCCACCCGCAATCGGTGATCCACGGATTGGTATTCTACCGCGATGGCTCGGTGCTGGCGCAGATGGGCTCGCCCGATATGCGCATTCCCATCGCTCACGCGCTGGCCTGGCCGCGGCGGATGGTGACGCCCTCGCGGCGGCTCGACCTGGCCGCGCTCGGCCAGCTCGACTTCGCCGAACCCGATCTCGACCGGTTTCCGGCACTTCGGCTGGCACGTGAATGCTTGCGCGCCGGCAGGGGAGCCCCCACCATAATGAACGCGGCAAATGAAATCGCGGTCGAAGCCTTCCTGCAGCGCCGGATCGGATTCCTGGACATCGCCGGCACCGCCGCCAGGGTGCTGGATGCGATGGGGGATCGGGCGGCGGACACGCTGGATGAGGTCATCGCGCTGGATGCCGAGGCCAGACAAATGGCGGAAGGGCTGACGGAGGCGCAAGCGGCCTGACCTGCCGGCGGCTCTCAGATAGCGGGCAAGTCCACGCTGGTACCGCCTGACAGCAGGCGAGGCCAGAAGCAGGTAAGGATCGTCACGCGTGTTCCATCCACTCCCTGAGTTCGTTCGCACCGGCCTCGCCTTTGTCGTGGTGCTTGGGGTTCTCGTCTTCGTGCACGAGCTGGGGCATTATCTCGCCGCTCGCTGGCGCGGCGTTCGCGTGGACGTGTTTTCGATCGGCTTCGGCAGGGCGCTGGTGCGCTGGACCGACCGGGTCGGCACCGAGTGGCGAATTGCCTGGATTCCGCTGGGCGGCTTCGTGAAGCTGCATGGCCAGGAACGGCCGGAGGACGCCCCGCCGGAGGTGCGCGCCTCCTGGATTCCCGGCGAGACGTTCCACGGAAAGAGCGTGGCCTCGCGTGCCATCGTGGTCGCCGCCGGGCCGATCGCGAATTTTCTTCTGGCGATGGTGCTGTTCGCGGCCCTGTTCGCGACGGCCGGCCGCCAGGTGACGCTGCCGATCGCTGGCGGCGTGGTCCCAGACAGCGCCGCGTCGCGCGCCGGATTGCAGGTCGGCGACCGCATCGAAGCGATCGCCGGCCTGCCGGTGCACACCTTCGAGGATCTCCAGCAAATCATCTCCGCCCGTCCGGACGAGAGCCTGATGCTGACGGTGCGCCGCGGGGACGCCACCATCGACCTGCCGGTCACCACCGGCGAGCAGACCACGGTCGGCGGCCGGCGCGTCGGCATGTTGGGCGTCCGCAGCAGTAATCGGACCGAGTATCAAAAGATGTCGTTGCCCGCGGCGCTGTGGGGCGGCGTCGCGCAGACATGGCGCGTGCTGTCGGAAACCGCGACCGGCGTGGCGCAGATGATCGTCGGCCAGCGCGGCGCCGACGAGCTTGGCGGCCCGCTCCGCATCGCACAACTCTCCGGCCAGGTGGCCGAGCTCGGCGTCGCGAGCCTCGTCTCCTTCATGGCGGTGCTGTCGGTCAATCTGGGGTTGATCAACCTGTTCCCGATTCCGATTCTGGACGGCGGCCATTTGCTGTTTTTCCTGGCCGAGGCGATCCGTGGCCGGCCGATCCCGCAGCGGGCACAGGAATATGGGTTCCGCGCCGGTCTTGCATTGATTGGGGCGCTGTTCATCTTCGCCACCTGGAACGACCTCAGCAACCTCGGGATTGTCCATTGGGTCGCCCGTCTGGCAGGGTAAGACGCTGATATGGTTGTGCTTTCTTCCATTCTGGCGGAGGGACCGAGGGGGCGTCGCCGTGGCCCTGTCATGATGCGCCACCCGACCGAGTGTGTTTGCTGCGCGCGGCGGCAAGAGGTCACCTAGCCTCACCGGTGCGTGGCGGCTATTCTCCCGGCCGAGAATCCGAACAGGCTGTTGCAGCGCGGTTCTCGCGTGGCGCTTCAGCGGGAGACTGGCCTCTTGATACCTTCACGCCCCATGCGGCTGATCGCCGCCTGCCTGATGTCGCTTATCCTGGCGGGCGTGGTGGCCGTCATCCCGGCCGGATCTGCCGCTGCCCAGCGCAGCCATCCTGCGCGCGCCTCCGCTCCCGCCCGTGTGCAGCAGAGCGGCACGATCGAGGCGATCAAGGTCGAAGGCAACGACCGCATCGAGGAGGGGACGATCCGCTCCTACATGCTGGTCTCGGTCGGTGACCCGTTCGATCCCGACCGGCTCGATCGCAGCCTGAAGACGCTGTACGCGACCGGCCTGTTCCAGGACGTGCGGCTGACGCGCGACGGCTCCACGCTGATCGTCCATGTCAAGGAGAACCCGCTGGTCAACCGGGTTGCCTTTGAGGGCAACCACACGCTCACCGACGAGCAGCTCCGGCCGGCGGTCCAGACCCGCGCACGCGCCGTGTTCACCCCGGCGCTGGCCGAGGCGGACCGGAAGTCGATCCTCGACTTGTACGCCAAGAAGGGCCACTACGACGCAACGGTGCAGCCGGAAATCATCCGCCTCAGCCAGAACCGCGTCGATGTGGTGTTCAAGATCAACGACGGCCCGTCCACCCTGATCAGCCGGATCGCCTTCGTCGGCAACCACGCCTTCAGCGAGGATCGGCTGTCCGAAGTGATCAACAGCCGCGAATCACGCTGGTGGCGGTTCCTGTCCTCCTCCGACCAGTACGATCCGGAGCGCCTGAACTACGACAAGGAGCTGTTGCGCAAATTCTACCTGAAGAACGGCTACATCGATTTCCAGGTGGTCGACGCAACCAGCGAGCTGTCGCCCGACCGCAAGTCGTTTTTCCTGACCTTCACGGTGAAGGAAGGCGAGCGCTACCGGGTGGACAAGGTCGATATCGTGTCGAAGCTGCCGAAGCTTGATCCCCAGGCGCTGCGCGGCGTGCTCTCGGTCGAGGCAGGCGATTGGTACGACGGCGACGCGGTCGCCCGCGACACCGATGCGATCGAGGATGCGGTCCACAACCTTGGCTACGCGTTCGTCGACGTGCGCCCGCGCATCAACAAGGATGCGGAGAAGCACACGGTGGCGCTGACCTACGAGATCGGCGAGGGGCCGCGCGTGTTCGTCGAGCGCATCGACATCACCGGCAACACGCGCACCAAGGACTCGGTGATCCGCCGCCAGTTCCGTGTCGCCGAGGGCGACGCTCTGAACGCTGAGAAGATCCGCAAGACGCGCACCGACCTGAACGACACGCAGTTCTTCAGCGGAGTCGATATTCAGACCACGCCCGGCTCGGCACCGGATCGGGCGGTGGTCACCGCAAACGTGCAGGAAAAGGCGACCGGCGAGCTGACGCTTGGCGGCGGCTACTCCACGGACGCAGGGTTCCTGGTCGATGTCGGCGTGTCCGAGCGCAATCTTGTCGGCACCGGCATAGCGGCCGGCATCAACGGCGTGCTGGCGCAGAAGCGCAGCTCGATCACCGCGTCGGTAACCGATCCGTACTTCCTGGACCGCAACCTGGTGGCCGGCGCCGACGTGTTCTATGTCGAGACGAACTACCTCGGCACGCAGCCGTATGACGAACGTCGTGTAGGCTTCGACCTGCGTGCCGGCTACGACTTCAGCGAGCATCTGCGCCAGCTCTGGAGCTACTCGCTGGTCAACCGGACGGTGTTCAACGTCAGTCAGTATGCCGACTTCTTCATCCAGGACGAGTCAGGCACGACCTTGCTCTCGCAGGTCAGCCAGGTGCTGACGCTCGACTATCGCGACAGCAAGATCGATCCGCATCGCGGCTTTATCACCTCGCTCGGCGCCGACTATGCCGGCCTTGGCGGCGACGCGCGCTTCGTCCGAGGCCGCATCGACGCGGTGGAGTGGATCCCGCTCGACCGGTTCACCGGCAACCGGGATTGGGGTATTTCGGTCGGCGGCTCGACCGGCTATCTGTTCAACGAGGGCCAGCAGGAGCAGATCATCGACCGGTTCTTCCTCGGCGGGGACAATCTTCGCGGGTTCCAGGTCGGCGGCGCCGGGCCGCACACCGTCCCGACCTCCACCCAGGGCAGCGACTCGATCGGTGGACGCTTCATCTGGACGCAGTCGACCGAATTGCACTTCCCGCTGCCGGTGTCTCCCGATCTGGGGCTGTCCGGCCGCGCTTTCGTCGATCTTGGCGGGCTGACCGAGGCCAGTTTCGAAAGCAATTCGTGCCACGAGGCGGGCGGCGCGTCGGTTGCCTGTCCGGCGATCTTCGCTTCCGCGGCTCCGCGGCTCGGCGCCGGTGTCGGCATCTCCTGGCACACCGCGTTCGGCCTGATCAACATCGACATCGCGCCGTTCGTTTTGAAACAGCAATACGATCAGACGCAGCTTATCCGCTTCGGTTTCGGCACGAGGTTCTAGTGATCCATTTCCGCTTTTTCGCAACGGCCGCTGTCGCGGCCGGTGTCTTTCTCGCCTCTCCCCTGCCGGCGGGGGCGCAACAGAGCCCTGGATGGTTCGTGCCAAGCGGACAGCAGCCGCCGCCACAGCAGCGGCCGGCGTTGGCGCCGCGCCAGGCGCCGCGCCCATCCGCGCCGCTCCCCGGCCAGCCGGGGCAAGGTGCGATGCCGGTCGGACCCGAGGGTCTGCCGCCGGAAGAGACCGCGCCGGCGCAGCCGGTGCAGGTGCAGTTGCCGCCGGCGCCTGAATTGCCCGCACTGCCGAAGGGCGCGCCGCCGCCCGCCGCGGTCATTGGCGTGTTGTCCGCGCCCGACGTGATGCGCGTCTCCACCGCCTATCAGCAGGCCGACAAGGAGCTGGGGCTCCGGCGGCAGAAGCTGAACGAGGATGCGCAGAAAGAACAGATTGCGCTGCGCGACCTTGGCCAGGCGCTGGCCAACGAGCGGGGCAAGCTGGCGCCGGACCAGATCCGGGCGCGCGAAAAGGAACTGCAGGACCGCATCACCGACAGCAGGCGCAAGTTCAGCGAGCGCAACCGCATCATCCAGGAGGCGGGCCAGTACGTGATGGCACAGATCGACCGCACGCTGGAGCAGGTGGCGCAGCAGGCGGCGCTGAGCCGAGGCGTCAATCTGGTGTTGAACCGCGCTCTGGTGTTGGGCTCGACCGCCGAGTTCGATTTGACGCCCCAGGTGGTGGAGGTGCTGAACAAGGTGCTGCCATCGGTGGTGATCCCGCCGGACGGCGTATCGCCGGTGGCAATGGCGCCCCAGTTGGCGCCGCCGCCGTCGAATGCGCAGCCTGTTGTCGCCCAGCCCGCGTCCACGGCAGCCGCGCCGGCACCGGTGCCAGCTTCCCCGCCGCAAGCCGCACCGGCGCCGACACCGGCCGCCAAACCGCCGGCCGCTCCGGCGAAAAAGTAGGGCCGGTCCGTGGATCGGTCGCCGATCGCGGGCGATCCGCGTTTTTTCTGCCGGACCGGCCCGCATAGCCTTGCGGCGGTGGTCGATGCGGCGGAGGGCGAGGCGCCCCCGCATCGGCTGATGCTGAGCGGGGTGGCGCCGCTGCAGACCGCAGGGTCCGACCAGGTCAGCTTTCTCGACAACCGGAAATACCTGCCGGCGCTGGAAGCCACGCGCGCCGGCGCGGTGATCGTGCATCCCGATATGGCGGCCAAGGTCCCACCGGGCGCGGTGGCGATCACGACGCCGGAGCCCTACGCCGGCTGGGCGAGGGTTGCCGCGCTGTTCCATCCGCTGCCGCCCGCGACGCCCGGCGCGCATCCTTCCGCGGTGGTCGCGGCGGATGCGCGGGTTCATCCGAGCGCCGAGATCGGGCCGTTGGCGGTGATCGGCAGCCGGGCCGAAATTGGGCCGCGCTGCCGGATCGGCGCGCTCGCCGTGATCGGCGATGGGGTCGTGCTGGACGCCGATTGCCGCATCGGCCCGCAGGTCAGCATCAGCCACGCCATGCTGGGGTGCCGCGTCGCGATCTACCCCGGAGCCAGAATCGGGCAGGACGGGTTCGGCTTCGCGGTCGCGCCCGAGGGGTTCCTGTCGGTCCCCCAACTCGGCCGTGTGGTGATCGGGGATGACGTGGAAGTGGGCGCCAACACGACAATCGACCGCGGCTCGCTGCATGACACGGTGATCGGCGCGGGCTCCCGCCTCGACAACCTGGTGCAGATCGGGCACAACGTCCGCATCGGTCGTGCCTGCGTGATCGTCGCCCAGGTCGGAATCTCCGGCTCCACGATCGTCGAGGATCAGGTGATGATCGGAGGTCAGGCCGGGCTGATCGGGCATCTAACGGTCGGGCGCGGGGCGCGGATCGGCGCTCAGGCCGGCGTGATTGGAAACGTTACGGCGGGCGCCGAGGTGGCGGGCAGCCCGGCACTGGCGGTACGCGAGGCTTTCCGGCAGATCGCGACGCTGCGACGGCTTGCGCGGCGCGATGGGCGGAAATCGGGTGAAACAAAGCCGGCGACGGGGACGGATACGGACTGAGGCGCCATGCAGATGACGAGGACAGCGGAGGCGGCCGGTTCCGCCCATGCGCCGGCGGACCAGATCCCATCGGATCAGGTTCAACCGGGCCAAGCACCGCCGGCGGCCGGTGCGCCGGGGCCGCACGGCACGGTGGCCAAGATCGACATCGCCCGCATCATGCATGCGATTCCCCACCGCTACCCGTTCCTGCTGATCGATCGCGTGGTGGATGTGGTGCACAACGAATCCGCGATCGGCATCAAGAACGTCTCGGTCAACGAACCGTTTTTTCAGGGACACTTCCCGAACCATCCGGTGATGCCGGGCGTGCTGATTATCGAGAGCATGGCGCAGACTTCGGCTGTGCTGGTGGTAGAGACGCTCGGTCCCGACGCCGCCGGCAAGGTGGTCTACTTCATGTCGATCGAGGGCGCGAAGTTTCGCCGCCCCGTGGTGCCGGGTGACCAGCTTCGCTTTCACGTCGTCAAGGAGCGCAATCGCGGCAACGTGTGGAAGTTCCATGCGGTGGCGCGGGTCGATGGCGTGGCGGTGGCCGAGGCCACCTACGCGGCGATGATCATGGATCGTGCGCCGGCGCCCTGAAAGCGCCAAAGTTCCAGTCAAAACAAGTCCTTGCGTGCGTTGTCGGAAACATCCGGCAACAATCATTGTGTTGGTCGCGCGCTGATCGCGGGCTTACCTGCTCGTCAAGGTCGTGCACGCCGATTCGCCGGAGGACAAGCCGCCCATGTATGCCATGAAAGCCAAGCTTGCCCCGCGGACCGCCGGCACGGTCATCCATCCCACGGCATCTGTCGCCCACGATGCGGAGCTTGGGGAAGGCGTGCGCATCGGGCCGTTCTGCACCGTCGGCGCGAAGGTGGCGATCGAGGATGGGGCGGAACTGGTTTCGCATGTGGTGGTGGACGGCCACACACGGATCGGTCCGGGCGTCGTCCTGTATCCGTTCTGTACCGTTGGCCTCGCACCGCAGGATCTGAAGTACAAAGGCGAACCGACACGCTGCGAGATCGGTGCGCGTACACAAATCCGCGAACATTGCACAATTCATCGCGGCACCGTGACCGGTCGGGGCATCACCCGCGTCGGCGCCGACTGCATGCTGATGGCGGTGGCGCATGTCGCGCATGATTGCTTGGTGGGCGATCACGTGATCATCGCCAACAATGTCGTGATGGGCGGCCATGTCAGTATCGGCGACCACGCGGTGATCGGCGGCTCGGCGGCGATCCACCAGTTCGTGCGTATCGGCCGCGCGGCGATGATCGGCGGCGTGTCCGGCGTGGAGGGCGACGTCATTCCGTTCGGCAGCGTGATTGGCAACCGGGCGCACCTGGCCGGGCTGAACGTGATCGGGCTGAAGCGGCGCGGTTTCGACAGGACGCAGATCCTGCGTCTGCACGCGGCGTTCAAGACCATGTTCCGCGGCGACGGCGTCTTCGCCGGGCGGCTGGAGGCGACGCGCCAACGCTACGGCGCCGATCCGCTGATCGCCGAGGTGCTGGCCTTCATCGACGCTCCCAGTCATCGCGGGCTGATCCGGTCGTCGGAGTCATAACCGCGGCGCGGGTGACGGGTCGGCGGCGCGACGGGGTTCGTTGGATGCCGTCGAGCCTGGATAGCCATTCTGCCTGCGACGAACTGAACGTTCGCCGTGTGGCCGCATGCGTTTCCTCCGACAGGTGCAGTCTCTGTCAACGCTGCGAACGGCGTCTTTGCCTCAGCCACGTCAGCCTGCAGAGCGATGGCAGCCGAAGCGTGACCGACAACGCGACACAGACCATCCCAGTCGTCAACGATCGGAGGACGGCACCGCGGATCGCTGAGGCCCACTTCTTCAATCGTGTAGCGTCCACGGCCGAACTGGCATGACCAGCACGCTGTCACAAGGTTCTCCGGCTCGTTGCCGCCACCCGCGGAATGGGGAACGACATGATCGACGGATGCTGTCAGCGCAAAGAAGGCTCCATGGTAGCCTCCCGAGCCGCCCCACGGTATTGCGCCAGGGATGCAGGCTCTTAAGGCGCTTCGTGCCCCATTGGAAACGACCCGGCATCCGCAGAATCTGCACCGCCAGCCATCGCGCATATAGAGTGCTCTGGTTTCCGCGGATGTCGGCATGCGTGAGGACGCCTTGGTGACTGCGGCAGCCAGATTCGAAACGGGGCGCCTGCGGCGGATTGCTGCGTCGTCCGGCCCCATGAGCTTTCTGGCGAATTATCGAAAAGCGCCGGCATATCAGCCTGCCGCAGCCGGTCTCGTGCCAGCTTGAGGTCGCGGGCCGCGATGGCGTCCGCGGCTGCAGACAGAAGGTCAGCCGCGGCTTCGTGTTCCGGAAGCGGCGTCATCAAGCAAGGCCGCGGAGCAAGGAAGTCACTTGGGACGGTCATGCCGACTTCCTTGGGGCCGATATGCCGGTTGATAACATTAAGGGTTCGCAACGCAGCGATATGAATCGGCCAAAAGAGAGCCAAATGCCTGTTAGCGGCTAATGTTCGCAGACACTCGAAAGAGACGGTCTGGTCAACGGTGGGTAGCTGACGCTAACCCGACTTTCGCCGGGCTAAAGCCGCGTGCAGAGTTGTGGGTGGACAAGCCTCGCCGAGACGGTGACCGCGATGCGCCACGACGCCACCAATGGGGTCCGCCCGCCAGCGGTTTTCCACTGCATCAGGACACCTGCAGAAGCTGCGCCTTCAGGTAGGCGGTCTCCGGCAGATGGGGATGCACCGGGTGGTCCGGCCCGGCGCCCGTCGTCGCCAGGATGCACGCCTCGCGCCGGGCACGATACAGGCCGGTGGCGATCTGCGCCGTCCAGGCGTCCAGCGGCGCATGGTGGCTGCACGACGCGACGAACAGAAAGCCACCCGGCATGACCAGGGCGGCCGCAAGGCGGGCCATCCTGCCGTAGGCGCGCAGCCCGGCCTCGGCGTCCTTGCGCGACTTGGCGAAGGCCGGCGGATCGCACACGACGATATCGAAGCGCTCGCCGGCCTCGGCCAGCGCCACCATCACGTCGAACCCGTCGCCACGACGGACGGCGACCCGATCGGCAAAGCCGTTCAGCGACGCGGCATTTTGCGCGTGCTCCAGCGCGGGGGCGCTTGAATCGACCAGCGTGACCGAGCGCGCCCCCGCGGCGGCGCAACGCAAGCCGAACGCGCCGACATGGCAGAACACATCGAGGACCCGGGCACCCTCCGCCAGGGCCGCGACCCGGTCGCGGTTTGCCCGCTGGTCGAAATACCAGCCGGTCTTCTGGCCCGACAGCGGATCGATGGGAAAGCGCACGCCGCCCTCCTCGACAGTCGCGGTGGGGCCGTCGCCGTGCAGCAGCGACACCTGCTCCGCGAGGTGCTCATGCCGGCGCGCGGCGGAATCGTTGCGCGCCACCACGGCACGCAGCGGCAGCAGCGCGGTCAGCGCCTCGACGATCAAGGGGGTCAGGCGGTCCATCCCGGCGGCGTTGGCCTGCAGCACCGCGACGTCGTCATACCGGTCCACGATCAGGCCGGGCAGCCGGTCCGCCTCGGCGTGCACCAGGCGATGGAACGGGGAATCGCAGACCCGCGCCCGCAGGTCGATCGCGGATTGCAGCCGCTCGCGCAGCCAGGCCGCGTCGATGACGGTCGCCGGATCGCGGTCCAGCAGCCGCGCGGCGATCAGGCTGTGGGGGTTGAACATGAAGCTGCCGAGGCGCGCGCCGTCGTCGGCCTCCAGACGCACCAGCCCGCCCGGCTCGAGCCGCCGATACTCGGGCAGCATCGCGATTTCGTTGCTGAACGCCCAGGGCGCGCCGGCACGCAGCCGGCGGCCCTGACCGGGTTTCAGTCGCAGCAGCAGCTGGTCGGTCAAGCCGCCTTCTGCTGCGCCGGCTGCAGGATCGTGACGAGCGCGTCGATCAGCCGGTCCATCATCGCGTCGGTGTGCAGCGGCCCGGGGGTGAAGCGCAACCGCTCCGATCCCTGCGGCACGGTCGGATAGTTGATCGGCGTCGAATACATATGGAACTCGTCGAACAGCCGGCGGCTGACGGCGGTGCACAACGCCGCCTCGCCGATGTGCAGCGGCACGATGTGGCTGACCGAGGGGATGCGCGGCAGGCCGGCCGCGTCGAAGCGTCGCTTCAGAGTCTCCGCGCGTTCGAACAGCCTGGCCCGGCGCTCGTGGTCCTTGCGCACGTGACGAATACTGGCCAGCGCCGCGGCGGCAACCATCGGCGGCAGCGACGTCGTGAAGATGAAGCCGGCAGCGCAGGAGCGGATGTAGTCGATCACCGTGGCGTCGCCGGTGATGTAGCCGCCATGCGTGCCGAACCCCTTGGCGAGCGTGCCCTCGATGATATCGACGCGGTGCGCCACGCCATCGCGCTCGGCGACGCCGCCGCCCTGCGGGCCGTACAGGCCGACCGCATGCACTTCGTCGAGATAGGTCATCGCGCCGTAGCGCTCGGCGAGGGCGCAGATCGCGCCGATCGGCGCGATATCCGCGTCCATCGAATACACGGACTCGAAAGCGATCAGCTTCGGAGCGGATTCCGGCGCGGCCTTCAGCAGTTCTTCCAGATGGCCGAGATCGTTGTGGCGCCAGACATGGACGATCGCCTTCGATCCCTTGATGCCGGCGATCATCGACGCATGGTTCTTCGCGTCCGAGAAGCACAGCCACCGGTTGTCGGGTCCGGCGGGCGTGGAGTTCAGAATGGTGGACAGCGCCGCCTGGTTGGAGACGAAGCCCGAGGTGAACAGCAGCCCGGCCTGCTTGCCGTGCAGGTCCGCGACCTCGGCTTCCAGCGCGTCATGCAGCGGGCTGGTGCCGCTGATGTTGCGGGTCCCGCCGGCGCCGGCGCCCATGGCGCGCGCGGTCTCGCAGGCGGCCTCGATCACCACCGGATGGTTGCCCATCGCGATGTAGTCGTTCGACGACCAGACCAGTATTTCGGTCCCGTCGTGCCGTTGATAGACCGGGAAGCGGCTGGCCTGCTTGGCAAGCGGGGTGAAACGACGGTAGCGGCCCTGGGCGTGAATCTCGTCCAGTTTCGCGCGGCAGTGGCTGTGAAACGGGTGCATGGTGTGGTGCTCCGGGCAAACGCAAGACGACCCTAGGCCCTGTCGGTCCGCGAGAAAATCAATAGACTCACGGATTAATGAAGTTTCATCCGCCGCTTAAGCTTGTTTCATCCGCCGCTATTTGTGGCATTGCAGCGACATCTTTCGCGGGCCGGCCAGCCCAACACATGTGGCGAAGGCAATCAGCACCAAATCCTGGATGAACAAATCTCATTCAAGCATGCCATGGGCACTACGACCGGACATACACGCGCACCTGCCGCGGCAGCGTCGGCTCCACGCGCAGCCCGAGGCGAATGCGGGCCTCGGGCACGCCGAGCGCCACGATCGCCTGCCCAACCTCGGACGCCGCCTGCTGTGCCGCCGCCGGGTCGCCGCTTGCCGCTACCAAGGCGACAACGTCGAACCTCACGTAGCGGTTGCGCCGCTCGGCTTCCTGAACTGCGGCACGCAACACGTCCTCATAGGACGGGTTCGGCTGGTCGAAGCCGATGATGAGCAGCGGCCGGCGCGGATCGGTCTGCGCCGGGGGCACCGGCGGCGGCGCCTTCGCCTCCGGCGGGTGCCTGAAGGTGGTCTGATCGACCAGCCGGCAGTCGGCCAGCAGCACGCAGCAGGCGAGCAGCACAATGCGCGTCACCGCCGGAACGGCAGTCGAGGTCATGCAGGCTTCCTTCGTCACGGCGCGGCAAACTTGCAGGAAGCGTCCCCGCGGGCAAGATGCGCGGTCGAAAGGGAGCAGCCCGGGGGGCAGCTGCCCGGGGGGGGACGCCGGCGCGCGGCCGGCGCGGCGGCGGGCGGCTTCCGCACCAAGGGGAGGTGGTGTCATGACCGCGCAGACCAATCAGCGGATCGACGGCCGGCGGCTGTGGGACAGCCTGATGGCGATGGCCGAGATCGGTGCCACCCCGAAAGGAGGTGTGCGGCGCCTGGCGCTGACCGAAGATGACAAGCGCGGCCGCGACCGGTTCCGCGCCGCATGCGAGGCGGCTGGCCTGACCGTACGGGTCGATGAGATCGGCAACATGTTCGCCCGGCGCGCCGGGCGCGACCCCGCCCGGGCGCCGGTGCTGTTCGGCAGCCATCTCGACAGCCAGCCCTCGGGCGGGAAGTTCGACGGGGCGCTCGGCGTGCTGGCCGGGCTGGAGGTCATGCGCAGCCTGAACGATCGAGGCATCCTCACCGCGGCGCCGCTCGATCTGGTCAACTGGACCGACGAGGAGGGCAGCCGGTTCGGCCAGGCGTTGATCGGGTCCGGCGTCTGGGCGGGGGTCCATTCGCCGGAAGAGGTCTCCCGGCTGACCGACGCGAACGACGTGTCCGTCCGGACGGCCCTCGACGCGATCGGCTATCGCGGGCCCGAGACCGCGGCCGCATTTCCGGCCGACGCGTATTTCGAGCTGCACATCGAACAGGGGCCGATCCTGGAGCGCGAAGGGCGGCAGATCGGCATCGTCACCGGGGCGCAGGCGCAGGTGTGGTACGATGCGGTGGCGACCGGCCAGGACTCCCACGCCGGCACGACGCCGCCATCCGCGCGCAAGGACGCGCTGGTCTGCGCCGCCCGGATCATCGACCTGGTGGACCGGATGATGCGGGCGCGCGGCGAGAACGGGCGCGGCACCGTGGGGCAGTTGCTGGTCTCGCCCAACAGCCGCAACGTGGTCCCCGGCGAGGTGCGCTTCTCGGTCGAGTTCCGCCACCCGGATGGCGCCGAACTGGACCGGCTGGATGCGCAGTTCCCCCGTGAGGCGGGCTTTGTGGCCCGCGACTGCGGAGTGTCGCTGGCGCTGACACGGGTATTGCAGATCCCCGCGCAGCCGTTCGATCCGGCCGGCGTCGA
>Ga0182012_10003245_pt1 | contig 17383 bp, 12 predicted proteins | sample 612S2SmetaG_FD_120486 | JGI IMG/M metagenome (GOLD analysis project Ga0182012, IMG submission 120486) | Permafrost microbial communities from Stordalen Mire, Sweden - 612S2S metaG | ecosystem: Environmental > Terrestrial > Soil > Wetlands > Permafrost | place: Sweden: Stordalen | collected...
CGATCACCTCGGCGTCCAGGGCGGGGTCGTCGACTCCGATCGCCTCGACGCCGACCTGCTGCAGCTGGCGATAGCGGCCGGCCTGCGGCCGCTCGTAGCGGAAGAACGGCCCCGCGTAACACAGCTTCACCGGCAGCGCGCCGCGGTCCAGGCCGTGCTCGATGACCGCGCGCACCACCCCGGCAGTGCCCTCGGGCCGCAACGTCACCGAACGGTCACCGCGATCGGCGAACGTATACATCTCCTTGGACACCACGTCGGTGGATTCACCGACGCCGCGGGCGAACAGCGCGGTGTCCTCGAATATGGGTAACTCGACATCGCCGTAACCGGCCCGCCGGGCGGCGCCCAGCAACCCGTCGCGCACGGCGACGAACTGCGCCGAATCCGGCGGGACGTAGTCCGGTACCCCCTTGGGCCCCGACAACGCGGTGAACGCGTCGGTCACCGGCTCAGGCCTTCGAGGAACGGATTGAGCCGCCGCTCGGCGCCGATGGTGGTGGAGTTGCCGTGTCCGGGTAGCACCACGGTGTTGTCGTCGAGGACCAAGAGCTTGTCGACGATCGAGGTCAGCAGGTCGCGGCCGCTGCCGCCGAACAGGTCGGTGCGGCCCACGGTGCGCTCGAACAGGGTGTCGCCGGAAAAAACCAGGTCGTTACCGTCCTTGGTCGCGCAACTGACCCGGAAGATCACCGATCCGCGGGTGTGCCCGGGCGTGTGGTCGACGTTGACGGTCACGCTGCCAAGGTCCAGCTTGTCGCCGTCGCGGTCCAGCTCAACGACCTGTTTGGGCTCGCGGAAAAACGCTCCTGCCGCCAGCTGGGCCAGTCGCGGACCCAGGCCGTAGATCGGGTCTTTCAGCATGAACCGGTCCTCGGGATGGATGTAGGTGGGGCAGCCGTAGGTGTCGGACACCTTCTGGGCCGACCACATGTGGTCGATGTGCCCGTGGGTCAGCAGCACCGCGGCCGGGGTCAGCCGATTCTGGTCGAGGATGCGCCGCAGCGGGCCCATCACGCGCTGGCCGGGGTCCACGATGACGGCGTCGCTCCCGGGCCGTTCGGCCAGGACGTAACAGTTGCACTGCAGCAACCCGGCGGGAAATCCGGTGATCAACACGGTTCCAGTTTCCCATCCCTGGCCGCCGAGGCCGATGAGGGCCACCAAGGAGGATCCGCGCCGCGCTGCTCATGCGGGAATGGAACACTTGACACGGGTCGCGGCGCCCACATGAGCTAGCCAAGGCTGGCCCGCTCAGGCCGCGGCTTACCGGATAACCAGGGAGGAACACCGACGGTGCCGACCAACGAACAGCGACGTGAGGCAGCAAAGCGCAAACTCGACCGGCAGCTGGAGCAACGCGCCGCTCAAGCCAAACGGCGCCGGATATTGGTGATCGCGGGTATCGCGGTCGCAGCGGTGGCCCTGATCGCCGCGGTAGTGATCGCCGTGATCAACACCAAAAACGACCACAAGAGCACTACCGCGGCAACGACGACCAACAGTGCGGTGGCCAGCTCGCCGGAAACCACGACGCCCGCCGGCGCAACGCCGCCGGTTGCGGCATTGCCGTCGTTCAAACCGTCGGCGAACCTCGGCGCCAACTGCCAGTACCCGCCGTCGGCCGATAAGGCCGTCAAGCCCGTCAAGCCGCCGCGGACCGGCAAGATCCCGACCGACCCTGCCACCGTGAGCGCCAGCATGTCGACCAGCCAGGGCAATATCGGTCTCCTGCTCGCCAACAACGAATCCCCCTGCACCGTGAACAGTTTCGCCAACCTGTCCGGCCAGAATTACTTCAACAACACCAAGTGCCACCGGCTGACCACCTCCGCAGACCTGGGCGTGCTGCAATGTGGCGATCCGAAGGGCGACGGGACCGGTGGTCCGGGCTACCAATTCGCCAACGAGTACCCGACCGACCAGTACCCGCCGAATGACCCCAAACTGCAAGAGCCCGTTCTGTATCCGCGCGGCACCCTGGCTATGGCCAATGCCGGGCCGAACACCAATGGCAGCCAGTTCTTCCTGGTCTACAAGGACTCACAGCTGCCACCTCAGTACACCGTGTTCGGCACAATTCAGGCTGACGGACTGGCCACCCTGGACAAGATCGCAAAGGCCGGCGTCGCCGGCGGCGGCGAAGACGGACCACCCGCCACCGAAGTCACCATCAAGTCGCTGCTACTCGACTAGGCCTGGTCCAGGCCCGCTGCTAGGAGGCGGAAGTCACCCGGTAGACGTCGTAGACGCCTTCGACGTTGCGCACGACGTTGAGGAGATGCCCGAGATGTTTGGGGTCACCCATCTCGAAGGTGAACCGGCTGATCGCCACTCGGTCACCCGAGGTGGTGACCGACGCGGACAGGATGTTCACCTTCTCGTCGGCCAGCACCCGCGTCACATCCGACAGCAGCCGGTGCCGGTCGAGCGCCTCGACCTGAATAGCCACCAGAAACACCGACGACGGCGACGGCGCCCAGAGCACCTCGATGATGCGCTCGGCTTGTTGCTGCAACGAGGTGGCGTTGGTGCAGTCGGTTCGGTGCACGCTGACCCCGCCGCCGCGGGTGACGAATCCCAATATCTGGTCGCCGGGCACCGGCGTGCAGCACTTGGCCAGCTTGGTCAGCACGCCGGGCGCCCCGGGGACCGAGACCCCGACATCGTCGGTGCTGCGGGGGCGCCGCAGCATGGTCGTCGGCGTAGACCGCTCGGCGAGCTCCTCTTCGGCTTGGTCGATGCCACCGAGCTCGGCCAATACCCGCTGCATGACGTGCCGGGCCGACACGTGTCCCTCACCGATCGCGGTGTAGAGCGCGGACACGTCGGTGTAGTGCAGTTCCCGGGCCACCGCGGTTATGGAGTCACCATTCATCAAGCGCTGCAGCGGAAGTCCGCCTCGGCGTACCTCGCGGGCCATCGCCTCCTTACCGGTCTCCAGCGCCTCCTCACGCCGTTCCTTGGCGAACCACTGCCGGATCTTCGTCTTGGCGCGCGGCGACACCACGAACTGCTGCCAGTCCCGCGAGGGCCCGGCATTGGGCGCCTTGGACGTGAAAACCTCGACGACTTCGCCGTTTTCCAGCTTGCGTTCCAGGGCCACCAGCCGCCCGTTGACCCTGGCGCCGATGCAGCGGTGCCCGACCTCGGTGTGGACCGCGTAGGCGAAGTCCACCGGCGTCGACCCGGCCGGCAGGGTGATGACGTCACCCTTGGGCGTGAACACGAAAAGCTCTTGCACCGCAAGGTCGTAGCGCAATGACTCCAGGAACTCACCCGGGTCGGCGGCCTCCCGTTGCCAGTCGAGCAACTGACGCATCCAGGCCATGTCGTCGATCTCGGCGGCGGCGTTCTGGTGCGGAACGCCGTTGCGGCCCTTGGATTCCTTGTAGCGCCAGTGCGCGGCGATGCCGTATTCGGCGGTGCGGTGCATGTCGCGGGTGCGGATCTGCACCTCCAGCGGTTTGCCCTCCGGCCCGACGACGGTGGTGTGCAGTGATTGGTACACACCGTACCTGGGCTGGGCGATGTAATCCTTGAACCGCCCCGCCATCGGCTGCCACAGCGAATGCACCACGCCGACAGCGGCGTAGCAGTCCCGGATCTCGTCGCACAGAATGCGAATGCCGACCAAGTCGTGGATGTCGTCGAAGTCGCGCCCCTTGACGATCATCTTCTGATAGATCGACCAGTAGTGCTTGGGCCGGCCCTCCACAGTCGCTTTGACCTTCGACCCGGTCAGCGCGGCGACGATCTCGGCACGGACCTTGGCCAGGTAGGTGTCCCGGGACGGCGCGCGCCCGGCGACCAACCTAACTATTTCCTCGTACTTTTTGGGGTGCAAGATCGCGAACGACAGGTCTTCCAACTCCCACTTGACGCTGGCCATACCAAGCCGATGCGCTAGGGGGGCAATGACTTCCAGTGTCTCGCGGGACTTGCGCGCCTGCTTTTCCGGCGGCAGAAAGCGCATGGTGCGCATATTGTGCAACCGGTCGGCCACCTTGATCACCAGCACCCGCGGATCGCGGGCCATGGCGGTGATCATCTTGCGGATGGTTTCGCCTTCGGCGGCGCTGCCCAGCACTACCCGATCCAACTTGGTTACGCCGTCGACGAGATGACCGACCTCGTCGCCGAATTCCTCGGACAGCGCTTCGAGCGTGTAACCGGTGTCCTCGACGGTGTCGTGCAGCAGCGCGGCCACCAAAGTGGTGGTATCCATGCCCAATTCGGCCAGAATGTTGGCGACCGCCAGCGGGTGGGTGATGTACGGATCACCGGAATGCCGTAACTGACTTGCATGCCTCTGCTCGGCGACCTCGTAGGCTCGCTGCAACATCGAGAGGTCGGCCTTGGGGTAAATCTCCCGGTGCACCGCGACCAGCGGCTCGAGCACTGGATTGAGGGTGCTGCGCTGGGCGGTCATTCGCCGGGCCAACCGGGCGCGGACCCGACGCGACGCGCTGCTGGTCGTCTTCAGGGTCTCGGCCGGCGGCTCCGGTGCGTCGACAGGCGGTTCTGAAACTGGCGCTGCAACCAGCGGGGCTTGCACATGCTCCTCCAGAGCTTGCGCCGTGCCCTGATCGTCCGCCACGTTGGTCACCTCCGACCTCGAGGATATCCCTTGACTGACAATTGCCCGGCCTAGCTGCGGCTCAAGCTGTGCACTCGTAAGGGCGCAATCGCCTCGCGGCCACCGAGGGCAGCCAGCTCCACGACCACCGCAGCGCCGGTGACATTGGCCCCCGCGCGCTCGAGCAACCGGCTCGCGGCGGCGAGCGTGCCGCCGGTGGCCAACACGTCGTCCATGATCACGACGCTGCGGCCCACCAGCTCGATACCGTCGGCGGGGATTTCCAGGGTCGCACTGCCGTACTCGAGGGCGTACTGCTCGGCGTATACCGGCGGCGGCAGCTTGCCGCCCTTGCGGACGGCCAGCACACCGGTGCCCAGTCGGGCGGCTACCGCCGCTGCCACGAGGAACCCACGGGCGTCGATCCCGGCCACCAGGTCGGCGCCGGATGCGACGTCAGCGAGCGCATCGGTGACCGCACGCATTGCCTTGCCGTCGGCGAACAGCGGGGTCAGGTCGCTGAACTGGACTCCCGCCTGGGGAAAATCGGCTACCTTGCGGGTCAACGACGCGATCACGTCGGCCAGCGGCGCGCTTCCAGCGGTAATCATCCGTTTACTTATCCCTTTATCAAGGCCCATCGATCCATGTTCCAGCCCGCGCCCCAGCGGGTCGGATTCCTGGTCACGGCATACATTTTCTTCGACATCAGCAGCGTGCGCTGCTGCCGGTACAACGGCAACGTAGGCAAGTCAGCCCACAGTATCGGGGCGCCCTGGGCAAGCAGCCGAACCCGTTCGGCGGGGTCGGCGGTAACCGCCAATGCGGCGATGACCCCGTCGACCTGACCATTGGTGTAACCGGACAGATTGTTTCCATTACCTGTGTGCAAGTCGTAAGCGTCCATCGCCGACGATCCGCTTGACCCGCTGCCGGTCGCCCCACCGGTGCTGGCCAACAGCGCGTCGATCTTTCCGTCTTTGAGCGCCCGGGGGCCAGAGGAGTCCAACGTGACGTCAGTGACGGCGATACCGGCCGCCGAGCACGACTTGGTGATGGCCCCGACGGTGACCGCCAGCCGCGCATTGGGTCTCTGGTAGCCGATCCGCACCGGCAGCGGCGCACCGCCCAACGCATCGCGGGCCGCGGCGGGATCGGCCTGGCCGAACTGGCCTGCCTCGACGGCAGCGTCGGCCGCGACCACACCATCTTCGGTGGCCGGGGACAGGCGTGTATTGGCGATCGGCACCCCGGCGTCGTGCGCGATCGTGTCACGTGGCGTACACAGTGCGAACGCACGGCGGGCACGAGTCTGCGACAGCGGCCCCTGCGCGGCAAAGATCAGCTGCTCGATCCCGGCCGACGGCGAATCTGCTCGTTCGTAATTGTCCGGGGTGGTCAGCGCTCCCGACGAACCGGCGGCAACGTCGACCACGTCGACGCTGCGGCTGTTCACCCGGTCCTGGATGTCAGGTCCCTGCGGCCATACGATGATGCGCTTGGTGATCGCCCGGGCGCCCCACCAGCGGTCGTTGGCGACGAGCACCACCGCGCCGCCGTCCAATACGGATTCGATCTTGTACGGTCCCGACGACGGGAAGTGTTTGAGGATCTCGTCGGGTTTGAGACCGGGCTTGAGGTCCCAGACGGTATTCCACAGCCGCGCGATCTGTTCCACCAACGGCGCGTTGTTGCTCAGCAGCGCCGCCGTCACATCGATGTTCAGCTGGTCGGCGATGACATGCGACGGCATCATCGAGGTCGCGGCGAACAGCTGGGTGTAGTCGACGATAGTGCGGTCGGGGATGAACGACACCCGGGCCTTCTTCTGCCCTGGTAGGCAGTCGATGTTGCCGATGTCGCGGTAGCCGGCCTGGGTGGCGGCGTCGAAGCCGGGAAAACGCCCGGATTGGGCTGCCCAGGCGAGTACCAGGTCGTCACAGGTCACCGGCTTGCCGTCGGAATAGACGGCGTTGTCGGCAATCTGATAGTCGAGCACCAACGGCTCACCGCCCACTTCCGAGATGGTTCCGAAGTCGTGGTCGGCGACGACCTGTCCGTCGGGGCCGTGATACCCGAACCCAGCGAGCGTACGGGCAAATGCCTGCGCTCCCGCCGATGCGGCACCCACGACGGTATTGGTGTTGTAGGTGACCAGCGTGCCGTCGACCACGTAATCGATCTGGGATGCGGCGCTACCGGAACACGCGGTCAGCGTGCACGTCGCGGCCAGCAGCGCCGCCAAACCCGCCGGCGTCCACCTGCCCCACCTGCCCACAGCGCGCCGACACCAGGTGGCCATCGCGACTTACCGCCGGCCGGCGTTTCGCTTACCGGTCGGACGCCGGGTGCCGGTGGGCCGGACCGGGCGCGCACCCGGGGCCGGCTTGTTCGGCGCGGGTTTTGCGGATGCCGCGGAGGTTTGCTTGCCCTCCTCCGTGGTTTCGGTGACCGCGGGACTCGAGGAGCCGGCTTGCTCCTGCTCTTCGGCGGCGGGTTTTTCGTCGGAGTCCTCGGAGACTCGCGAGCCGGGGGCACGCCGTCTGATGACCCGGCGCGTGTGAGAGCGCACCAGTTCCGTGCGCTCGCGCAGTGTGACCAGCAGCGGAGTGGCGAAGAAGATCGACGAGTACGTGCCGACCAAGATGCCGACCAGCTGCACCAGCGCCAGGTCTTTCAGCGTGCCGACGCCGAGAAGCCACACCGCCACCACCATCAGTGCCAGTACCGGCAGCACCGAGATCAGGCTGGTGTTGATCGAGCGCATGAACGTCTGGTTGATGGCCAGGTTGGCCTGTTCGGCAAAGGTGCGCCGGGTGGTGTGCCGGAAACCGTGGGTGTTCTCCTCGACCTTGTCGAAGACGATGACGGTGTCGTAGAGGGAGAAACCGAGAATCGTCAGCAGGCCGATGACGGTGGCCGGGCTGACTTCGAAGCCCACCAGCGAGTACACACCGGCGGTGACGGTCAGGTCGAAGACCATTGTCGTGAGCGCGGAGATGGCCATGTAGCGCTCGTAGCGCACCGTGATATAGACGCTGACCAGGACCAGGAACACCGCCAGCGCGATCAGAGCCTTATTGGTGATCTGATCGCCCCAGGTTTCCGATACCGCCGAGTCGCTGATGGCCTGCTTACTGGGCTTGCCGTCGGTGCCTTTGGGCGCGAACGCGTCGAACAACGCGTTGCGCAGTGCAGACGTCTGCTCGTTGGACAGCGTTTCCGAATTGATCTGAACCGTCGCCGAAGCGCCGCTGCCAACGGTGACCACAGATGCGGGGTCGTAGCCCAGTGTCTTTTTGAAGACGTCCCGCACCTGCGAGGTCTGGACAGTGCCTGAACCGCCCGCGGCGGGAAATGACATCGTCGTGCCGCCCTTGAAATCGATGCCAAAAGTGAAGCCGAACAAAATGATGCTGGCAATGGCGACCGCGACGATCGCACCGCTGATGCCGTACCACAGCCGGCGCCGCCCTATCACCTCGAACGCACCGGTGCCGGTGTACAGGCGCGAAAGGAAGCTACGGTGCGGCGCGTCGGACGTCAGCTCGACCTCGACGTCCTCGGCATCAGCGCCGGTCTTGCCTGCAGAACCCTTGGAGGCCATAAGCCCTACCCCCGTCCCGTCTGCAAATGCGACGAAGCCCGGCGTTCGCGGGCGACCTGTTGAACGGCTCCCAGGCCGTTGTACGCCGGCTTTGCCAGCGTCGGCGACTTAGAGGCCAGGTAGATCAGCGGCCAGGTCACCAAGAAAACCACCACGATGTCGAGGATCGTGGTGAGACCCAGGGTGAAAGCGAATCCCTTCACCTGGCCGATCGCCAGGACGTACAGCACCGCGGCGGCCAGGAAGGTCACGGCGTTGCCCGACACGATCGTCTTGCGGGCCCTGACCCAGCCGCGTGGCACCGCTGACCGGAACGAGCGGCCTTCGCGGATCTCGTCTTTGATGCGCTCGAAGAACACCACGAAAGAGTCGGCGGTGGTACCGATACCGATGATCAGACCCGCGATGCCCGCCAGGTCCAGGGTGTAGTTGATATATCGGCCCAACAGCACCAGGATCGCGAAAATCATTGCGCCGGAGGCGGTCAGCGACAATGCCGTCAGCAATCCCAGCACGCGGTAGTACACTAGCGAATACAGCAGCACCAGGACCAAACCGATCGCGCCCGCGATCAGGCCGGCTCGCAGCGACGTCAATCCCAATGTCGCCGAGACGGTTTGGGCTTCCGACGATTCGAAAGACAACGGCAGCGACCCGTATTTGAGGACGCCAGCCAGCTGGCGCGCGGTCGACGCGGTGAACGGCGGATCGCCGCCGGTGATCTGTGTCCGGCCCCCGGGTATCGCTTCTTGGATCATCGGAGCGCTGACGACCTGCGAGTCCAGGGTGAAGGCGGTCTGGGTGCCAACGTGGGCAGCGGTGAAGTCGGCCCAGGTATTCGACGCCGCGGGCTTGAATTGCACGTCCACGACGTAGCCGATGCCGTGCTGGTTCATGCCTGACGAGGCATCCTGGATCTGATCACCACTGATGATTGACGGCCCCAGCAGATACGCGACCTTGTGATCGGTTGAGCAGGCCACCAGAGGCAGCGTCGGGTCGTCGTTGCCGGCCAGAATGTCCTCTTTGTCACAGCGGGTGGCCTCGAACTGCAGGGCAACCATCTGGATGTACTGGCTGGTGTTCTGCCGCCACTTCTTCTCCTGCGCGATGCGCTCGGCAAGCTCTTTGCGTGGATCGGGGGGCGCAGGCACATCAGCGGGCGGCGCGTCCCCCGCCGGCGTCCCGGGAGCCGCCGGGCTGGGCGGTGGCGTGGGTGCCGGGGCGGGGTCCTGCGGGTAGGGACGCGGTTGCGCGCCCGGCCGGCCGGTCGGCGCCGGTGCGACGGCCGGCTGCCCACCCGGGCCTGGAGGCGCCCCCGGCGGGGTCCCGCCCGGCTGGCCCGGCGCGGGCTTGGGTGCGGCACCCTGCGCCGGCATCGAGTTGAGCACCGGCCGGATGAAAAGCCGCGCGGTCTGTCCCAGGTTGCGGGCCTCGCTGCCGTCCTTCCCGGGCACTGTGATGATCAGGTTGTCGCCGTCGACGACGACCTCCGAACCGGAGACGCCAAGCCCGTTGACCCGCGCGTAGATGATCCGCTGCGCCTGTGACAAGGCGTCCTGGCTCGGCCGCGAGCCGTCGGGCGTGCGTGCGGTCAACGTCACGCGGGTGCCGCCCTGAAGATCGATGCCGAGCTTGGGAGCGGCCCGCCTGTCTCCGGTCAGAAACACCATCAGGTAGACACTGACGAGCATCAATAGGAAAACCGACAGGTAGCGGGCAGGGTGCACCGGCGCCGAAGACGATGCCACGTTCCTTGTATCTCCTTGAGATCGGTTTCTTAGCCTCGAGAAAGCCCTCGCGAAAGCCCTCCGAGAGCCTACGTGTCGCGTTCACATGCTCGAGAATCCTGTCAGGAATCCTTGGTTATCCGGCTCTGGTCGTCCGAGTCCTCAAACTCCTCAGATTCGTCGAAGTCAGTGGAATCGTCGATGTCCTCGGGATCTTCGATGTCTTCGGGCAGGATCCGGTCGCGGATCGCCAGCTTCATCCACCTGGTCACCACGCCGGGCGCGATCTCGAGGTCTGCCGTGTCGTCGGTGAGGGCGACCACAGTGGCATGCAAGCCGGACGTGGTGTGCACCCGGTCGCCGATTTCCAGCGACTCGTGCAGGTCGATCGTGGCCTGCATCGCCCGCCGTTGCTTGCGCGACGCGAAGTACATGAACCCACCCATGATGAGCAGGAACGGCAAGAATAAGACTAATTGCTGCATCGACGCGCCTGTCTTTCCTATCGGTATTGGCTGTTACCTCGGGGTCTGTGCCAGTCCGAGCCAGAGGTCGAAGACCTCGCAACCGTCCAGTGTGCCATCACCGCAGCTCGCAACCGACCGGCACCGTGCTCAGCGGGTATGCCGACGAATTCTCGTCCGCCCGCAGGTCCCGGCGAAGTAGGATTTATTCGCGACGTGACAGGCGCGCCGCGGGAGGAGGACGTGGTGGCCAGCCTCGAACAGAGTCGCCAGCTGATCACGGAAATCCCGGGTCCGGCGTCTGTGAAACTCAACCAACGCCGGGTCGCGGCGGTGTCCCATGGCGTCGGCGTCACCATGCCGGTGTACGTGGCACGCGCCGGCGGCGGCATCGTCGAGGACGTCGACGGGAACCGGCTCATCGACCTGGGTTCGGGCATCGCCGTCACCACCATCGGAAACTCCTCCCCCCGCGTCGTGGACGCGGTGCGCGAGCAGGTGGCCGACTTCACCCACACCTGCTTCATGGTGACGCCGTACGAGTCCTACATCTCCGTCGCCGAAGAGCTCAATCGGATCACCCCGGGTTCGGGTGAGAAACGCTCGGTGCTGTTCAACTCCGGCGCCGAGGCGGTGGAGAACGCCGTCAAGGTCGCCCGGTCATACACGCGCAAGCCCGCCGTGGTGGCGTTCGACCACGCCTATCACGGCCGCACCAACATGACGATGGCGCTCACCGCCAAGTCCATGCCCTACAAAAGCGGCTTCGGTCCGTTCGCGCCGGAGATCTACCGGGCACCGGTGTCCTACCCGTACCGCGACGGCCTGCTCGACAAAGAACTGGCCACCGACGGCGAATTGGCCGCCGCGCGGGCCATCACCGTCTGCGAGAAGCAAATCGGCGCCGGCAATCTGGCCGCACTCATCATCGAGCCGATCCAGGGCGAAGGCGGTTTCATCGTTCCGGCCGAGGGTTTCTTGGCGGCCTTGCTGGACTGGTGCCGCGAGAACAACGTGGTGTTCATCGCCGACGAGGTGCAAACCGGATTTGCCCGGACCGGCGCGATGTTCGCCTGCGAGCACGACGGCATCGAGCCCGACATCATCGTCACCGCCAAAGGCATCGCGGGCGGATTGCCATTGTCGGCGGTGACCGGCCGAGCCGAGATCATGGACGCCCCACACGTCAGTGGCCTGGGCGGCACATTCGGCGGCAATCCGATCGCCTGCGCGGCGGCGCTGGCCAGCATCGCGACCATCGAGAGTGACGGCCTGATCGAGCGGGCCCGACAGATCGAGCGACTGGTTGTCGAGCGGCTGTTGCGACTGCAGGCCGGCGACGACCGGATCGGCGACGTCCGGGGTCGCGGCGCCATGATCGCCGTGGAGTTGGTGAAGTCGGGCACCAGCGACCCCGACGCCGAACTGACCGCGAAGCTGGCCACCACAGCCCACGCGGCCGGAGTGATCGTCTTGACCTGTGGGATGTTCGGCAACATCATCCGGCTGCTGCCTCCGCTGACCATCAGCGACGAGCTGTTGATCGAAGGGCTTGACGTCCTGGGCCTGATCCTGCGCGACATCTAACACCGGGGCCACGCCGCTCGTGGGCGATCTCACACCTTCGGCGGCGGCGTATCGTTGAGGAATACCGTTAGTCAAACTAACGTTCTAGGTAGTGGCGCAACGATGCGCAACCAAACTTTCTCAATGCTTATAAGAGGAAATGCTATGTCTACTAACGCTCACGAAGAGCTGCTTGAGCGCCGCGTCGCGGAACTGCAGGCCAACGAGCCGCAGTTCGCCGCGGCCAAGCCGAGCCCGGCTGTCGCCGAGGCCCTTGAGCAGCCCGGACTACGACTGCCGCAGATTATTCAGACCGTGTTGGACGGTTACGCGGACCGCCCGGCATTGGGGCAGCGCGCGGTGGAGTTCGTCAAGGACCCGAAGACCGGACGCACCGTGCCGGGACTGCTCCCCCGCTTCGAGACCATCACCTACCGTGAGCTGGGCGATCGTGCCGCCGCGTTTGGACGCGCATTGACCAGCGATTCCGTGCGGGCCGGCGACCGGGTTGCCGTGCTGGGTTTCACCAGCGTCGACTTCACCACCATCGATGTGGCACTGAGCCAGATCGGCGCGGTGGCGGTTCCGCTGCAGACCAGCTCCGCGATTGCCCAGCTGCAACCGATCGTGAGCGAAACCGAGCCCACCGTCTTCGCGGCGAGCGTGAACCAGCTGCCCGACGCCGTCGAGCTCATCCTGACCGGCGACAAGCCCGCGAAGCTGGTCGTGTTCGACTATCACCCCGAGGTCGACGACGACCGTGAGGCCCTGGCAGCCGCCCGCGCGCGGTTGGCAGACACCGCGGTTGTTGTGGAGACCCTGTCCGAGGTCCTCGAGCGGGGGCGGGCTAGTTCTTCTGGGTCTTCTGGGCAAGCCGCGCCCGTGCCCACGGGTGACCAAGGCGATGAGAATCCCTTGGCGCTGTTGATCTACACCTCGGGCAGCACCGGCGCCCCCAAAGGCGCAATGTATTTGCAGAGCAACGTCGGCAAGATGTGGTGCCGGTCGTCCAGAAACTGGTTCGGGCCGAGCGCGGCGTCCATCACCCTCAACTTCATGCCGATGAGCCACGTCATGGGACGCGGAACCCTCTACGGCACGCTTGGCAATGGCGGCACCGCCTACTTCGCAGCCCGCAGTGACCTTTCGACTCTGTTGGAGGACCTCGAGCTCGTGCGGCCCACCGAGTTGAACTTCGTGCCGCGCATCTGGGAGACCCTCTACGGCGAATACCAGCGCCAGGTCGATCGGCGTCTGGTTGACGTCACCGACCCAGCCGCCCGCCGGGCCATCGAATCCGAGGTCATGCAAGAGCAGCGGCAGTACCTGCTTGGCGGCCGATACATCCTCGCCATGACGGGCTCGGCGCCCACTTCGCCCGAGCTGAAGGCCTGGGTCGAATCACTGCTCGAGATCCATCTGCTGGACGGTTACGGGTCCACCGAGGCCGGCATGGTCTTGTTGGACGGCGAAGTGCAACGGCCACCGGTCATCGACTACAAACTGGCCGACGTCCCGGATCTGGGCTACTTCGGCACCGACCGGCCCCATCCGCGAGGCGAATTGCTGCTCAAGACCGAGAACTTGTTCCCCGGCTACTACAAGCGCCCCGATGTCACTGCCGACGTTTTCGACGCCGACGGCTACTACCGGACCGGAGACGTCGTCGCCGAGGTCGGACCCGGCCGGCTGATGTATGTCGACCGGCGCAACAACGTGCTGAAGCTGGCGCAGGGCGAGTTCGTCACAGTCGCCAAGCTGGAGGCGGTGTTCGGCAACAGCCCGCTGATCCGCCAGATCTACATCTACGGCAACAGCGCACACCCCTACCTATTGGCTGTCGTGGTGCCCACCGAGGAGGCAATAGCCGATTACGAGGCCAACCACGACCTTGCTGCGCTCAAGCCCCTGATTGCCGATTCACTGCAGAAGGTTGCCAAACAGGCCGGCCTGCAGTCCTTCGAGGTGCCCCGCGACTTCATCATCGAGACCACGCCGTTCACTCTGGAGAATGGTCTGCTGACCGGCATCCGCAAGCTGGCGTGGCCGAAGCTCAAGCAGCACTACGGCGAACGGCTGGAACAGCTCTACGCCGAACTGGCCGACGGCCAGGAAAATGAACTGCACGCACTTCGTCGCAGCGGCGCCACCGCTCCGGTGCTGCAAACGGTGAGCCGGGCCGCAGCCGCCATGCTGGGTGCGGGGAGTTCCGACCTGTCACCCGATGCACACTTCACCGACCTGGGCGGAGACTCGCTGTCCGCGTTGACATTCGGCAACCTGCTGCGCGAGATCTTCGATATCGATGTGCCGGTGGGCGTCATCGTCAGCCCGGCCAGCGACCTGCAGGCCATCGCCGACTACATCGAGGGCAAGCAGCAAGGCTCCAAACGACCCTCCTTCGCCTCGGTGCACGGCCATCCAAAAGAGCAGGTCGTCGAGGTGCATGCCGGCGACCTCACCTTGGACAAGTTCATCGACGCCGACACGCTGGCCGCCGCTTCCACGCTGCCGCGGGCCAGTGCCGAGGTGCGTACGGTCCTGCTGACCGGCGCGACCGGCTTCCTGGGTCGCTACCTGGCCCTGGAATGGCTGGAGCGAATGGATCTGGTCGACGGCAAGGTGATCGCACTCGTCAGGGCCAAGTCCGACCAGGATGCGCGGGCGCGGCTGGACAAGACCTTCGACCCCGGAGATTTGGGGGGCGACCCGAAGCTGCTGGCGCACTACCGGGAGCTGGCCGCCGACCACCTGGAGGTCATCGCCGGCGACAAGGGCGAGGCCGACCTCGGCCTGGATGCCCGGACCTGGCAGCGACTGGCCGACACGGTCGACCTGATCGTCGACCCCGCGGCTCTGGTCAATCACGTGCTCCCGTACAGCGAACTGTTCGGCCCCAACGCGCTGGGTACCGCTGAACTGATTCGGATCGCGCTGACCAGCAAGCAAAAGCCGTACACCTACGTGTCGACAATCGGGGTGGGCGATCAGATCGAGCCGGCGAAGTTCACTGAAGACGCCGACATCCGGGAGATCAGCGCAACCCGCAAGGTCAACGACGGCTACGCCAACGGATACGGCAACAGCAAGTGGGCCGGTGAGGTGCTGCTGCGCGAGGCCCACGACCTGTGCGGCCTGCCGGTCGCAGTCTTCCGCTGCGACATGATCCTGGCGGACACCACGTATGCGGGTCAGCTCAACGTGCCGGATATGTTCACCCGGATGATGCTGAGCCTGGTGGCCACCGGCATCGCGCCCGGTTCGTTCTACGAGCTCGACAGCCGGGGCAACCGCCAACGCGCCCACTACGACGGCCTGCCCGTGGAGTTCATCGCCGAAGCGATCTCTACCTTGCGTGCACACAGCACCGACGGGTTCCAGACCTACCACGTGATGAACCCGTATGACGACGGCATCGGCATGGACGAGTTCGTCGACTGGCTGATCTCCCCAACCATCGGGGCCGGCTGCTCGATTCAGCGGATCGCTGACTACGGCGACTGGCTGAAGCGGTTCGAGACGTCGCTGCGTGGCCTGCCCGAAAAGCAGCGCACCAACTCGCTGTTGCCATTGCTGCACAACTATCAGAAGCCGGAAAAGCCGGTAAACGGCTCGACGGCACCGACAGACCGGTTCCGTGCGGCAGTCCAGGAAGCGAAAGTCGGCCCGGACAAAGACATTCCGCATATCTCGGCGCCGATCATCGCCAAGTACGTCAGCGACCTGCGACTACTCGGCCTGTTGTGACGCGCTCACTCCGCGAGGCCGAGCACCAGCAGCACGATCGCGATCAGCGGAAAGGTGCCCTGCGTCAGCGCAGCACGCGCTTTGTCCGGTGACGACAGCAGCAGTACCAGCGCGGCGGCGGCCATGGATCCGACGCCGGCGAAAACAAGCGCGGCCCCGACGGCGTTGTGTTTCAACACAACTGCAGCGACGCCGATGCCGCTGACGACCGCCAGGAACAGGTTGTAGAAGCCCTGGTTGAACGCGAGCAGTTTGGTGGTCTCGGCTTCCTCGGCCGTGGTGCCGAAGGTGGCCCGGGTGCGCGGCGACGTCCAGGTCAGCGACTCCATGGTGAAGATGTAGACGTGCAGTAGCGCGGCCAGTGCGGCGAATACCAACCCGGCAGTGATCATCTCGTTCTCCTAGTCTTTTGGCGGCGACCCGCTTCGCCCGGCGCTGCCGCGCTCGCGATCGCCACTATTCGAACAGTCCTTGTTGCACTGTCCCGACGGCGCCGGCAGGCGGGGTCATGCCCAGGTGTGTCCACGCCTGCGCGGTGGCCACCCGGCCGCGCGGGGTACGCGCGACCATTCCGGCCCGGACCAGGAAAGGCTCACACACCTCCTCTACGGTGGCAGCCTCCTCCCCGACCGCGACGGCCAGGGTCGAAACCCCGACCGGGCCGCCGCCGAAGCTGCGGGTCAGTGCCGACAGCACCGCCCGGTCCAACCGGTCCAGGCCGAGCTCGTCGACGTCGTAGACCGCTAACGCCGACTTGGCGACATCGCGGGTGATAACGCCATCGGCGCGCACCTCGGCGAAGTCACGGACCCGGCGCAGTAGCCGGTTGGCGATCCGCGGTGTGCCGCGCGAACGTCGGGCGATCTCCTCGCCCGCCTCAGCGCCGAGTTCGATACCCAGGATTCCGGCCGAACGCGTCAGCACCCGTTGCAGCTCCGCGGGCTCATAGAAATCCATGTGCGCGGTGAAGCCGAACCGGTCGCGTAGCGGGCCGGTCAGTGCGCCGGACCGGGTGGTGGCCCCGACCAGGGTGAAGGGCGCGACCTCCAACGGAATCGATGTCGCGCCGGGTCCTTTGCCGACGATCACGTCGACCCGGAAGTCCTCCATCGCCAGGTAGAGCATCTCCTCGGCGGGCCGGGCGATGCGGTGGATCTCGTCGATGAACAGCACGTCGTGCTCGACCAGATTGGACAGCATCGCGGCCAGGTCGCCGGCGCGCTCGAGCGCCGGCCCGGACGTCACCCGTAACGACGACCCGAGCTCGGCGGCGATGATCATCGCCAGCGACGTCTTGCCCAGCCCGGGCGGCCCGGACAACAGAATGTGATCCGGAGTGCCGCCACGGTTCTTGGCGCCCTCGATGACCAGCTGCAGCTGTTCGCGCACCCGCGGCTGGCCGATGAACTCGTGCAACGAGCGGGGCCGCAGGCTGACGTCGATATCGCCCTCGCCGACAGTCAGAGCCGCCGAAACATCACGCTCGGAGAACTCGTCTTCTTCGGTCATCGAGCCTTACCCAGCAAAGACAGGGCGGCCCGCAGCGCGCTCGACGTCGTCGCATCCTGGTCTCCGGCCAGCACCTTGTCGGTGGTCTCTTCGGCTTGCTTGGCGGCGAAGCCAAGTCCAACCAGGGCCTCCACCACCGGACTTCGCACCGCGTGGCCGTTGACACCATTAACGGCGGGCA
>Ga0182012_10003246_pt1 | contig 17383 bp, 13 predicted proteins | sample 612S2SmetaG_FD_120486 | JGI IMG/M metagenome (GOLD analysis project Ga0182012, IMG submission 120486) | Permafrost microbial communities from Stordalen Mire, Sweden - 612S2S metaG | ecosystem: Environmental > Terrestrial > Soil > Wetlands > Permafrost | place: Sweden: Stordalen | collected...
CGGGGAGAACAAGTAGGGGAACGTCCGCTCCTGCAGTCCCGGGATGAACGAGGTCCCGCCGGAGGTCTGGATCACCGGGCAGGCCATGAGCTCGGCCAGCTCCTTGACCTCCTGTTGGGTACGAGAGGTGTGTACGCCGTGGCCCACCAGCAGGACCGGGCTCTTGGCCTCGCGGATCAGCTTCACGGCCTCGGCCAACTCGCGGGTACCGGCGCCCTGGTTGACCAGCCGGTAGCTCGACGGGCTCGGCGCCTCGGCGGCATCGAGCTCCTCGAGGATCACGTGCGACGGGAACTCGACATAGGACGGACCCGGGGTGCCGGACATCGCCCTGCGGATGGCCTCGTGGATGATCTCGTCGGTCTGGTCGGCGTACTCGATCGAGCTGCTGTACTTCACCGACGCGGCGAAAAGCGGTTCCTGCTGGACGAATTGGATGCGGCCGCGTCGCACCCTGCGCTCGGTGATGCGGGCTCGCTGACCGCCGAGGAAGATCACCGGTGAGTTCTCGACGAGTGCGCACTGAATCGCCCCGGCTATATTGGCCATGCCCGGGCCCAGCGTGCCGATGCACAGGCCGGGCTTGCCCGTCATCCGCGACGCCGCCTCGGCCATGAATCCCGCGCTGAGTTCGTGATGCGGTGCGACCACCGACCACCCGCGTGCGTCGGCCTCAGCGAACATGTGCACGAAGTTCGGGTCGGGGATACCGAACAGGGTATTGATGCCCTCGGCCTCGAACAGATCGAGAATGCGCTTGTAAACCGGCACAGCCATGGTCAAAACTCCTTGATTTCGTGAGCAGACGCAAAATCCCCGCCTGGCAGGTTATTTCGGATGCCTTTGTGTCTGCTCGTGCGAATTTCAGCGAGCACTTCTGCGGTGTGGGCGCCGAGCTCTGGCGCCGGCCCCGCGACGCGACCCGGCGTCTGAGAGAACCAGGTGGGTACACCCGGGAAGCGGACCGGTCCGTTCGGGGTCTCCACGGTCTCGAACATGCCGACGGCATTGAGATGCGGATTATCGAACAGGTCGCCGGGCGTGTTCAGTGGCGCGGCAGGTATCTCGAGCTCACGGAAAAGCGTGAGCCACTCCTGCGTCGAACGCTGTTTCAACGTCTCGGCCAGCAGCCCGTAGATCGAGTCGATCTGGCGTGCCCGCTGTTCCAGTGTCGAATACAGTTCACTGGCCCACGGTGGCCGGACGGCATCCATGAATGCGTTCCAGTGTTTGTCGTTATAGATCAATGCTGCGACGTGGCCGTCTTTGGTGCGGTACGGGCGACGGTTGGGCGCCACGGCACGCGGATACACCGCCGGCCCCAGGGGAGGATCGAACAGGGCGCCGTTGGCGTGTTCGACGAGCATGAACGAGGCCATGGTTTCGAACATCGCGACCTCGACTTCCTGACCCTCCCCGGTGCGCTCGCGGTGAAACAGCGCCATGGTCGTCGCATACACCGCCGTCAGCCCGGCAATCTTGTCGGCCATGACGGTGCCGACGTAATCGGCCTGGCCCGTCAGTTGCTGTTGTACCGCCGGCAGACCGCATTCGGCCTGGATCGTGTCGTCGTACGCGGGCCTATCACGATCGGGTCCCCGGCGCCCGTATCCGTAACAGTTCGTGTAGATGACCGCCGGGTTGATCGCGGCGACGTCGCCGTAGCTGAAGCCGAGCTTCGCGATCGCTTTGGCGCGCATCGAGTGGATGAATACATCCGCGGTCTCGACAAGCGCGCGCAGCGCCCGCGTTCCCGCGTCGGTTTGCAGATCCAGCACGATGCCACGCTTGCCCCGGTTGACATTAACGAACACGCCGTTCATCCCCGGCGCCGGACCGACCGCAACGTAGCGGGTGCTATCACCTTGGGGCGGTTCGACTTTGATCACGTCGGCGCCCATATCGGCCAGAATCTGCGTGCAGTACGGCCCCATCACCATTGCGGTGAGGTCAACCACCCGGACATCGGCTAATGGGCCCGTTCGCTTCGGGCTAGCCATGCAGCGCGCCTCGATCGCTCGAGCGGTGCGCCAGTTCGAAGCTATAGCGGATGTGCTGGTCATGACCGTCAGGCACGACCGGAAAAATCAACGGTGCCTCAATGTTTCGAATCGCCTCCAGATGCTCGCCGACGTCCTCGACGCTCCACGATTGCCGGCACACGCCCGGGCTTTCGGCGATGACCGCCCGCGCCACCCGACCCGCCAGCGCAATGAACAGTTCGCCGCTTACCGAACAGGATTCGTGCGCGAGCCAGCCCACCACGGGCGCAACGAGTTCCGAGCCCATCGGCGGGTACGCCGAGGTGTCGATGCCGGCGGCCATCCTTGTCACCGCGGCTGGGACGATGACGTTGCAGGTCACGCCGTCGGCAGCGCCTTCGAGCGCCGCAACGTTGGATAATCCGATCACGCCGGCCTTCGCGACCGCATAGTTGGCCACGCCGTGGTTTCCATACAGGCCGCCGATCGACGACGTGAGCACGATGCGTCCGTACCCAGCCTGGCACATGACCGGAAACGCCGGCCGCACCACGTTGAATGCGCCGCGCAAGTGCACGTCGAGGACGGCGTCGAAGTCCTCGTAGGTCATCTCCTTCAGTGAGCCGCGACGGACGTTGCCGGCGTTGTGAATCAGAATGTCGATGCCGCCGTACTGCTCGAGCGCGGTCTCGACGATCGCGTCGCCGCCTTCGCGGGTCGCGACCGACGCTGTACACGCGACGGCTTGTCCGCCCGCCGCGGTGATCTCACTGACCACGTGCTCGGCCGGACCGGCGTCGACGCCCTCGCCGGCGAGGCTGCCGCCGGCGTCGTTGACGACGACTTTTGCTCCGCGCGAGGCGAGTAGCAATGCGTACGCGCGGCCCAAGCCGCGACCGGCACCGGTCACCACTGCCACGCGATTTTCGAATCGCAGTTGCGGGGCTGTCATGCGCCCAGAACCAGACCCTCCAGGTCGCCCTTCTCGCGCCACGCCCGCAGCAGGTCACCGAACGCGTAGAAGCCGGGCCCATAGGGTTCGCCAAGGTGCGATCGGATTCCTTCCCCTTCCGCGGTCCCGCCTCCACCGCCTTCGTTGTTGTAGTAGCCGGGCGTGCACTGAGCGTCGAATGCCGAGTTGTCGATCGCGGTTTCCCGGACCGTCGCACACCACTCATCCTGTGCCTCTTGGCTGGGCTCGACGACGTTCACCCCCCGCGCCAGGGCTTCGGCAATGACATAGGCGATGTGCTCGCCCTGCAGCTCATAGTTGGCGGCGATGTTCGCCGAGATGCCGACCTGTGTGAAACCGGTGAAGAACTGGTTCGGGAATCCGCGGCTGGTCATGCCGTGCAACGTCTTGTAGCCGTCGCGCCAGTAGTCATACAGCGACAGCCCGTCGCGACCCTCGATCGTGTCGATCGAGTAGCGCCGGCTGATCTCAGTGGTGATCTCGAAGCCGCTCGCGTAGATGATGCAATCGACCTCGTATTCGATGCCGTTGGCGATAAGCCCCTTCTCGGTGGCCCGCTCGACGCCCTTGCTCGACGACACATCTACCAGCGTGACGTTGGGCCGATTGAACTGCGCCAGGTAGTCATCGTTGGAACACGGCCGCTTGCACAGGAACCGGTAATAGGGCTTGAGCGCTTCGGCGGTCGCCTTGTCCTCGACGATGTCGTCGACGCGGCGCCGCAGCCGCTCCATGAGCTTGTAGTCTTCCTCTTCCCGGATCGCCATGAACTGGTCTGGGGTCAGCGACGCGGGATCATCTAGGGCGAGCACCCGCGCCGCGGTGTTGCGTCCGAGCTCGGTCCAGAAGTCGCACACCAGATCCGGCTGGCCAGGCGCCATGCCCTCGAATGTCCACGAATGGAAGTTGCGCTGGCGTTCCTTTTGCCAACCCGGCTGCAGCGACTTGGCCCATTCGGGGTCGGTGGGGCTGTTGTTACGCTCGTCTACGGTGGATGGGGTGCGCTGGAACACGTACAAATGTTCGGCGTCGCGGGCAAGGAAAGGCGTGATCTGGATACCGGTGGCGCCGGTGCCGATCACCGCGACACGCTTGTCGGCCAGCTTGTCCAGACCCCCGGTGGTGTCGCCGCCGGTGTATTCGTAGTCCCACCGCGACGAATGGAAGCTGTGGCCTTTGAAGGTCTTAAGGCCTGGAATCCCAGGCAATTTCGGCCGGTGGAAGGGACCGGAACCCAGTACGACGAAGCGAGCGCGAATGTCGTCGCCGCGGTTGGTGCTGATCCTCCAGCGCTTCATCTGATCGTCCCAGCGCAGCTCGCGCACCTGAGTGGAGAAGATCGCCGAATCGTAGAGGCCGAAATGCTTTCCGATCTGCCGGCAGTGCTCGTAGATCTCGGCACCGTCGGCGAACTTCTTGGACGGCACGAAGTCGAGCTCTTCGAGCAACGGTACATAACAATAGGATTCGTTATCGCATTGGATTCCGGGGTAGCGATTCCAGTACCACACGCCACCGAAGTCGCCACCGAGCTCGATTATCCGCACGTCGTCGACGCCCGCCTTCTTCAGGTAGGCCCCCGACAGCAGACCGGCGAAGCCGCCACCGAGGACCGCGACGTCGATGTCCTCGACGATCGGCTCGCGAGCCGTCACCGGCGTGTAGGGATTGACTTCGTAGTAACCGGCGAAATCGTCCTCGAGTTCGATGTACTGCTTGGAACCTTCCTTGCGCAGCCGCTTTTCGCGCTCAATCCGGTATTTCTCGCGCAGCGCGGGAATGTCGATGTCGTTGGGCGTGTCCGTTGGTCCGCAGGTGTCTTGGTCCTTTTTCGTCTCAGGGGTCATGCCAGCGGGTGCTCCTCGCCTGAAAGTTCCTGGGGTTCACCGGTACCCATGTATTTTGACAATTGGTAGTGCAGGTTGACAGTGCTGCGTTCGCGGTACGGGTTGGGCTTGGTGCCGGGGAAACCCAGGGATTTCATGCCCTGCTGCACCGCGGCCATATTGGAGAAATCCTGTGGTAAGACCGACCGCCACCGGGGGTCACCGGCCGGTGTGTGTTCCCAGTCCGCCTCGGGCTCTTGGCCCTTTGGGTACAGCTCGAACACCGACACTTCGAAGATGCACTTGTCGGGGTTGTAGCTGGGGTGCGGCCGCGCGCCGTAACACAGTGCGCTGGTGAGGCCCTGGCCAATCTGGAAGTTCGGGAAGATCTGCCATGCGGTACCGGCCTGTCCGAGGATGTCGGATGGAATCGTCGGCCAGATCACGCCGCGGGCTTCGTCGTCGCGGCGCGCCGACGCCAGCCAGTGCTCGAGAACTTTGTCGGCCGGTGTGCCCTCGGGCAATTCGTCGACAAGTCGCTTGGCGGCGTTGACCAGCGTCTGGGTGGTGGTGGCGTTGGTCTCCTCCATCGTGTACACCTGCATCTGCGCGGTGGAGACCCGTGGATCGGCGCCGGTGCCGAGGCGGATCTTGGACTTGGTGGCCTCTAGATCTTTTGGCGCGTCATAGCCGATGTTGCTGTGTTTGCCCTGCGCCTTGGCCCAACCCTTGAATTCGCCGAACTGATTGAACTCCGGGTGGGTGGTGTAGACGTGGTACGTCTCGTTGAAGGCCTCCATTGCGACCTTCCAGTTGCAATCGAAGGACAACCACTTGCGCCATTTGCAGCGCATGTTCTCCAGGCCGAACGGGTCGAGAACCTTCGCGGCGGGAAACAGGTAGTCGGCCAGCGGCTCGGCGTCGGGGTCCATGTTGATCCACAACCAGCCGCCCCAGGTGTCGACTTTGACCGGCCGAAGGTGGGTGTTGTCGGGTGTCAGCGCTTCCTGCCAGTCCGGTTGTTCGCGGATGTGGGTACATGCCCCGTCCAGGCCGTAGGTCCAGCCATGGAATCCGCAGACGAATGACTTACGGGCGCGGCCGCGGGCGTTCTTCGCGCCCTCGGGGGTGTCGATCAGCCGCCGGCCCCGGTGCATGCAGACGTTGTGGTGGGCCCGAAATCCGTCTGCGTCGTTCTGGTCGGACCGAACCACGATGATCGAGTCGTCGAGGATGTCGTAGGTCAGGTAACTGCCCACCTCGGGCAGCTCTTCGACGCGGCCCACCTGCTGCCAGACTTTTCGCCATAGCTTGTCGCGTTCGGCGCGGGCATAGTTCTCGCTGATATAGGCCTCGACGCCGATCGTCATCGGTTTCGACAGTTCCTCGGCTCCGGCGTCGGATCCTTCGGAACCCACGTCATTCACGTCCTCGGCGCGATCAGTCATCACATCCTCCTAATGGCCGCGCGGAAGGATTCGTCTTTGAGAAACAACGATGTGTTGTCGGCGCCCAGATGGCTCCATTTGAGGTCGAGTCCACCGTCGACGAGCAACGTCTGGCCGGTGATGTAGCTCGACAATTCCGAGAGCAGAAAGAGAATGGCGCCGGCCTGTTCCTCGGGTCGGCCGCGCCTGCCCATCGCGATCGCCTGCCGGTCCCGGTTGGGGTCCTCGTCGACATAGGTCCGCGAGGCCGCGGTCTCGGTAACGCCGGGCGCCACGGCATTCACCCGGATTCCGGCCAGCGCCAGCTCGAGCGCCATCGTGCGGGTCATTGCCGTGATAGCGGCCTTAGCGGTCCCGTAGGCGATGTGAAACGGCGCGGTGTTCATCCCGCTGATCGAGGAGATCGACACGATCGAGCCGGGCAGCTGCTGCGCGACCAGTTCGGCCGCCACGGCCCTGCTCATGAAAAACGCGGTTTCAAGGTTTGCGGCGAAGATCTCGCGCCAGTCGCTGCGCGTCACCCGAGTCGACGGCATCCAGGTTGACGGTGCTGCGCCGCCGGCGACATTGACCAGACCGTACAGGCTGCCGTCGGCACGCCGCGCTTGGTCAATCACCGCGGCGACGCCCTCGTCGGTCGACGCGTCGGCCGCGACGGGCACCACCGCCAGACCCTGCTGGGCCAGCGGCGCGATGTGCTCGTCGAGGTTTTCCTTTGACCGGCTCACGGCAATCACCGTGGCCCCCGCCCGCGCGGCCATCGCGGTCACGGTCGTGCCGATGCCGCCGCCGCCGGCGCCGGACACCACCACAATGCGACCCTCGAGTCTGAGGAGATCCTCCATGGCCTGCTTTCGGCATACCCTTCGCATATTGTCCGGACAAGATATGAGATTCTGACCGTCGGAGAATACTATTCCCATGGCTGTACACGGCTGTCAAGGTCGAGCACGGGCCTTTGGTGGCTATTGTCTGGACTAGCAGGAGTTGATAGCGTCCAGCCCAAACGGGCACTTCCGTCTAGATGGGAAGGATCACGGCGAGACCATGGGCCTCTCATCGCAGCCATCACGGTATGCCCTCTTGAATTCCCAGCCCCAGCCAGTCGATGTCGCCGAGTCCTGGCGACTCGAGCGGGTCACAGCTGCCAGTCGATTGTTCGGCGCCAATGGTCTGCGCACCGGCCCGGACGGTCGCGTTTACATCGCTCAGGTAACCGGCAGTCAGATCAGCGCGCTGGATCTCCACACCGGGGAACTGGGAACCATCAGCGCCAAGGGTGCCGAAATCGTGGCACCCGACGACGTCGCGTTCGACGCGAGCGGCAACTTGTACGCAACCGAAGTGATGGACGGGCGGGTCAGCATGCTTGACACTGCCGGCCGAACCCGAGTGCTGCGCGACGATGTTCCGTCGGCCAACGGCATCACCGTTCATCAGGGCCGGTTGTTCATCGGTGAATGCCGTGAGGGCGGGCGCCTACTCGAACTCGACCTGGGCGGCGGACCACCACGAGTGCTGCTGGAGAATGTGCCGTCACCGAACGCGATGGAGGTCGGCCCGGACGGCCTGCTGTATTTCCCGGTAATGGGCGCGAACGAGATTTGGCGCATCGACCCCGACGGCAGCCCGGACAGCACCGCACCGCAATGCGTTGCGGGAGATCTCGGTGTGCCCGACTCGGTCAAATTCGACTCCCAGGGCTACATCGTCTCGACCCAGGTGGCCAGCGGGCAGGTATTGCGCATCGATCCTCGCAGCGGTGAAAAACGCCTACTGGCGCAGCTGAGTCCAGGGCTGGACAACTGCACCTTCGTCGGCGACCGGCTGCTGGTATCCAACTTCACCGGCGCGATCACAGAAATATCGCCAGACGGGACAACGCGAGCGGTGTTGCCCGGCGGCCTTAACTGGCCGATGGATCTGACGGTGGGCCACGACGGGCAGCTCTACATCGCCGACGGCACTTACTTCTACCTCGCCTTGCCCGACGGATCTTTGCAGACCGTGGGGATGTTGTTCAGTCCCGGCTATCCCGGGTTCCTACGCGGCGTCGCGGCGAGCGGACCCGGCGAGTTCGTCGTAACGACGTCGGGCGGCCAGCTCACCCGCTACCGACCGGGTTCAAGTGAAAGCGAAGTGCTGGCAGACGGTTTCGACCAGCTCTACGGTGTCGCCGTCAGTCCTGGCGGTGTCGCCTTTGCCGAATTGGGCACAGGACGGCTGCTCTCGTGGAACTCAGGCGGCATCGAGGTGCTGGCGACCGACCTGCGTGAGCCGGTCGGCGTCGCGATCGACGCAGACGGGGCGTGCCTGGTGGCAGAGGCCGGCGCCGGAACCGTGGTCAAGGTCGACGGATCCAAGATCGACACCGTCGTCGCCGACCTGCAACGCCCGCAGGGCATCCTGGTGCGCAACGGTGTGCTCTACATCGTCGACGCCGGGGCCAAAACGCTGATCGCGTTCGACCTGAACACCCACGTTCAGCAGACCATCGCGTCCGGGTTACCAGTCGGCCCTCCCCCGGGTGTGGCCCCTAAACCGCTGATCGGAATGCCGCCGTTCTCGGGGCCGCAGGGCCCATTCGCCGGAATCGCCGCCGCGGCCGACGGGACCCTCTACATCTCGGCCGACGGTGACGGCAGCATCCTGGCATTGCGCCGAACGCAGGACATCAGCTGATGCCCCAAGCCATCTCGAGTGATCATCGCTATCTGCAGATCGCGCGCACGCTGCGTAAAGAGATCGTCGACGGAGTCTATCCGGTGGGCTCGCAGCTGCCGACCGAACACCAATTGTGCCAGCGATTCGACGTCAGCCGCTACACCGTCCGCGAGGCACTCCGGCGGCTGCGCGAGGACAACCTCGTCGCATCGCGGCCGCGCGCGGGCACGCATGTGGTTCCCCGGCCGGCGTCGAGTTCCTATGCCCAGGACGTGATGTCGATCGACGACCTGGTCGCGTTCGCCGCCGGCGCGCAGCTGACGATCGAATCCAACGCGATGGTTTCGATCGACGTCGCGACCGCCGCTCGGACCGGACTGGAGCTCGGCACGCAGTGGCTCGCCGTGTGTGGCTACCGGCAAGCCGACGGCGCGTCGGTGCCCATGTGCCGAACGGAGTACTACATCAACCGCACTTTCGCCGCGGTAGGCAGGCTGCTGCAACGCCATACCGGGCCGATTTTCCCGTTGATCGAGGATCTGTTCGGAGTGAACATTGCCGAGTTGCACCAAGAGATCGCCGCGGTCCAGCTGTCACCCGAGCTTGCTGCCGGCCTCGGAGTTGCGACGGGCACGGCGGCACTACAAATGGAACGCACCTACAAGACCTCTGATGGCGAGGTGGCCCAGGTGACGATCAACACTCATCTCTCCTCGAACTTTCGGTACGCGATGACGATGCGCCGCGTGAACAACCAGGCCGGTTGAGGGTGATCGCCCGGGCCCACCAAGACACGGCACTCAAGGCCGAGGCCTACCGGCGCGGCCTGTGGGTACACACCACACTGGCCGATTCATTACACGCGGCGGCGGAGAGCTCGCCGCGGCGGACGGTGCTGGTGGACGGCGACATTCGGTTGGACTGTGCCACGCTGCACGCCCAGGCTAGCGGGCTGGCCGCCGCCCTGCTGGCGCGCATGCCGACGGGCAGCGTGGTGTCTTTCATGATGCCCAACTGGCACGAAGCCGCGGTGATCTATCTGGCCGCGACGCTGGCGGGCATGGTGGCCAACCCGATCTTGCCGTCCATGCGGGATCGCGAGCTGCGCTTCATCCTCGAAGACGCGGACAGCCGGATGATCTTTGTTCCAGCGCATTTTGGCCGCCACGATTACGCCGCGATGCTGGCGCGGGTGATTGCGCAGGTCGAAACGCCGCCCGACGTGGTGGTGGTGCGCGGGGACGCCGGCTCGAACTTCATCCCTTTCGCATCGCTGCTCGCAGGGCGGGACGATGCCGAAGAGCTGCCGGTGTTGGACCCAGACGCCGTGCGGATGCTCCTCTACACCTCCGGGACAACTGGACGGCCGAAAGGTGTCCTGCACAGCCATAATTCGATCCATGCGCTGATCTGCCAGATCCGCGATCACTGGCTCGTCGAACCGGGCGACGGATTCCTGGTCGCCTCACCGATCGCTCACATCGGCGGCTCCATCTACGCGTTCGAATGCCCGTTGCTGCTGGGCACGACGGCCGTGCTGATGGACCACTGGAACGGCGACGACGCGGTCAAGCTCATGCGGGCCGAACGCTGCACGCACATGGCCGGGGCAACGCCGTTCCTGGAGCAGATGCTGGCCGCCGCGCAGCGCGCCGGTTCCCGGCTGCCGGATCTGAAGGTGTTCGTCTGTGGCGGCGCGTCCGTGTCGCCATCGTTGATCCGCGGGGCAGCAGCGTATTTCGAGTCGGCGATCGTTACCCGTGTTTACGGCTCGACGGAAGTGCCGGTAACGACGATAGGCAGTCTGCAGTACGCCGGCCACGCCGCGGACACCGACGGCCACACGGGCCTTGCGGACATCAAGCTCGTCGGCGATGAGGGGGCCGGCGAAATCTACGCCCGCGGGCCGCAGATGCTGGTCGGCTACCAGCATCCCGAGGATGAGGCCGAATCCTTCGATGCCGAAGGCTACTTCCGAACCGGGGATCTCGCCCGCTGGGTCGACGATGACTATCTTCTCGTCACCGGACGCGCCAAGGACATCATCATCCGCAACGGCGAGAACATCGCACCCAAAGAAGTCGAAGACATCTTGACGGGCCACCCCGGCATTGCCGAGATAGCCATTGTCGGCCTGCCCGATTCGCGGACCGGGGAACGGGCATGCGCCGTCGTCGTGCCCGCGGAAACACCCGGCCCGGACGTCGAGAGCTTGCGCAGCTTCCTACAGGAGTTAGGCGTCGCCAAGTTCAAAGCGCCCGAGCAAGTAGTTCTGTGGGACGTTCTCCCGAAAAATGACGCGGGCAAAATACTGAAACACCAGATCAAGGCGGCGTTGATGAAAGCGGACCAGTGATATGGAAGTAGCGATCGTAACCGGGGCAAGCGGCGGAATCGGCTTCGGTTGCGCGACAAAGCTCGCCGAGATGGGCATGGCGGTGTTGGCGACGGGCCGAAACGCGGAAAAGCTCGCCGAATTGGCCCACGCGGTCGGTGACTCCGATCGGGTGGTCACGCACGCAGCCGATCTGCGCGACGACGACGCGCCCAGACGCATCGTGGACTCCGCCGTTGCTCAGTGGGGCCACGTCGACTTCCTCATCAATATCGCCGGGATCGGCAGCCCCAAGCCTATAGACGAGACAGACGACGAATTGCTTGATCATTTCCTGGATTTGATGCTGCGCGCGCCGTTTCGCCTGATTCGCGAGACACTGCCGCACATGCCGGCCGGATCGGCGATCATCAACGTCACCTCGACCTTCGCGGTGGTCGGCGGCCTGCGCGGCGGCGCTTACTCCGCGGCCAAGGGCGGCCTCACCGCACTGACCACACATATCGCCTGTCAGTACGGGGCGCAAGGAATCCGCTGCAACGCGGTGGCACCCGGGGTTATTCAAACCGCGATGACCGAACACCGCTTGAAGGACGAGCGGTTCCGTCGGATGCAAATCGAAATGACGCCCCATCAGCGCCTGGGCACGGTTGACGACGTCGCGAGCACCGTTGCGTTCTTATGCTCTCCCGGCGGCGCTTTCATCAACGGCCAGACGATTGTCGTCGATGGCGGCTGGAGCTCCACCAAGTACCTCTCCGAATGGGCGCTCACCTCGGAGTGGCGGGCGCCCTAGACTCCCTAGCCAGGCCGCTCAGGCGGTCTCGAAGTGCCGGCGGATGCCCGCCAGCATCTCGATGTGCGCCTTGACCCCCTCGCCCACCGTGACCGCGGCCAGTGGCCGGGGCGCGGCAAACCGTATTCGTTCGGTGACACGGGTGCCGCCGTCGATCGGCTCGAAGGTCACCGTCCCGCGTAACCGCACCCCTGGGGATTGGTCCGCCTCGGTGGTCACAGTGAGTTGCGGGCCGTTGGTGGGGACATGCAGTCGCGCCCGGTAGCTGATCTTCATCGTGAACGGCCCCAAGGGAATCCGGTCAACCACGCGATAGCTCTGACGGTAGCCGTCGGGAGTTTCGTCGCGGGACTCGACCTGCACGGACACGATCAGTGGGTGCACGAGTTTGATGTTGTCCAGGTCGACGTAGAAATCGCGCACCTGTTCCGGTGGCGCGGGCACCTCTTCGATCAATGTCCGCTCTGCGTGGGCCGTCCACCAGGTCATAGCAGAACCCTAGCCCCCAGCCCGCGAACGTAACCCCACGGCGACTTTCAACCGGATTTTTCGCCGTGGGGTTACGCTGGCAACGTGGGCGACGCGGCTACCAACACACGCGTGGTTGAGCGATATCTGACGTGCCTGGCCGGTCACGATTGGGACGGGCTAGCCACCACCATCGCCGACGATGGCCTGGTCCGAGAGGGCCCGTTCTGCGACGTCGTCGAAGGCAAGGCACACTACGTCGCCTACCTCCGCAAGGTCTTTACCCAACTCAAGGGTCATCGACTCGACGTGCAGCGTGTCTCGCGCGGTGACAACCGGTTGTCGTACGTGGAGCTAACCGAGGCTTTCGAAATTGATGGCGTCACGACCGAATGGCCCGAATGCATTCTCTTCGAACAGCGCGACGACGGGTTGATCTCCCGCGTGAGCGTCTTCTTCAAGCAGCGCGGGGCCGCGCCGTAGGCGGAGTCACCCGCAATCCGTAATTTTGTGCTTTCCCAACGTCGGCCGTTGGTCATTCGGATCATTCGGATCCGGCTCACCAAACCATCGCGACGGCCGGTGCTTTCCATACGCGTCGTGCCACGCCCACCATTCATACGGCGCGCTCTGCGGATAACCCTCCGGCGAATCCTCCCAGCTTTCCTGCCGCCCCAGCGCCGTCATGTCCAGGAAGCTCCAGGTCGTTCCCAGTGCCTCGTCGCCGCGGTTATTGATGAAGTACGTGCGGAAGACGCGGTCGCCGTTGTGGATGAACGCGTTGGTCCCGTGCCATTCGTCCACCCCGAAATCCGTGTCGAAACCGTCGGTAATCGTGTACCACGGCATCTGCCACCCCATCCGCGCCTTCAGGCGCTCGATGTCGGCCTGCGGCGACGGCGTGGCGAACACCAGCGTGGTATCGCGGGCATTCAGATGCGCGAGGTTGCCGATGTGGTCGGCAATCATTGAGCACCCCGGGCAGGCATGATCGGGCCAGCCGTGCACGCCGGGCTCGAAGAAGGCGCGGTAGACCACCAGCTGACGGCGACCCTGGAACAGCCCCAGCAGGTTCACCTTGCCTTCGGGGCCTTCGAACTCGTAGTCCTTGTCCACCGCCAGCCACGGCATCCGCCGACGCTGGGCGGCCAGCGCATCACGGGCCCGGGTCAACGCCTTCTCCTTGATCAGCAGTTTTTGGTGGGCCGCCGTCCACTCTTGCTCCGACACGATCGGGGGAATGTCCATTTGTCGGTCCGCCTTTCGGTTTCAGTAGCTTCAGGCCAGTGCGGACAGGCCGGAAGACGCGAGTAGGTATGCGCCGTGGTCCCCGGCGCCACCGGTGGTGATCTCCAGAACGGACTTGCCGACCTGTTCAGCATCGAGCACCGGACCCGTGGATTGCACGAAGGTTTCCACGTCGACCCCTTGTCGCTCGGCGTAGGCTGCCACGGCTTTGCCGCCCAGTTCGGTGGCCGGCGTCAACCTCGGGAGCACCGACACGAAACGAATACCCAGGCCGGCACGTTGGGATTCACCGGCCGCGTAACTGGTGATGAACGTGACGGTGGCCTTCGCACCCGCATAGCCACCGCTCAGCGGTGACCCGTTGAGCGCGGCGCCGCTGGACATCGCGATCACCGAGCTACCCGGAGGCAGCGGGTGCCGCAACGCGGATCGGGTCCAGTGAAACGCTTGCGCCACGTCCACCTTCCAGTTCAGGCTGAAGCCCTCCCAGGTTTGCTCCTGTAACGGGCTCATCAGCGGAGCCGCCCCGGCGCACAGCACCAGCACGCGCGGGCGGTACTCCTCGATGAGCCGACCCGCCGTTGCCGAGTCAGCGGCATCGGCAACCACCGGTGTGAAGCTGTCGCCGAGCTCGTCGGCCACCTCATTGAGCTGCGCGCCGGTGCGCGCAACACCGATGACGTGGGCGCCGGCCGCAGCCAAGGCGGCGGCGATGGCGCGGCCAAATCCGCGACCCGCGCCCGTCACGATCGCTGTCGTACCGACCAAATCGTCGGTCTGGATTTGCAGGGGCTGGTTCATGCTCGTACTCACTTTCGGCTGACACGAATCGGTATCTACCAATTCAGATACGCCGAGTTGCCGCGATTCATCGCAGACGACCGATGAATGTCGGACCGTGGTTGGCTCTAGACAGATGAAGCGTTTCGTTCCCTGCCGAGATAAGGAGCCCGACGATGCAGGCTCAGGAGGACTTCATTGAGCTTGCGGCGCCCTTTCGTACCGAGCTGATCGCGCACTGTTACCGCATGCTCGGTTCGGTGCATGACGCCGAGGATCTGGTCCAAGAGACGTACTTGCGTGGCTGGCGCGGCTACCAGACCTTCGAGGGACGCGCCGCACTGCGCACCTGGCTCTACCGGATCGCCACAAATGCGTGCCTGCGTGCGCTGGAGAGCCGGGCCCGGCGAGTGCTGCCGGCCGGTCTTGGCGATGCCTCGAGCGACCCGAGTGCCGGTCTGGAAGGGACCGCCGGCAACCACGAGTGGCTTGAGCCGCTACCCGACACCCTCACGCCTGAAACGGCGTTCACCGCCCGGCAAAGTGTGCGGCTGGCCGTGATGACTGCCCTGCAGGAACTTCCGACGCGCCAGCGAGCCGTGCTGATTCTGCGCGACGTCGTGCAGTTCAGCGCCGCCGAGGTTGCCGAGCTCCTCGAGACCACAACCGCCGCGGTCAACAGCTCGCTGCAGCGGGCCCGGGCACATCTTGCAGAGATCGCCCCCGCCGAAGAAAGCGTGACCGAGCCCGACGACGCGGAGCGCCGTGCATTGCTCGACCGCTATTGCGCGGCCTTCGAGAACGCGGACATGGCAGCACTGACCGAGCTGCTGCAGACCGACGTCAAGCTTGAAATGCCACCGTTGCCTGTCTGGTTCAGCGGCCGCGACACGGTAGTGGGATTCCTTGCCGCGCGCGCTTTCGCCAAACCCGGCGAGGTGGTGTTGATCCCGACCGCCGCGAACGGGCAACCCGCGGTGGCCGAATACCGGCGCACCGCCGACCGCGTCATGCGGGCCCATTCCATACATGTGCTCACGCCGCGTGGCGCCGGGATCGCCGCGATCACCGTCTTCTTGGACGCTGACCTGTTCGGCGCGTTCGGTCTGTCGCCAACCCGGTAGGCTTCCTAACAGTCAAACGGGTGACTCCTGGTGAGTTCGGGAATCCGGGATCACCATGGTCGCCGACGTCATCGCACGGCTCAGCTCGCCCCACATGTGGACAGGTCCGCAACGCCCCAGGAGTATTAGGCGCGAGAGAGGTATTTGAAGGGTGACTGAATGAAGATTCCGGGTGTAGCCAGCGTGGTCGCTGGCGTCACCGGCGGAGCTGCCCAGATAGTGCGGGCCGGCGTGTCCTCTGCGGCGGGCGCCGTGGGCGCAGTGCAGCTGTTGGCCAACCCGGTCGTCGAGCTGGCGGGACCTGCGGTGGAGTCGGTGGCCAACTCGACCGGCCGAGCACTCGGGATACACACTTCCCCTAATGGGTCTGCTGAGGGCAGCACGCCGCCAGTGCGATGGCAGAGTGGCCAGCGGGTTCATCTGGACCTGGACCCGTTGCTGCCGTTCCCCCGCTGGCACGACTACGCGGCGGTAGTAGAAGAACCGATCCGCAGGATCCCGGGAGTGGCACAGGCCCACATCGAAGGGTCGTTGGGCAGGCTGGTGGTCGAACTCGAAGACGACGCGGACTACGGCGTCGTCTTGGACGAGGTGCGCGACACGGTGATTGCCGTCGCTGCCGACCTCCGGGAGTCCGAGACGACGTCGGCACCCCGGTCTGCGCCGTTCGCCGACCCAGGTAACCCGCTGGGGATCCTGGTGCCGATGACCGCTGCGGCCATGGACGTGGTGGCGATCGGCGCCGCAGTCACCGGCTGGGTCACCCGGCTGCCGATGGCGCCGAAAAGCGCGCAGGCCGCAGCGGCGCTACTCAAACACCAACCGCGGGTGGTGTCGGTGCTGGAATCGCGGCTGGGTCGAGTCGGCACAGACCTGGCGCTCAGCGCTACGACCGCGCTGGCCTACGGGCTGACCCAATCCGCGGGCACACCCTTGCTGGAACTGGCGCAGCGGGGCCTCGAGGTCACCGAGGCGGCGGCGCATCGGCAGCGGTGGCGATCCCGAGAACCCGAGCTCGCCTCGCCCAACCGGCCGCAGGCACCGGTGGTGCCGGTCATCTCATCCAGCAACGGTTCGCATGCGCGGCGGCACGACTCGTTGGTCGCGGCGGCGGGCGAAGCTTCACATGTCGTGGTCGATGGGGCAATTGACGGCGCAATCGATACCGCCAAGGGCGCATGGGCAGGTCCGGTCGAGGAATACGTCGGCCAGGCCGCCAACGGGGTGTTGATCGCCGCGGCCGGTGCGCTGCTGGCCGGCGGCGGAGCTAACGAGGCCGCGGAGGCGGTACTTGCCGGTGTGCCGAAAGCAGCGCATTTGGGCCGGCAGGCGTTCGCCGCGGTGTTAGGCCGAGGCCTGGCAAATGCCGGGCAACTCGTCCTCGACCCTGGCGCACTGCGCCGCCTGGACCGGGTGAAGGTGGTCGTCATCGACGGCGCAGCGCTGCGCGGGGATCATCGCGCCGTCTTGCATTCACGCGGCGACGCACCCGGCTGGGACGACGACCGGGTATATGAAGTTGCCGACGCGCTGCTGCACGGTGAAGAGGCACCCGAGCCCGACTCGGATGAGTTGCCTGCTACCGGCGCGCGGCTGAAATGGGTCCGGTCGCAGGGGCCGTCGGCGGCGCCCGCTCAGGGCCTCGAATACGCCGACCTAATGGTCGACGGCGAATGCGTGGGCAATGTCGAGGTCGGGTGGGAGGTCGACCCCTACGCGATCCCGCTGTTCCAGACAGC
>Ga0182012_10003247_pt1 | contig 17382 bp, 11 predicted proteins | sample 612S2SmetaG_FD_120486 | JGI IMG/M metagenome (GOLD analysis project Ga0182012, IMG submission 120486) | Permafrost microbial communities from Stordalen Mire, Sweden - 612S2S metaG | ecosystem: Environmental > Terrestrial > Soil > Wetlands > Permafrost | place: Sweden: Stordalen | collected...
AACCCGTCCCGGCGATACTTCCGCCGGGTGATTTCCGTCCAGGCCATCTGTTTCCCTCGAATCTCGCAAATCCGAAGGAATCACAACCTGCTGAAATCACCCAACTTCTTTTTCAGTCAGCCTCTAAGACACTACCGAGCGGGCGAAACCGCTGAAGGACGTGGCCTAGCGCCCCCTGGTGCGGACGGCGGGACTCGAACCCGCACTCCCTTGCGAGAAGCAGATTTTCTTGCCGCTTCGGCTTTCGCCGCCGCCCTTTAAAAAAAGGGCGTTCGTGGTCTGGACTATCCCTTCGCCTTGGCCGTTTGGCTTTAGGCGCCCCCCGTCTAGTCTCTACACCTTCCCGGAACCCGGGCTTGGCTCGGGATTGGCTTGGGCTCTCGCCTTTAGCGTTCCCCGAATTTGGGCGGTTCTACGCCGCGGATTTCCCCGCGGGCACTCCAATTGAAGTCTGCTGCGTCTACCATTTCGCCACGTCCGCTGGCGGGGCTAGCGTTAGCGCCGGCGCGGGCGAACCGCAAGCGTGGGGTTGCGTCTGTTTCATGGGCTTGATGCTTAAAATCTAGGCCAATGCTGCCCTAAATATGGGCAGCGGCCGCCTTTTGCCGGTTGTGAGAGAAGGCGCTCCTATTTTTTCATTGCCTTGGCACAAATATTGCTCACAAATACGCCTTTCTGCCTATTGGGGAGGCACAACGACACATGAAGCTGATCAGCGCCATCATCAAACCTTTCAAGCTCGACGAAGTGCGCGAGGCGCTGAACGAGGTTGGCGTCCAAGGCATGACCACCACCGAGGTCAAGGGCTTCGGGCGCCAGAGGGGCCATACCGAGATTTACCGCGGCGCCGAATATGTCGTGGCCTTCCTGCCCAAGGTGAAGATCGAGCTCGTCGTGCCCGACGAGATCTCCGACGCCTGCGTCGCCGCGATCGCCAAGGTCGCGCGCACCGGCCACATTGGCGACGGCAAGATTTTCGTCTCGAAGGTGGATAGCGCCCTGCGCATCCGCACTGGCGAAAAAGACGCCGACGCGCTTTAGGCCGCGCGAATCCTTCTCCCGTTCACGGGAGAAGGACGCCGCGCGATGAACCGCGGGCCTTAATCTTCCATCCACCTCCCACACCCTTCGAGCCCACATCATGCGAAAATCCCTTTCGGCCCTCGCCGCGCTTTGTTGCGCCGCGTTCGCCAGCCTGCCCGCCCATGCGCAAGACGCCGCCGCCAACAAGATCGACCCCGCCGACACCGGCTTCATGATCGCCTCGACCGCGCTGGTGCTGATGATGACGCTGCCGGGGCTCGCGCTGTTTTACTGCGGCATGGTCAGGAAGAAGAACATTCTCGCGACGATGGCGCAGAGCCTCGTCGCGACCGCGCTCGTGTCGATCCTGTGGGGGCTGCTCGGCTACAGCCTGACTTTTTCCGGCGACGGCGCCTACCTCGGCGATTTCGCGCGCATCGGCTTGATGGGGATTGGGATCGAGACGATCACTCCGCTCGCCAAGACCATTCCCGAAATATTGTTCATGGCCTATCAGATGACCTTCGCGGTCATTACTTGCGCGCTGATCGGCGGCGCGGTCGCCGAGCGCATGAGGTTCTCGGCCTTCATGCTGTTTTGCGCGGTGTGGCTGTTCGTCGTCTATATTCCCACGGCGCATTGGGTGTGGGGCGGCGGCTTCCTGCAAAAGATGGGTCTGCTGGACTTCGCCGGCGGAACCGTCGTGCATATCAACGCCGGCGTCGCCGGCCTCGTCGCGGCGCTAGTGATGGGCAAGCGCCAGGGTTTCGGCCGCGAAAATCTCGCGCCGTTCGATCTGTCGCTGGCGGTCGTCGGCACGGGGCTGCTGTGGGTCGGCTGGTTCGGCTTCAACGGCGGCTCGGCGCTCGCGGCGGGTTCGCGCGCGGTGTTCGCCATTGTCGCGACGCATCTCGCCGCCTGCGCCGGCGCGCTGATGTGGAGCGGGCTGGAGTGGGTCCAGCGCGGCAAGCCGTCGGTGCTGGGGCTGATCTCCGGCGCGGTGGCGGGGCTCGGCACGATCACCCCGGCCTCCGGCTATATTCTGCCCTGGCACGGCGTCGTGGTCGGGTTGATCGCCGGCGCCGTGTGTTATTTCATGTGCACGGCGGTCAAGCAGCGGCTGCGCTACGACGACACGCTCGACGTGTTCGGCGTGCATGGCGTCGGCGGCATTCTCGGCACGCTGCTGGCCGGCGTGTTCGCGACCCGCGCGATCACCGCCTCGGCCGACGATCCCGGCGTCTCCGGACTGCTCGAGGGCGACGCGCATCAGTTCGTCACGCAGGCGATCGGCGTCGGCGTGATGGTGGCGTGGTGCGCGGTCGGCACCTATGTCGTGCTGAAGTTCGTCGACGTGCTGATCCCGCTGCGCGCGGAGCCCGACGAGGAACGCGAGGGCCTCGACATCGCGCTGCATGGGGAAGCACTGCATCAGTGAGTATTTAGAAAACAAGCGCGGCGATCTCGCCGCTCGTCCGCCTCTCCCCGCTCGCGGGGAGAGGGCAGGGTGAGGGGCTCGGGGCATCGGCCCGAAAGGGGATTGCACGGCGAAACCGCGCGGGCGCCTCGCGTTGTGGACAGCGCCCCGGCCCCTCACCCCAACCCTCTCCCCGCTCGCGGGGAGAGGGAGCGACGCCCGCGCCCTCACAGCAGGCGCGATATCTCCGCCCGCGCGGTCTCGAGCGCGGCGAGCAGTCGGCGCGGCGAGGCGTCGGCGTCGGGGGCGTTGGCGCGCAGCGCGTCCTCGTATGCTTGCGCCGCGTCGGCGAGCGCGAAGGCGCCGATGGCCCGCGACGAACCCTTGAGCGTATGCGCCAGAACGATGCGTTGCTGGATGTCCCGCGCCGTCTCGTTTTGCGGCGCCGGCGCGCGCAGCCGGACCGCGAAAGCCCGCGCCTGTTCCTCGAACAGGCGCAGCAATTCCGTCTCCAGCGCCGCGTCGCCAAGCGTCTGCCGTGACAGATGAACGAGGTCTATCACCGGTTCCGCCGCCGATTCGTCGCGCGCCGATTCGTTGAAAACATGGTTAATTTTTTGTGCCGCGGCCTGTTGCGCCATGATCCCCTCCGGGCTCGGCGGCTCGGGCGAGAGCCATGCCGCGCCTTGTTTCGAAGGGCGCCGCGGCACCAATCCGCGCACGCCGGCACCGACGGGTGTTTACACGAAAACAAACCGTTACACCCGGACTCGCACTCGCCGCGCCCTTGTTGATAACATCGTATCGCCAAGGTTGACGCGCAAGGGTTACCGCCGCGTTAACGACAATTGTGGATGGCCCCGTCGCGCTGGTTTCATTTAATGCTCAATCGCTGTAATATTTGGTTAATTCTTGTTATCGGGTCTCGGTCCGCGTGGAGCGGCGCTGCGTTTTATCGAGAGTCCGCTCGGAGTGAGTCAAATGGCGATAACGGGTAAGATCCAGGATGCGGCGGCGGCGGCTCTATCCGCGATAGAGGAAGCGCTGGATCTGAACGAGCCCGAGGCGAAGCCGGGCAAGGACGGACCCAAATCCGACAAGCCCAGCATCGCGGCCGCCATGAGCGCGGGTTCCGCCAGTTCGTCGACGCCGAAGGACGGCGAGTCCGTCAAGAAGGGCGCCGACATCGACGTCGACGCCAATCCGACGCTCAATCTGCAACTGCCGCGGCCCGCCAAGCCCGCCGACAGGCTCGCCGCCAGACCCGCCGACAAACCCGCGCCCAAGCCGGCGGACAAGGCCGCCGATAAGCCCGCGGCCGCAGGGCCTTCAGCCGCGACGCGGCCGCCCGAGTCCGCCGCGCCCGCGCCAAAGCCGGCGGCCGCCGCGCCCGGCTCTTTCGCGCCCCCGTCAAAGCCCGCGTCCGGCTCGTCCACGCCGGCGCCAAAGCCCGCGGCGCCTGCGCCAAAGCCCGCGAAACTTGGACCGACGACGCCGCCCGCCAATGACGACCGCCGCAGCATCGGCGAGTTGCGCGCCGCGCTGAACTTCCGCCCGAGCGGAACGATCACCGTCATGACGGCGCTGTCGATCATCGCCTGGACGGGGCTGTGGACGCTCTATGTCTATTTTCATCGCGAGAGCATTCTGGGCCACGACGGCAATTTTCTCGCGCCGACGCCGGTGCTGACGCTGCTCGCGCTGTTCGGGCCGATCGTTTTCCTGTTCGTCACTGGCGTCACGGCGCGCCGCGCGCATGAGATGCGTCTCGTCGCCAAGGCTATGACCGAGGCGGCGATCCGCCTGATCGAGCCCGAGACCGTCGCGACCGAACAGGTCGTTTCGCTGTCGCAGGCGATCCGCCGCGAAGCCGCGTCGATGGGCGACGGCATCGAGCGCGCCCTGGCGCGCGCCGGCGAACTCGAAGTGATCGTGCGCACCGAGGTGACGAACCTCGAACGCTCCTACAGCGAAAACGAGCGCCGCATCCGGCTGCTGATCGACGAACTCGCGCATGAGCGCGAGGCGATCATTCTCAACGCCGACAACGCGCGCACGTCGCTTTACGGCGCCCGCGACTCGCTGGCGTCGGAGGTGGCGAGCGCCTCGGCGCATCTCGCCGAGCAGGTTAGCGCGGCCGGCAATCGCGTCACCGCGGCGCTCGGCAACAAGGGCGAGGAAGTCAGGCTCGCGCTGGAGAGCGCCGGCGGCGGCGTCGAGCGGCAGTTCTTCGGTCACAGCGACCGGTTGGTCGCGGCGCTCGCGCAAACCGGCGACGAAGTGGCGGAAAAGATCGGCGCGGCGAGCGACGGCGTGGCGCAGCGCTTCGCCAAGGGCGTCGGCGATATCGAGTCGAGCCTCGCCGTCGTCGGCGACACGCTGTCGCGCGGCTTCGACGATCATAGCTCCAGCGTGGTTCAGCGCATCGAGGCGCTTGGCCTGCGATTGTCGCAAACCATCGGCGGCGAGAACGATCGTCTCGCGACGCGGCTCGCCGATGTGAGCGGGCGGCTCGAGGAAACGCTCTCGACGCAAGGCGGCGCGCTCGACGCGACACTGGCCGATTCCGCCGAGCGGCTCGCCGCGCGGGTGCGCGAGCATGTCGAAGGCGCGCGCACCGTGTTCGAGGACGCCGAGAGTCAGCTCAATGCCTTGCTGTCCGCCGCCCACCAGGTCGCGCGAGACGACTTCGCGGCGCGCGGCCAGGCGCTGCACGAGAACTTGACGCGCGATTTGTCCCAGACCGCCGTGCAGCTTGGCGAACACGCCAACGCCGTGCAGGAGCGTTTCGCGGCTGTCGCCGTCGACGCGGTGAGCGCGATCGGCGTGCAGGGCGACCGCGTGACCGAAACCCTGGCCGAACGCCTGCGCGCGTTCGAGCAGATCGTGCTGACCCAGGGCGCCGAGATCGCCGACCGCGTGACGGGCCACGGCGCCCATGTGCAATCGGCGCTCTCCGAACAGATCGCCGCCTTCGAAAACCTTGTCACCGAGCGCGCCAGCGACGCGGCGAACCGCGTCGGCGAACATGGCGACCGCGTGGCCGGCGCGCTGGCCGAACAACTCGCCGCTTTCGAGCAAACGGTCACGACGGCGACGAGCGAAACCGCGAACCGCGTCGCTCGGGAGAGCGACCGCGCGGCCGGGACGCTGACCGAACGGCTCGCGGCGTTCGAGAGCGTCGTCACGGAACGCGCTGATGACGCGGCCAACCGTGTCGGCGAGCATGGCGACCGTGTCGCCGGCGCTCTGGCCGAAGGGCTCGCGGCGTTCGAGCGATCGGTCGCGACGGCCGCGGGCGAGACCGCGAACCGCGTCGCGCAAGAGGGCGATCGCGTCGCCGGGACTCTGACCGAACGGCTCGCGGCTTTCGAAAGCGTCGTCACGGAACGCGCGACCGACGCGGCGCTGCATGTCGGCGAGCACGGCGACCGCGTGGCCGGCGCTCTCGCCGAAGGGCTCGCGGCGTTCGAGCAAACGGTCGCGATGGCCGCGAGCGAGACCGGCCGCCGCGTCGCCGAACATGGCGATCGCGTCGCCGTCGCGCTGACCGATGGACTCGCGGCCTTCGAGCACACGGTCACGTCGGCCTCGGCCGACACGGTTAATCGCGTCGCCGAACATGGCGACCTGGTGGCCACCGCTTTGGCCGATGGGCTCGCGGCGTTCGAGGAAGGTTTCGGCCAGCACGGCGAGGACATCGCCAACCGCGTCGCCGAACGCAGCGATCTCGCGATCGGCGCGCTGGCCGAGAAGCTCAACGCCTTCGAGGCGAGTTTCGAGCGCAGCGGCGAGGAAGTCGCCCAGCGGCTGGCGCGACAGGGCCAGCGCCTCGGCGAGGTTCTCGGCGAGCAACTCGCCGGCGTCGAGGCCAACGTCGGGCGCCGCGGCGACGAACTCGTCGCCCTCGTCGCCGAGCAAAGCGACCGCGCGGCGAGCGCGCTGACCCAGGGCCTCGCCGAATTCGAGCATAAGGTGGTCGGCACCAGCGGCGACGCCGCCGGCCGGCTGGTCAAGGCGGGCGATCAGATTCAGGAGCGGCTGACGCACCGCGTGGCCGAATTCGAGGAGAAGGTGGTCGGCGTCAGCGGCGACGCCGCCAGCCGAATCGTCGAGCATGGCGACAAGATTCACGGCGCGCTCACGGACCGTATCGCCACGTTCGAGGAAAAGGTGCTTGTCGCCAGCGGCGACGCCGCCGGCCGGCTCGCGGAGGAGGGCGACAGGGTTCAAGCGCGGCTGGCGAGCCGCATCGCCCAATTCGAGGAAATGGTGGTCGGCTCCAGCTTCGAGGCCGCTGGCCGGCTCGCGGAGCATGGCGACAAGGTTCACACGGGGCTGGCGAGCCGCATCGCCGAGTTCGAGGAGAAGGTGGTCGGCGCCAGCGGCGAGGCCGCCGGCCGGCTGGTGGAGCATGGCGACAAGATTCACGCGCGGCTGACCAGCGGGCTCGCCGAATTCGAGGAGAAGGTGGTCGGCGCCAGCGACGGCGCGGTCTCCAAGGTGGCCGAACACGCCGACCAAATCTCGCTCGCGCTGACCGAGGGGCTGGCGTCGTTCGAGGAAGGCTTCGGCCGTCACGGCGAGGCCATCGTCGCGCGCGTCGCCGAGGCGAGCGAGCGCGTCGGCGCCGAACTCACGCAGGCGAGCGACCGCGCGGCGTCGACGGTCTCAAGCGCCAGCCAGCAGGCCAGCGAGTTTCTCGCGCGGGGCGCCGAACGCGCCAGCGCGCAAATCTTCGAGAACATCGAACGCGCCAGCGCGCGAATCCTGGAGAACAGCGAACGCGCCAGCACGCAAATCTCGGAGCACGGCGAACGCGCGAGCACGCAAATCTCGGAAAACATCGAACGCGCCGCCGCGCAAATTTCCGAGCACAGCGAGCGCGCGGGCGCGCAAATTTCGCACAGCAGCGAACGCGCCGGCGCGCGGATCTCCGAGAGCAGCGAGCGCGCCGGCGCGCTCGTCGCTGACAAGCTCTCCGCCTTCGAGGAAGTCATCACCCGCCAGAGCCAGGCCGTCGCGGCGGCCGTGGTGGAGCGCGAAGCCGCGGCGCGCGAGACGATCGTCACGCGCCTCGCCGAATTCGAGGACAAGGTCGGGGCGGCGTCGGAGCTCGTCGCGACCAATGTCGGCGCGCAAGGCGAGCGCGTGAGCGAGGCGCTGAAGGGCGGACTCGCGGCCTTCGAGGCGAGCGTGCGCGAACATGGCGACGCCGCCGTCGCCACGGTCGCCGAACACGCCGGCCGCATCGACGAGCTTCTCAGCGAACGCGTCAAGACGCTCGGCGCGCATGGCGAGCAGCTCTCCAGCCTGCTGGAGTCGCAGCGGGGCGAGGCTCGGGAGCGGTTCACCGCGCATGGCGAGGCGTTGCGCGCCGCGTTGCGGGACACGGTGGAGCAGGCGGGATCGGCGCTCGCGGAACATACGGCGACAATCCAGGATCGTTTCGCGGCGACGGCCAGCGACGCCGTGGTCGCCCTCGCCGTGCAGGGCGAGCGCGTCAACGAGACGCTGAGCGACGGGTTCAAGGCGTTCGAGGGCGCGGTCGTAGATCAGGGCAAGGAGGTCGCGCGGACGCTCGCGGCGCGCGGCGACCATATCGCCAGGGAGCTGACCGATCATCTGCATTTGTTCGAGCGCTCGCTGCTGCGCGAAGGCGGCGCGCTGACCGAACGCATCGACGAGCACGCGCAAAATCTGTCGGAGCGGATCGGCGAGAGCCTCGGCGCGGTCGACGATGTGATTTCCGTGCGCGGCTCCGCCGTCGCCGAGAAATTGACCGCGCTGGAACACAATGTGACGACGCGCGGCGACGCTATGGTCGAGCGCCTCGCGTCGGAGTCGGAGCGCGTCGCCACGCGTTTCGACGACGCCTCGCGCCATATCGGCGAGAGCGTCGGCGGACATCTTCGGGCGATCGACCAGACGCTCATGCTGCGCGGCGGAGCGCTGGTCGAACGCCTCGCGTCGGAGTCGGAGACTCTGGCCGCGCGCATCGACGACGCCTCGCGCCATGTCGGCGAGAATGTCGGCGGAAAACTTCAGGCCATCGAGGAGTCGATCTCGCGGCGCGGCGAAGCGCTGGTGGAGCGCCTCGCCTCCGAGTCGGAAAGTCTCGCCGCGCGTCTCCACGACGCCTCGCGCCATATCGGCGAGAACGTCGGCGGACACCTTCAGGCGATCGAGCAGTCGATTACGCACCGCGGTGAAGCGCTGGTCGAGCGCCTCGCCTCGGAGTCGGAGACTCTCGCCGCGCGTCTCGACCACGCCTCGCGCCATATCGGCGCGAACGTCGGCGAACATCTTCACACCCTCGAGGAGTCGATCTCGCGGCGCGGCGAAGCGCTGGTGGAGCGCCTCGCTTTCGAGTCGGAGCAGATCGCCTCGCGGCTCGGCGACAACTCCCGCCATTTCGGCGAGGAGCTGGACGGCAAGCTGCGCGTAATCGAGGAGACCATCGTCGAGCGCGGCGGCAGGCTGGTCGAGACGCTGGACGCCCAGGGCGTCGCGGCGGCTCGGCGGCTCGGCGAGACCGCCGACAAGATTTCGACCGAAGTCGTGCGCGGCTTCGCGGCGATCGACAACACGATCGCCAGCAAGGGCGACGCGCTGGTCGGCAAGCTCGGCGATCACGCGACGAACATCACCAACGCGCTCGACGAGAAAATCGGCGCCTTCGAAAATGTGTCGAACACGCGCCTGCGGGAGACGGGCGACCGGATCGACTCGCTGGCCGGCCGTCTCGACGCGGGGCTCGCGGTCGGCGGAAAAAAACTTCACGATACGCTGGCCAAGCACGCCGTCGACGTGGCGCGCGCCTTCAGCGAGGGCGCGCAGGCGACCACGGGCGCGCTGGAGGCCAAGATCAAGGAGATCGACGAAACCCTGGCCGCGCGCTCGGGCGAGCTTGCGACCTCGCTCGACAGCGGAACGCGGGCGCTGGACGAGGCGCTTCTCGGCCGCTCCAGCACGCTGATCGACAAACTGTCCGGCGCCACGCGGGAGATCGACGAGACCCTCGCCGCCCGCGCCGGCGAGCTCACCACCTCGTTCGACAGCAAGACGCGGACGCTTGACGAGACCCTGGCCGCCCGCTCGGGGGAGCTTACGACCTCGCTCGACAACAGAACGCGGGCGCTCGACGAGACGCTAGCCGCCCGCTCGGGCGAGCTTACGACCTCGTTCGACAGCAAGGCGCGGGCGCTCGACGAGACCCTGGCCGCCCGCTCGGGCGAGCTTACGACCTCGTTCGACAACAGAACGCGGGCGCTCGACGAGACCCTGGCCGCCCGCTCCGGCGAGCTCGCGACCTCGTTCGACAGCAAGGCGCGGGCGCTCGACCAGGCCCTTCTCGGCCGCTCCAGCGCGTTGATCGACAGATTGTCCGGCGCCACGCGCGAAATCGACGAGGCCCTGGCCGCGCGCTCCGGCGAGCTTACGACCTCGCTCGACAGCAGGGCGCGGGCGCTCGACGACGCGCTGCTCGACCGCTCCGACGCGTTGATCGGCAAGCTGTCCCAGACCACGCGGGAATTCGACGAGACCATCGTCGCCCGCTCCGGCGAACTGACCGACAAGCTCTCCGGCAAGGCGCGGGAGATCAACGACACGCTCGGCGCGCGCGCCGAGGAAATCGCCGGCTCGCTCGACAGCCGCATCGACGCCTTCGAGACCAAGGTGGTCCAGCGGCTCGATCAGGTGTCGGGCGAAATCTCCGAGCGCGGGCGGCTCGTGGTCGAGACCATCGGCTCGCGCGTTTCCGAGATCAACGACACGCTCGCCGCCGCGCGGCGCGAACTCGACGCCACGCTGCACGCCCGCACCGGCGATCTCGGGCAGGCGCTCGGCCAGCGCGTCGGCGAAATCTCCACGTCGCTGGAGGAGCGTCTCGAACATATCCACGAGGTGCTCGGCTCGCGCGGCGGCGAAGTGACGCGCGAACTGGCGAGCGTCGGCGAACTCGTCGCCAACACGATCGCCAACCGCGCCGCCTCGCTCGTCGAACACCTCAGCGAGAAGCGCGCGGAGATGGTCGGCGCGATCGATTTGTCGACGCGGGCGCTGACGCAAGCGCTCGACGCGGGCGCCAAGACCTCGGTCGCCTCGATGATCGCGACCAACGACAAGCTGCGCGCCGAATTGCCGGCCCTGCTCGACAGCCTGTCGCGCACCAATGGCTCGCTGCAAAACATCGTCGACCGCGCGGGCGGCGATCTCGCCAAGCATGAAGCGACGCTCGGCGTGCGCTTGAGCGACTTCCAGACCGCGATCGACACGGTGGCGAAACAGGTGAGCGCGCTCGAGTCCATCGCGGGCGGCGCGCTCGGCGACGCGACCTCCATCGTCGGCGCGATGGAGACGCATTCGCAATCGCTGGCGCAGAGCGCCTCGCAACTGACGCGCAGCCAAAGCGCGCTCGACCAGGCGTTCGAGACGCGGCGTCAGTCGCTTGCCGGGCTCGTCTCGCTGATCGAAACGAAGCAGAGCGAATTCGAGGGCGCGCTGGCGTCGTTCTCTAGCCTGATGGACGACAGCCTGCGCAACGTCGAGACGCGGGCGCGCGACATTGGCGGCGTCATCGAAAAGACGACGCAGGAGACCGCCGATATCGTCGACGAACGCTTCGGCGCGGTGCGAACCTCCGCCGAGCAGGAGCGCGCCCGCACGGCCGCCGCGATGCGCGCCGCCTATGAGCAAGCCAATAGCGAAATCTCCAGCGTGTTCGCGGAGGCGAGCGAGAAGTTCAACGCCGCCGCCGGAGAGATCCGCGGCCTCGCGCAGGAGATTCATCGCGAGCTGGAGACGACGCGCGAGGAAGTGCGGCGCGGGGCGCAGGAATTGCCGCGCGAGACCGCCGAACAGGCCTCGGCGCTGCGCCGCGTCGTCGGCGATCAGGTCAAGGCGCTCAACGAACTGACCGACATCGTGGCGCGCTCTGGCCGCGTCTACGACCTCGCCGAACCCGCCGGCGCGCCGGCCCGCCGCGCCTTCGAGCCGCAACGCGCCGAACCGGCGGCGCCGGTCCGCCGCGCCTTCGACGCGCCCCGCGCCGAACCGCCGCGCGAAATGCCTCGCCCCGAGTCCGCGAGGATGGAGCCGCCAAGGACGGAGCCGGCGCGCGCCATGGAGCCGTCGCGGTTCCGTCCGGCCGCGCCGCCGCCGTCCGCCGCGCCGTCGCGGCCCAGTTCGCTGCGTCCGTCGGCGCCGCGCGTCGAAGCGGAGTCCGGCTGGCTCAGCAATCTGCTGGAGCGCGCCTCGGACGAAGGGCCGGCGCCAGCCGCGCCGTCGCGCCCGGCCGCGCCCGGCGGGCTGGACAATCTGACGCTCGACATCGCCCGCATGGTCGACACCTCGGCCGTCGCGGAACTGTGGGGCCGCTACCAGCGCGGCGAGCGCGAGGGCCTGTTCTCGCGCCGGCTCTATACCGCGCAAGGGCGCCAGACGCTGGACGAAATCCGCCGCCGTTACAAGTCCGACCCGGACTTCCGCGGCACGATCGAGCATTATCTGCGCAACTTCGAGGATCTGCTCGGCGAAACCAATCGCAATGACCGCGACGGCCAGCAATCGCTCGACCTGCTGACCGGCGACGCCGGCAAGGTCTACACCATGCTCGGCCACGCGGCGGGGCGGTTCGAGTAGGGGCGGGGGGCGCGCCCTTCTCCGACCAGTGGGAGAAGGGAAGGGAGGAGGCATGGAACGAGCGACAGCCGCCGCGCGTTTCATGAGTAATGTCCCCCGGATAGGAACGCGGCCATGTACATTCGGATTCTAATCGCGGCGATGGTCTATTTGATGGTCCAGGCGATCATGTTCGGCGCGGGCATAATTATCGTGCTGGCGACCCCGTTGAACGCGATGGCGATGCAACTGATTCCATGGGTTGTCGGAGTTGCGGCCATATTGTCGCTACCAATATCCTGGCTGATCGCGCCGCGGCTTCGCGCGCGCTACTGGCGGGAGAAAGGAATCAAGTCGGATTTTATATCCGGCCCGATTTGAAATCCCGCGCGGGAAAGCGCCGCTTCACTTCCCCTTGCGCTTCTTTTCCTTCTTCTTGTCCGCGAAAAAGCTCTCCGAGAAGGGAAGGGGTCCATTTCAAATTTGTGCGTTTCGGCGGCTAAGCGTGTTATAACCTCCGTAATAACACGAAGGGAGCCGCGCCATGACACAACTCAAAATCCGTCCGGTCGGAAACTCGCTTGGCGTGGTTCTGCCCAAGGAAACGTTGGCGCGTCTCAATCTGAAGAACGGCGACAGCCTCCATCTCACGGAAGCGCCCGACGGTTCGATGCGGATCACGCCGTACGATCCGGCGTTCGAGGAGCAAATGCGCTTCGCCCGCGAAGGCATGGGGAGATACCGCAACACACTGCGCGAACTCGCCAAATAGGCATTATAAGTGAAAGAGCCGAGCTGGGTCTTGCGGGCGGTGGTCGAAGCCGTCCATGACGCTCAACTTGCCGAGCACGGCGGAGCGTCTGGCGTTCGCGACGCGGGACTTCTCGAATCCGCTCTCGCGCGGCCGGCGAATCTCCATGCCTATGGCGAGCGCGCGCTTTGCGTCCTCGCGGCGGCTTATGCCTTCGGCATCGTCCGCAACCATCCTTTCGTGGACGGCAATAAGCGCGCGGCCTTTCTGGCGGCCTATGTTTTCTTGCGCCTGAACGGCCGCGATCTTGTCGCGGATGAAATTAGCGCGACGACCGCCGTGCTCGCCTTGGCGTCTGGAGAAATGACGGAGGCGGATTTCGCCGCGTGGCTGAGCGACAACTCGGCGCCGCTTTAAGCGCCCGCCCTCACCCCGCCTTGCGCTTCTTCTTCTTCTTCTCGCCCGCGCAAAAGCTCTCGTAAAGCGCCTGCATCATGCGCGAGACCTTGGGATTGTCGATGCGGTAAAAAATCGTCTGCGAGACGCGGCGGGTTTCGACGAGGCCGTCGGCGCGCAGCCGCGCAAGATGCTGCGAGAGCGACGACTGGCCGAGCCCCAGCGCCTCCTGCAACGCCGAGACCGACAGTTCGCCCTGGTGCAATTCGCACAGGATCATCAGCCGATGCCGGCTGGCCATCGCCTTCAGAAAGCTTTCCGCCTCCGCCGCCTTCGGCGCGAGTTGTTCGATGTCCATTCCGCTACACCCATGCCACCCGCGTATCATATTATAGATATCTAATTTAGCCGCAAGAAGGATTGTCATGGATCAGGGCGCGTCCTTCTCCCGTTTATGGGAGAAGGTGGCTCCGCGAAGCGGAGTCGGATGAGGGTTCGTGGGCCAGAGTCAACCAGGCCGCGGCGCCCCTCATCCGACCTCGCTCCGCGAGGCCACCTTCTCCCACAAGTGGGAGAAGGGAATCTCTCCGCGATTATTTCAACCCGGACGCGCGATGCGTTATGATGCTGTCATGATCGCGCAGCCGCCCCGTCCCGACGCCAGCCATCTCGCGCAACTCGGCGAGCGGTCGCGCGAGATTTTCCGGCACATCGTCGATTCCTATCTCGCCTCGGGCGAGCCGGTCGGCTCGCGCCAGCTTTCGCGGCTGCTGCCGATGACGTTATCGCCGGCCTCGGTGCGCAATGTGATGCAGGATCTCGAGGAACTCGGCCTCGTCTACGCGCCGCATATCAGCGCCGGGCGGCTGCCGACCGAGCTCGGCCTGCGCTTCTTCGTCGATTCGCTGCTGCGAATCGGCGATGTCGAGCAGGACGAGCGCGCATGTATCGAGGCTCGGGTCGCCGCCGCCTCGCGCGACCACGATCTCGAAGGCGTGCTGGCCGAGGCGACGAGCCTGCTGTCCGGCCTCACCCGCGTCGCCGGCGTCGTGGCGGTGGGCAAATCCGACGCGCGGCTCAAGCAGATCGACTTCGTGCGGCTGGAGCCGGAGCGCGTGCTGGCGATCCTCGTCGCCGAGGACGGCTCGGTAGAAAACCGCGTGCTGCCGGTATCGCGCGATCTGCCGCCTTCTGCGCTGGTCGAGGCGGCCAATTATCTCAACGACCGCATAAGGGGCCGCACGTTGCAGGAGGCGCGCGCCGAGATCGACGCCTCGCGCCGCGCCGCGCAGGCGGAACTCGACACGCTGACGCGGCGCCTCGTCGAGGCGGGGCTTGCAAGCTGGGGCGGCGGCGCCGGCCGCCAGCTGATCGTGCGCGGACAGGCGCGGCTGCTTGAAGACCTGACCGCGCTCGACGATCTGGAGCGCGTGCGGCTGCTGTTCGCCGATCTCGAGACCAAGACCGAGGTCATCGACCTGCTGGAGCGCGCCGAGGAAGGCGAGGGCGTGCGGATTTTCATCGGCTCGGAGAGCAAGCTGTTTTCGCTGTCGGGCTCATCGCTGATCGCGGCGCCGCTGCGCGACGCCAACAAGCGCATCGTCGGCGCGCTCGGCGTGATCGGCCCGACGCGCCTGAACTACGCGCGCATCGTGCCGATGGTGGAATATACGGCGAGGGTGGTGACGCGGGTCGTGGGCGGCGGGTGAGGGTCTTCGAGCCAGGCGCTATTTCAATCGCGTCAAGCCAATGCTGCCATCGCCCGGCATGATGACCTGTCCATATCCGCTCCATGGCGCGGACAACCCCACGCTGGTCATGTTGGGCGACTCGCACGCCGCGGGAAACTCCCGTATTTGCGGGCCGCTATTGCCGGCCGCCGCGAAAAACGAAATGTCCTTCAGGTCCGCGATCGTTTTGCAAAGCTCGGCGTTGTCCGCCTCGTCATCCTGGAACCCGAGGCTGAGATTGACAACCTTCGCCTTGTTCTCTGCGGCCCATTTGATGGCCGCGATGACCGCGGAGCGCATTGGCGCTGTTTTGCCGTCCTTGGTGCGCGTGACCTTGGCGATCAGGAATTCGAAGTCCGACTCTTTCTTTTCGGGCTCGACGAGCGCTTGCGCCATCGTGGCGATGATCGCGTCGACAGTGCCGTGGCCGTCGCGGTCGGAGATTCCCTCGCCGCTGAAATCCCGCGTCGCGACGATCAGCCCCCTCAACTGCGGATGGTCAAGCAAGACGCCCGAATCGATCACGGCGAATCGAATGGCGTTCTTCCCCCGAGGCAATGCGACGTTCGGCACGCCCGTCACGCCAATCCAAACGTCCCGCGAGGGATGGAGATTGACATGACCGCTGCCCGGTCCGTTGAGCAGCTCGCCGAAGTCCCCGGCGAGCGCGGCGGACGAGGCCAACGCGCCCGCCGCCAAAATCGCCGCCCGGCGCCAGAATGGGTTCAGCCGCATGATCGCCTCCACAATTATTTCGGCAGTTGCATCGCTGTTTTGAAATCATCGAGCGTGCCCTTGTAAATGCTCGCGTCGACGCCGCTCAGATTGGATTCGTCCGGCGGCTGGGCGCGATCGCTGAACTGCCACACCGGCGCCTGCGCGTGTGGCGGCGCGCTCGGACTGACGGTCAAAAGCGTGCGCTTGCCCGTTTTGTCGTGCTTCAGATACTGGGCGAGCCAGAGTTTGGCGTTGAGCCTGGCGAACTGGCCGTCTCGTAGCCGTCCCTTGACCCATTCGTTGGACGTATAGACGAGCGGCTCCCGGCCGGTCAGTTCCTTCACGCGCTTTAGCCACGCGCCGACCCTCGCGACGATTTCGTCTGGCGAGACCGTCGCCCAGCAGTCGGCATGCACCTGGCCGTCCGAGCACGGGATCGGCTTGCCGCGCCTGTTCACGCGATGATCCCATTCGAGATCGAGGACCGGCGGCAAATCGTCGGGCTGGCGCTTGGCGCCGACCGACGCCAGTTTCCTGTCGAGGTTGGCGACAAAGAACTCGGCTTGATCTTCGCCCGAGCCATCCGCCGACATGAAGTGATAGACGCCTTTGTAGAGTTTTTTCGCCGGCGGAAGCGCGTTCAGGCCCTTCATATAGGTCTGCAAACGCGGGTCGGCGCCCGCGCCCTGCGAGGCCTTGGCGTAGACAAATCGAACTCCCGAGTCGAACATGACGGCCCAGTCGACTTCGCAATTGCAGCCGTCGGTATTGTGATGCGAAACATCCACGCCGATGACCGATGGACGCCCGCTCGCCGCGAGCGTTTCCACATCGTCGGGGAATATGAAGTCTCTGTCGAGCGATAGAATCTGCCCGCCGCCGGGGGCTTGCGACAGGATATATTTCGAAAATAGCTGCCCGCGAGATAAATCGCTCTCAAGCAACTCTTCGGCATTCGCGCTACACTGAAGTGTTAGGGCCGAGAAGATCAAAACTGCGGGAAAAATACGCATGAGATTGTCCTTTGCTTGTGAAAAGCTGAAGAACTGTCACAATATATAGCATACACGGGGCGCGGCGTTTGGCAATGTGCGATATCGGGTTATTCCGCCTTAACAATGGCGTCGCATTGTTCGCCGCAGGCCGCGAAGAAGGGCGATCGAGAGGTCAGTCAAACCCTGCGATAATGACTCGCGAATCCGCACCGGAGTTTTGCACGGAAAATAGTTTGATTTTTCAAGGCGTTGGACTCAGAGCGAAATTGTTGAATTTCGCACTCTCGGGCATGGCCGCTTGAAAACGTCGAGCGCGCGGACACCTAGCGCCTCGGCAGAGCTGCGCCTATATGGAATCATAGTTGAAAGCTTGGGGGCACAGCTGCGACGCCTGCTTCGGCTTTTAGCTGTCTTACGGGCGCGGCGATTGGTGTAGCAGCGATTGGCCCCATTGTAGCCGGCGCAGCTCAACAGAAGGTTTGTGGCTATCCGGCGGCCCAGCCCATTCGTTCCACCAGCACGCCGCATTCTAGAAAGGAACGCACCTGCGCGCAAACTGAATGGGATGCGTTGCAAGGCTATGTGCAGTCGCGGGCGCCTTGCCAATGAACTGATACTGTTTCCGGCTGACTGACTCGGGCGAGGAGATTCCCAACAAGAATCGAAGCAGTTAAGCTTCATCGTCATGAATCGCGGAGAGTCGAGCCATGACGACGATAGCTGGGCATT
>Ga0182012_10003248_pt1 | contig 17381 bp, 12 predicted proteins | sample 612S2SmetaG_FD_120486 | JGI IMG/M metagenome (GOLD analysis project Ga0182012, IMG submission 120486) | Permafrost microbial communities from Stordalen Mire, Sweden - 612S2S metaG | ecosystem: Environmental > Terrestrial > Soil > Wetlands > Permafrost | place: Sweden: Stordalen | collected...
AGTGCGTCTTGGCAGAGCGCGGGACGGATGAGGTCGTCGCCGGCGGTGGCGGAGTAGCCCTCGTTGAAGATGAGGTAGATGACCTCGAGGACGGAGGAGAGGCGGGCAGCGAGCTCGGAGCCGCGGGGGACCTCGAAGGGGATGTGCTTGTCGGCGAGGGTTCGTTTGGCGCGGACGATGCGCTGGGCGATGGTGGGCTCGGGCGTGAGGAAGGCGCGGGCGATCTCGGAGGGGTTGAGGCCGCCGAGGAGACGAAGGGTTAGGGCTGCGCGGGACTCGGTGGAGAGAATGGGATGGCAGGCGATGAAGACGAGGCGGAGGAGGTCGTCGCCGATGGTGTTGTCGAGACTGTTGTCAATAGCGGAGTCGAGGTCGGGCGAGGTTTGTTCCAGTGCTTCGAGTTCGTGGGCGAGCTCTTCGTGTTTGCGCTCGGCGACGGCGTTGCGGCGGAAGAGATCGATGGCGCGGCGTTTTGCGGTTGCGGTAAGCCATGCCGCGGGATTATCGGGGACGCCGGATTGCGGCCACTGTTCGAGTGCGGCGACGAGTGCCTCTTGCGCGAGGTCTTCGGCGAGGCCGACGTCGCGGGTGAGGCGTGTGAGTCCGGCGATGACGCGCGCCGACTCGATGCGCCATACGGCTTCGATGGTGCGGTGCAGAGCCCGATGTGGATCGGTAGCGGACACTGCTACCGATCACACCAGATTCAATCCGTGGATGCAAGAGCGGCTATTTGTTGGCGGTCTGATTTGGCAGCTCAGCTCGGCGCTCTACTTTGTGCTGGATCTGCTCTTCGGACAGGACAGGTGCGAAGTCTTCCATCTCAAAGACCTGGCGGATTTCGACTTCGGAGTCGCCGGCGGGGTTGCAGTTGGGGGCGCGCTTGACCCACTCGATGGCCTCTTCGAGGGACTTGACCTGCAAGATCGAGAAGCCGGCGATGAGCTCCTTGGCCTCGGTGAAGGGGCCGTCGACGACGGTACGAGACCCGCCGGAGAATCTGACGCGTGCGCCTTTGGAGCTGGGATGGAGGCCATCGCAGGCAAGCAGGACGCCAGCCTTGCTGAGCTCTTCGTTGTACTTGCCCATCTCGAGCAAGAGCTGTGGATCGGGGAGGGCGCCCCCTTTTTCTGTCTCTGGGGTTGCTTTGACGATGACCATGAATCGCATTGCGAAATCTCCTTTGGGTTGAGCGATGGTTGGGCGGCTAGTTTTCGGGTCGAGCTATTCGTTGGCTAACCGGTGAACTCAGATTGAGAGCGCAGTTGGATCGCTTCTGCTCGCTTTCGTACTGGCTCTCTGCTGATACGTCGAACGGGGTGTGGCCGAATCGACATGAGAAAGGAATTTAATTAATTAGGGGTATTTACTTGACACCACCCGATACAACAGGTTGTGGTTTTGATCGAGTTTGCAAACGGAACAGGTCCGACCTGCACGGCTTGCTGAGCCAATCGAACCCAAAAAGCGGCCTAAGCCCAAACCTGTTTCGGTGAAGCGCAGGGCACGGAAGAAGACCATTTAACGAGGTGTATCGTCCAGGCTGGAGGCATGTGGGTATGTTGCTCAACGGGTAACTTGCGGGATGCCTGTTATGGTTAGCAGGTCGCAAGCAGGTTGGGATTTTGAGCGAACGAACGGTTTTGCAACAAATCGGCCTGTACTCGTTGTTCGGCGATTCTCGTGTTGCATAACGGTATTGCATTAGTGAATCGATTGGCGACACATTTGTGCAATGCAGATCGGTTACGCCGGAGTCTCTGGGGAAGCGGCCGCGATTCTCAAGCTTGAAGACCATTTACCGGACTTGGAGATCGATCGACTTCTCGAGGTAATGACTTTCCTGCTCGTAGAGAAGAGGAATGCCAGTAGCCTGCGTGAGCGGGTCCAACCTACACAGATTTCGCGTTAGATGTCCAGGTTCTTGACATCGAGCGCGTTGTCTTCAATGAACTTGCGGCGCGCCTCTACGTCTTCGCCCATGAGCGTGGTAAAGATTGCTTCGGTCTCGGCAATGTCTTCGAGTTTCACCGAAAGCAGCGTGCGGTGTTCGGGGTCCATGGTGGTTTCCCAGAGCTGCGTTGCGGTCATTTCGCCCAGACCCTTGTATCGCTGAACCGAATAGTCCTTCTTGCCTTGCTCGACAATATAGGCGAACAATTCGCGGGCCGTTTGCTTCTCTACGGGTTCACGCGGAAGGCGTGCAGTGCGGCGTGCCTGTTTGGCCTCTGCCTGAACCTCGGCTGTTTCAGTCGCGGTTTCCGCTTCGGCTTCGGTTTCTTCGGCGTCGGCGGCACTCGTTCCAGCAGCCGCTCCCTTGGTTGCAAACTCGATGAGAAACGGCGGCTCGAGGAATTCCATGATGAGGGTGTACTTCGACATCATCTGGCGGAACTCAGGGCTGGAGGCAAGCGTCCAGTCGACGCGCCGCTCGGCGCCCTGGGCATCTGTAAAGCCGATGGACCAGGTGTGGTGCTCTTCGTCCTCTACCGGTCGGCCGAGTGCCTTGAACTGGAACTCCTCTGCCAACCCGCTGAGCTGCTCATGAAGGGTGGCCAGCTTGGGTGGAACGTCGCTCTCGGCCTTCGATGCAAAGTCGGCGCGGTGCACCAGCTCGGCGCGGGCCAGCAGTTCCGTCAGCTTCTCGTTGCGGATGCGCTTGTCGACTCTTTCGACGAAGCCCAGGTACTCGTCGAGGATTCCCATAAAGCGCGTGAGATCAGCGCCTTCGATGCGGCTGGCTGCCTCGCCGTGGCGCACAATCAAGCCTTCCGAGGCGCGGTTGACCATCACCTTCACAAATTCGCGCTCATCCTTTATGTATTGCTCGAAGCGGCCCTTCTTGATTTTGAAAAGCGGCGGCTGCGCAATGTAGATGTTGTCGCGCTTGATCAGTTCCGTCATATGACGGAAGAAGAACGTGAGCAGCAGGGTGCGAATGTGCGAGCCGTCAACGTCGGCGTCGGTCATGAGGATGATCTTGCCGTAGCGGATCTTGGTGGCGTCGAAGTCGTCCTTGCCGATGCCGCAGCCCAGCGCCGTGATCATGGCGCGGATTTCCTCGTGGCCCAGCATCTTGTCGTAGCGGGCCTTTTCAACGTTGAGAATTTTGCCCTTGAGCGGAAGGATCGCCTGGAAACGGCGGTTGCGGCCTTGCTTGGCTGTGCCGCCGGCGCTCTCGCCCTCGACCAGATAGAGTTCGCAGCGCTCGGGGTTGCGCTCGGAGCAGTCAGCCAGCTTACCGGGCAGCCCGCCGCCGTCGAGTGCACCCTTGCGGCGCGTGAGGTCGCGGGCTTTGCGGGCGGCTTCACGGGCGCGATTCGCCTCAATGGCCTTGCCGATAATCTTTTTGGCGACCTGCGGATTCTGTTCCAGGAACATGCCCAGGCGTTCGTTCACGAAGGCCTGCACGGTGCCGGCGATGTCGGAGTTGAGCTTGCCCTTGGTCTGCCCTTCGAACTGCGGCTGCGACAACTTGACGCTGACCACGGCTACCAGCCCCTCGCGCACATCGTCGCCGCTGAGATTCTCCTTGAGATCCTTGAAAAGGCCCTGCGCCTGTCCGATTGCGTTGATGGTGCGGGTGAGCGAGGTGCGGAAGCCGGACAGATGCGAGCCGCCGTCCACCGTATTGATGTTGTTGGCGAAGCTGAACACCGTCTCCGAATAGCTGTCGTTGTATTGGAGAGCGATGTCGATCTCAACGTTATCGCGCATGGCCTCCATCACGATCGGCTTCTCGTGGAGAACTTGCTTGCCGCGATTGAGATGCTTTACGAATTCGGCGATGCCGCCGGCGTACTTGAACTCCGCGCGCCTCGCCTCGCCGGTTTTGGGATCGGCGGTGCGCTCGTCGGTCAGCGTGATTTCGAGACCCTTGTTGAGGAAGGCCATCTCGCGCAGGCGCTGGGCAAGGGTATCGTAGTTGAACTCGGTGACGGTAAAGATGCTCTTGTCGGGCAGGAAATGCACCTTGGTTCCGCGGCGCTTGCTGATGCCCGCCTGGCGCAGTTCGCTGGTTGGGGCGCCGCAGCTGAAATCCATCTCCCAAGTGTGACCGTCGCGCCAAATCTCGACGTTGAACTCCTGGCTCAGGCCGTTTACGCAGCTTACGCCCACGCCGTGAAGGCCGCCTGACACCTTATATGTAGAGGCATCGAACTTGCCGCCGGCATGCAACTTTGTGAGTACGACCTGCACGGCCGGCATTTTCTCGCCCGTCGGCAAAGTCATAAGATCGACGGGAATGCCGCGGCCGTCATCGACCACCGTCACGGAATTATCCACGTGGATGGTGACCTCGATTTTTTTGGCGTAGCCGGCAAGGGCCTCGTCGACGGAATTGTCCACCACCTCGTAGACCAGATGGTGAAGGCCCATCTCGCCGGTTGAGCCGATGTACATGGCCGGGCGAAGGCGCACAGCCTCAAGGCCTTCCAGAATCTTGATATTTTCGCCGGTATAGCTGCCGTTATCGGTGTTTTCGTTGTTTTCTTCGGGAAGTGGGGTGCCGCCGGGTACTTCAGTCGCCATAGGTTTCCGTTCGCAGGAATCTCGATTTGAGGTTCAGACCAGAGGCGCGTACCCGAGTCGATTTGCGGGTCAAATCTCCGGGGAGTAAGCGCTTGAAACAGGGGGCTTTTCGCGAGTTTCCCTGCCTTTATTTTAGCATGCCCGGCGTGTCGCCGCGGCATCGCGCCGCGACCGGAGGAGACCCACTTAGGAGGGTGGATTGGCTGAAAAGAGTGACTGTAGTAATAGCACTAGTTACTACTTAGCTATGTCAGTGAATTATCTGGACTTAGATGACCTTCCGTACTAGTCTATAGCCGTGCAGGGGACCGCTTCTCTGCGAACTCAAAACGAAAAGGGGTTACCATCCATGAAACTCGCCATCCGCATTATCGCTCTCTCCGTCGTGTTCGTAGGTGTTGCTGCCGCTTCCGTCTCGAACTCGTCCACACGCGTCTTTTCCACCCATCAATCGGCAACTGCGAACAACCCTGTTCCGCTGTGCGCTCCTGGATTGCCTGGATGCCCCGGCGTTGCATCCCCCCGGTAACTTTTAAGGTAATGGCACGAAAGTGCCATAAACGATTTGGGTTTTTCCATTGTGATTCAGGGTAATCGGCTCTATGCTGAGAGAGTTCTCAGGATCGTGAGCTGACCTTGATGTCTTCACAACTGGCAATGACGACAATGAGCGCGGCGGAGTTCCTCCTTTCGGCCGTGCTGGGATTCGTGTTCTGGAAAAAGGGGCTGCATCGCCGCTTCCCGGCGATGGGGCTCTATTTAATGTTGCGGGTTGCATCTGCTCCGGTCCTGTCGCTGCTGCTGCTCGAGCAAACAGGCCAGTTTGGCGGGTCCGCACAATTTCAGCGGTCGGGTGCACAGGCATACTTCTTCACCTATTGGCTGGTGTACATTGCCAGCGCGGTGCTGCTCTACTTCATTTGCATGGAGGTCTTCCGCTCCGCGCTCTCGGCTCTGCCGGGATTGTTGAAGTTTGGCGCGGTGATCTTCCGCTGGGCCGTCCTGGTTTCGGTCATTGTCACCGTCTCCTCCATATCTTTTGCGCATCGCGGCTTTCTGATCATGCCCGATGTGGCCATCCCATTAATGCGATCGGTCAGCCTTTTGGAACTTTGCCTCCTGGCGTTCCTTTGCTTGAGCATGAACGCGCTGCGTCTCTCAATGCGTGACTTGGCCTTTGGAATTTCGCTGGGTTTCGGCGTCATGTCGTCGAACGACTTTGTGTTCGCTTCCCTGACCGCGCGCTATGCCTCGCTTACTGCGCCCTTGCAATTCGGCTACGAGACGATCATTCTGCTTTCGCTTGGCACATGGATCGCCTACTGCATGCTGCCTGAACCGGTGCGGAAGCCGGTGGTAATGCCGGTGAACTCAACCATTTATCGCTGGAATGAGATTGCTTCAGCGCTAGGCCACACCGGAACCCAGGTCGCCGTACCGCAGCCGGCCAACACCTTCTTCCTAACCGATGTGGAGAACGTCGTAGAGAAGGTGCTGAACAGGAACCTCAAGAGACGCGAATCGGAATCTTAAGTACAGGGAATAGGGATTAGGGATTAAGGGAACAGCAAAAGGCCATCCGCTTCGGCGGATGGCCTTTTTACTGTTCCTGAGGCTGAACTACTCTGCGGCTACGGGCTCTATCGACGCAAACCTGCCGCGGTTGCCGCGATCCACAAACTTCACCCGGCCTGTGACCTTGGCGAAGAGCGTATCGTCGGAGCCAATACCTACGTTGACGCCCGGCTTGATGCGGGTGCCGCGCTGACGAATGATGATCGATCCGCCGGTAATAAGTTCGCCGCCAAAGGCCTTTACGCCCAGGCGCTGTGCATTCGAGTCGCGTCCGTTTGTGGAGCTGCCTCCACCCTTCTTATGTGCCATTGCCGAATCTCCCTTTTCCAGCCTTCAGCTATCAGCTTTCGGCCTTCAGTTCTGCCCGCCTGGGCCAATATTCTTCTTTCCGCAATTGCTTAGCTGAAAGCTGAGAGCTGACAGCTCCGTATTACTGCGCTGCGGTGTAGGTGACGCCGTCGGCCTCAATGGCCTTGATGCGCACTTCGGTAAAGTTCTGCCGGTGTCCCTGTAGCTTCTTGTATTGCTTCTTGCGCTTGAGGTGGAAGACCAGGATCTTCTCGCCACGGCCTTCGCCAAGAACGTCGGCGGTCACCTTGGCTGTCGCCGGTTTGGTTACCGTTCCCGCCTCACCGCTTACGGCCAGAACATCGCCGAACTCGACGATCTTGGCCTGGTCCGCGCCTTCTTGTGAAATCACGCTTTCAATCTTGACCACGTCGCCTGGAGCGACTCGGTACTGTTTACCACCGGTACGAATAACCGCGTACATAAACCCTCCAGCGCGGCTCCCGCAAGGGCGGGTGCGCTCATGCTTCCAAAAAATAGCTCGGGCGGAAATCTTCTGGTCCGTGGTACTTGTACGCTCAAGCCCTGAAAATCCAAGGCGAACGTCTGGCTCCACGGCGACAGGCAGGAATCGCCAAACTAGAGTAGTGTACCGGTTTTGCGGGGGGAAGGTCAATCTCAAAGCAGGGCAATTGCATTTGGACTCTTATAGCAAGCAAACGTCTTAGGCTGCCGCAACGACTCCATCGAAGCAAGCTTTGTAACAGGGCATGACTTTACAGCTTGCGGAAAAAACTCAACGGAAGAGACAAGAAGTGTCAGGGCACGACTTCAGTCGTGCCGCAAGTGCCACAGAATCAACGTGGGATTCAGCCCCTGCCACGTTTCGAGCCCCCCTGTGGTCTCTCTTTCGACCTTTTCCGTGTTTCGCAAACAGCTATTTCCCAATCTCATCGCAAGATCCTCCAAATGCGATTGCGCTGAGGGCAATCGCAAGGAGAAACATGCCGACAAAATTAATCTCCGATATCTTCCCGGAGTTTGCAGTCTATTTCGTGAAAACGCGCACAATCAATTCATGTCCTCCACAACCGCTTCAAATCCCTCCATTCCCTCAGTCCAACTCGCCTCAGACGGCGACGATTTACCCCACCCCTCCCCCCTTTTCCTCCCACGCCTATGAAAATAATGAGGTTACGTCGAAAAAACCCAAAACGACCTGCTAAAACAAAAGACTTAAGTCTCAGCGGGCCACAGTTTGCGCAGGCCCAGAACGGAAAACCCCCAACGCCCTCCAGTCTGCTGGAAGAGATAGACGATCAGGATAGCGAAGATGGGCTCAAGAGGGTTGCGAAAGCGAGACCCAGGGATGATGAAGTAATAGATGGCCGGAAGCAGAACCACTGCCCAAGTGAATAGGCCCGCGGCCGGGAGTTTTCGTCGCAGTGCGAGAAGAAGCCCAAGTATGCCGGCGACTGACGTCAGGCAATGCGCGGATTCACGCACATATTCGGCGGCGGAGGGAGCAGCGGTGTGCGGCACGCTGGCCCAGAACATGTAAAGGCGCCACACGACGAGTTTCCAGAAATGTGCCGGATAGGCGCGAGCCCAATGCCATGCCAACTGACCGCGCATCCGCACGTAGGCGCGCTCGCCCATGCGGGCATAGAGTTGGTGCTCCGGTGCAAGTTCTACGGTGGGAACCGTTGCGCCCCAGGGCATGCCCATTGAGTCCGGAGCCCAGGCCATGGCCGCTTCAGCTCCAAAGTTGCCGCGCGTGGGGATGAAGGCATGAAACACTTCCCAGTTGCGGATGACCCAAGGCAACGCGACCGCGGTTGAGAGTGAGGCAGCCAGCAGGGCCAGTGCCGCTCCCTTGAGCAGGTTTTTCCGCTGCGGGAGACCGGCCAGAATCCACACGCCCTGAATTGGCGCCAGAAGCACTAGGGTGGGGTTGGTCATGGCAATGGCGCCCCACAGAAGCCCGAACAACACCCAATCGCGCGCACGATGCGTGGCCGGTGGTTGCTCGCCTGTTCCGCGCATTCGCATGCCGAGCACCAGCACCCATGCAAAGAGCATGGTGGAGAGCGAAGTTTCCCATATCCACTTCACCGCGTATTGGATGATGCCGGGATAGAGGGCCCAGATCCACGCTGCCCACAGAGCTGTGCGGCGGCCTGCCACGCGTACGCCCATCTCGAATATGAGCGGGACGGTGAGCGCCTGAAAAAGGCTGTCGATGGTCTGGACGACGAAAGCCGAAAGCGGTGTGTAGATGCCGAAGACCTTGAACACGCCGGCGAGCAGAACGGTAAATCCGGGAACCATCCACGTGGTCGGCCCGGTGTCGCCGCTGAAGGGCGAGCTGTATCCATGACCATCCGCGAGAGAGGCGGCCACACGCCCTGTTTCCCATGCGAATTCAAAATGGTGGTTGTAGGGCGTAATGCGGAAGGTGTGGCCGAGAATGATATAGGCCACCCGCACCAGGAACGCGGTCCAGAAGATTACCCTTGGTACGCGAAAGCATTCGTCGGATAAAAGCGCGGTCGCTGGAGGCGCGGAAGCCTGGTTCATGAAAGCCACTTTAATAGGCGCAGAATCCCCATTTCCGCGGCCTTGGAATGGGCCGAGACATTTTCGCGTGCCATGATGTCTTCGCGGTTCTGAGCGTAATAGCGGTAAGCAAGGGCCAGCATTTCGCTGTTGGTGACCGTCGGCTTCCAGCCCATTGCCTGGCGGATGCGTGAGGTGTCGAAGGTAAAATCTTCGGCGATCATGCGGTAATGGTAGGGGCCAAGCGGCGAAATCTTGAGTACATGCGCCAGCCGCATGGCTGCGAGGGTTGGCGCCTTGGGCAACGAGCGCACGCGGGATCGGCTGCCAGCCTCGGCAATAACCGCCTGGTAGCACTCCCGCAGGCTGGGCACGTTGTCGCTGCCAACATTAAACGTGCCTGAGCCCGAAAACTCCAGGGATTGGATACAGGCCTGTGCCAAATCGCCTGCGTAAATGAACTGGTAACGATTAGCGCCCGAACCAACCACCCACACTGTTTTGTTTTCGCGAATGAACTCGAACAGGATAGCAAGCAGGCCTAGACGGCCGCTGTCGATAATGGTGGGACAGCGCAGGATGACGACATCGAGCTCATCTTCGAACTGGTGCAGCAACCGCTCACCTTCGAGCTTTGACTCGCCGTACAACTCCGCTGGCGCCGGCGGGTCGTCTTCGCGCACCGGACGCCCCATATTGCTGGCCCAGAGACAATTGCTTGAGGTGAATACCAGCTTCTTTACGCCTGCCTGGCGCGCGCACTCGGCGACTACTCTGGTTCCGTCCACGTTGCAGGTCCAGAGCAGTTCCCGGCTCATCTTTCCATGGGCCAGCATGGCGGCGATATGAAAAACGGCGTCAAACTGGTGCGCCGCAAAGATCGATCGCATGGATTGTTCATTGCGGATGTCTGCATGAATGCTGGTGAGGGCCTGATGCTTCGTTGTGTCGGGCACGAGGTCGATGCTAACCACTTCTGCGCCGTCGGCGAGCAGCTTGTTCTTAAGAATGCCACCAAAGAAACCTGCTCCGCCTGTCACCAGATACTTCGCCATTTTCGCTTCCGTTCCGAGCTCTTCGCAACGCATACTCAATTCAGACGGGCTGCGTCTCCAGCGTCCTCATCCATCTTATCAATGCCGATCGGGATGGCCGGTTGGGATTGACCTCGATGGTCAAGGCCGTGGTGGCACCACATAGAAGAGGATGGCAATATAGTGGGCCACGCTGCCGGCCAGCACAAACAGGTGCCAGGCGGCGTGAAAATAGCGCAGACGGTCAAGCGCGAAGAACACGATGCCCAGGGTGTACGCCAGCCCACCCGCTGCGAGCCACACGACTCCGTGCCAACTGATCGCGTGTGCCAGCAGTTGTGCAGCGAAAACTCCCAACCAGCCTTGGAACAGGTAGACGAGCGCGGATGCGATTGCGAACCGGCCCACGGCGAAGCTTTTGAAGACTACGCCCGCAACCGCGAGTCCCCATTCGACTCCGAAGATAGTCCAGCCGACGTCTCCGTGCAAAGATACAAGCGTGAATGGCGTATAGGTGCCGGCGATGAGCAGGTAAATGGCGGAGTGGTCGAGGACCTGGAAAACGTGCCGGGCGCGAGTCCGGACCAGCGAGTGATAAAGGGTAGAGCAAAGATAGACCAGTACGAGTGTGGCACTGAAGACGCTGCAACTGAGTACCACCCGGCCCGAGCCGCGCGTGGAGGCGGCGATGAGATAGACTGCGCCAACCAATGCAAAAACAGCCCCGATGCCGTGCGTGATGGCGTTGGCTAATATGTCGCCCAGGTTGAAATGAGTTTCCACATGGCGATGATAAGCCCAGGGCGTGGGGATCGGCAGTGATGTGAACTCCCTGCGGGTTACTGACTAAGTGGCTCGAATCAGTTTGGTCACGCGGCCAATGTGATTCCAGTCGGAAACATAGATGTTGGCTTGCTGATCGATATAGCATCCGTGCGCGGCGCTGAAAAATGCTGGAGCGATCTCGCCAGGTTGGAGATCGTAGTTTGCCCATTGAGCTTTCTGTGGGTTGTCGCCGAGAAATGCTACGGGTGTGTTGTCGCGGTCCAGGATCGTGACGCGTCCTTCCAACTCCGACACGATTGCATATTCGCCATGAAAGCTCACCTGGCAAGGGCGGCGCAGATGCTGTGCAATGGTGCGAACAAACTTTCCATCGAAGTCGAAATGGCAGAGGCGGCGATTTTCTCGATCGCACACCAGCAGTAAAGGCTGATCGTAGCGCGTGTCGACGGCCAGGCCATGGCTGCAGTCGAACAGGCCATCCGTCTTGCCTTTGCCGCCATAACTCGCACGGTACGCGCCATTCTTGTCGAAGCGGAAGATGCGCGAGTCTCCATAGCCATTGGCGATGAAGATGCTGCCATCGGGCGCAGGCACAGCGGCAGTGAGGCGCCACTCATTGGGTGCCTTGAAGCCAGCTTCTTGAGGTGCGGTGATCTTTTGGACAACTGTGCCGTCTGTCTTCATCTTGACAAAGAGCCAATTCTCCTGCGGTGTGCCCTTCTGGACTGTCGTGTAGAGGAACTCGTCGGCGCCTTCCTGCACATGGAAAATGGAGTGGACTTCTGGATACTGATTGGCAATGGTTTTTTGAAGCACGCCTTCGGGGCTATACACGAGAACGCCGGTTTCGCTCTGCGTGCTCACATACACATGGCCGGACTTGTCGGTGGCGATGGCGCCGTGTGTACCGCCAAAGGATTTTCTGGCGGGCAATTGACCCCAACCCGGAACTACGTCGTATGTCCACTCGCCGTTGCCGGTCTGCACTCTGGCGCTTTGCGCGTTTACAGCGGCAATGCCTGTCTCTGCCTCCGCACACGTGCCCGTAATCGCAGCCAGCGCGGCAACACCGGTAGCAGCGCAAAAACGCCGCCGGTCGAAGGCTCTGGTCTCGGGTTGATTGTGTAAGTTACTCATGGCGTATTCCTCGCGATGGGCTGTGCCTGCTGTGCGGCCGAAGCTGGCTGGGCAGGCGTGTTGTAGAGATAGACGTGACGCAGGCTCTTCATCGAACTGAGTGGAATAATGGCTGCCGCAGTAACTTGCGTTCCACTTAGATTCAGGTAAATCAACTGCGAGAGCGGGACGAGTTTCGCAAGTCCGTCGCCGGTAACATGGGTCTCTTCAAGGTGCAGCGCGCGCAGATGAGTAAACTGCTTAAGCGTATCGAAACATGCGTTGGTCACGGCTGTGCGGCCAAGTTCCGCCTCCACAATATAGGGCGCGAATTTCTGGAACTGCGCGAGTTGTGCGTCGCCGAAGTTCGCAGCTGAATCCACTGTGTACAAAACAAGCCCGTCTTCTGGTTTACCGGAGAGTGGGACAAGTTTCGCGCCCTGGGCTTGCTGCATCTGGCGAACCTCAGGCATTAAGGCACTGTAGTCTCCCACCGGTTGGAGCGGTAACTCGGGAAGCTCTTCGGGAATCGATACACCGGTAAGCGTGGCTTTCGTGGGTGAAGCGCCTTGCTGAATCCATGCCTTGATATAGGCAATCTCTTCTGGCCGCAGCGGCGGCTTGCCTTCCGCCGGCATAAATTGCTTGTGATCCGTCGGGAGTGTGATGCGCTGGAACAGCAGGCTCTTATCCGGCTGTCCGGCAACTATGACTGGACCATCGTGCCCACCTTTTATCAACAAGTCATAGGAGTAGAGGCGCAGGCCACCGCTGTTTTTTGACTCGCCGTGGCAGGCGACACAGTTGGCATCGAGGATGGGGTGAATATGCTTGGAGTAAAACGAAATTGCGGGCGTCGTTTGCATTTCGAAACCCGCCCAGCGCTTCAGACCTGGAGGCATGTATTGCGTGAGATAGTTGTTACCGTGTGTGAGTGAGCCGCCCAGGTCTGCCGTCCATATGAGTAATAGGAGCGTGCAGCATACCAGGATTGGATACAAGTGCGGAACGCTTCCGGGGGACCAAAATGGACGCGCGAGAAGACACAGTAGCACGCCGATGGTGAGAGCGATGCCGCCAGCCATGTGGTGCGTGACTGTGGAACTGGAATTGCCGCTGCCGTATGCGAGTAGAAGTCCCAGGGCGAGCGAAAGCAAGCAGCCAGCGAATGCAAGGCCCAGTACGAAACCTGTGGCCGCTCGCAATGGTGGCCGGGATGCGCCGGCGATCTCAAGCAACGGAACAAGTACAAGTAAGCCAATGGGAAGATGCACGGCGAGCGGATGGAAGCGGCCGAGAAACTGCTGCCAGTCCGCATGCGGATGGCCATCCAGCTTGACGATCCAGGGTAGCAGCGCGAGCAACAGGCTGAACGCCAACGCGCACATCCACGCAATGCGCGTCGTCTTGTTCTTCGGCAGCAATCCGTCGACAAACGTAGCCAGCCCTTGATTCTTCTTCACGCCAGCAGGCCCTTTACGACGCTCGCGGGGACGGGGCCGGTCAGTTTTTGATCGAGACCCTGAAACTTGTAAGTCAGCTTGTTGTGGCCGATGCCGAGGCAGTGGAGAATGGTTGCGTTGAAATCACGAACTGTAACTGGATCCTTGACAACGTTGTAACTGTAGTCATCTGTCTCGCCATACGTGATGCCGGTGCGGATGCCGCCGCCTGTCATCCAAGTCGTGTAACAGCGAGGATGGTGGTCGCGGCCATAGTTATCCGCAGAAAGGCCGCCCTGGCTATAAACCGTACGGCCAAATTCGCCCGCCCAGATGACTAGCGTGTCGTCCAGAAGGCCGCGCTGCTTGAGGTCGGTGACCAGCGCATAGCAACCTCGATCCGTCTCACCGCAGATGATGGGCAAAATGCCGGTCACGTTGTCATGCATATCCCATCCGCGCTTGTAGACCTGCGTAAAGCGCACACCGCGCTCGGCCAGGCGGCGAGCCATCAGGCAGTTATAAGCAAAGGTCCCCGGCTCCTTCGCTTCGGGACCGTAGAGATCCCATGTCGACTTAGGCTCCTTACTCAAATCTGCAAGTTCCGGCACTGAGGACTGCATGCGGTAAGCCATTTCATACTGAGCTATGCGCGAATTTGTCTCTGGGTCGCCGAGTTCCTCGTAGGTCTGCCGGTTGATTTCATTCACTGCGTCCAGCATGTTGCGTCGCACTTCACGGCTTACTCCATCGGGATCGGTAAGAAAGAGCACCGGATCGCCGGATGAGCGCAATCCAACGCCGGCATATTCAGAAGAAAGAAAACCACTGCTCCATAGTCGCGATGAAACGGGCTGGTTGTTTTCTTTCGTGTTCAACTTGGTTTGCAGCACCATGAACGTGGGCAGATTGTCATTCATGCTGCCAAGGCCGTAGGAGAGCCACGAGCCCAGGCAGGGCTTGCCCGCGTTCATATTGCCGGTGTTCATAATCATGATGGCCGGTTCGTGATTGATGGCCTCCGTATTGGTTGACTTGATGATGGCCAGGTCGTCGGACATGCGTCCGGTATACGGCAGCAGGTCGCTCACCCATGTGCCGGTCTCACCGTAACGCTTGAAGGACCAATGCGACGGGGCAACTGGAAACCGCACCTGGTTTGCGGTCATGCCGGTCAACTGCTGCGCACCGCGTACCGAGTCGGGAATGTCTTTGTCATAAAGCGCCGCGAGGTTTGGTTTGTAATCCCACAGATCGACCTGCGAAGGGCCGCCGGACATGAATAAATAAATTGCGCGCTTGGCCTTGGGAGCAAAATGCGGCAGCTTCAACGCATCGCCTGATTGCTGACTAGATTGTCCGTAAGCGGGCGCATGAGCATCTCCGCGCAAAGCCCGGTCGCCTATCAGGCTTGCCATTGCCGCCCATCCCAGCACTTTTCCTGTACGTCCGAGAAAGTGGCGTCGCGTCTGCAGAGCGGCCCATTCCTGTTTCAGTTGCACCGGAACAGGAAGATCCATCACATTGTGCTCGTGCTCAGTATCGGTGCATAGGGGATGTTGTTTCATTCCATTGACCTCAACTACTTCGTAATCGTTTCGTCCAGATTGAGCATCTCGCTGGCAAGCATGGTCCACGCTGCGAGTTCCGACGCTGGGATCGACGCATCGCTCTTCTTTTCGCCCACATTCACCAGTGCTTGAGCGGCCTTGGTATCCGCCGCATAGTGCTTTTCCATCTGCGCAAGTGAGTTTTTGAGTACTGCCGCCATTTGTGGCGGAGGATCACGCGCGAGCAATATTTGGCTCATCAGATCGATGCGCTGCTCCGGCTGCTTTCCGCCGTCTTTGATCACCCGCTCGGCCAATGCACGCGCGGCTTCGACCCACTGCACATCGTTCATGGTCACAAGGGCCTGTAATGGGGTATCGGTGCGCTGGCGGCGCGTGCAGACAACGTCGCGCATGGGCGCATCGAACGCGTCCATGTCCGGCAACATCGCCATGCGCTTCCAGTACGTGTACATGCTTCGGCGATGGAGAGCGTCGCCTGTTTGCTGCTCGTATACCAGCGTGTCGCTGCCACCGATGCCAATTTGCTCCCATATGTTCGGCGGCTGATAAGGCTTCACACTTGGTCCGCCAATTTTATCGACCAGCAGGCCGCTCGACTGGAGCGCCACGTCGCGCAGCATCTCCGCATCCATGCGGAATCGCGGGCCGTGCGCGAGGAGCAGGTTTTTTGGGTCGCGGGCAAGCTGATCGGGTGTCGACTTCGCACTCTGACGATAGGCCGCCGACATCGCCATTAGCTTGTACATGTGCTTGATGTCCCAACCGCTTTCGCGGAACTCGACAGCGAGCCAATCGAGTAACTCGGGGTTCGAGGGCCGCTGTCCCATGATGCCGAAGTCTTCCGTGGTTTCAACGAGGCCTGCCCCGAAGACTTCATTCCACATGCGGTTGACGGTCACGCGCGCGGTGAGTGGATTGTCTGCGCTCACTGTCCATTTCGCGAGTGCTAACCGATTGTGCGGTTCGTTGGCCGGCAATGCGGGAAGATAATGCGGCGTATTGGCTTCCACCCTTTCGGTGCGCGCTGTATATACTCCGCGCGTCAATATATCCGCATACGCGATGGATGGTTTCTCCCACGAGACAAGCGTCAGGTCGCCGCCTTCGGAGAGCTTGTCCAGTTGCGCATTCAATTGGTTGATCTGGGCTTCAATGGCCTTCGCGGTCTGATCTATGGAGTTGAAATAGAATTCGTTGACTACGTGGGCTTCATCGGCATTCCACTTATCCGCAGGCTTGGCAGTTACTTCGGCAACGTAGTCTTCGAAGGGCAGCCGCTTGGCTTCTTCGGCCGTAAGTGCGCGCGCGTAGAGACGAATGTCCTGATAGCGCGTTTCACGGGACGGATTTGCTTCTGGATAGCGCAAGCCTAGTTGCATGGGGACTTGGGTACGGATGGTCGATTGTGCCAGCGTGTCTGCCACGACTTTGGTCTCGGCCGGCACTCCATTCACGTAGATTTTGATTCCCGATGCCTTGCCCGATCCGTCGTAGGTGAAGAAGACGTGGCGCCAATGGCCATCGAGCCGCAGAGGATCCGTGGTGGAGACCTTAATCGCAACCAGCGGCGTTGTATCCTCCTCGGGCTTTGGTGCTGGGGGCTTCGTCTCCTTCTTCTTTTCTTCCTTCTTTTTCGGGGGTTCTTTCTTGGGCTTTGGCTTGTTGGGTGCAAGATCCTTGGCCGTCAAATCGGCTGGGGTGGGGAATTGGAACGCTTCTTTCAGGGGCTTTGGCTCAGGCTTCTTTGTCTTCTCGTCCTTGTGGACAACGAGTTCCTTGGGGCCTTGATTCACCAGCTCGACGCTGATGGTTCCCTTGGCGATAGAAATATCCCAACCGCGATTGTGCTGGGTAGAATCCATCTTCGATAGAAGGGTGCCGGACTCATTGTCCTGGTGGTAGTTTGGCGCGGAGCGCAGCATGAACCAGCCGCCGGAAGAAAACGCTTGGCTGCCCTCGTAGTCGCCGGTTTGGCCGAGCAGGATATGGGTGCTGGTGTCCATGCGGAAGTCGGGCCATAGCCAGGTTGTCTCGCCCCACTGCGGTTTGGATTTGCCGATGGAGAAGCTGGCCGGCCGGGAATTTGGCGCGCTGTTCTTGAGGGCATCGCCGCCGCCTTCGTCGAGGCGGAGGCGCAGTGCAAGCTTGTCGGTTGAGACGGGCTGCGGCAGGCTCTGGCGCGAGGCGAGCCACTTGGCGATAAGTGCGCGTTGTTGCAGGTGCAGGATCCGCAAACGCTCGGCAAGCTCCGACCGCTTGGCCAGGACGCGGTTGTACTCTTCCTGATTCTGCGGCCTGGGGATGCGCGTAACCGGCGCCCAGACCGGGCGGTCGTCGTTGAAGGACTTCTCTTCGAGGTTATTGAAGAAGGCGCTCAACGCGTAGAAATCCTTCTGCGTTGTGGGGTCGTATTTGTGATCGTGGCAGACGGCGCAACCCACTGTTAGGCCCATGAACGTGGCGCCATAGGCTTC
>Ga0182012_10003251_pt1 | contig 17373 bp, 17 predicted proteins | sample 612S2SmetaG_FD_120486 | JGI IMG/M metagenome (GOLD analysis project Ga0182012, IMG submission 120486) | Permafrost microbial communities from Stordalen Mire, Sweden - 612S2S metaG | ecosystem: Environmental > Terrestrial > Soil > Wetlands > Permafrost | place: Sweden: Stordalen | collected...
ACAACACCGTCATCAACAACAAGACGGTCAACAACACCACCATCCACTACGTCAATCGCTCGGTGCCCGGCGCGGTCACGGCAACCAGCCAGCAGGCGTTCACTTCGGCCGAACCGGTCTCCCGCAATCGGGTAGCCGTCGATGCGCGCGCGCTGGCGGCGGCTCCGGTGCGGACCGCCGCTCCTCCCATCGTGCCTACGCGGCAGGCGGTACTCGGCCCGGGTGCCGCGACGACCGAGCGGCCGCCGGCGGCTGTGCTGGCCCGGCCCATCGTCGCGCGAACGGCGCCGCCGCCCATGCCGCCTTCCTTTGCGCAACGTCAGCATGCCATCGAGAGCAACGGCGGCCGGCCGTTGAGCGTCGCGCAGGTGCGGCAGATACAGCCCGCCCCGGCCGCCGCGCAACGCGCGGCCGCGATCCGGGTGGCGCCGCCGCCGCGAACGCTGATCACCTCGAAGGCGCCAGCGGGCGCGGCGCATGCGCCTGCAGCCGGCGAGCTGCGCCCCTCTCGAGCGGAGCCCGAGCGCCCGGTTGAACCCGCCCCCGGGAGTGCGCCACCCCGCGCGCCGACTCACGTGAACGAGACGCCGCCGCCGGCGCGGTCGGCCGCGCCCAGCACCGCGTCGTCCGTTCTGGAGCGACAGCATCTGCAGGAGCAGCAGCAGTTGCGCGCACAGCAGGAAGCCGAGCGTCAGCGCATCCAGCAGCAGCAGGAAGCCGATCACCAGAAGCTCGCCCAGCAGCAGGCCGCGGAGGCGCAGCGCCGAGAGCAGGGGGCGGCGCTCGAACAACGCCATGCGGAGCAAACTCAGGAACTCGCTCAGCGGCATGCCGAGGAACAGCAGCAGCTGCTCGAGCGGCAACAGCGGCAGCGCAGTCAGCAGCAGGTGGCACCGCCTGCGCCCATGCCGCCTGCGCCGAAGCCGGCCGCGCCGAAACCGGAACCCAAACCCGATCGCAGATAGCCGTCGGGTCGCCCGCGGCCGCCCATCTGGTCGCCGGGTGCCGGTCAGAGCCCGGGCGTTCGGCGGATCAGCGGCGCCGCCACAACACCTCGCTACCCGATTCATTTCGCGCCAGCACCCGGGCGATGACGAAAAGAAGATCCGACAGGCGGTTCAGGTACTTGAGCGCATCCGGGGCGATCGACTCGACGCGAGCGAGCGACCAGCAGCGACGTTCGGCGCGGCGGCAGATGGCCCGGGCCATGTGGCAGGCGGCGGCGGCCGGACCGCCGCCGGGCAAGATGAAATCCTTCAGTGGAGGGAGCGGCTCGTTGAATCCATCGAGCGCGCGTTCCAGCCGCTCCACATAGGCAGGCGTGATCATGCGATGCCCTGGAATGCACAGCTCGCCGCCCAAGTCGAACAAATCATGCTGCACCTCGGTGAGGCAGCTGCTGACCGCCTCCGGGAGATGGGCAACCGCGAGCACGAGTCCGACTGCGCTGTTGGTTTCGTCGACGCTCCCGTAAGCCTCCACGCGCAAACTCTCCTTCGATACCCGCGCACCATCCCCCAAGCCGGTGCTGCCATCGTCGCCCGTGCGGGTATAAATCTTGCTCAGTCGGTTGCCCATGATGCCGTGCTCTTCCCGGGTAATTCCTGAGTGCGACGGTAGCATAACGGCGGGACCGCAAAAATCGGCGCCTCGCCGACGCCAAAACTGCCTAGAATTGCCGCCACGTTCCTGAAGGAGATCCGCGCCATCATGAGTCCCTCGGCGGAGCTGAAGGCAGCGCTCGACGCGGCGGACGAAGCCTCGAAGATCGCCTTGTCGCTGTACCGGCACAACCTCGAGGTGCGTATCAAGGCGGACAAATCCCCGGTGACCGAGGCCGATGTGCGCTGCGAGACCGCGATCCGGGAGATCCTCGAATCCCGATTCCCCTCGTACGGCTTTTACGGCGAGGAGACGGGTGTTCGGGATGCCGGCGCGGAGAGCCTCTGGCTGGTCGACCCGATCGACGGCACCAAGGCGTTCGTGCGCGAATATCCCTTCTTCTCGACGCAGATCGCCCTGATGCGTGCCGGCGAGATCGTTCTGGGCGTATCGAGGGCGCCCGCTTACGGAGAACTGGCCTACGCCGAACGCGGCGGCGGGGCCTATCTCGACGGCAGGCGGATATCCGTCAGCCGAACCGCCACCTTGGACGCCGCGGCGCTCTCAGCCGGCAATTTGAAATCACTGGCATCCGGCCGCCAATGGCCGCGCTACGGCCAGCTGGTGGCGGCGGTCAATCGCATCCGCGGCTACGGCGATTTCCTGCACTATCATCTGCTCGCCGCGGGCAAGATCGACGCGGTGGTGGAGACGGACGTGAACATACTCGACGTCGCGGCCTGCGCCGCCATCGTGACCGAGGCGGGAGGACGTTTCACGGAGCTCGACGGCGCGCCGTTGACGCTCGCGTCGAGCACCGTGCTCGCGACCAATGGTTTCATGCACCCGAAGGTGCTGCAGGCGCTCGACCCGGGCGCGACGTTTCCGTAAGTTTATTTTCGCCAACGGATCTCGATCGCGGTCGCGGGCCCGATGACAACCTGATCGAGGCTCGAGGGCTGTTCCCACGAGGTGGCGGAGAGCATGCGCCGGCCCGCCATCAACTCGGCGAATTTTTGCGGATAAAGCGGCGACTGGCGCGGATCGCCGTAGCCGTCCGGAAAGACGGGCGCGTCGTTGACGGGGTCGTACTTGTCGGTCGCACCCAGGGTGTGCAGCAGTTCGTGCGCGATAACCATGTTGTTGCCACCGTCCATAGCCGGGGCCGCGAATGCGTTCACCACGCCGATCAGGCCTTTTTCGATGCCGAGCGAGTGCGGCACGACCGGCGATAGCGCCGGGTCGTGATACAGCACGAACATGCGAACATCCTCGGGATCCTTGACGTGCCCGCTCACCCGCCAGGCCCAATATCTCAGGCGCAGGCTCCAGAGCGCGGTCGCCGGCAGGGAGGCTCCGGGCGAGCGCGCCGGCGGCTGCTCGTGCAGTTCCTGGCGCAGCCGGGTCTTGATCGGCTCATCGAGGCGGAGTCGATAGCGCGCGGCCTCGGCTGCAAAGAATTGGTCGATGGGTTGAAAGCGCTTCGGGTCGAGGCCCGCCACGTAGGCGCGGGTCACCGGACTGTCGTCCGCCGCGATGGGATAGATGGCGATGTACAGCGGCTGCCGCCACGCGACGCTGCGCAGCCGGTCCTCGCAGGTGGTCACGCTGACCAGCAGCAACACGGCGAGCAGAATCGCGATGCGCAGCGACCGCCACGGGGTGCGTTGGGCCGCAGCCGGGTTGATCGTCGGGGTCACGAGGCGCCTCGGAGCGGGCTCAATCGGCAGATTCGACGCTGAGCTCCGCGACCTCGCCGTCGGCGGCGACGTAGGAGACGGCCATGGGTTTGCAGCACACCGGACAATCCTCGATATAGGACTGTTCCCGCACCGACAAATCGAGGGTCAGCTCGATGGTTTCCCAGCAGTGCGGGCAGGTCACCTGATGTCCGCGGAGCAGATCCATGGACCGCTACGGCTGCAATCGCTGTACGGTCCACCGGGGTGCTCCTCCCCCACCGGCGACGCGGGTCCAGCGCGCGCGCTCGTGAATACGAAATTCACCCTCCACCCAGAGCTCCGCCGCCTCGACGTTCAGCCGGTATCCTCCCCAGTGAGGAGGGCGCGGCACCTGCGCCGCCACGGTCTCGGGTTCGGGGGTGCCGGGACCGCCGTAGGGGATGCCGAAGCGCCGTGCCGCTGCAGCGACGTTCTCCGCGATGGTGCCGCGCGACCCGACCGGCTCGCTCTGGCGGCTCGCCCATGCCCCGAGGCGGCTCTGCCAGGGGCGCGAAGCGAAATAGGCATCGCTGACGCTTTCGGGCACGCGTTCGACATGCCCCTCGGCGCGCACCTGGCGGTGGTGATGGTCCCAATGAAAAACCACCGCGGCACGCGGGTTGGCCTTCAGGTCGCGCCCTTTGTGAGACTCATAGTTGGTGTAGAACACGATATAGCCCGCGTCGGGGAGGATTTCCTTGCAAAGTACGACCCGCGCCGAGGGCTGGCCCTGGCCGTTCACCGTGGCGAGTACCATGGCGTTCGGATTGGGCTGCGCCGCATCGGTCACGGCGTCCGCCAACCAACGCGCTGCGACCTCGAGCGGGTTCGCCGGCAACGGGTCGGGCAACGTTTCGGTCCACAAAGGCTTTATGCTTGTATTCATGACCGAATGGTAGCCGCGGCGGCCCTCCTGCGATAGCCGGGCCGGCGCTGGATGCAACAACAGGGGATTGATTCGCAGATGAATTTGGACGAATTGCGATCTGAGCTCACCGCGCTCGATGCCGAGATCCTGGCGCTTGTCGCCCGCCGCCAGGCCTTGAGCGGAGAGGTTGCAGCGGTCAAGCGCGCCACCGGCCTCGCCACCCGGGACTTCGCGCGCGAGCGCGAGGTGATCCTTCGCGGCCGTACGGCTGCTGAACGGCTGGGCCTCGAGCCCGATCTGGCGGAATCGCTGTTGCGGCAGCTGATCCAATCCTCGCTCGCCACCCAGGAACAAGCCCGTGTTGCGGCGCAAGGTCAGGGCAGCGGAAAGCGCGCGCTGGTGATCGGCGGCCGCGGCAAGATGGGCGGATGGTTCTGCGACTTCCTGGCGTCCCAGGGCTTCCAGGTCACGATTGCCGACCCTGAGGGCGGGCTGCCGGGATTCGACCAGCTCGCGGATTGGCAGGACCATCCGCTCGACTCCGATCTGATCGTGCTCGCGACCCCGCTCAGCGCGACCGCTGACATCCTGAAGCACCTGGCGAAGCGTGCTCCGCGCGGGCTGATTTTCGACCTGGGCTCACTGAAGACCCCGCTCCGGGCCGGCCTCGATGCGCTGGTCAAGGCCGGTTGCCGGGTAACATCGCTCCATCCAATGTTCGGGCCCGACACTCAATTGCTGTCCGGCAGGCACGTCATCTTCATCGATCTCGGCGACAAGCAGGCGCTGCGGGAAGCACAAGCGCTGTTTGCACCCACCATGGCGGAGCGCGTGGTGATGGGATTGGACGAGCATGATCGGTTGATCGCGTACGTGCTGGGTCTTTCCCACGCGCTCAACATCGCCTTCTTTACCGCGCTCGCGAACTCGGGAGAGGCGGCTCCGCGCCTGGCGCGGCTTTCGAGCACCACCTTCGATTCGCAGATGGAGGTCGCGAGCCGCGTGGCGGCCGAAAGCCCGGAATTGTACTTCGAGATCCAAAGCCTGAACGAGTACGGCGCGGAGTCGCTGATGGCGCTGCAAGAGGCGGTCGCCCATCTGGTCACGGCAGTGCGCTCCAAAGATGCGGACGCGTTCACTGCACTGATGCTCCGGGGAAGAGCATATTTCGACGTACGCGCTCAAGCGCGGGGGGGCTGACCTCAAAGGATGGCACGGGATGACAAGGGCGCCGAAGGGTGGATGACCTCATTCAGGAAAATGAAACGCTCAAGAAGCGGCTGATGGAACTGACCGCCGAGGCGGCCAACAACGAGTCGATATTGAAGCGTACCCAGGCGCGCGAACTCTCGTTGTTGCGTGCCGACGGGCTGCCGCAGCTCCTGCACGCGCTGGTCGACGGTCTCAAGCAATCCTATTCGCTGGACGCGGTGAGCGTCGTACTGCTGGATCCGCAGCATGAAATCCGCCATTTGCTGGTGGCGGGCGGCGACCGGCCGGAGGAGTTCAAGCAGATTTTTTTCGTCGATTCGCTGATCAGCCTTGCGCCGCAGCTCGCCGCCCTGCACAGGCCCTGGCTCGGCCCCTTCGTCGGCGCAGACCACCACCTCTTGTTCCCAGGCAATCCTCATCTGAAAAGCGCCGCCCTCGTGCCGTTGCCCCGCAAGGACCTGTCCACCGGGGCACTGTGCTTCGGCAGCCGCGACCCGACCCGGTTCACGCGCCACCACGGCACCGACTTCCTGTCGCACCTGGGCGCGGTCGCCGCCGTGTGCATCGAGAACGCGGTGAACAGGACCCGGCTGCTGCGTGCGGGCATCACCGATTTCCTGACCGGGTGGCACAACCGCCGCTACCTGCAGCAGCGCTTGAAGGAGGAGCTTGCGCGCACCCAGCGGCGCGCGGGGAGCATCGCCTGCCTGATGATGGACATCGATCACTTCAAGGGAATCAACGACGGCTACGGGCACCTGGCGGGCGACATCGCGCTCAAGGAAGTCGCCCAGCGCGTCGAGACGCAGATTCGCAGCATGGACACCGCGGCGCGATTCGGCGGCGACGAACTCGCCATCCTCCTGCCCGACACCTGCGCCGCAGAAGCCGCGAAGCTCGCGGAGCGCATCCGCGAATGCATCGCGGCGCAGCCGGTCGCGCTCACCGGAGAGATCGCGCGCAACTTGACGGTATCGGTGGGTGTCGCGGCGCTGTCGCCGGGGCGGCACGAGACCGACCTGAAAGCAGCCGCGGACCGGCTCATCGCCGATGCCGATGCGGCGCTTTACCGAGCCAAGGCATTGGGCCGAAACCGTGTGCAAGTGGGAGCCGGCTGAGGGCACAATGGGACATGGCCGACCCGCACGCCAATGACTACATCGACCGGCATGGCTTTCGAGCCAACGTCGGCATCGTGTTGACCCGCGGCAGCGGAGAGCTGTTTCTCGGCGGCCGTGTGGGTGGCCGCGGCTGGCAGTTCCCCCAGGGCGGCGTCAACCGCGGGGAGCGGGTGGAAGATGCGCTGTTTCGGGAGTTGACCGAGGAGATCGGTCTGGAGTCCGGCGACGTGCAGGTGCTCGGCTCGACCCGCGGGTGGCTGCGCTATCGTCTCCCCCGCCAATACGTGCGCGACCGCTGCATCGGCCAGAAACAGCGCTGGTTTCTCTTGAAACTCACCGCCGATGAGGCGAAGGTTCGCTTCGACTGCACGGATCAGCCGGAATTCGACCGCTGGCGATGGGTGGACTTCTGGACGCCGGTGCGCGAGGTGGTGTATTTCAAGCGCCGCGTATACACGCGTGCGCTGCACGATCTCGGCAGGCTGATATTCACCGACGGCTTGCCGCCCTATCCGGAATGGTGGGCGGAGCTCAACATACCGGCCGCGAAAGCCAAGGCAGGTTGACTCGGGGGCTGCCGCGGAACTCAGGGCTTGACGACCGCCAAGATGACGATGCCCATCAACAGGAGCGATGGCAGCTCGTTGAACATGCGGTACCACTTCGACGTGCGCACGTTTCGGTCGTGCGCAAAGGCGCGGGTGAACCGGTAACAATACAAATGATAGATGATGAGCAGACCCACCAGCACCAGTTTGATATGCAGCCAGCCCATCCCCAGATACGCGGGCACCGCGACCAGCATGGCGATTCCCAATGCCAAGGTGGCGCATGCCCCGATGGTCATGATCGCGAACAGGCGCCGCTCCATCACCTTGAAGCGCTCCACGCCGATCGCATCGCGGGCGTCGGCGTGATACACGAACAGACGCGGCAGGTAGAACAGCCCGGCGAACCAGGTGACCAGCGCGATTACATGGAAAGCCTTCAGCCACAACAACAGCAAGGGTCGTTCCCCGGGCACAAAGGCGGATCATAGCGTGGCGGACCTGTTCGGCAAACTCGTCGTGCGGGCCGCGCCCAGGAGGCACGCCTGGCTGCTGGCGAGCCTCGCGCTCGCGCTGCTGTTCGCGGTCTACGCGATATTCGAGTTCGGCCGCTATGAGGCGGGCTTTCGAGTGATCGACTCGGTGCGCGGCGCATTGGCGGCAAGCTCGCGCATCCGCAGCCTCGAGGCGGAGAATTCACGACTGCGCACGCAGCTCGAGGCTGCGGACGTGGCGCGGCGAGTGGATCAGGAGGGCTACAAGCAGGTCCAGCGCAGCCTCGGCGACCTGCAGAGCGAGATCGCCCGGCTGAATCAAGATCTGTCCTTCTATCGCGGATTGGTGCAGCCCGACTCGCTGGTCCACGTCAAAGTTCAGCAGATGCAGATCGTGCCCGAGCCCGCCGAGGGGCAATTCCGCTTGAAGTTCGTGCTCATGCAAACCGGCAAACCGGACAAGGAGGTTTCGGGGAGCTCATCGATCGTGATCGATGGCCTGCAAGGCGGCAGGCCGCAAAGCCTCAAGTTCGCGGAGATCTCGCCCAACCGGCGCGAGAGCCTGGCATACTCGTTTCGCTATTTCGAGGACTTCGACGAGCTCGTGCGGCTGCCGAAGGGATTCGCGCCGACCCGGATCGGGGTCGAGCTGCATACCGGCAAGGATCAGAGCCGCGGATTCCGGCAGGCATTCGCCTGGAAGGCGCAGGGTATGTCGGTCGAGATGGAGACCAACGGCGGCGGTACGCCCAAGGAAAGTGCGGATGTTCAAACGGAAACCGAATAACAGTGCGACGGTCGACACCCTGATCGGCGCGAAAACCCGCATCAATGGCGACGTTGAATTCGAGGGCGGCTTCCATCTGGACGGCTATATCAACGGCAACGTCACCTGCGACGGAGCGGCCGATGCGTTCCTCTCCGTGAGCGAGCAAGGCTGCATCGAGGGGTCGGTGTTCGCCCCGAACGTGCTGCTCAACGGCACGGTCAAAGGCAACATCGATGCCGCCGACCGGGTGGAGCTCGGTGCCAAGGCGAAAGTGCACGGCCATGTCGCCTACACGGTCATTGAAACGGCCGTGGGCGCCCAAATAAGCGGGAAATTGATCCATCGGGGCGCCGCCTCAGCCCCCAGGGCCCCTGAAATCGCGGAAGGCGAACCCGGGTCGCAAACTTGACGGCATCGCTTTGATTGACGCAGGGTGCCGAGTAGACTATGCCCATGAACGCCACTTCCGAATCCGCCGCCGCCGAAGCCGCCCCGCCGCCGCCTCCCGATGTCCTGGTCTTCACGGATGCCGCCGCCGGCAAGGTGGGCGAATTGATCCGGGAAGAGGCCAACCCAAACCTGAAGCTCCGGGTGTTCGTCTCCGGGGGCGGATGTTCCGGGTTTCAGTACGGGTTCACTTTCGACGAGAAGATGGAAGAGGGCGATTTCTGCGTCGAGAAACAAGGCGTACAGCTCCTCATAGATCCGATGAGCGCGCAATACCTGATGGGCGCGGAAATCGACTACAAAGAGGATCTGCAGGGCGCGCAGTTCGTGATACGCAATCCGAACGCCAAGACCACCTGCGGGTGCGGGTCCTCGTTCTCGGCATAACGACCGCCGCCCGAGACCACAGCTAGATGAGCGGGGGTCGTGTCGTTCCCGACGTTCTCGCCGCGGTCGATCTGGGCTCCAACAGTTTTCACATGGTGGTCGCGCGCTACTCGCACGGCCAGCTGGTCATTCTCGACCGGCTGCGCGAAATGGTGCGCCTCGCCGCGGGTCTGAACGACAGCGGCCGGCTCGACGATGCGGCCACCGACCGCGCGTTGCGCTGTCTCGAGCGCTTCGGCCAGAGGCTGCGCGCCATGCGCGCCGACAGCGTGCGCGTGGTCGGGACCAATGCGCTGCGCCGGGCGAAGCGCAAGCGCTGGTTCCTCGAACGTGCACGCGCGGCGCTCGGACACCCGATCGAGATCATTTCCGGTCTCGAGGAGGCCCGGCTGATCTATTCGGGGGTCGCGCACACCAGCCCGATGAGCCCGGACAAGCGCCTGGTGATCGACATCGGCGGCGGCTCCACCGAAGTCGTCATCGGCGAGGGATTCAATCCGCTGTTGCTCGAGAGCCTGTCGGTGGGTTGCGTGGGCCTGACCACGAGCTTTTTCGACGACGGCCGCATCTCCGAGAAGCGCTTCGAGCGGGCGCGCACGGCGGTCAGGCTCGAGCTGGAACCCATTTTCGAGGCCTACCGCAAGCTCGGTTGGCTGCAGGCGTTCGGCAGCTCGGGAACGGTCCGGGTGATCGGCGACGTGGTGCGCCGGTTGAACCCCGATTCGCCGCGCATCACGCTCGATCATCTGCGCGCCCTGTCCCAGCGAGTGATTGCGGCGGGGCATGTCGATGACCTGGATCTCGAGGATATCGATGCCGAGCGCGCGCCGGTGTTTCCGGCGGGTCTCGCGATATTGCTGGAGGTCGTCGAAAGCTTCGGCATCGAGCGCATCCGAGTGGCGGAAGGCGCGATGCGCGAGGGATTGCTTTACGACCTCATGGGCCGTTTCACCGACGAGGATGCCCGCGTGCGCAGCGTTCGCGCCATGGAGCAGCGCTACCATGTCGACTCGCTGCAGGCCGACCGCGTGGAGGCGACCGCCGTGAATCTCTTGCAGCAGGTGGAATCGGAGTGGGGACTCGAGGACCCGCTCGCCGAATCGATGCTGCGATGGGCCGCGCGTCTGCACGAGAGCGGGCTCGACATCGCGCACTCCAAGTATCACCGGCACAGCGCCTATCTGCTCGAGCACGCCGACATGCCGGGGTTTCCGCGCGAGGAGCAACTCCTCCTCGCGGGCCTCGTGGGCGGGCACCGCCGTCAGCTTTCGTTCGAGGCGCTGGAGGATCTGGTGCCGCCGTGGGATCGGCACGCGGAATTTCTGATCGTCCTGTTGCGGTTGTCCGTGCTGCTGCATCGCGGCCGCAGCCCCCAGCCGCTGCCGGAGGTCCGGCTGCAGGTCAAGGGCCGCAGTTTGAGCCTGGAATTACCGCAAGGCTGGATGAAGGAGCATCCGCTCACGCTCGAGGACCTCGAACAGGAGCGCGCGTATCTCAAGGACGCCGGTTTCCGCCTGAATTTGAATCGGGCGTCCGCCGAGGCCGCGGTCAAAGCGCAATGACGGCCGCTGCCGCTGCAACCGCGTTGACGCCGGAGCGGCCGGCTACGGATCGATGAGCGCGACCCGCTCGTCGTACAGACTCAACAGGCGCGCCTGCGCCGAGTGATTTCCCGCTCCGCCGGCGCGGGCATACTCTCCGTTGGACGACAGAACCCACGCTTGGGCATCGTCCACCAGGTAGAGATTCAGGTCTTCGACGACACGGGCCTTGAGCTCCGGCGCCTCCACCGGGAAGGCGACCTCGATCCGCCGGAACAGGTTGCGATCCATCCAGTCGGCGCTGCCGCAATACACCTCGATCTCGCCGGCATTCTCGAATTGATAGACGCGAGAATGCTCGAGGAACCGGCCCACGATGGAGCGGACCCGGATTCGATCCGAGACCCCGGGGACGCCGGGCCTCAGGCAGCACAATCCGCGCACGATGAGATCGATCTGCACGCCGGCACGCGAGGCGCGATACAGAGACTGAATGATGGTCGGCTCGGTGAGTGCGTTCAGCTTCGCAACGATGCGTGCGGGCTTCCCGGAGCGGGCGTGCTCGGCCTCGCGCTCGATCTTCGAGGTGAGCGCCTGATGCAGACTGAAGGGTGCGTGCAGGAGCTTGCGCAGGCGCGGCACCCTGGTGAGGCCGGTGAGCTGCAGGAAGATCTCGTGAATGTCCTCGCCGATCGACTCTTCGGCGGTCATCAATCCGTAATCCGTGTACAGACGCGCGGTCTTGGCGTGGTAGTTGCCGGTGCCGAGATGGCAATAGCGCCTGAGGCCCCTCTCCTCCCTGCGCACGACCATGACGAGCTTGGCGTGCGTCTTGAATCCGAACACGCCGTACATCACGTGCGCGCCGGCCTCCTGCAGCTTGCTCGCCAGCTCGATGTTCGCCTCCTCGTCGAACCGGGCCCGAAGCTCGATGATGACGGTCACGTCCTTTCCGGCCTGGGCGGCTTCGATCAGTGCGCCCACGATGGCCGAGTCGCTGCCGGCCCGGTACAGCGTCTGCTTGATGGCGAGCACCTGCGGGTCGTGCGCGGCATGTTTGATGAAATCGGTGACCGGGCCGAAGCCCTGAAACGGGTGCTGCAGCAGCACATCCCCGGCGCGCAGCGTCGCGAAGATGTCGCCGCCGATGCGCAGCCGCTCCGGGACGCTCGGGGTGAAAGCCGCGTACTTGAGCTCGGCGCGATCCACCAGGTCGTAGAGCGCCATCAGGCGGTTGAGGTTCACGGGGCCCGACACCTTGTACAGGTCGTCCGTGGTGAGCGCGAATTGCTCGAGCAAATACTTGAGGATCTCATCGGGGCAGTCGTGGGGCGTCTCCAGGCGGACCGCGTCGCCATAGCGGCGCGAGGCGAGCTCGCCCTGCACGGCACGGAGCAGGTCGTCGACCTCCTCCTGCTCCACGAACAGATCGCTGTTGCGCGTCACGCGGAACTGATAACAGCCGCGCACGCGCATTCCGGCGAACAGCTTGGAGACGAATGCCTCGACGATGGTGCCCAAGAAAACGAAATGCCGGCTGCCGAGCTCGTCGGGCAGGCGGATCAGCCGCGGCAGGGATCGCGGCGCCTGAACGACCGCAAGTCCGGAGTTGCGGCCGAAGCCGTCCTCGCCTTCGACCACGATGGCGAAGTTGAGGCTCTTGTTCAACACCTTGGGAAACGGGCGCGCCGGATCGAGTGCGAGCGGGCTCAAGACCGGCTCGACTTCCCGGTGGAAGTACTCCTGCAGCCAAGTCGCCTGAGCTTCGGTCCAGCGTTCCGGCGAAACGAACTGCACACCGTGCTTGGCCAGCTCCGGCATGAGCACATCGTTCAAGACCTGATACTGCTCCTCGATGAGGCGGGCGGCGCGCACCCGGATCGCCCTCAACTGGTCGGGGACGGACAGGCCGTCCGGACCGCCCTGCAGTGCCCCCGCCTCCAGCAGCTCCTTCAGTCCCGCGACGCGAATCTCGAAGAACTCATCGAGATTGGTGCATGAGATGCACAGGAACTTGACCCGTTCGAGCAACGGAATGCGGCTGTCCTTCGCCTGTTCCAGCACGCGTTGATTGAACTCGAGGAACGACAGCTCCCGATTGATGTAGAGCTGCGTTGCTTGTAGGTCTGCGTCATTCATAGAACGAGTTTGAAGCCTCAGTCATGACAGTTGCGTGAAACTCACGTGCCGGCTTCCCGCACGCGAGCGGGTCACCCGCCCATGCTAGCGCGGATAGATGCCGCCCAGTATGCGTGCACCGCGCGCGCCCGTGACGCTGGGCGCGCTCGAGGGCAGGCCGCCGAGCGTGCGCCGCGCGAACCAGGCGAACGCGATCGCCTCGACATAATCCGGGTCGAGGCCGAGCGCCGCGGTCGTCGCCACCCGGGCGGGCGCCAGCCGACGGGCAAGGGCGGCAAGCAGCGCCGGATTGTGCGCACCGCCGCCGCAAGCATAGAGCGAGGCGCCGGGCGCGTGCCGGTGCACGGCATCGGCCACGGTGGCGGCGGTGTATTCGAGGAGCGTAGCTTGAACGTCCTGCGGGCGGCGCTCACGACGGCCCAGTCGCTCCTCGAGCCAGGGCATGTTGAACAGTTCGCGGCCGGTGCTCTTGGGCGGCGCGAGCGCGAGATAGGGCTCGGCGAGCAGGTGGTTCAACAAGGCCGCATCGATCTCCCCCGTGCTGCTCCAGGCGCCGTGCTCATCGAAGGCCGCGCCTCGATGGCGCAGGATCCAGGCATCCAGCAGCCGATTGGCGGGGCCCGTGTCGAAACCCGACACCTCCTTGCCGCGCGCCAGCACGGTGATATTGGCGATGCCGCCGAGATTCAAGATCACGCGGTCTTCGCCGCCGCTGCGGAATACCTGATCGTGGAACACCGGCAGGAGAGGCGCGCCCTGGCCGCCGGCCGCCACGTCGCGGCGGCGAAAATCGCCCACGACGGTGATGCCGGTCAATTCGGCCAACGTGTTCGGATCGCCGATCTGCCAGGTAAATGGCCAGGGCAGATCCGGTCGGTGACGCAAAGTCTGTCCGTGACTTCCCACCGCCGCCACCTGAGAGGGCTCGACGCCTGCGCGGCGCAGCAGCTCGAGCGTGCTGGTCGAAAACTCGCGTGCGATGGCCACGTCGAGCTGCCCGATCTCGTCGAGCGAGGCCCGCTCAGGGGACTCGATGATGGCGGTGATCCTCGCCTTGAGCTGCGCATCGAACGAAGTGGCACTCGCCGCCACCAGCGACAGCGGCGAGTGGGCGAAGTCCACCAGGACGGCGTCGATGGCGTCCATGCTGGTGCCCGAGATCAGTCCGACGTACAGATCCATGAGCTACGGTCGACAGGCACCGGCTAGTTGACGACGCCGCGCGGCTCGCCCACGTACTGCGCCATTCCCGCGACTGAAAAGCGCGGCGGCAGTGCGGCTTCGGGGGCCCGAGCTGCGGCCGATGCGGCGGCCGCGGCCTGACCAACCTGCGAGTCGGGCAGATCGGCGAGGTACGCCGCAGTCTGCGTCCGGAATTTGCCCAGGGCATCGGCGGTCAGCGGGTCCGCCCCGGGCAGCTTCACCGTCTGCGGATCCATATGCACCCCTCGCATCAGATATTCGTAGTGCAGGTGCGGCCCGGTGGCGAGGCCGGTCATGCCCACATATCCGATGATGGTGCCTTGCTGCACATGCGTGCCCACGCGGATGCCGCGCGCGAAACGCGACAGATGTCCGTAAAGCGTCGAGACGTCGTTGCTGTGGCAAAGCACGATGGCGTTGCCGTAACCGCCGCGCACGCCCTCGAAGCTCACGCGTCCGTCCCCGGCGGCATGCACCGGCGTGCCGATGGGCGCCGCGTAGTCGGTCCCCATGTGCCCACGGATGAGATTCAGGATCGGATGCAGGCGGTGGGGGTTGAACACCGAGCTTACCCGGGTGAACTCGACGGGTGCGCGCAGGAAGGCCTTGCGCATCGGCTTGCCGTCGGGCGTGTAATAGCCGACGGTCCCGGAATCGCTCACATAGCGCACGGCGCGGTAGCGTTTGCCGTTGTTGACGAACTCCGCAGCGAGCACGTCGCCGTCCCGCAGGTATTTGCCGTCCTGATAGATTTGCTGGTAGACGACCGTGAAGCGGTCGCCCGGGCGGATGTCGAGCACGAAGTCGATGTCCCATGCGAACACGTTGGCCAGCCGCAGCGCCACCGTCTCCGATATTTGCGCGGACTCGGCTGCCTGGAACAGCGAGCTGTCGATCGTGGCGGTTGCCGTGCGGATGCGCGTCTGTACCGGATTTTCCGTCATCTGCGCGGCAAAACCGCTGTCGTCGCGCACGACGTGCAACGTTTCCGTTTCGCTCACCTTGCGCGACAGCTCCTCCACCGTTCCATCGCGATGCGTCAGCTTGATGGCATCGCCCGGCTTGAGGAAGTCCAGGCTTTGACGAATGCCGGGCAGTTGGCGGATCGCCGCGAGATCGGCAGGATCGAGCGCCATGCGCCGGAAAATGGCATCCAAGGTGTCGTTGCGATTCACGATCACCTCGATGGTCGCGGCGACGGTTGCCTGCTGCAGAGCAGCGGGCGGTGCGGAACGGGGGGCGGGTGCAGGCGGTGCGCCGGCCGGATAGACCAGCGGGGCGGGATTGCCCGCCCGCGGCGGCGGTGTGTCGCGGGCGGCGTGCCAGAGAATGAGCACGGCGCTCGCCGCCGCGGCATAGGGCGCGGCTTGCGCAGTTAACTTGCTGAATTTACTCGCTAATTTTGCAGCGAATAAGCTTGCGGCCTGGCCGCCTCGGGGTCGCACGATTCGCACTCTCGCAGCAAAGATGTCGAGGCTAGCTGGCACCCTCCGCTCGGTCAATGCGGCGCGCCTCATTTTCGGCGCGGGGAGCGGACTAGGGAAGGCCGCCGGAGCGGCGGATCAGACCGTGGCGCTTCTTGCCGACGCTCAGGCGCAGCGTGTCGCCATCATTCAAGTCCGCCGCCATGATGCGGGCGGCGGGGCTCGCGACCAGGCGATCGTCGAGCTTGACGCCCCCTTGCTCGATCAGGCGCCGTGCGTCGCTCTTGGAGGCCGCCATCCCGAGCGCCACGATCACGTCGATCACCGGGACGGTGTCTTGCTCGAGCGTGTACGTCGGCAAGCCCTGCGCCGCACCGCCGGCGAAGGCGCGAGCTGCAGTCGCTGCCGCTTCAGCGGCCGCGGCCTCGCCGTGGCACAGACGCGTGGCCTCCGTCGCGAGAATCTGTTTCGCCGCGTTGATTTCGGCGCCGGCGAGCGCCTCGAGTCGGGCGATCTCGGCGGTCGGCAGTTCGGTGAACATGCGCAGGAACCTGCCCACGTCGCCATCCTCGGTGTTGCGCCAGAATTGCCAATAATCGTACGGCGACAAGCGCTCCGCGTTCAGCCAGACGGCGCCGCTCGCCGTCTTGCCCATCTTGGCTCCGGAGGCGGTGGCGATCAGCGGCGAGGTCAAGCCGAACAGCTGCACGTCGCGCAGCCGGCGGCCGAGCTCCACGCCCTGCACGATGTTGCCCCATTGGTCCGAGCCGCCCATCTGCAGGGTGCAGCCATACCGTTGGTTGAGCTCCACGAAATCGTAGCCCTGCAGGATCATGTAGTTGAATTCCAGGAACGTGAGCGGCTGCTCCCGCTCGAGACGCAGCTTCACGCTGTCCATGGTCAACATGCGGTTGATGGTGAAATGGCGGCCGACGTCGCGCAGCAGCGGGATGTACTTGAGCTCGGAGAGCCAGGCGTCGTTGTTGGCCATGATCGCGCCGCCCGGCGCATCCTCGAAGCGCAAAAAGCGGTCGAAAATTCGACGGATGCCGGCAATGTTGGCGTTGATCTGATCGTCGGTGAGGAGCTGTCGGGTCTCATCGCGTCCCGAGGGGTCGCCGATTTTCGTGGTGCCGCCGCCCATCAGCACCAGGGGGCGATGGCCGGTGCGCTGCAGATGGCGCAGCAGCATGATCTGCACGAGGCTCCCGACGTGCAGACTGTCGGCCGTGGCATCGAAGCCGATGTAGCCGGTGATCCGGCCGCTGCCCGCGGCGGCATCGAGCGCCGCTGCGTCGGTGACCTGGTGCAGGAAGCCGCGCTCAGCCAGGGTGCGCAGGAATTCGGATTTATATTGATCCATGAAGCGTTGATCCGGCGGTTGAGTGGAAAGTTATTCGAATGGACGGAGGAATTTAGCGGACCTGCGGACTGGGCGCTGACCCGTTTGACGCGGCTGGTTTGCGGCATTGCGATATCCGCATCGAAATGATTTCCACGGAGGCGGTTGACAGCGATAAACCGGGGGCTATACTGCGCGCCCTTCCAGGTAAAAGCCTAATTCGCGATGCCGTCGTAGATTGACGGGGTGTGAAACTGGGTTATACTTGAAAGTCTTTCCCCGGCCTCCGTCGCTGTGGGACACTCTTTAACAAATTGAATAGGTAACTTGTGTGGGGACTCGCGTCATGCACTTTGGTGCAATTTGATGATGAGTTTCCAGAAACGACCAGCTGTTCATTCGTGAACAGATGAGAGTTATGGATCTCGATTGCTTCAGTTCTAAAGTGTATTAACTGAAGAGTTTGATCCTGGCTCAGATTGAACGCTGGCGGCGTGCCTAACACATGCAAGTCGAGCGGTAACAGGTGTAGCAATACATGCTGACGAGCGGCGA
>Ga0182012_10003253_pt1 | contig 17369 bp, 13 predicted proteins | sample 612S2SmetaG_FD_120486 | JGI IMG/M metagenome (GOLD analysis project Ga0182012, IMG submission 120486) | Permafrost microbial communities from Stordalen Mire, Sweden - 612S2S metaG | ecosystem: Environmental > Terrestrial > Soil > Wetlands > Permafrost | place: Sweden: Stordalen | collected...
GGTCATGTTCCGCTTGGCTTGAATGCCAGTTAGGATGCCCATGATCTTGGCTGAGTTCTCAGTATCGAGATTGCCAGTGGGTTCGTCGGCTAAGAGAATCTCGGGATCGTTTGCGAGGCTGCGAGCAATGGCGACCCGTTGCCGTTCACCAGCCGATAGCTGATTGGGATACTGTTCGAGGCGGTGTCCGAGACCGAGTTCCTGAAGGAGGGAGTTGGCTTTGTCGCGACGCTCGCGTGAGTTGAGTTTGCCTTCGAACATAGGGATCTGGACGTTCTCAATCGCGTTGAGCGTTGGCAGGAGATAGAAGGCTTGGAATACAAAACCTATGTGTTGGGAGCGGTAGGAATCGAGATCGAAGGTCGAGGAAAAGCTGGTTCCCTTGAAGCGTATCTCTCCGCTGGTGGGTCGATCGAGACCTCCCAACAATTGGAGGAGAGTAGACTTGCCGCTTCCACTCTGGCCACTGATAGCGACAAATTCGCCAGCCATGATTTTGACGTCGACTCCGCGCAGGGCTTGGATGCGGCCGTCTTCGTAGCTCTTGGCGAGTTGCTTGGTTTCGAGGAGACACTCACTCATAGCGCAGCGCCTCACAGGGAGATAATTTAGCGCCGCGCCAAGCAGGAACGAATCCGGCGGCTACACCGATGAGAACGGCAATGGCGAGTGTTTGAAGAGCCTGCTCCCAGCGGATGGAAGCGAAACCAATGCTGGACGTTTGGGGAATGATAGCCAGGATATGAAGAGCGGCCCAACCTAAAAAGAGGCCGAGCAATCCACCTACAAAGCCGAGAGCCGCCGCCTCAGAGAGGATCATTTTCATGACCCGCCAGCGCTTCCAACCGAGGGCGCGGAGCACGCCAATCTCTTTGGTTCGTTCGAAGACCGACATGGCCATGGTGTTGGTGATGCCAAGGGCGCCAATAAAGAGAGCAATGAGCGAGGTTCCCCAGGCAGTTGAACGAGCGAGCAAGACGAGTTGATTATTGCCAGCGCGTTCACCAGCGGGCACTGCCTTAAGACCTGGCAGCGCAGCTTCGATGCTGTGGCGGGCTTTCAGCAGGTGTTCGTCGGCAGATTCGCCACTGGGAGGAGGACGGAGTCGAACGTGAAAGGCAGTCACCTTTGTTCCAAGGTCGGAGAGGGTCTGCAACTGGGGCATGGGCATGAGCGCGCCGCCGGTTTCGAGAGCGGAACCTCCACGAAAGACTCCGACGATTTTGAAAGAAGTGCCCTGGATATCGAGAGAGTCGCCCGCCTTTTTTCCGAGATTGTCGGCGAGAATTTCACCCAGCATTATTTCGGGCGCGTCGCCATGATAGCGACGGCCTTGGGTAATCACCAGCGAATTCATTTCGTATGAATTATCGGGCCAACCGTAGACGATGGCGTTCACCTCAGGCGTGAGGTCCATCATATTGATGATCATGGGGACGGCATCGGCTACTTCGGGCATGGCAAGGAGTTTGGGACCGATGCTTTGATCGACAGTTGTGTTCAGGAAGGTTTTCTGGACGACGGCAAGGTCGGTGCCGGCGCTATCGTACATACGGAGCCACTCGCGTTCGAAGGCTCGGGAGAAGCCAACGAGAGCGACGAACGCAGCGATTCCCATTCCTACGCCGAACAGCGTGAGACTTGTTCGAAACTTGCGGCGCAGAACGTTTTTTAGCGCAATTCGGAAGAAAGACATGGGAGATTCGGTGACCCAGTATATAACGGGAGGGGATTTTGGCGAAGAAAAGGCGTTTTTTGCGGAACGGAGTAGGGGTGACCGAAGACAGTGGTGTTGGTGGTGGGTCGGTAGAGCGAAGGGGACGGACCGCTTTGTCCGCTGCGTCGGGATTGACGACGCTTGAAGATTTGGAGAGTTGGGGACAAAGAAGTCCGGCCCCTTCGCTGGTGGCGGTGAACAGACACTTTGGGCTTGGCGATCGGCGGCGGGAGTGGACGCGGTTGGTGGCGCGGTCAAGTAAGAGGTGGCGGCGTTGGTTGGGGCTTCGGCTGTGAGGCGCAGCGATCGTCGTATTTTCGTTGGGCGAGTTCGAGGTGCGCTTTGCGGAGTTCGTAGTTCATTTGCCAGCGCTGGTCGGCGATTTGTTGGCGGCGCATGGCGTCGAGACGCGCGAACGCTCGGGCGCAGGTGAGTTCGGCGAGGGCGCGGAATTGCTGCATGTGGCGCAGGAGATGGAAGCGGTCGAGGTTCCAATCGAGGAAGTCTCGAAACTCGCCATGGAGATTGGATTCCTGGAGGAAGATCGAGCGGTTGCGGCGCCAGAGGATCCATTGGGCGAGTGCGGCATCTTCAACGAGAGCCTGATGACGGATGGTGGTGGGCTGGTATTCGGTGACCAAGCTGCTGAGCAGCGCTTGGAAATCGGCGGGATCTTCGCCGGGGACGAAGAAATCCCGCTGCGAGTTGCCGAGGAGTTTGAGTTCTATTGGATCGAGTTGCATGAGAAGTGCCTTTCGATCACGAGTTTGGAATGGGGGCGTGCGCGGCGAGACTAGTTTCGGCGGTAAGTGATTGAATTGATTGAGTCGATTTTTGTGAAAGTTCTGAACTGGTGGGGAGAGGGTGATGTTAGCGGGATTCGACGTTGACTTCGATGAAAGAGGCGGTGCGGCGGCCGCGGTAGATGCGTTCGGTTGCGGGGACGAAGTCGTCGGGTTTGGCGTTGGGAATGTCGGTAAATTTTTGCGGGTTCCGGTCGGTGAGGGGGAACCAGGAGCTTTGCACTTGGATCATGATGCGGTGGCCCTTTTTGAAGCAGTGGTAGATGTCGGGCATAGAGAAATGGATTTCCTCGACTTTGCCGGGAGTGAAGGGCTCAGGCTTTTCGAAGCTCTTGCGAAACTTTCCGCGAAATGGTTCGCCGCGCACCAATTGCTGATAGTCACTGAGAATGCCGGGCGAATCGGAGGGATAAACGTCGATGACCTTGACATCGAAATCGGAGTCGGTGCCATTGGTGGAGACGAATAAATCTGGCGTGATTGGTCCAGCGACGGTTATATCCGCAGCGAGCGGGTCGCTCACGTAGCTGAGTACGTCCTTGCGAGTTTTCAGAAAGCGCTGGTCGGCGTTCATATACTCCTTGGGTACATACTGCGGAGGGTTAGGCATGAAGGGCACTGGGTCGGAGGGGTCGCTCACATATTCATCGAAGGCGGTGAGATCGGCAGGAGGTTTCAGGGAGAGTGTGCCGTGGGAGGAAAGATATAACTTTTGCTTGGCACTGGGAGGGGTCCATTGAGGAAGAGATGCCCACTCATTCGTGCCGGTGCGAAACATGGAGGCTTGCGGAATTTCTGTGGGGGCAGCATCTTTCAAGTGCTGTCTGAAGAAATTGAGTTCTAGGTCGCGAAATGGTTCGGCGGTTTTGGCGCCGAATGAGATGTCTCCTAACTTATCGCCGTCAGTGTAACTCCAGGCACCGTGATACCACGGGCCCATTACGAGACGACAGTCAGTGGAAGGAGACTGCTTGCGGATGGCGCGCCAAGTGGCGAGTGTGCCGGAGAGATCTTCCGAGTCGTACCAACCTCCGACAACCAGGACGGCGGGAGTGATGTTCTTTAGGTGAGGGAGGATTTTGCGAGGTTTCCAGAAATCGTCGTCGGTTGTGTGGACGTACATGTCGGTCCAATAGGGATTTTGGTTGAGGAGGTAGAGGCGGTCGGAGTCGGCGAGCGGACCCATCTGGAGGTAGAACTTATACGAGTCGTTGGTGCCGTAGTCGAAGGTGGGCTGCTCCATTTTGCTAACGGGATTCTTTTGTTTTGGAAAGCCAACGTAGAAGGAAAAATTAGCAAGGAGAAAGAATGCGCCATTGTGATAGGCGTCGTCTCCGCGATAGAGATCCGCCATGGGAGCTTGGGGAGAGGCGGCGAGGAGGGCGGGATGCGCGCGAATGATCCCGCAAGTTGTGTAGTAGCCGTTATAGGAGGTACCGATCATGCCCACTTTGCCGTTGTTGTTGGGAACGTTTTTGACGAGCCAATCGATGGTGTCGAAGGTGTCGGTGGATTCATCGAAGTCCTTTCCGCCGTCGAGGGTTTCTTTGATGGGCCGGACGTCTACGAACTCGCCTTCAGACATGAAGCGGCCGCGAACATCTTGAAACGCGAAGATGAATTTCTCCTCTGGGAAATGAAGAGGGCCAAGCCTAGTTGGATAACTATCGGGGCCGTATGGGCCAGAGCCGTACGGCGTACGCGTTAGCAAAATGGGCAGTGAGCCCGAATAGCCGCGCGGCGTGTAAACGGCGGTATAGAGCTTGACGCCATCGCGCATGGCGATACGGAATTCGCTTTTGGCATAGTTGCCACGGACATCAAAATTGTCGGCCGCCCCCGCTATGACCGGAACGAGCAGGAGGCAGAAACATCTGCAAGTAATCATCAAGACCCGCTATACTGGCAAATAAAAGGCGAAAGCGATAACATTCGTCAATGTTGGACACAGAGACTCAGTTAGCCCGGCTTAAGCAGCGTGTGGCCGCGATCGCCGACAATCAAGCCAGGAAGTATGCCCGTAACGATATCACGAGCGCTTCTACCGCTTCGGCTAGCGCAATTCAAACAACCCATGGCGCGCGCAGCTTCATAGAAGAGTGGGCGGAGGGCAGCGTTGTTATCAACGAATTTGGCGCGCATTTTGAGATGGAGCGGCTGTTTCCAGCGGTTAAGCGGCACGGGTCGGCTGATATCGGGGCGCTGAGCGAGTTGCCGGCGAGTCTGCTGGATGCGCTGAGTGACAATGCGATTGCCGATGTTCCACCGGCGCGATGGGCGTTTCTGGATACGGAGACGACCGGGCTGGCGGGAGGATCGGGCACATACGCTTTTTTGATTGGCGTAGGGCGGATTACCGAAGATGGATTTCGGGTGAAGCAGTTTTTCATGCGGGAATACACGGAAGAGAAGAGCTTGCTGGCGGCATTGGAATCACACTTGAATGAGTTCGAAGTGATGATTACTTACAACGGCAAAACCTATGACCAGCCGCTGTTAGAGACGCGTTACCGGATGTGCCGGCACAAGCCGCCGTTCGCCCGTTTGGAGCATTTGGATTTACTGTTTGGCGCGCGGCGGTTATGGAAGTTGCGTTTGGAGAGTTGCCGATTGGTGCAATTAGAGCAGCAGATTTTGGGAGTGTTTCGCGAGGGAGATCTGCCGGGCGAGTTGATTCCTTATGTGTATTTTGAGTATCTGCGGTCGCGTGAAGCGCAGAGGCTGGTGCCGATTTTTCATCACAACGCCATGGACATTTTGACGCTGGCATGCCTGACGGCATTGGTTCCGGCGGCGTTTCGAACGACTGATGCAGAGGCGTTGAAGCAGGTTGGCGTGCGGCGCGGCGAGGACTTGATTGGCATTGCGCGCTGGTTGTTGAATGCGGGCGAGGCAGAACAATCGGTGGAGTTGTTGAAGCGGGCGATTGATATTGGCTTGCCGGATAAGCTGCTGTTTCGATCGCTGGCGGATGTGGCGGCGATTGAAAAGAAGCTAGGGCGGGCGGCGGCGGCTTTGAAAATTTATACGGAGCTGGCGGGTTGCAAGAACGATTACCGGGTGAGCGCGCTGGAGGAATTAGCCAAGTACTATGAGCATGAGGAGAAGAATTACGGCGTGGCGTTGGAGTTTACGCGGCAGGCGTTGGCATTTGGCAGCACGGCGGCTTTGGTCAAGCGTTGTGAGCGGTTGGAACGGCGGATGGCGAAGCCACGGACGCGCAGATTGATTTGAATGGTGATGTGTGCTGTGCGAGGCAGAATGCTTCGTGGCGGGTTGCTTATAATGGAGGGGATCGGAAGGATGGCGCTATCGTCTAACGGTTAGGACGGAGCCCTCTCAAGGCTTAAATAGGGGTTCGATTCCCCTTAGCGCTACCAATATCTTTCTCCGCAATCGACGACACCGATTGGCGCAAACTGCGTAACGATCGCTTGCAAGCCTTCTGCGGAATTGAGTCACCATCGTTTGGCGTCTGACTGATACATCAATTGCATGATTAAGGTCCGTGTCGGCCTGGCGGTTTTCTAAATACGCATCGATATTGGTTTTGTGATCGAGGTCGAAGGCGATTGCCCCATAAATACGGGCCAGACTGTTGGGTGTTCCCAGTAAAAATTATAGAGCCTGGCGAAATCTGCGCTCGCCAATGCTATATTGTCAGAGGCAGCAATTTTCAGCTGACATCCCTCCTTGAGGACGGGCGCGTAGCTCAACTGGCAGAGCAAGTGACTCTTAATCACTAGGTTGTAGGTTCGATTCCTACCGCGCTCACCAAGTCTCTGAGCAACCCAGCCAATTGCATGATGGTGATTTGTAGGATCATCGCCAACCAACTTTTCCGGCTCCCGGTCCTGAATACTCAGAAGATGGCGTTGATTTGTCACTCGTCCGCTGATGTTGTCGCTGACGCTCGCCGAACGCTTGAGGTTTCTTGACGAGCATATCCGAGCAATTGAAGCCATTCGTAAGTTGAATGGTCCCGAATAGATCAGAGTCTCTGCTGCGTCCTTCGTCAAGGCACGAGCGGAAGTCAATCGGCAAACGGATCCAAAACAGAGGTCAAGTCGAGTATGAAGTCGGCCACTGGACCTTCACCTTCGATTTTGTCGATGCCGGTGAGTTTCTCCATATCTCCAGTAGGCCGGTAGATTTCGACGGTCTTCGTTTCGGGGTCGATGAGCCAACCGAGCTGCGCACCTTGGTCGAGGTATTCGCGCATTTTTTTCTGAAGCGGCTTGAGCCGGTCGAAATCGGACTTGATCTCGATTACGAAGTCGGGACAAAGACGCCAGAATGCTTTCCTTTTCCCGGTACCCAATTGCTGAATCCGGGCTTTCAGGGTCCACGACGCATCCGGGGACCGGCGAGCGCCATTCGGGAGGACGAACCCGGATGAAGAATCACAGACTAGGCCGCGACCATCCTTTCGCGCCCAGTTTCGGAGTTCAGCAACCACTTCAGAGTTGCTGACCCCGCCGTCAGAATGAGTCGGCGGCATAACGATAATTTCTCCCTCGGCGGACATCTCAAATCGGAGATCGGGGTGCTCGGCGCAGAAGGTAGCGAACTCCTCATCCGTCATGGGCTGAGCCGTCAAAGTCGCGGGAAGGTTGGCGTCGTTGATCAGAAACGGCATATGTTCAGTTTAGAACGTTTCGCCTTTTTCGTAAAACCGGCTGGGACACACGTAATCGCAATTTTTCAAAGGCTCTTTTCGAACAACAGTTTCGTTGGCTTCTTGTGCACGTACTTAAGGCCGAAGCGACCCAGGACGCATGCCTTGATGAAATCAACAGCTTCGGCTGGTGAGTCGGTGAGTAGTAATTGATCGAAATCGCGCTGGTCGATGGCGGCGCTTTTCAAGACGGGCGTGCGGAGGAAGTCGAGGAGTGGCGACCAGTAATCGACGCCTAAGAGCACAACGGGGAAGCCCTTGATTTTGCCGGTTTGAATGAGCGTGGCCACTTCGAACAACTCGTCGAGGGTGCCGAAACCGCCGGGTGTGGCGACGAAACCGTAGGAATATTTGACGAGCATGACTTTGCGAACGAAGAAGTAACGGAAATCAACCCACTTGTCGAGATAGGGGTTGGGCTTCTGCTCTTGGGGCAGGATGATGTTGCAGCCGATGGAGATGCCGTTGGCATCTTTGGCGCCACGATTGGCAGCCTCCAATAGGCCAGGGCCGCCGCCGGTCATGACAGTGAATTTGGCTTTAGCGATCTCGGCGCCGAGTTGGCGGGTGAGCGCGTAATAAGGGTGCGTGGCGGGGAAGCGAGCGGAGCCGAACACGGTGATGCAAGGGCCGACGAAGTGTAGTGCCCGGAAGCCTTGGATCAATTCACGGAAAATGCGCAGGGCGCGTACGAGTTCGTAGCCGCGGCTGTGGGGACCTTCTAGGAAGATTTCTTCTTCAGGGCTGGGAGTGTGCTTGCCCCATTGCGACGCGACTTGTTCATCGACTGGCATGGGGCAATGATAACGGAGGAGTCACTTCGCGGCGACATTCCCGTGTGCGGCAAGCATCTCGACGTCAACGAGCGGACTTCATCCGCCGGGTTGTTAAAGACGAGATCTTCCGGCTGGAGAGCGAACGGATGCGGGTGGCCTACGCGTTGCAGCCAGATTCAGCCGACGATTCGGATGCGTGGGACCTTCCTGAGGAATGGCTGGAATGAAGCAGTTCGAGATATGGTGGGCGGAATTGCGGGAACCAGCCGGTATGCGTCCTGTGCTGCTGCTGAGCCGGAACGACGCCTACGACTACCTCTCCAAATTCATCGCCGCAGAGGTGACTTCGAATATTCGTCAGATTCCGAGCGAGGTGCCGCTCGGAGAAGAAGAGCCTTCCCAAGCCCTGCGTCGCCAAGTGTGACAATATCCGCGTGGCGCCCAAGGTTTCACTGACCAAGCGCGCGGGCGGACTGGCGCCGGAGCGTTGGGTCGAAGTCAAACGGGCGGTGGGCGCCGCCTTGGGTTGGCGGGAGCTGACAGATTTCGATTGAGGAAATTTGATCTTGGTCTTCGCGGCACGATTGTTCAATTCCGGCCAACCTTGCCGTGGGCGGCCCACTCGACGCCTTGGGCAAGCAGCTTGCGAAAGTTGGGGTCTTGGAGGTTTGGGTTCGGTTCGTTGGCCCAAGTGTGGCCCAACATGGTGACGTAGACGCGGCCTTTGCCGTAGCGGCGGACCCAGTCCATGGGCTCACCTTGATGTGAGATTTCGGAGATGGCGTAGGTGAGGATCGTCAGTCCTTGCGCCGGGCCGTGCTGGCCGTGGGTCAGTTGTTCGCTGGGGTGCAGCCAGTGGTTGGGCAGGCCACGCGTGATGGGGTGGTTCTTGGCGAGCACGTAAATTTCAAAGTCGTGTCGCGGACCGTGGCCGGGAGCGAGTCCTCCACCTTGGGGAATGACGTTGATCTTGCCATCGGATGCGATGGCGATGCCCTTTCCGAAACTTGGTTCACGCCAGCCCAGGCCGATGATGTCGTTGTATTCCGGCCAATTCAGAAATGCATTGTTGGCAGCGTGGAAAATGACCAAGCCGCCGCCGTTGCGCACGTATGCGACAAGGGCGTGTTCGGCTTCGGGAGGCCAGCGTTTGCCTATGGCAGTGTGGCCGCCGTTGAAGTTATTGATCACGACGTCGTAATGGGCGAAGTCGGGAAGTTTGGGATAAGTTGCTACGTCGATGGTGAAGTGTCCCGTCTGTGCCAGAATTTCTTTGATGGCGGCGGTACCCGCCTGCCAATCGTGGTTGTTTACCCCGTCGATAATAACGGCGCGGAGTTGGTGTGGAGCCCCGCAGGCGAGAGCGGAGCAGATGAGCAAAAACGCAGTTAGCCGATGCACTGGTCTCCTTCAGCTTGCATACGAAAGAATAGTCTATACGTGGGAGAATCCGAACAAGATGCTGTTTAGTGCTTTCTGTATTCTGCCTTCCCTGCTCTTGTTTGCTGAACCGAGCGAGCTCCATAAGCAGGGCGTGGCGTTTTACGAACAGAAAAAATATCCAGAAGCGATCGGCGCATTGGAACAGGCGGTGCAAACGGAAGATCCTAAGTCGCCTGAATATCGGGAGTCAACGTTGTACTTAGGGCAGAGTTATTTCTCTCTGCTGCAACCTGCAAAGGCCATTCCGTGGCTGGAGAAAACGGCGCCCACCGTTGAAGCAAGCTACATGCTTGGCAATGCGTATATGCAGATTCGCGATGTGGAGAAGGCGGAGGTGGCTTTTGCGAGGCTGTTCGGAGTGCCGGCAAATTCGGCGGCAGGACACATTCTATCGGCAGAGTTGATGCTAAAGCGCGAGTATGAAGAAGATGCGCTCGCGCAGGCGAATAGAGCTCTGGTGCTTGATCCGAAACTGCCAGGGGCGCATTTCATTATCGGCGAGATTGCCGTTTTTCATGGCCAACTCGACGAAGGGATTGCGGAGATCGGCAAGGAGATTGAGATCAATCCTAACTACGCGATGGCCTGGTATCGGCTTGGCGAAGTGCAAGCGAGGCAGGAGCGGTGGGCGGCCGCAATTCCCAATCTTGAGCGGGCTATTTGGCTGAACACGGATTTTAGCGGACCATACATAGTGCTCGGCAAATGCTATTTCAAGACGGCCAACTATGGGAACGCGGAAGGTATTTTGAGGCACGCCTTGACGCTTGATCCGAAAAACTACGCAGCGACTTATTTGCTGGGCCAAACGCTGATGGCGCTGGGCAAGAAGGATGAGGGCCGGGCGGTTTTAGAGAAGTTGAAGGGCATGGAACATCGGTAGCTGTTAGTGCTTGGCGGCCAATTGTGCGTTGACACGCGCGAGGTTGGCGCGGGCTACAGCATGTTCGGGATTTAGGCGGAGGGCAGCTTCGAAGGCTTGTTTGGCGGATGGCAAATCACCCGTGATGGCGAGAAGAGTTCCGAGGTTGGCTTCATAGTCGGCATTGTTAGGGTCGAGGCGGACCGCTTCGCGAAAGTGTGCAAGGGCCTCCGGATAGTTGCGCTGTTTGAAAAGGATGGTTGCGAGACCGGCTTGGGCGTCGCCATCGTCGGGTTTGTCTTTTAGGAAGGCGGCGTATTCGGCAGCGGCAGCTGGCAAATCGCCGTCCACGGCGAGTGCGCGCGCGAGGTTGTAGCGCGCATTCAGGTAGCTGGGATCGAGCCGGAGCGTCTCACGAAATTCAGCGATGGCATTGCTTACATCTTGCTGCAAGAGTAAAGCTGTGGCCAAGCTGTTGTGCGCGGTGACGTTTTTCGGATCGGCCTTTAAAGCTTGGCGGTAGAAGGTAGAGGCCTCACTATAGTTGCCGCGCATTTGCAAAAGCGCAGCGAGATTGTATTGCGCTAGAAAATCGCCTGGGTATTTTTCGAGCCTACTCCGCATGACAGCTTCTTGGACGGCCAAGCGCGGGTCATCGTCTTTGGATTCGGCCTTGGGCAGTAGTTGCAGCCACACGTGGCCCATTTCATCTTCGCTGCGATTGCCGGTTAAGACCAGCTTCGGAGGATTGTGGGGATTGCGTGGATTTGACGCGGTGTTGTCGTAGACGATGCGCATGCTGACTTTGGAGCCTTTGGGCAGGTCGACTGGCTTTTCATATTCGTAGACCGCTTGCCAATTGATGTCCCAATTTGTAATGCGGATTAACCATTGGCGTTTGCCGCTGGGCAGGGTGGCCCAAGCTTCGACTAACTTGCCTAAGTAGTGAGCGTGCGGATAGATGGCGAGAACTCGCGCGTCTACGGGGAGAGTGAGTTCGTCGGTGACTGCGAAGTCTTTCGAGCCGGGAGGAATACGCAAGGCGCCATCATGTTCAAGCTGGACGAGCATTGGGAAGCGAGTGGGCGGCTGCTTGGCAAAGTAGAGACCAATCTCAGCCTGAACTAGTTCTTCTTTGCCAGTTGGCTGAAGGTGCAGGTTGAGGATGAGATCGGTCTCAGGGTCGAGCCGCCACGACATGTCATCGGGTTCTTGAGTCAAAACGGAGGCTGGCTTCCAAAACAGAAAATGTGAATCGGGATCGAAGTTGTCGGCGGCCGCTTCGGTAATGACGTCCATGCCGGGGAAGCCGGGTTGCCCATCTCTACCATCGCGACGGCGGAGCGAGCGAGTGCGGTCGAGCACGACGTTGGAATGGTGGACGACGCGGGGATTATTCATGCGCAATTCAAAACCGCGCACGTAGCGGACCTGGTTCACGCCGCTGGGAATGATGAAGTTACGAAACACATCGCTCCCTTCGGCAGGCAAGTGGAAGGCTTGCGGCATACGGAGGATTAAATCCGGTGGTCCCATTTGCCACTCGCTGGTAAATTTGGGCGGTGCAGGCGATGCGGTCTCGTCACCGCGCGGTTTTCCTTGCTTCAGCCAATCGGCGAAGAGCTTGATTTGTTCCGGCGTAAGGCTGCGATCACCGATGAACTTGCCGTAGCCATTCTCTGGCGGCCATGGGGGCATGTAGCGGGTAGAGGTAAGAGCCACAATTTGCGAGGCGTGCTTGGCAACATCTTCGTAGCTGATTAAGGGAGAGGGTCCGCTGCCGCCTTCGTGATGGCACGGCGCACAATGCGAATACACTAGCGAGGCAATATCTTTGTTAAACGTGACCGCCTGGGCCAGTGTTGAGGCCAACAAAACAAAGATCGGTATCTTGAAAGAAAAATTTATCGTTACTTAAATATATCGCAAACTTTTTCAATCATAGCCGAGAGCTGTTCTTTACTTGCAGCCGTACTTACAAAAAGTTCCTGACGAGCGCCAGCGCTGAGCGCAATTGCTTTCCAGCCATTGGTGGTGGGGACGGTGATGCGAATGGTTGGCGCACCCTTGGCGTCGCGGACTGGGCGGATGACACCAGGAATGATGGAGCGAATTTCGGCGTTGTCTCTAAGTAAGCGCTCTAGGACTGGGCGCAGACCGTCGATAATGCTGTGCTCAATTTTGAGCTTATTTTTTTCCGCACGCAGCCGCATATTATTTGAACTGTTTCTTGAAGACGAAATCTATGCCAAATTCGCCGTTGTCATCGCGCAGGGCAACCACAGAGAACTGCCGGCTCAGCGCCCACTCGAAGCGGAAGATTTGCTCGGAGGTTTGCGACAGATTGGTTACGTAAGTAATAGTAATGTCGCGCGAGATTTGCTGTTCGAGGGAAACGCGGGTTTGAGGAGTGTTAGTGAGGCCTTGAACCAACGGGTCGATTCTAATGTTGGTGATGCCGAAAAGTTTCGACAATCGGTTGGTAACGGGCGAGGTGGCGAGCGCACCTAGCAAAGAGTTTCCACCGGTTTGAAGGCCGTTGCTCTCAGTAGTGCGGAGGGTCTGAGTCGTGTCAGTGGAATCGGGCGCTTGCCCCACAGCTAAGAGAGCGATGATCTCGCGTGGCTGTAGCGGAGGATCTGAACGATAGGCGATATTCAGTTTGCTAAAGGTGCCAGAAACGGTAATATCGACCGTTATGCCGCGTGCGCGAGTTTCGAGATCCAGATCGAGATTCGGTTCAATTTTCACCGGGTTTACAAATGAAATCTCACCACGGTTGATGGTAAAGCGAGAACCAAATGCCTGTATGTCACCCTGATTGGCAGACAACGTTCCGAGAAGAACCGGATGATCTGGGGTACCACGGAGCCGAAGATCGATCTCCGCTTCTACATCACGGCTCAAGGAGGTGCTTAGCTGAAGGTTTGGCGCGCTTTCAATCACTACGTCCAGGCGCAGGCCAGTGAGGAAGTCATTTTCGCTGGAGGCTCCATTCGCGCCACCAACGGCCGCGAGAATGTTGCCGACGTCGGTATTTGGATTGAAGACGACTCGCGAAACTGTAATGGTGCCGGAGAGGAGGCTGCTGGTGCTGGTACCGCTAAGCCGAAGCTTCGCGCTGGAAGTTAGGCTGATACTTCCGGCGTAACGAACGCGAACATTATCGGCAGAACCTTCTAAGTGGTAGACCAGTGGACTACCGCCGCCAAAGCTGATAAAGCCGCCGAGCGTGAGTTCCCCACCACCTGATTTGGCGGTCATCTTTTGGAGAGTCGCGCGGTTCCTCGTAAAGACCACCGTGCCATTCACCTCGCTCAGACCGTTTGACAAGTTTTCCGGGAAGAAGGAAGCGTCTTTGATTTGCAGCGTTCCGTTGACGGCGGGATTGCGCAAGGTGCCGCTGATGGCTGCGGAAATGAGCGACACGCCATTCGATTCGATGTTCGGATCGAACAAGTGGTAGACATGCATGTCAAGCGAGCCAGTAACGTGTAAGTCGGCGGATTTGTCTCTAAACAGGGGAAAAGTTCCGGTGACAGAGAGACTCGTTTGATCGCCAGCTATTTGAAAGCTGCGGAAGTTTCCCACACCATTCGCCGCTTCCACAATTAAAGGACCCACGTTGCGCAAAAGCACCACGGGATTTTTTGACTTACCAACACCACTTGGATTGAATTGCGAGGAGAGTTGCAGTTGGTCGGCGCGAAGTATGGCGCGGAACTGTTCGGGCCTTTGCAAGGGGCCATCGAGATCTAAATGAGCGGCTAAGAAGCCGTCGAAGGCGGGAGGGTCTGGGTCGCCGGTGAGCGGGTAAACAGAAGCTACCGTAAGCTTGTCAAAATCGACGGATGCTTTGGTCTTGTTATCGCCGGTGAGTTCGATTGTTGCCTTGCCATGGAGAGGATTCTTGCGGAAATCGCCGCTAATCACCGCATCGACGAACTGGCCACGGGTGGAACTCTGGACGAGCAAGTCGCCGTAAGGCACGTTGTTCCAAGTTACATTGCGCAGATCAATGGCGCCATTTGCAGCGGTTGGTTCAAGCTTGGAGGGGGAAACGCGCGCCGAACCTTCAAAGTGAAGTTCGGCTTGGGCGTTCAATGCAGGCTCAAACTTGCGCACTGGCGATAGACTCGCTAAGGGAAAGCCATTGCTGTCGATTTTTACGCTGGCCAAGCCGGTTTTCCAGGTGTTGAGGTTATGCAGGTAATCGCCAGAAAAGCGCAGCACTGCGGCGCCCGACACCACGCGGCCATTATTAATTCGTAATCGATCGCCAGTTAGATCGGCATCGAACTGAACCTGATTCAACGTTTCGCCGTAAGCGTCTAAGCTGTCGCTTGAAATATGCGCGCGGCCTTGGGGATGGCTTACGGTGCCGCCGAGTTCGAGAGAGCCCGAGGCGATGCCTTGAATGATGGGCAGCTCGATTTGCGGAAAGTGCGCTGCCAGATTCGCGACGTTGACGCTACGAAGGGCAATGGCCGCACGTAGCGGCGATTCTGGCTTCACACTCCAATCGTCAAAACCGAGCAAACCGACCGCGCTGAGTTTGGTGTCCCCTTGTTGAATGTTGCCGGACGTGATGTTGACGCCGCTGGCGCCCAACGTGAACTTTGCTTTAACTTCGTCGATGGGCTGCCCCAAAACACGGGCCATATCTGCCTCAAGCTGCCCTTCGAAAGTGGGGTTACTCAACATATTAAAGATTGAGCCATCAAAGTGGGAATGGCCGTTATCGAGCAAAACCGGCCAGGAATCAGCAGGCATTTGCAATCCGATGAGATTCACGATAGGCCGCAAGTCTTCCAGATTCGTGCTATCGAGAACAACCTGGGTTGAGTCGCGCAGCTTGCCTGAAAACGCGAGTGTTGAGTGAGGGAAGTTTAGAACCGATTCGTTAAATGCGATCGAGTTTGACTTCTCCAGATAGTTCAACTGCACCTTACCGAAAACGGGAATGCCAGAGGATGCCGGTGAAACTGTGAGGTTCGTTTCGAGTGCCAGATCGTTTGCCTTTGCGTCAAGCGTGGCGTTCACACGAATGCGGCCGTAGGCCGTGCCAGCCCAAGCAAGCGGAGCCTTGGTAAAAAACGAGGCGACCTCTTTGAGAGTGACGCCGCTGATTGCGCCTTCGGCGGAAAAGTTTCGATAGGACTTGAGGGTTGCTTCACCGGAGAATTTCGCGCCGCGTGAGGCGACGGTAAGGTGACGCAGAGTCAGGCCGCTTTTCCGGGCGTCGAATTCGGTGCTGGCGTCAACACTTTTCAGGGTGACCGACCGCGAGTAATAGCCCGCTTGCCGCGCATCCGCTCTGCCACTGATAGACCAGCCGTTACTTTCGTCGTAACTGCCGTTTCCACGAAGCGTGAGTTTGCCACCGCGAATGCTCGCGAACTTGACGAGGGGAATGATCTCATCGGTCGGCATGGCCGCAGCGATTTGAAAATCACCGCTTGGGTGGGCGAACGCGGTGAGCGTGCCAGTGAGCGAAACCGTGGTCTCCGCGCCGCTAAACTCAGACTTCTGCAGAATGATCCGGTCTTGTCGCAATGACGCTTGCGCAGTTAGACTGTAGGGTCCGCGCAACAAGTTACCGTAACCGAGATCGATTTGCCGAGAGAACAGACTCACTTGGTAGCTGGGTTCAGCTTTTTGGTAGTCAACCGTGAGTTCAACGCCATCGCCTTTGAGGTTCAGCGGTATCCGCTTATCGCGCACATTAGCCAAGCCATTCTGAATTTCAAAGTGTTTGAGCTTAAGAGCGAACACTTCTTGTATAGGGTCGGCATTCTTGTTGCGGGGCAAACGCGGCGTGGGAATATTCGTGGATCCATCGTCTGCCACGATCAGGTTTATTCCCGGACGCGTCAACACGATTGAGGAAACATCAACAGAGCGCTCTAGAATGGAAATGATTCTGACTGTGACGCGGGCGTTTTCCACGCGGACAAGCGGCTGCTCCGATGGGGGTTCGGTTCCGTGGATCACAAAGCCATGAAGATCGGCAGTGAGGTGACGCCAATCATAATCGAAGCCGGCAATCTCCACTTTGCCGCCAGTGACGGCCTCAACTTGAACGACAAGGCGCTGCTTTACTTGATTGCGAAACCAATCAGACTGCAGAACCCATAGAAGTTCGGCCACTAAGAAGCACACTATGGCGCCGGTGATGATAGCGGCTTTCCAAAGGAACTGGCGATTGATCTTCATTACTATTCAAGCGACTTGTCAAAATAAGCTATGGCGATACGCTTACGGCTTTCCGCCAGCCAGGTGTTGAGCGCGGCATCCGTCCGTTCCTCTATTAGCATCGCGCGCAGCGGTTCACGCGAGGCTTCCAGAGTGGGAGGGGGGCCATTGTGAGATTGTTTCCAACCCGCCACTTGACGTGCGTAAGCGGCTTCTACATCTGCGTCTGACGCGGTAACATCGGGGCGGAAACGATATTCGATAAAACGAAGTTCAGTAAGTTGCAGCTCCAAATGGCGCCGTACGACATCAGTTGATAGATCGAAGCTTTGAAGCGCCTTGGCAAATTCTTCAGCGCCGCCGCTAGAATCAACTATTTGCTGCAGGTACTTGTCCACGTCGCCTTCGGAAGGCATGGGATATTGACTCAACTCCATGTCAATTTTAATGAGCAATTGTTCCACCAGCCTATCGGCAGCTTCGCGCCGCTCTTCGAGGCTGCGGACGACGGGCTTGTGATTGAGCAGGGCGGTGACTCGCAACTCTTCGTCGAGTTGAAGCTGGGTTATGATTCGGTGGCCGACAGCGATCGCGAGGCGATCGATAATCTCGCTGTGAAGTGACAACGAGAGACAGATGAAGAGACTTAAGAGCCGCATCAAAACGCCTGGCCCAAGGAGAAGTGAAATTGGAAACCGTTGATCTTTTGCACAACTGACGGCAAAGTCTTACCTTCGAGAATATCCTGAATGGTGCCTTTGAGGCCAAAGAATCGCGGTGCGTCGGGACTGAAAGAAAAGTCGGCGCGAAACGGACCGATTGGTGTGCGGTAACGAATGCCAAAGCCGACGGACTGAACCATGTAATTAAAATCGGCCAAGTCTCTCTGGCGGAA
>Ga0182012_10003254_pt1 | contig 17366 bp, 16 predicted proteins | sample 612S2SmetaG_FD_120486 | JGI IMG/M metagenome (GOLD analysis project Ga0182012, IMG submission 120486) | Permafrost microbial communities from Stordalen Mire, Sweden - 612S2S metaG | ecosystem: Environmental > Terrestrial > Soil > Wetlands > Permafrost | place: Sweden: Stordalen | collected...
ATGCAGCGCCCATCCGCGCGTCCCCGGCCGCGGCGAAAACGGGAACAGGTGAAGATAGCAGAAGGGAAGCGCGCGCACCATCGCCAGTGTCTCTTCAAACTCGGCGTCGGTCTCTCCAGGAAAGCCCACCATCACGTCCGCGCCCAGAGTGAGGTCGGCCCCCGCAGCCCTCAGCAGCGCCTCCACCTTCTCCACATAATGCCAGGGACGGTAGCGCCTGTGCATGCGGCGCAGCACGGCGTCCGAGCCCGACTGCAACGGCAGATGCGCGTGACGCGCCAGCGTCCCCCCGCCGAATTCCGCCATCAGCGCAATCAGATCGGCATTCCAATCCATCGGCTCAATCGAGCTCAGGCGCAGCCGCGGCAGGCCTGTGCGCTCAACGATCTCTCGCACCAGCCCAGCCAGGGTTTGCGCCGGAGTACCTGGCTCCGCGAGCAGATCGCGTCCCCAACGGCCAAGATTGATCCCAGAGAGCACCAGCTCATTGCCACCGGCCGCAACAAAGCCTTCCACCTGGCGAAGGACGGCGTCATGCGGCAAGCTCCGCGAAGATCCACGCGTCTGCGGAATCACGCAGAAGGTGCATCGGTTGCCGCATCCCTCCTGGATCTTCAGGTTGGGCCGCGTCTGCTCGCCCGGCGCCAGTTGTGCTTCCTCAATAAACGAGTGTGCAAAGCTGTCGTCGGCCCACACCGGTGCGTGTCTCTGCGCCGTCCCCGGTGCGCTCGTTGCAGCGAGCGACTGAAGGCTCACAAAGCTTGGCGATACCAAGCCAGCCGAATGCTGACGCGCGTCGTCCATCACGCTCAGAACAATTTCCGGAGCAAGCGCCTTGTGGCTGTTGCCCACCACGGCCGCCACTCCTGCTATCGCCGACAATTCTTGCGGAGCGCGCTGCGCATAGCAGCCAGTCACGACGATGCGCGCCTGCGGATTGAGCCGATGCGTCCTGCGGATGAAGGCGCGCGCGGCTCGGTCTGCTTCCGCCGTAACGCTACACGTATTCACAACCACCACATCCGCATCAGCCGGATCGCCCAGGGCCAGCCCGGCTGCGCGCAGCCGGCTGCCCACGGCTTCGCCATCTGCGCGCGCCGCCCTGCATCCGAAATGTTCCACGTGGAAGTCCGGCATAGATATAGTTTAATTCCTTCTAAGAATTCGCCTTGAATAGCTTGCCATCCTGAGCGAAGGTCGTCGCGGCGACCGAAGTCGAAGGACCTGCGGTTGCTTTTCGCAAATCTCGGTAATTCCACTTGTGCCCCTCGCAGTTTTATCGCGATGAGTGGGAAACGAGGAACTCCATATCGCGCTTCTCTGATCCCTGATCCCTGTTTTTAGGCCTATAATTTCGTCGAAACGAAAAGGACAAAAAGTGACGCGATTGGCGAAATACTATCTAGCGGCGTTCGTCCTGCTAGCCTCCATCGTTGTTTTCCCCGCTGCCAGCGCAGCCGCCGAACGCCGCGTTCTTGTCTACACGCGCAACTACACGCCCGACGGCAAGGGATACGTCCACGACAACATCGCATCCAGCGTTGAAGCAATCAAAAAGATGGGCGCAGAAAAAGGATTCGCGGTAGACGCATCCGACGATCCAGCCGTTTTCACCGAAAGCAATCTCAAGCAGTACGCCGCCCTGGTGTTTTCAAACAGCAACAACCAGGCCTTCTCCACCGATGAACAGCGCAACGCCTTCAAACACTACATCGAAGCCGGCGGAGGTTTTGTGGGCATTCACTCCGCTTCCGGCTCCGACCGTGATTGGCCCTATTTCCAGCAGGTGCTCGGCGGAAAATTTGTCGTACATCCAAAGATGCAGCCCTTTACCGTGCAGGTGGTCGATCCCCACTTTCCCGCCGTCAAAGATCTGCCCGCCACCTTCGAATGGACGGACGAGTGTTACTTCATCGGAAATCTCAATCCCGACATCCACATCGTTCTCGCCACCGATCGCACTAAACTCAACTACCTTGATGTCATGAAGGTTGATGTCTCCGGTTTTCAGAATCCCCTGCCGCTGGCCTGGTATCACAACTTCGACGGTGGCCGCGAATTCTACCTCGCGCTCGGCCACAACAAGGAGGACTACGCCAAACCCCTCCTCTACGGTGTGATTGAGAACGGCATTCTCTGGGCGATGGGAGATCGCAAATAGTTTCTTTGGTCCGTGGCGGGCAGACACGAGTTTTTCTGGACGGCAAAAAACAAGAAAATCTCACTCCGTGTGCATGTACGGCGTCACACGGCGAAACCCCGATTCCGGTATACTGTGGACTGACCACTGCCACCTTCGGTTCCGCCGCCCAAAGCATGTCTACTGCCACCACAGCAACTGTCGAGGAACTTCCGTCTTCTCAATCAAGAGACGGAACGCGCCACATTCTCAGCTTCGTCTACTTCACGTTCATCTGCTATCTTTCCATCGGCTTACCCCTTGCCGTCCTTCCGCCTTACGTCCATTTGCGTATGGGTTACAGCGCAATGCTCGCCGGTCTGGTCATCAGCATCCAGTACATAGCCACCCTTGCCAGCCGTCCCTGGGCAGGCCGCATCAGCGACCGCGCCGGCGCAAAGGTCTCCGTCCTTTGGGGCATGGGAGCCTGCACGGCAAGCGGCGCCATGCTGGTGGTTGCCGCTTTGGTGCATCTCGTTCCCTGGCTCAGCTTCTCAGCCCTCATTGCCAGCCGCCTCGTCCTAGGTGTAGGCGAGAGCCTGGGTTCCACTGGCTCAACGCTCTGGGGCATCACCAGCGCCGGCCAGGAATCCACCGCCAAGGTCATCTCCTATAACGGCATCAGCACCTATGGCGCCATGGCCCTCGGCGCGCCCCTCGGCGTCATCCTCGACAACCAGTGGGGACTCAGTTCCATTGGATTGCTCACCATCCTGGTGGGCGCCATCAGCCTTGCGCTCGCCTGGCGCAAGCCCCCGGTGCCCGTAGTTCACGGAGTGCATCTGCCCTTCAGCCACGTCCTCGGCCGGGTTGCCCCGCACGGCATGGGCCTCGCGCTCGGCGGAGTTTGTTACAGCGTCCTCGCCACCTTCATCACCCTCTTTTACGCCAGCCGCCACTGGAATGGCGCCGCGCTTTGCCTCACCGCATTCGGTGTAGGCTTCATCGTGGCGCGCCTGCTCTTTATCCAGACCATCAACCGCTTTGGTGGATTCCCCGTGGCCATGGTTTGCCTCACCGTCGAGTCCCTCGGCCTGTTGCTGCTGTGGCAGGCGCACTCGCCCTGGATGGCCATTGCCGGTGCGGCCATGGGTGGTTTCGGCTTCTCGCTCGTCTTTCCCGCCATCGGGGTTGAAGCGGTCAAGCGCGTCCCTGAGAACAATCGCGGCACCGCCCTCGGTGTCTATACCGCCTTTGCCGATGTCTCCTTCTTCCTCACCGGACCCATTGCCGGCGCGGTCATCGGCGCCTTCGGCTACGCAAGCGTCTTTCTCTTCGCCCTCATCAGCGTCCTTGCAGCGCTAGGAATTGTCATCGTTCTCCGCCAGGTCCAGAGCGAAACCACCGAGAGCCTCTAGTTCAGCAGCAAGCCTCCAGCTTCCTGTCTCTGAAATTCAAATCAAGAGCTAACTGTCATCCTGAGCGACCCTGAGCGAAGCGAATGGGGAGTCGAAAGCCTGCCCGCCGTGGCGGGGACCTGCGTTTGCTTTTCGCTCATCTCAAAAAGAAAGCCGGATGCCCCATCCATTCCGCGTTCATTGCGGAATGAGTGGGATCGCAGTTCACTCAACTTCGATGTTTTTCTATTCCCTATTCCCTGTTCCCTATTCCCTGTTTTCCCCAAACTCCGCGTCGGTCACCTTCTCCATCCAAACCGCGGTCACCCCCTTGGCATCGGCTTCCTGCATCGCCAGGTGCACCATGGTGTTGCCTGCCGCAGCCCCATGCCAGTGCCGCGCGCCGGGCTCAATCATCACTGTGTCGCCAGGATTGATCGTACGCACCGGTTCGCCTTCCTTCTGTACCAGGCCTGACCCGGTCAACACATGCAATACCTGCCCCACGGGATGCGTATGCCACGCCGTCCGCGCCCCCGGCTCAAAGCTCACCCGGAACAGCCGCACGCGCGACGGCTCCGCACCCACTGCGATCTCATCCACCCACACGTTCCCGGTGAAATACTCTGCCTCGCCCTTGCGGCTGGTTCGCTTGCCACTGCTCACAATCTCCACATCAACCTCCTCGGTCGTACTCAAGCTCGATTGTAATGAGGTTGCGCCCCTGAGAAAATGAGTCCTGCCAAGATGAGTCCAGACAAGACGACTATGGCAACTAGCAGGGACGGGAAGTGGCATGAATCAATCTGCAACAAAAAAGTGGGTCACAGTGATGGGCAGCTTTGTCGCGGATCTCGCCTTCCGCACCGATCGCGTTCCGGCATGGGGCGAAGCCCTCATGGGGCAGTCCTTCAAGCTCGGGCCTGGCGGCTACAGCGGTTTCGATTCTGCTCCTTACAGAAACGTGGACGCCAAGTGGCATTTTTCTCAAGAAAATTCCACCTCGCATGAATTTCGAATGGCAGCACTTGAATCGAAACCGCTCTAGGGATCCAACCAATCACTTCTCAGACTTCAACTCCTTCAGGGGAGTCTTTTCCGTCGCAATATCCTCTTCCACTTTCCAGGTCCCGTCTGCTTGCTTCCTGTAGACCTCAACGTAGTTGCCAGCCTGGCCCACGCGCTTCCCGGTTTTCGCATCGGTGGTCGTGTACTCGAATCTGCCTTGCGAATATGCCATCTCTCCCGACTGCGCGATCTCCACTTTGGTGGGCGCAAACACAAGTGAGAAGTTCTTGTCGCCCAGCTCTGGCTTCATTCCCTCGATGATCGCTTGGCGGCCAGTCATCAGCGGCGTGTCAGGGAGCATCGAAGCTGCGTCATCTGCATAAAAAGCCGCTGCCTTCGCAGGTTCCTTCGTGGCAAAAGCCTTTACCCACTGAGCCTCGGTGTCGCGGATCGCCTGCTCGTCCTGGGCGCGTGTATCGGGCGCGGCCGTCGGCGCCTGCCTGCACCCTGATTGGAACCCAACGAACAATACTCCGGCGAAGAGAAGCACAACGGATTTGGGCATGTGCCTGAGTCTGGATGTGAGCATGAGCAAGTCTCCTTTTGGTCGTCGAGCGCTGAAATACGGTTTTATCACGTCGCATCATTCCCCAACAGCCCGCGCTCTATCGATTCATCGCTCAATGCGCGACCGGCCAAGGCACGAGACCAAGCGCTTCCGTCTCCTGGAGCGACCCCCAAAAACGACGACGGCCACCCCGAAGGGTGGCCGTCGTCGTTTCTTGCCGGAAAGGAAAGCCGAGCCTACTTCTGCTCGTCCTTTTTCCAGTTGATCAAATCGCCAAGCGTCGTCGTGGAGCTTGAGACCGGATGCTTGTGCGAATCGGCCTTGTAGTGCTCCACCTGTGCCCGGCTGGCTTCCTGCCCAACTGCGCGCAGGCTCAGGCCAACCTTCTTCTCCTCGACGTTGATCTTGATGATCTTGAACTCGTGCTCCATGCCCGTCTCCAGCTTGGTCGCATCGTCGCCGGCCTCGGAGATGTGGCAAAGTCCTTCCACGCCCTCCGCGATCTCAACGAATGCTCCAAACTGAGCCGTCCGCAGCACCTTGCCATGAACCTGGTCGCCCACGCGATGCGTAGCGAAGAAGCTCTCCCAAACGTCGGGCTGCAGCTGCTTGATGCCCAGGCTCAAGCGGCGATTCTGCGGCTCAACGCCCAACACAACTGCCTTTACCTTTTCGCCCTTCTTCACGATCTCTGAAGGATGCTTCACGCGCTTGGTCCAGCTCAGGTTCGATACATGAACCAGCCCGTCGATGCCGTCCTCGATTTCGATGAAGGCGCCAAAGTCGGTCAGGTTGCGAACCCGGCCTTCAACAATCGCGCCGGTCGGATACTTGTCCGTCAGGTTTTCCCAGGGATTATCGAGCAGCTGCTTCATGCCCAGCGAGATGCGGCGGTCCGCCGGATTCACGCTCAGCACAACTGTCTCGACTTCATCGCCGGGCTTCACCAGCTTCGAAGGATGCTTCAGCCGCTTCGACCACGTCATCTCTGACAGGTGAACCAGCCCTTCGATGCCCTGTTCCAGCTCGACAAACGCGCCGTAGTCGGTAACCGACAGCACGCGGCCCTTCACATGCGCGCCCACCGGGTAGCGCTCTGAGGCGTCAAGCCACGGATCGGGCGTCAACTGCTTGAAGCCAAGCGATACCCGCTGCTTGTCCTTGTCGAACTTCAGCACCTTCACCTGGATCTCGTCGCCCACATTCACCAGGTCGCGGGGGTGCGTCAGCCGTCCCCAGCTCATATCGGTAATGTGCAGCAACCCGTCGATGCCGCCCAGGTCAACAAACGCGCCGTAGTCGGTCAGGTTCTTCACCGTGCCCGTCAAAATCGCATCCTCGCCCAGGTGCTCCAGCGTGGTGCTGCGCTTGGAGTTCTGCTCTTCTTCCAGAATCTCCTTGCGGCTCACCACCACGTTGCCGCGCTTCTTGTTCAGCTTGATGACCCTGACCTCGATCTGCTGGCCCAGGTACCCGTCCAGATTGCGGACAGGCCGAATCTCAAGCTGCGAGCCCGGCAAAAATGCCTTCAGCCCGATGTCCACCGTAAGTCCGCCCTTGACGCGGCTTACCACAGTTCCCATCACCGGCGTCTTGTCGTTGGCGGCCTTTTCAATCACATCCCACACGCGCAGACGTTGTGCCCGCTCGTAGCTCACCAGGTAGCCGCCCTCCGGCTCCTCGCGCTCGATGACCACGTCAATCACGTCGCCGGGATTGAATCTAACCGCACCGCTGTGGTCCAGAACCTGCTCCAGGGGAACAAGTCCCTCCGACTTCAGGCCTACATCCACCACCAGGTGCTTTTCCGTCTGCTTCAGAACGGTGCCGGAGACAATCTTGTCTCCATAAGCTTCGACGGCGGCTGCTTCCGCAGCCTGCTCGCGCTCAAATGCTGCCAGCGCGGCTGAAAAATCGTCCATGGACTCGAGTCCATGTTCGGGGGCCTTGGCGCGCGCGGCCGAAGGAACCGCAGCAGCTTCCGGCGCCGCTTCAATTTCGGGTGCTGCCTCAGCCGCTACTGCAGGTGCGGTTTCTTGGGCGGGCGCGGCCTCCACTGTTTCGGCCTGGGCTACAGGCTCGGTTGGGGCATCGGCGTCCAGCGCGGGTACTTCGACTACTTCGGCGATCTCGGGGTTGGACGTGGATTCGGACGACGGCTGCTCAAGCTCCGTCGCAGGTTCTAGCGTTGAGGTTTCAAGTGTGCTGTTCAGGGTTATGCTCTCGGGTTCGGGATTGAGGACGTTTGCCATTGCTGCGTGCTCCGGAATTCCTTGCTCCCTCAGCCAACCTTGCTGGCCGGGGTATCTCCTCGCTGCGATTGCCGCAGTCGGATGAACTAAGGCCGTTGCCCTTGCCGTGCTGCAACCAAACCAAAAGCATTTTCCAACGAGACGCCGTCCGGTTTTCGCCGGACCTTTGATTTTCGCGTTTCTCCTTGGATGATGCCCGGCAGGCTACGGCATGCTGGAGGGCGGCCGCAACTCACTGCTGGAATCCGCGCAGGAAGCTACGCTCATGAGTGTACCAATCTAAGTACTGTCAGGTCAATCCAGCCAACTGCTCAAAATCTGCCGCAAACACCACGCAAAAAGGAAATTACACGGTTTTTACCGGCAGATTGCCGTGATTCGTACGAATCAGTTCGGGTGCCCCATCCTCGCCACGCTTTTGTTTTTGTGGCTAGGGTGGAACGGAATCGACCCATTGTCTGCGTTCTCCGTTTTTCCGGAGGGAGCAGGGGCCTTTACAGGATGCGGAAAAACTCCGACCGTGAGAGGGTTTGTATCAGGGCACGAGTTTACTCGTGCCGAAAAGGCCGCAAAATAGGTGTCGGGCTTCAGCCCCTGCTAATTTCGCACTACTGTACGCGCCTTTTTCCGCAACCTCTTTAGGCCCCTGAATTCAGGACGAAAATTCACGCGGGCTTCAGCCCCCGTCCGGATTCTCGCACCCCGGATTGAAAGCGCCCGCAGAAAGCGAGAGCCTTTTAGCTAGAAGCTAGAAGCTAGAAGCTAGAAGCTAGAAGCTAAGAGCTAAGAGCTGAAAGCTGCCTCTCGTCCCCCCCGCACTATACTGTCTTAAACGGAAAGCCCACGATGGATCATCTCTGGAGTCCCTGGCGTTATACCTACGTCACCACGGCGGACACCGCCGTACGCCCCGGCGTCCCAGAAAGCCTCGCCGCCTGGCCCGGCAACCTCGGCTGCGTCTTCTGCAACCTCATCGCCTCCATCGATTACGCCATCGCCAACGGCATGAGCGTCGACCAGGCCGAAGCCGCAGGCGGCCTCGTCCTGCGAGGAAAGCACTGCTTTATCTGTCTCAACGCCTACCCCTATACCTCCGGCCACGTCATGATCATGCCCTACGCGCATCTCGACCGTCTGGCCGCCCTGCCCATGGACGCCGCGCACGAACTAATCGACTTGTCCCAGCGCACCGAACGGGCTCTCCAGCAGGTTTACTCCCCCCACGGCTTCAACTTCGGCCTCAATATCGGCAAGGCCGCCGGAGCCGGCGTCGCAGGCCACCTCCATATGCACGCCATGCCCCGCTGGGCCGGCGACACCAATTTCATGACCACCGTAGCCGAAACCCGTGTCCTGCCGGAAGATCTCGCCTCCACCTGGAAGCGCCTCCGCGAAGCTTTGACACCCTAGCCCCGGATTTTTCAGGCTGTTACAAAACCCCGCTGAAACTCTGTTTTGTAACAAGGGCACGGCTTCAGCCGGGCCGTAACCTACAAATAATGAACGAGGGCTTTAGCCCCTGCAATGAAACCATTACGAAGAATTCCCCATACGGCGAGCTTCGTAACCCCCTGCTTTTGCCCGGAAACTTGCCAAATTCCCAGCACAAAATCGCGTTTCTCGTATATGATTTTTTGGCTGTCGAATCACCCGGAGGAACCGCAATGAAAACGCTTGCAATTCTTTTTGCAGTCATGGGACTTATGCTGACCGCTGCAAACGCGCGGGCAGCCGACGTAACCGGCTCCTGGACTGGGGATTCGGCCATGCCCGATGGCAGCAGTTTCCAGCTTTCGTTTACGTTCAAGCAGGACGGTGCGGCGCTCACTGGCACGATTCAGGGCCCGCAGGGCGATGCAATCGACATCACCGATGGCAAAGTGGACGGCAACAAGATTTCGTTCAAGATTTCAATGAACGGGATGACCATCACCCACGAAGGCACCATCAGCGAAAGCGGAGACGAAATCAAGCTGACTTCGAAATCCGATTCAACGGATTTTCCCGGCATGGACATCACGTTGAAACGTGTCAAAGCGCAGGCGCCGCCGACGCCAGCGAAAATGTAAGACAGGCGCAAGTGCAAAAAAAGCGTTGAGCTTCAATCGCGGCCAGGGGCTGGTCCCGGCTCGGCTGATCGACAATCGACTGCAAACGAGGTTCTGAAACAGGAAAACGAATCCCGTAGTGAAACTGTCCCCTCACTTTTTCTCCTGCTGTGGAGCGTTGCCTGGGCTGTTAGCCGTTAGATGACTGGTAGCCGTTCTACGACTGGCCGCGGTTCTGTGAACTGCAGAATGCTCCGGCACGGAGGTATTTAAAGTTGATTCGCATGATGAGCACAGCCGGCCAAGCCGTGGCGCTGCCTGAAGCCGCTAACTGGAATACAAGCCGCTCCGCCGTCCGCCGTCTCGTCGCTCTCCGTCTTGACGCGCGCCAAACCTCGCTCCAGCAGCCCTGGAAAATTCACGACACCATCGCCATTCCCACCCGTGGAATCCTCATGGGCACGCTGCTCTCCAGCTGCCTCTGGGCCGCGCTCATTGTTGGCGGACGCGCCCTCTGGCTCTACCTGCGCTAGGTCTCTGTACCATCGCTTTCAGCGGCCAACGCAAGTTCTTCCCCATCGGCGCCCGCCGCGTCCAGCAGCCCCCGCGGAAGTGATTTGGCGCTGCGCACCCCAAGGTCCTTCAGCATTTCAACCTGGCGCACAAGGTTACCGCGACCTTCGCTCAATTTCTTCATCGCATTGGTGTAGCTCGCGTCCGCGCCGCGCAGGCTCTTGCCCACCGCTTCGAGATCGGCGACGAATCCCACAAACTTGTCGTAGAGCTCCGCGCCCCGCTCCATCACTTCCCGCACCCCCCGCGCCTGCAACTCCTGCTGCCACAAGTTGTCCACAATCCGAATCACAAACAGCAGCGTGGTCGGGCCCACCAGCAGAACTTCTCTCTCGTACGCATAGCGCCATAGGTTCTCGTCCTTGTGCAGCGCCGTTAGAAACGCAGGCTCGATCGGCACAAACATCACAACAAAGTCTGGCGTCTCCAGCGTATTCAACTTGTGATAGCGGCGCTGTGCAAGCTCATCCACGTGCCCGCGCACGCTGGCCAAATGCCGCACGATGGCTTCCTCGCGCGTCTCGTCCGTCTCGGCGTTCACTGAGTCGGTGTAGGCGTTCAACGACACCTTGGAGTCGATGATCAGATGGCGCCCGCCGGGCAAATTCACGATTACGTCCGGCCGCATCCTGCGCTGCGACCCCTCGCCGTCGGCCCCCGGCGCGTCGAAGCTCTCCTGCACGCGGAACTGTTCGCCTTCCCGAAGCCCGGCCTTCTCCAGCAGGTTGCGTACAATCAGCTCGCCCCAGTCGCCCTGCGCCTTCGACGACCCCCGCAGCGCCGTCGATAGATTCCGCGCTTCTTCCGTCAGCTGCTGATTCAAATTGCCCAGCGTCCCAATCAGCGTCTCCAGCTTCGTCACTCCGATCTTCGACGAAGTCTCAGACGCCTCCACCTTTTCGCGAAACTCCTTGATCTGCGCCTTCAGCGGTTCCAGCAGCGTCCCAAGTTCCTTCTGGCTGCCTTCTGAAAATGTCTTCGATTTCTTCTCGAGAATCTCGCCTGCCAGCGCTTCGAACTGGTCTGCCAGTGTCTTCTTGGCCTGCTCCAGCAGTGCGAGCTTTTCCGCCAACCCCGCGCGTTCGCCCCGCAGCTCCGCCTCAAGCTGGCTGATGCGCGCCGCAGACCGCTGCTCCGTCTCCTGCTTACCCTGCAATTCGCCGCGCAGACCGTCGCGTTCGGCCGTCATCTTCATCAGTGCGCTTGCCCGTTCAGCCGCCAGCGACTCAAACCCCGCCCGCGACGCGGACTCCGCCTGTGCCGTCTTCAGGCCTTCGCGCGCCATCGTCAGCTCCGCCCCCAACTCCGTCGAGCGCTGCTCCAGTTGCGCTTTTTCCCCTTTGGCTGAGGCGCCGCGTAACCAGAATCCCACCAGAATTCCAACAAATGCGGCCGCCACTCCCGCAATCAAGGCCTGCATCCTCTTCCCCCTTTATCCTCTTCGCCTAATGTACGCCTTCCCCCCCTGTGATTTCCCGCCCAATTTCCTTCGCATCGTACAGGCCTTTCTACTCCCTATTCCCTGTGTCGGGGTCCCCAGCGAGCGATCTGTGCTCGCTGGGGTGACTAATCCCTGTTCCCTGCCTTTACACACCCACACCCGCCCGGTAGACTTGAAGTTTCGGGGCCATGCGCTTTTTTTTCTGCGCGATGGTTGTCTTTTGTTGCCTCTGGCCAGTATTGTAGGCAGGCGGAAACCACAGCGCTTTATCATGCCCCGGAGAGAGTCGTAAGTTTCCAATAAAACGAGGAGATACGCAGCATGGCCGTTGAAGAAAAAGTAAAGCAGATCATCGTCGAGCAGTTGCAGGTGGACGAAGCCGAGGTTACCCCCGGCGCCAGCTTCCAGGAAGATCTGGGCGCCGACTCGCTGGACGTGGTCGAGCTCGTGATGCAGTTTGAAGAGGCGTTCGATCTCGAGATTCCCGACGAAGACGCCGAGAAGATCAAGACCGTCAAGGATGCCATCGACTACATCGAGAAGAACGCGAAAGGCGGCAAATAGTCCTTGGCGCGCAGAGTAGTCATCACCGGCCTCGGGCTGGTGTGCGGGGTCGGCAACACCGCTTCTGAGGTTTGGCGGCAGCTTCTGGATGGGGTCAGCGGCATGGGGCCCATCCATGGCTTCGATACCACAGGCTTTCCCGTCACCTTCGCCGCCGAGGTCAGGAACTTTGACCCGCTGAACTTTGTGGAGAAGAAAGAAGCGCGCAAGATGGGGCGCTTCATCCACTTTGCCTTCGCCGCAGTTCAGGAGGCCATGGCCCAGTCGGGTCTCCAGATCACTCCGGAGAACGCCGAGCGGGTTGGTGTCTTCATCGGCTCTGGCATCGGCGGTTTCGAAATCATCGAGCGCGAGCACTCCAATCTACTTGCGGGTGGCCCACGCAAAATATCGCCCTTCTTCATACCCGCAGTCATCGTCAACATGGCGGCCGGGCAAATCAGCATCCGTTACGGCGCGCAGGGTCCCATCTCCGCCACCGCCACGGCCTGCGCCACCTCAGCCAACTCCATTGGCGACTCCGTCCGCATGATCCTGCACGGCGATGCCGATGCCATGATCGCCGGCGGTGCTGAAGCATCCGTCACAGCGCTGTCCGTAGGCGGATTTGCCGCCATGCGCGCCCTCTCCACGCGCAACGCCGAGCCCACCCGTGCCAGCCGCCCCTTTGACAAGGACCGCGACGGTTTCGTCATCGGTGAAGGCGCAGGCATCCTCATCCTTGAGGAACTGGAGTTCGCAAAGAAGCGCGGAGCAAAGATCCTGGCCGAGGTCATCGGCTACGGCATGAGCGCCGACGCCTACCACATGACTGGCATCGCGCCTGAAGGTGCGGGCGCGCAGCGCAGCATGCGTGCGGCCCTCAAAGACGCGGGCATTAAGCCAGAAGAAGTCGGCTACGTCAACGCCCACGCCACCTCGACTCCGGCCGGCGACGGCAACGAGTCCAGAGCCATTGAACTGGTCTTCGGCCAGCACGCCACCAGCCACAAACTGAAAATCTCCGGCACCAAGTCCATGACCGGCCACCTTCTCGGCGGCGCCGGCGGTCTTGAGGCAGGCATCACCGTGCTCGCTCTCCAGCACCAGATGCTGCCGCCCACCATCAACCTCGACAACGTCGATCCCGAGTGCAAGCTCGACTACGTGCCCAACAAAGCCATAGCCCACAATTTCGACATCGGCCTCTCAAACTCCTTCGGCTTCGGCGGCATCAACGCCACGCTCATTATGCGCCGCTGGACAGAGTAGCCCAGTCTCCAAAGCATCAAACAAGCCGGCGCGCATTCAATCGAATGCGCGCCGGCTTGCATTTCGGCTGATTTGCTCCAATGGCACGCTAGCAGATAAGATAAAAAATATCCTACCTGTGCTATACTTGCCTCATGGCCGCAAGAAAGAAGCGTCCCGTCGAGCTCGTCAAAATCACTGACGAGGCAATCATCGTCCGTTGCGCAGCCGGAGACGGCATGATCCGCGAAGAGATGTGGGAGGATCAAAAGGGCAATACGGTTCGTTACAACCTTGCATTCATCAACTTCCACCTCTTCTCCAGGGATAACGGCAGAGTCCTGGGTTACGACACGGCGCACGGGTATTTGCACCGGCACTTTGCAGGAACGGTCGAGATCATCGAGCCAGCACCATTCAGGGTCATCGTTGTACGCTTTCTGTCAGAGGTCGACGAACTGAAATTGCGGAGGAGATTATGAAGACAAAAATCTACACCGACGGCTTTGAAGGATGGGCCAAGCGGGCTAAGGCGCGAGCGAAAGCCATGGATGAGGGTCGCAAGATCACACCCTCGCGTGGCATCACCTTCGAAAGCGCGGCAGACATGGTTCGTCTTCTCACTCCGGCCCGGCTCAACCTGTTTCAAGCCGTGAGGAAGAAGACGCTCCCTATCCAGGATTTGGCTGAGTCGCTGGGCCGCGATGTGAGCGCGGTGCGCCGCGACGTGGTTGCCCTCGAGAAGTTCGGAATCGTTACCTCGCGGCACGTCACGAACCCGGGACACGGGCGTGTGCGCATGATCTCTGCCCCGGCAAGCATCTCCATCTCGGCTGAGCTTTAGACTCTCTCAATGCGTTGCCGCGTGCCGCGTGCCCCATTCATCCGCAGCTTTGCCGCGGATGCGTCGAAAAGAACCAACTCTCCCTCGCGCTTTCTGAACACTGACCACTGATCACTGACCACTGCTTCAAAACGTTGACAACCACCCGCCATCCACATAAATCACCTGGCCCGTAATAAAGTCCGCAGCCGCCGAAGCCAGAAACACAATTGGCCAAGCCACATCCTCCGGCATGCCCCACCTTCCCAGCGGGCAGCGCTTCTTCACCCACGCATCAAACTCCGCATCGGCGAGCAGCGCCTCATTTAATTCCGTCACGATGTACCCCGGCGCAATCGCGTTCACCAGGATGCCGTGCTCGGCCCACTCGATGGCCAGCGCCTTGGTCAACTGCCCCACCGCGCCCTTTGACGCCGTGTACGCCGACACACCCCGCCGCGAAGCAGCCGTCATCAGCGATGCAATGTTCACGATCTTTCCCTTGCGCCCCGCCGCGATCAACCCGCGCGCAAAACACCGGCTCAATTCAAAAATCGCCGTCGTGTTCACCGCGAGCACTTCGTTCCAGTCCGCCAACGGCAGTTCCGTCGCCAGCCCGCGCCGCTGAATTCCCGCCGCATTCACCAGGATCTCCGGCTGTCCAAACTCGCGCACGCACGCGTCAAACCACCCGGCAATGCCCGCCGTGTTCATCAGGTCAAAGGCACTCGACACCGCGTCGATTCCCGCCGCCTTCAACTCGTCTTCCGCGCGCGTCAATCGATCCGCGCCCCGCGCCACCAGGATCACGCGCGCACCGCTCTCGCCCAGTGCGCGTGCCGCGCCCAGGCCAATCCCGCGGCTGGCCCCGGTCACCAGGGCCAGCTTTCCTTCGACTGAGAATTTGCTCATTCCGCCTTCGGCGATCGCTCAGCCCCTCAGCGCGGCAAAGCCAACGCCGACCAGGGTCAGAATCGCCCACCACCCAAAGACGGCCAGGTATCCCGAACTGCGCTTGACCCCGGCTACTGCCGCCAGCCCCATGCCCGCCAGAATCATGGTCCAGATGGTGATCACATCCACGGCGGTCGCGAGTCTGTAGAGTGCCGGGCCCACATCCTGGGCGCTTAGAAATGCGCCGGCGTTGGTAGGCGCAAAGTTCTCCATGTTGAACGACTCCGGTGCCAGCCCTGCGAAAATGACGACTGTTCCCAGCAGGAATTTGATAATTCCCGGCAGCCCCGCGAACATCCACACGGTGAATACGCTCCCGAACTTGGCTCTTCCGCCAAAGACGAAGTTGATCGTCCCCAGAAGCACCACGGCCGCGATTGCCGTGCCAGCAATGGCAATAATGGGGCTCGCAGCCAGCCCGCCTTCCATCGCATACTGCGTAAACTTCAACGACATCGCACGTTGCTCTGGAGGTGCCTGGTCCAGCTTGGCCTCTGCCTTCGGATTCAGATGAATTGCGTTTTGGGCAACCTGGTCCCAGCCGACGCGGACGGTGACCGCAGCAAAGAAGACATAGACGAATGCGATTGAGATCAAAAACGGCAGCCACCAGCTCTTATTCCCTTGCCTGATGTCGTCAAAGGTCTTCGACGGCGCAGTAAATGTATTGGCCACGCGCTGCCACTGGGTCAGGCCCTGAACCGGTTCCGCCGCTGTCTGCTCTCCCATGTCGCTCATGTGTTTGCCTTTCGCACAGCCGAGTCTTCGGCTTTGCCCGCGATTGTAAACGCACCGGGCGCAAAAGGCGTAATCAAATTCTGCACTTTTGAGGATTGGGTAGGACAGGTTGTATCAATCGGGTTTTGAAAGGGCAGGGCTTCAGAGCTTGTGGAAAAGCCCTTCGAGAAGTTTTGTAATAAGGGCACGGCTTTAGCCGGGCCGAAAAGGCCAATGGAGTGAGTCGGGCTTCAGCCCCTGTTCATGCGAACCTCGCCCATTCTCGCTTCATTTGGACTTTTTCCGCAGCATGTACAGCTCCCGCCGTCGTTTCACATCAAAGCAGGCGCGTCTTTCCGTGGCCTCTTCCGCCGCGGGCCTTCTCGCAAAATGTCAGATGAACTCTCCAGCGCCGAATCTATCCCTGCGTTGCAACACCCACGGCAAGGTCCGCCGAAAGCTGCGAGCGCCTCCTGAAAATCCAATCCTTGCCTATCCGGAGGGAGCAGGGGCCTTCACAGGCTGCGGAAAAACTCCCCCGGGCCACCAAATTCGACAGCTTTGTAACAAGGGCACGGCTTCAGCCGGGCCGCAAGTGCATGAAAAGAAAAGATGACACTTCAGCCCCTGCTAAGTTCGCACTACTGCACGCGCCTTTTTCCGCAGCCTGGGCAGGCCCCTGAATGAGTTGAGACGATTACGCGGGCTTCAGCCCCGGGCCTTCTCTCAAATTGTCTGATTAATATTGCTGCCAGAAGTCATTCCAACTTCAACTCCCCGGCGGCAACCCTATCCCTGCGTTGTCAGGCCGCCCACGGCAAGGGCCGCTGGCAGCTGGCTGCTGGGCTTCGTGGGCGCTGCATGCTGGCTCGGCGCCTGTGCCGGCTTGCGCTGCGTTGTTGCGTCTTCGGTCGCGGCTGCCGGCGTGATCTTGTGGCTGCGCGGCGTTACGTAGTTCTTGTACACCGTAATGTGAAAGCAGGCCTGTTCAAACTCCTCTTCCACATCGATCTTGCCGGCATTCTGCAAACCCAGCAGTTGGCTCCGCATCCACGCCATCTCCGCACGGCTCAAGCCCTGCTTGGCAATGTCCACGGTCGCGCCCGTCAGGTGCGGACTCACGATGTCGCCCACCGCTGGTGCTGCGTTCCCGTTCACATGCATCAGCCGTCTCTGGTACTCCACTGTGCGCACGGCGGAGTTCACTTCAATCGGCTTGTGAAAGGCCGCCTCATGCGCCCGTGCCAGGTCGGCCAGAAAGCGAGCCGTCCACGACCGGCAATAGCGGTGATGGTCTGAGAGATTCGGATTAACGACCAGCGCTGTCGACGCAGGCAAGGGAACCAGCAGCTTGTGTTCGATGCGGCTCGTCAAATCTGCTTCGTCTTCAATGCGCTCCAGTCCATCGGCGTCCAGGCGCGTGTTTTGCCGCGTCAGCGAAGCCAGCGACCCGCGCAGCGGCGAAATCATCCCCGCCCCGCCTAGATTTAGCGATGCGGTCTCGATGCCCTCAGGGATCTCCGGCGCATCGGCCCGCGCCGGTCTGGTTGCCGGAACCTCAACGTCCCTGTCGTCGCTCGCATCGCCGCCCCCGTTCGAATCTCCATAGATATTCAGATCCCTGCGCGGCGCCGTGCCAGGTTGTACGGACCGTGCCTGCGGAGCAGGCTGC
>Ga0182012_10003255_pt1 | contig 17365 bp, 13 predicted proteins | sample 612S2SmetaG_FD_120486 | JGI IMG/M metagenome (GOLD analysis project Ga0182012, IMG submission 120486) | Permafrost microbial communities from Stordalen Mire, Sweden - 612S2S metaG | ecosystem: Environmental > Terrestrial > Soil > Wetlands > Permafrost | place: Sweden: Stordalen | collected...
ATCTTCGCCCATCCCAGTCTCGGCGGTGCCGTTCGGATTGCGCCCGACCTGCTGATCGGCGGGCTGTTCCGGCTGATCGGCGCGGATGCGGTGATCTTCCCGAATTTCGGCGGCCGGTTCGGCTACGCACCCGAAACCTGCCGGCGCCTGGCCGCCGCGGCGCGCCGGTCCCATGACGGAATGCGGGCCGCACTGCCGGTGCCGGCGGGTGGTATGACGGTGGAACGGACCGCCGAAATCCTTGATTTTTACGGCCCGGACACGATGTTGCTGATCGGCGGCAACCTGCTGATGGCGCGCGAACACGTGACGGCGGCGGCGGAGGCCTTCGTGCGGGCGGTGGCCGATCACCAATACCGGCAGGAGACGTGATCGCCGATGGACATCGAACAGAAGCCGAATTTTCGGCCTGCCCGCGACGGTTTCCGCTGGGACGGTGTCGCGTACCAGCCCTACAAGCAGGATGGCAGTGCGCCGTTCAACGACATCTCCCGCCAGGTGCTGTTCCATGAAGCCGAACTGGGGTGCGAACTCCGCTATTTCGAGATGGACGCGGACGGCTACTCCACCCTGGAACGCCACGAACATGCGCACGCGGTGATGATCCTGCGCGGCCACGGCCAGTGCCTGGTTGGCAACGACGTGCGCGCGGTGAAGCCGCGGGACCTGGTCACGATTCCGGCCTGGACCTGGCACCAGTTTCGCGCCACCGATGGCGAACCACTAGGGTTTCTGTGCATGGTGAACGTCCAGCGCGACCGCCCGGTGCTGCCCACCAAGGACGATCTGGCGCAGATGCGGCAAGACCCGGCCGTCGCGCGGTTCCTCGAAACGTGATACGAACGGGACGACTTTGAGGGTAAAGACGAACGAAAGGAGGCATGCGGCATGGATCGAGACGAGCTGGGCCTGCTGCCCCGGTACCCGGCGGCGCCGCGTCGTTTGTTGACGGTGGACGAATACCACCGGATGGGCGAGGTGGGCATCCTGACCGACGACGATCGCGTCGAGCTGATCGAGGGAGAACTTGTCGCGATGGCGCCGATCGGCAGTGAACACATCGCTGCGACCAATTCACTCAACCGCCTGTTGGTGCTGAGCGTTGGCGACCGCGGTATCGTTTCCGTCGGTAATCCGTTCCGGCTGACCCGCTACAGCGAACCGCAACCGGATTTCTCGGTGCTCAAACCGCGCGACGGTTACCGAAAGACGCTGCCGCGGCCGGAAGACACCATGCTTGCCGTCGAAGTGGCCAACACCAGCCTGGAGTACGATCGCAAGGTCAAGCTGGCGCTCTACGCCCGCAGTGGCATTCCCGAGGTCTGGATCGTCAACCTGGCGACGGAGACGGTGGAGGTTTACCGATCGCCCGCCGCGGACAGCTACACCGCCGTCACCCGCGCCGGTCTTGCGGATACAGTGACGGTCGAGGCGATTCCGGACGTGGTCATTCCGGTTGCTAGAATCTTTTCATAGCACCGGCAAACGCCCCGACCGGCCGGGAGCATCCGCCCCCGCCGGTTTCCAATCCGAGCGGAAAGCGCTGCAACGCGCCGGCAACCTGTGGCGGCAGGCCTCCGGCCGGATGGTCCCCCGCTTTCGGAGATGACGATGTCGACTGACAAAAGCGTCGATATCCCGACCACGCCCACCAGCCCAGCCCCCGTGACGACGCAGCCATCCGCCACGCCTCCCGCGGTCCTGCCCCCATCCGCCGTCGCGCCCCTTCCGCCGGTCGAACTGCAACCTGTCCGGCGCCGCTGGCTCAAGCCGGCCCTGCTGGTCCTGTTGCTGCTGCTCGCCGGCGCCGGCGGCGGCTATTGGTGGCTGCGCCCGCAAGCCGGCCTGCCGCCGGGCATCGCCGCCGGCAACGGCCGGCTGGAAGCCGACGAGATCGATATCGATACAAAATACGCCGCCCGCATCGGGCAGCTTTTCGCCGATGAAGGCGACCTGACCAAGGCCGGCCAGGTCCTGGCCAAAATGGACACCAGCGACCTCGAGGCTTCGCTCAAAAAATCCCTGGCCCTGATCGCCCAGGCGCAAAAGACGTTCGATGCCGCTGGGGCAACGTTGGCGCAGCAGAAGAGTCAGGTGGTGTTCGCCCAGCAGGAGATCGCCCGCACCGAGGCGCTGGTGGGAAAAGGCTTCGCGACCCGGGAAACGCTGGACCAGCGGCGGCAGGTCCTGGCCAGCGCCGTGGCCGGAGAGGCCGCCGCCACGGACGCGATCGGCGGGGCACAGGCCGCGCTGGATGCCGCCATGCACGACGCCGAACTCTACCAGGTGGAAATCAACGACGATTCGCTCCTCGCCCCGCGCGACGGCCGGATCGAATACCGGGTCGCCAATGTGGGGGAGGTTTTGCCGGTTGGCGGCAAGGTCTTCACCATGCTCGACACCGGCTATGTTTACATGGACATCTATCTGCCGACCCTGGAGGCAGGCCGGGTCAAGCTGGGATCGGATGCGCGCATCCTGCTCGATGCCTATCCGAACCGGAGTTTGGCAGCCAGGGTGGTGTTCCTGGCCGCGCAGGCGCAGTTCACGCCGAAAACCGTCGAAACCAAAGACGAGCGCGACGTGCTGATGTTCCGCGTCCGGGTGCGGATCGATCCGGCGGAACTGGCCAGCCATGCCGCCGATGTCCGAAGCGGCTTGCCCGGGATGGCCTATGTGCGCACCGATCCGAACGCAGTATGGCCCGCCACGCTGCATGCCAGCGCTGCGAAATGACCGACGGCGGCGCGGTGGCGGCGCGTCTGGATGCGGTCTCGCACCGTTACGGCAAGACGATCGCACTGGATGACGTCACCGTTTCCATTCCGGGCGGCTGCATGGTGGGGCTGATCGGACCGGACGGCGTCGGCAAGTCCTCCGTCCTCAGCCTGATCGCCGGCGCGCGCAAGATCCAGTCCGGCCGGGTGCAGGTGCTGGGCGGGGACATGGCGGATGCGGCCTGGCGGGCCGAACTGTGCCCGCGCGTGGCCTTCATGCCGCAGGGGTTGGGGCGGAACCTTTATCCCGATCTCAGCGTTCGCGAGAACATCGAGTTTTTCAGCCGCCTGTTCGGCCAGTCGCGCACCGAACGGCGTTGGCGCATCACGGAACTGCTCGCCGCGACCGAACTCGCACCGTTCGCCGATCGTCCGGCCAAGAAACTATCCGGCGGCATGCGCCAGAAGCTGGGCCTGTGCTGTTCGTTGATCCACGACCCGGACCTGCTGATCCTGGATGAGCCGACGACCGGCGTGGATCCCTTGTCGCGGCGGCAGTTCTGGGAACTGATCGATCTGATGCGCGCGCGCAGCGCCGGCATGAGCGTGGTGGTCGCGACCGCCTATATGGAGGAGGCGGAACGGTTCGACTGGCTGATCGCGATGAACGCGGGACAGGTGCTGGCCAGCGGATCGCCAGCCGCGTTGAAACGAGCGCACGACACGGATACGGTGGAGGAAGCCTTCATCGCCATGGTACCCGAGACGCAGCGCCGCGGCCATACCGTGCTGCGGGTTCCGCCACGTCCCGCCGGCGACGGCCAGCCGGTCATCGTCGCGCGCGATCTCACCTGTCGTTTCGGCACCTTCACCGCGGTGGACCGGGTGAACTTCACTATCGAGCGTGGCGAGATATTCGGCTTTCTCGGCTCCAATGGCTGCGGCAAGACCACGACGATGAAGATGCTGACCGGTCTTTTGCCGGCGACATCGGGCCAGGCTTTGCTGTTCGGCCGGCCGGTCGATGCCGCCGACAAGGACATGCGCCGGCAGGTGGGTTACATGTCGCAGTCGTTCTCGCTGTACACCGAACTCACAGTCCGGCAAAACCTGTCGCTGCACGCGCATCTGTTCCATTTGCCTGCAGATCATGCAAAAGCCCGGATTGCGGCGCTGGTCGGGCAATTCGGTCTTGGGGCCTATCTGGACAAGCGCACGTTGGACCTGCCGCTGGGCATCCGCCAGCGGCTGTCACTGGCGGTTGCCATCGTGCATGAGCCGGAAATCCTGATCCTGGATGAACCGACATCCGGCGTCGATCCGTTGGAGCGTGACCGGTTCTGGGGTTTGCTGATCGATCTGTCACGCAACCAGGGCGTGACGATTTTCGTATCCACCCATTTCATGAACGAGGCGGCGCGTTGCGACCGGATATCGATGATGGACAGCGGCCGCGTGTTGGCAACCGGCACGCCGGCGGAACTGGTCAAGGCGCGCGGCGTTGCCACCTTGGAAGACGCCTTCATCGCCTGGCTTGAAGACACCCGTCCGCATACGAAACGGCTGGTGGTGGCACCGCCCCATCCGACGCAGGACCGTGATGCGGCCTTCGAACGGCGGTGGTTCAGTCTGCAACGGATGCTCGCCTATTCGATCCGGGAAAGCCTGGAACTGCTGCGCGATCCGATCCGGCTGGCCTTCGGGCTGGTCGGGACGGCGCTGTTGATGCTGGTGTTCGGGTTCGGCGTTTCGACCGATGTCAACAACCTGACATTTGCCGCCCTCGATCGGGATCAATCGACGGAAAGCAGGGCCTATCTGGAGGAACTGCGGGGTTCGGCGTATTTCATCGAGAAGAAGGCGATCGTCGATTACCAGGATCTTGAGACCCGGCTGCAGGATGGCGAGGTGCAGGCCGCGATCGAAATCCCACCGGGATTTGGCCGCGATATCAAACGCGGACGACCGGTCTTTGTGTCGGCGACGATCGATGGCGCGATGCCCTTCAGGGCGCAAACCATCCGCGGCTATCTGCAAGGGATGCATCAGCTTTATTTGACCGATCCCGCGGTGAAGACCACGGTCCCGGCGCCGCCGGCACCGGCGGACATTGAAATCCGGTTCAAATACAACCAGGATTTCGACAGCATTTATGCCATGGTGCCGGCCAATATCTCGATGATGCTGGCGCTGTTCCCGGCGATCCTGATGGCGCTGGCCATCGTCCGGGAAAAGGAACTCGGATCGATTACAAATCTTTATGTCACACCGGTGACGCGGCTCGAATTCCTGCTCGGCAAGCAGCTTCCCTATATCGGCATGGCCATGGTGAATTTCGCGCTGCTGTTCCTGATGGCACTGTTCATTTTCCACGTGCCGTTGAAGGGCAGTTTTCCGGCCTTGCTGCTGGGCGTGCTGATCTATGTCACCACGACCACCGGCTACGGCATGCTGGTTTCCACCTTCACCAAAACGCAGATCGCGGCGTTGTTCGGCACCGCGATCCTGACGGTGCTGCCGGCGACGCAGTTTGCCGGGATGATGACACCGGTTTCGTCCTTGACCGGCGCGGCGCGCCTCATGGGCCAGGCCTTCCCGATGAGCTACTTCGTGCCGGTCAGCGCGGGCACCTTCACCAAAGGCCTCGGGTTTCACGACCTCGGCGGCGATATCGCCGGACTCGCGGTCTTCGTGCCGGTGCTGCTGATCCTCAACGTGCTGCTGCTGCGCAAGCAGGAGCGTTGAGCGATGCGCAGCCTGTCGAACATCTTCTGGCTGGGCACCAAGGAGCTGCGCAGCTTTCTGCACGACTATGTGCTGATCGCGCTGGTGATCTACGCGTTCTCCTTCGCCGTGATCACCTCGGCGCACAGCAACTCGCAGGAACTGCACAACGCCTCGATCGCATTTGCCGATGAGGACCGGTCGATCCTCTCGCGCCGGATTGAGCGCGCATTCCTGCCGCCTTTATTCCAGCCGCCGCAGACCATCGCTGTTCCGGACATCGTCCCTTTCATGAACGCCGGCAAGTTCACCTTCGTGGTCGATATCCCGCCGCATTTCGAACGTGACGTGCTCGCCGGCCGCCAGCCGGTGATCCAGATCGACGTCGATGCCACCGCGATGGTGCAGGCGGGTTTGGGTTCGGGCGACGCGCAGCAGATCATCACCACCGAGATCGCTGATTTCCGGTCGCAGGCCGAGGGCACGAAGCTGTCAACGGTCAACCTCGACGTGCGCATCGCCTTCAATCCCAACGTGACAACGGCCTGGTTCACCAGCGTGATGGGGATCATCAACAACGTCACCATGCTGGCGATCATCATGTCGGGCGCTGCGATCATTCGTGAGCGCGAGCACGGCACGATGGACCATCTGCTCGCGATGCCGCTGACGCCGTTCGAAATCGCGTTGTCCAAGGTCTGGGCGAACGGCCTGGTGATCACCATCGCCGTCGGGCTGTCTCTCTATGTCGTCGTCCGGTCGATATTGGCCATTCCCATCGCCGGTTCGATCCCGTTGTTCATGATCGGCGTGGTGATTTACCTGTTTTTTGCCACCGCCATTGGCATCTTTCTTGGCACTGTGACGCGGTCCATGCCGCAGCTTGGTCTTTTGTTCATGCTGGTTTATCTGCCGATGAACATGCTGTCGGGCAGCAACACACCGCTGGAAAGCATGCCGCCCTGGCTGGCGATGGTGATGCAGGCCTCGCCATCGACCCATTTCGTGTCCTTCGCCCAGGCGATCCTGTATCGCGGGGCCGGCATCGATGTCGTCTGGCCGCAGTTCCTCGCGGTCGGGTTGATCGGCGGCCTGTTCTTCGGCCTCGCGCTGTGGCGCTTCCGGTCCGTGGCCGCACAGACACTATGACGGGGTTGCGAGACCGCGGAAGTCCCATACAATCGGCGCCTGAAACCACCAATGGACGGAAGCGTCATGTCAAAAGCCATCCTCGCCGAACTCGCACCGAACGGCGTGTTGCGGGCCGCCATCAACATGGGCAATTTCCTGCTCGTCACCGGCCGCAGCCCGTCGGGCGATCCCACCGGCGTGTCGCCGGATATGGCACTCGCGATCGGCGCCCGCCTGGGCGTGCCGGTCCAGTTCGTCCCCTACGCCAAGCCGGGCGAACTGGCCGATGACGCCGAAAAGGGGCTGTGGGACATCGGCAATATCGGCGCCGAACCCGCCAGGGCGGAGAAGATCGATTTCACCGCGGCTTACGCGGAAATCGAGGCGACCTACCTGGTGCCACCCGGCTCGCCGCTGAAGACCATCGCCGAGGTCGACAAAGCAGGCGTGCGCATCGCGGTCTCGGCCCGCAGCGCCTATGATCTGTGGCTGGAGCGCAACATCAAACACGCCACCCTGGTGCGCGCGAATGGCGGGCCGGCGACGTTGGACTTGCTGACCAAGGACAGACTGGACGCGATGGCCGGGCTGCGCCCCGGCCTGCTGACCGATATCGAAAAGCTGCCGGGCTACACCATCCTCGACGGTCAGTTCACCGCCGTGCAGCAGGCGGTCGGCACACCGCGGAAAAACCGGATCGGCGCGGCCTTCCTGAAGGCCTTCGTCGAGGAAGCCAAGGCGTCCGGCATGGTCGCCAGCTTCATCGACCGGCACGCGGTGACCGGCCGGCTGTCGGTCGCCCCGCTGGCCTGAACGATGCGGATCGCGCGGTCTGACCGTCAGGCCGCACGGGTCCCGGCCAGAAACCCATCGACCTCGCGCGACAGTTGATCCGTCGCGGGATACCTCGCCAGCCGCCGGAACGGTCTCAGCCTATTCCCAGCCGCCGTGAAGCGATCCGAGCCCCCTCGGCCATCGAGGCGAGCTTCGCCCAGACCACGTCCGGCGCGACCCGGCCGCGGCCGGCCGAGGTATCGAACCCGCAATCCGTGCCGGCCAGAACGCGCGTCGGATCGCCGACGACCTGTGCCACCCGTTCCAGGCGGTCGGCAATGACCTCGGGGTGCTCGACGAAATTTGTCAGCGGATCGGTGACGCCGGCGACCACGACCTGGCCATCGTCCAACGGCAGATTGGCGGCACAGCGGTACTCGTGGGCGTGCCGAGGATTGGCGAAGGGCAGCACCCAGCCGCCGACCCTGGCACGCGCGATCGCGGGCAGGATGTCGGCCAGGTCCACATCGCAATCGTGCGGGCCTTCATAGTTCCCCCAACAGGCGTGCAGCCGCACCCGGTCGCGCGGAATGTTGCGCAGGCTGTGGTTGATCACCGCGACGACGCGTTCGACAAAGTCCAGAAAATCCGCGGTCGGACGGTCCTGGTAAGACACGTGCCGTTCCAGTGCCAGATCGGGTGCGTCGATCTGCAGCAGGAAGCCGTGGCTGACGATCGCTTCATACTCGACGCGCAGGGCTTCGCCGAGGGCCGCCAGGTAGGCGTCCTCGGTATCGTAGAAATCGTTGCGCATGGCCGCGGCGATGATGCCCGGCGATGGCGCGGTCATGAAGGGTTCGGCGAACCCGGCGGTCTGATCCAGGGCGGCCTGGAAGTCGCGGCACTCGGTGTGCACCGCATCGGGGTCCAGGTAGCGGATTTCGGCGATGGCCTTGGGCACGCCGTCGCGGTTGCTCACCTGTGGGCGGTTGGAATCGATGACGTCGCCCCAGGCCCTGAACGCGGGATAGCGAAGCTGGTCGGCCATCGGCCGGCGGGTCCAGGACCCGCCGAAGCCGCTCATGCGGTGGCGGACATACAGGAAGAACGCCTCGCGCTGCTGTTCGCCGTTGTTGCCGACATCGATGCCGGCGGCGATCTGGCGGCGCACGACGTCGCTTGTGGCGGCCTTGCCTTCGCGCGCGATCGCGGCGGTGTCCACCGGTTCGCCGCGGTTGCGCGCGGCATAGAGCGCGGTGAGCTCGGGAGGGCGCGGCAGGCTGCCGGTGTGGGTGGTCAGGATGCGGTGCGTGCTGTGCAGCATGGGTTTCCTCGGATGGTGTTGGCCGGCCGTGAACTGTGGCTGCGGGGCGATATCAGGGCAAGCCAGGCGGCAAGCCCCGCTTTCGTCGGCCTTGGGGTTAGCGGTTTGTTTACCCGCCGCGGGCTACAGGCTCACCCGAGCGGGGTCGGCCCCATCGTTGGGCGCAAGACGACCCCGAGCCTGACGGTCTGATGCAAGGGGGTGGCCCGCGTGTCGGATGGCGATGACCCGCGGAGCGTCAAATGTCAGCAACGGCAAGCGTTGCTGGTCGGGCTGGTTATCGCCGCGGTACCGATCTTGTGTCAGGTCTTGATGCTCTGTTCCCTGATCGTCGCGCCGGATGCGTTTCCCGCTGCGGACCGGACATTGACCGAGGCGCGCTTCTGGCCGATCCAGATCGTACTGTTCTGCGTGAGCGTCGCCGGCACCGCGATGGTCGATTGCGTCAGGCCTGTATGATGGCCGGCCGGTCGGGCCTACCGCATTGGGCCCGTTCCTGGCAGTGTTCCTGGTCTTCCTGATTGTGTCGATCATGTTCTCGGTCACCTTGCTCGCGGTGCCGATCGGCTGTTCATGGCTGATTCCGATGACCTTCGTTGGCGCATAGCACCAGATCCTGGCCTATATGCTGGAGATGGAAATCGCCGGAAAGGCTTGAATCCGCCTGCCGGGGAGGTCACATTGCAGTCCGTTGATCAGGTAGGGAAGTATCCGCCGTGGCGAGCTATTGGCTCCTGACATCCGGTTTTGTCGCTCTGATGGTGGGACTTATAGTCTTCGTCGCGCATCTGTCCGTCCATACCCAGCAACGCCTCGCATCGGTGAACGAACGGGACTGGCTGGTCGATGCGTTCGTCTGGATCAACCAGCAACTCACCGGACGGCGACGGGCCGACACGCCCCGCTAGGCCGGCTTGCTGAACCGGCATTTGTACGGCAGCGCCGCAAAATCGACATGCGGCGTCCGCGCCCGAAAATCATCGACCGCCCGCGCCACCTCGGGCCACACGTGGCCGGCCGCGTCATAATCGTCGGCGATCAAGACCCCGCCCGGCAGCAGCAGTCTCCACCAATGCTCCAGATCCGTGGTCACCGAGTCATAATCGTGCCCGGCATCGATATGCAGGACGGACGGCCGAATGCCCGCGGCCCACAGCACCTCGGAGGCGTTGATTGAATCCAGCGGCAGCGGCAACACGTACTCCTGCAGCCCCTCCGCTGCCACGTTGCCAAGGAAGGTGAAATACAGCAGCGGATAGCCGTGCACCGCCGGGGTTCGCAGCTTCACCGCCCGATCCAGCCAGTGTTCGGCGGAGCCCAGCCAGGTATCGACCCCGATCACCACGCCGTGGCACCCGATCTCCCGCATGCGCCTGGCCATGGTCAGCACCGAGGCGCCTTTCCAGACGCCGATCTCGACCACGATCGCCGGCCGGTAGTGGTCAATCGCGTCCGTCAGATAGAGGTGATCGAAATTCCACCCCTCCCGGTCCAGGGGCTGCGCGGGGTAGCCCGCCAGCGGATCCTGGCCGTACCACAAGGTCTCGACCAGACCGCGTCGCACTTCGCCGGGCTGGGATATGTCCGCGCTGATCATGCTTGCATCGATTGTTCCAGGAAGCCGGTATAGCCGAACAGCCCGACCGCGCCGCCGGTATGCAGGAACACGACGGTCTGGCCGGCCCCGATCTCGCCCTTGCGGATCAGGTCGATCAGCCCGGCCATCGCCTTGCCCGAGTACACCGGATCGAGCAGGATCCCCTCCTCACGCGCCAGCATCTGCACCGCTTCGGCCATGCCCGCCGTCGGGATGCCGTAGCCGGCGCCGACGTAATCGCAATTTGCCACGACCGACTCGCGGGGGATGCCGCCGCGCACACCCACATAGTCGGCGGTGGCCTCGGCCAGGCGATGGACGTTGGCCTCCTGCTGCGGACGCGGCAGGCGCACGCCGATGCCCAGCACGGGCACGCCCGCATTCATCCCCTGCAAGCCGACCACCAGCCCGGCGTGGGTGCCGGCGCTGCCGGTTGCGGTCACGACCTGGTCGATCCGCAAACCCATTTCGTCGGCTTGCTGCATCAGTTCCTGCGCGCAGGACACGTAGCCGAGGGCGCCGACCCGGTTCGATCCGCCGCCGGGGATGACATAGGCATTTTCGCCCGCATCGCGCAAGGCGGCTCCCTTCGCTTCCGCCTCGGCGTTCATGTCCAGGCCGGCGGGCCGGTACTCGATGGCGCAACCGAACAGCTTGTCCAGCAGCACGTTGCCGCTGTTCAGGTAGTCACGGTCATTGGTCTCAATCCGGTGCTCCAGCAACGCGGTGCAGGTCATACCAAAGCGGCGCGCCACGGCCGCGGTCTGGCGCACGTGGTTCGACTGCACCGCTCCCTGCGTCACGATATGGGTGGCACCCTGCAGACGAGCCTCGCCGATCAACCATTCCAGCTTGCGCACCTTATTGCCGCCGGTCGCCACCACGGTGCAGTCGTCCCGCTTGATCCAGATCTCCGGCCCACCCAAATGCCGGCTCAGATTGTCCAGCCGCTCCAGCGGGGTCGGCGCGGGAAACAGCCGGACGCGGGGAAAACGGGCGAGATGCATGGGCGGGCCTCCGCAGAAAATTTGTCACCTCATCGCGAGGTCGCTGTAATATCTCTTACGCTGCCGGGTCCGACATGGCGAGACCGGGGTCAGGGTCACATCAGGGTGATCCCCGGGTGCCCTGGCTTCGTAAACGCCTGATCAGGGACGGAGTGGAGAGCATCATGCCGATCATCAGACGCCGCGGCTGGGAGATCGCCGAACAGTATGTGACCCCGGAATCGGCGGTCATGAACCGGCGCGGCATGCTCCGCGGCGCGGTTGCCATGACCATTCTGCCCGCCGCTTTCGCTCGGGCGGACGATGCGCTGGCGCCGAACCCGCTATACAAGGCGGGGCGCGCGCTGACCGAGGAAAAATACGCCACAACCTACAACAACTACTACGAATTCAGCGAAAGCAAGAACCTCTGGCGCGACGCGCAGGCACTGAAGCAGCGGCCCTGGAGCCTCCAACTGGCCGGCATGGTCTCGCAGCCGCGCACCATCGACCTCGACGATCTGTTGAAGCAGGTCCAGCTCGAGGAGCGCATCTACCGCCACCGCTGCGTGGAGGCCTGGGCGATGACGGTGCCCTGGACCGGCTTCCCGCTGAGCCAGTTGGTGAAGCTGGCCGATCCGCTGTCCGGCGCCAAATATGTCGCCTTCGAGACCGTGCAGGACAAGACCATGGGCGGCCTGCATTCCCCGTTCTATCCATGGCCCTATGTGGAGGGGGTGACGATCGAGGAGGCGGCCAACGATCTGGCCTTCATGTCCACCGGCCTGTACGGCAAACCGCTGCCGCCGCAGAACGGTGGCCCCATCCGGTTGACCTTGCCATGGAAATATGGCTTCAAGTCTGCCAAGGCGATCGTTAAGGTGACCTTCACCGACAAGCGCCCGACCACCTTCTGGGAGGCGATCGGGCCGTCGGAATACGGGTTCTGGGCCAACGTCAACCCTGCGGTGTCGCATCCGCGCTGGAGCCAGGCCCGCGAACGGCTGCTGGGCAGCGATGAAATGGTGCCCACGCAGCTCTATAATGGCTATGCTGACTTCGTCGCGAACCTCTATGCCGACCGAAAGAACGAAAAGCTGTTCATGTGATCCTCCAACGCACCCTGACCGTCCTGTCCGCCATCCTGCTGGTCGGAGCCGTGGCCCTGGCGACCCTTGGGCCCGGGTCGGTCTCCCTGGGCAGGGCCCTGTATCAGCTCGATCACGCCCTGCCGGACACCCTGCATGGCTGGCTGGAACGCGCCCTTGGCAGTTGGGTCTGGACCGAAGTCGCCCTGCCCCTGATGTTACGCCCCGCCTGGCTGCCGGTCGCCTCTCTCGGACTGGTCTGCGTCGGGCTGGCGTTCTCCGTTTCCAGCCGAAAACCGGCGCATCGGTCGCACCGGCGAAGCTGAGCCGTTTTTCGCGGCCATCGGCCATCCGGCGCTTTGCGTGACAGCGTGCTGGTGATCTAGTGGTGCCAGCATGGCCGATTCGCTGACGGACCTGACCGATTTGCCGCGCGCCCGACCATCCGTCCGGGCGCACACCGGCCGTAGCCTGGCGGCCGCCTGTGCGGGCCTGATCGTCCTGGTCCTGCTCGCGGCCGGCCTGACGATCTGGGACCAGTACCGCGCCAGCGTCGTCAACTACCAGAAAAATGAGGCGATCATCGGCGTGCTGCTGGCGGAACAGACCGCCCGCGCCCTGCAAAGCGTCGATCTGGTGTTGCAAGCCATCGAGGCGCGCATCCACGCAGACGGGATCGAGACGACGGCGGACTTCCGCCAGTCGCTGGCCAGCCTGGCAACGCAACAGGACCTCGCGGCCCGCATGAGCAACCTGCCGCAACTGGAGGCGCTCGCGCTGGCCGACGCTGGCGGGATGATCATCAACACGTCCCGCTTCTGGCCGGCGAAAGCCACCGACGTGTCGGATCGCGACGTCTATCAACATTTCAGCACGACCGGCGACAGCGGCTCCTTCCTCAGCGGCCCCGAGACGAGCCGGCAGACGGGCGGATGGACCGTCTATTTCGCGCGCCGGGTGAACGGATCGCAGGGCGCGATGATCGGTCTGGTTTATGGCGCACTCTCGCTGAAATATTTCAGCGACATCTACGAGGCGGTGCTGCAGGCGGAGGGCGGTGCCATCACCCTGGTCCGGCGCGATGGCACGATCCTGGTCCGCGAACCGGATGGCGCGCGCGTGATCGGCGTTCAGTTTCCCACGTCCTCGCCCTGGTACGATGTGCTCGCCCGCGGGGGGGGATTGTACCGTACGCCAGGCTTCATCGCCCAGGAGCGCCGTTCCGTCTCGGTGCATCCGCTGTCCGCCTATCCGCTGGTCGTGAATGTCGGTTTCTCGGAGCATACGGAACTCGCCGTCTGGCGCCGGCAGACGGCGCTGATTGCCCTTGGCACCACGGTCATGGTCGCGGCACTGCTGCTGCTGTTTCGCCAGCTCGACGTGCAGTTCCGCAAGTTGGCGGACTCGCGGCAAGCCATGGCCGATCGCGCCGACGAGCTGCAACGCGCACAGACCCGTCTGACCAGCCAGGCCACCGAACTCCGCGCCACGACAGCGGCCTTGCGCGAAAGCCAGGTCGTGGCCGCCGAACAGTCCCAGATGCTGGAAACCACCCTCGAGCACATGGAACAGGGCATTATGATGGTCAACGCGGACCAGGTCATCGTGGTCTGCAACCGGCGCGCCATGGAACTGCTGGACCTGCCGGAGGCCTTGATGCGGGGCCGCCCCCATGTTCGCGAGGTGGAGGCCTATCAATGGGCCAACAATGAGTTCGCGCAAACGCCTGACGATCTGAAGGCCACCATCCGCCGCGGGGACGTGCCGGACCAGCAAGTTCATTATCAGCGCGAGCGGCCGAATGGCCGGATCCTGGACATCCTCATCCAACCGCTGCCCGACGGCGGCTTCATCCGAACCTATCTCGATATCACCGAACGCTCTGCGGCCGAAGGCAGAGCCGGCCAGGCGCGCGAGCAGGCGGAGGCCGCGCGGGCCCAGGCGGAGCAGGCGAACAGAGCGAAATCGGAATTCCTGGCGAACATGTCGCACGAGATCCGGACCCCGCTGAACGGCATCATCGGCATGAACGAACTGCTGCTGCGGTCCGACCTGACCGACGCGCAGCGCGAGCAGGCCATAAGCGTGCGGGAATCGGCGGTGGCGCTGCTGGAGGTGATCAAGGCCATCCTGGATATTTCGCGGCTGGAGACCGGCCGGATGGAACTGCAAAGGTCCGATTTCGATCTGATCGGACCGGTCGAGCAGGCGATCGGACTGCTGACCAGCGCCGCGGCCGAAAAGCACCTGGACCTGCGCCGCGAAATCGACCCCGCGACCCGCCGCCGCGTGCACGGCGATCCCCGCCGGCTGCGACAGGTGCTGGCGAACCTGATCGGCAATGCCGTCAAATTCACCGAACAGGGCGAGGTGACCGTGCGGGTCCTGCCGGTGGCTGATGATCCCGACATGGTCAGGTTTGAGGTCGTCGATACCGGCATCGGCATGACGGCGGATTTGCAGGCCCGCCTGTTTGAAAAATTCACCCAGGCGGACAGCTCGATTTCGCGGCCGTTCGGCGGCACCGGCCTGGGCCTCGCGATCAGCCGGCAACTCGTGGCGTTGATGGCGGGCACGATCGCGGTCGACAGCGTGCCTGGCCATGGCAGCCGGTTTTCCGTGACCTTGCGGCTGCCGCCGGCTCTGGATGAAGCCCCGCCGCCGCCTGCGCCCGAACCGGCCGAGGCGGCGCCCGAACGGGTGTTGCATGTCCTGGTGGCCGACGACAACCGGATCAACCAGCGTCTGGTCTGCACCTTGCTCGCGAGCGTCGGACACACGGCCGATGTCGCCGGCAACGGGCGCGAGGCGGTCGAGGCGGTGCTGCGTACCCGCTATGATGCCGTGCTGATGGATGTGCAGATGCCGGTCATGGACGGGGTGCAGGCCACCCGTCGCATCCGGGCCCTGCAGCCGCCGCAGCGCAATGTGCCGATCATCGCCCTGACGGCCGACGCCGTGTCGGGCGCAGACGAGCGATACCGGGCCGCGGGCATGGACGCCTACCTCAGCAAGCCATTGACCCCGGCGACCCTGTTTCAGACCCTGCACAACCTGGCGCGCAACGGACGCCCGCGGCACGGGGCGTCCATTGGCCTGCCCGTGGTCGATGCGTCCGCGATCGCGACCCTGCGCGGCTTCATGAACGACGCGCAGTTCGGGCAGTTCATCACCGAATCGCGGGCCGACCTGACGGGCCGGCTGGAGCGGCTGGGGGCCAGCCTGCAGGCCGGTGACATGATCACGGCCGCGCGTGAGGCGCATGACATGGTCTCGGTCGCCGGCAACTGCGGCGCCAGCGTCATCAGCGCCCTGGCGCGCGAGGTCGAGCAGGCCTGCAAGCAAGGTGACGCAACCGAGGCCCAGGACCGGTTCGCCGCGATCAGCTCGGCGTTCGGTGCGGCGATGGGCGCGCTCGAATCGTTACGCCAAGCCTGACACCGGGGCGTAGGACAGCATGGCCCGCCTGACCACCGATCCGGCCCGCTTCGAGGTCGTCAAGAACGCACTGGCCTCGGCTGCCGAGGAAATGAAGATCGTGCTGGCGAAGACGGCCTATTCGCCGCTTCTGAAAGTGGCGGGCGATTATTCCTGCGGCCTGTTCGACATCGCGGGGAACATGGTGGCGCAGGGACCGGACCTGCCGATCCACCTCGGCTCGATGCCCGATGCGGTGCGCGCCATCGTGCGGGCGTTTCCCGACGTGGCGGCGGGGGATGTGTTCATCCACAACGACCCCTATCATGGCGGATCCCATCTGCCCGACGTGAATGTCGTGGCCCCCGCGTTCCATGACGGACGGCTGCTGGGGTTCGGCTGCGTGCGCGCGCACTGGCCGGATATCGGCAGTGCCACGCCGGGCTCCTATGGCGCGGTGACGGAGATCTATGGCGAGGGCCTGCGGCTGCCGCCGATCCGGCTGTATCGCGACGGCCGGCCGGACCCGGGGATCGAGGCGATCATCTTCGCCAATGTCCGCACCCCTGGGGAGCGTCTCGGTGATTTGCGGGCCCAGGTCGCCGCCAACCGGCGTGGCGCGCAGCGGCTCTGCGAACTCGCGGCGAAATACGGCACCGACACCTTGCTGCAGATCATGCAGGAGGTTCTCGACTACTCCGAAACGATGATGCGCGCCGCGTTGCGCGCGCTGTCCGACGGCTGTGCGTCGTTCGAGGATATTTTCGACGGCGACGGCGTGATCGGGCCGGGTGAGAGCCGGGACGAAACCTTCAAGGTCTGCCTGACGATCACCAAGCAGGGCGACACGATCACCGCCGATTTCGCCGGATCGGATCCGGCGGTCGCCGGGCCGATGAACGCGCCGCTGACGGTGACCGCGTCCGGCGTGTTCTGCGCGCTGAAGATGATTGCCGATCCGCAGTCGCTGATCCCGCCGAACTCCGGCTGCTGGCGGCCGGTGACGGTGACGGCGCCGCCGGGGTCGGTGGTGAACGCCCAGCACCCCTCGCCGGTGGTGTATGCGAACCACGAGATTTCGCATCGCGTCGCGGACATGGTGATGGCGGCGCTGTTCGCGATTTCGCCGCGGATGGTGATGGCGGGGTCGCAGGGGACCTCGGCGGTGATCACCTTCGGCGGCGTGGATTACCGCAGCGGCGAGCGCTTCGTCAGCTACGAATCGGTGAAGGGTGGTTTCGGGGCCCGGCCGGTGAAAGACGGGATCAATGCAGTCGCCGCCACGGTGTCGAACATGAGCAACACGCCGATCGAGATCATCGAGATGAGTTTTCCGCTGCGGGTGGAGGAATATGCGCTGGTCCCCGATAGCGGTGGCGCCGGCACGTATCGGGGCGGGCTGGGGGTGCGGCGGGTGTGGCGGGTGCTGGAACACGAGGCGCATGCCGCGGTCTGCTGCGAGCGGACCGTGACGCCGCCATTCGGTCTGGACGGCGGCCTGGCGGGCGCCGCTGGCCGGTTGGAACTGATCGCTCCGCATTCCAAAGCCCGCAAGCTGACCAGCAAAGGCGGGTTCCTGGCGCCGGCGGGTTCGCTGGTGGTTGTGG
>Ga0182012_10003256_pt1 | contig 17365 bp, 19 predicted proteins | sample 612S2SmetaG_FD_120486 | JGI IMG/M metagenome (GOLD analysis project Ga0182012, IMG submission 120486) | Permafrost microbial communities from Stordalen Mire, Sweden - 612S2S metaG | ecosystem: Environmental > Terrestrial > Soil > Wetlands > Permafrost | place: Sweden: Stordalen | collected...
ATTGCCCGTTCAGGAAGAAACAGAGCGAGGAATTGGCCGGTGCATGGGCCAGCGTGTACGTCGTGTTCGTGCCATTGATCAGGCCCGAGGGCACCTCGTTCATGCTCATCGACAGCGCAGACGAAGGCAGCGAGGCCGATGCGGTGACCGCCGATCCGGCGTTGCCATACAAAAAGCCCGTCAGGGACGACATGACCGGCGCGTTGGAGATCGTCGTGGTGCCCGACAGCGTTGCACCGCTGATAACCGGAGCACTCGCCAGCACCATGTAGCTCGATCCGGTGACCGCGAGCCCGAGCGCGGTCGCAACGCCGGTGCCAAGCCCGGTCAGACTGCCAGCGGCATAACCCGTGCAGGCTGACAGCACGCCCTGGGTTGGCGTGCCGAGCGAGCCGCTGTAAAGCACCGCCCCGCCCGCCGCATTGACCGTGTTGCCCAGCGCGGTCGCGACACCGGTCCCGATCGGCACGGCGGCCGGGGTCGCGGGACTGCCGGTGGCATTGCCGATCAGCGAATTGGCGGCCAGCGAAGCGAGGTTCGACAGCCCGACCGCTGCGGCCGAGAGCGTGGTGACAAGACTGCCCGCCGTCGATGTGATCGCACCCGATAACGCCGGTTGCTGCGCCGCTTGCAGCGTCCCGCTCGCCATCGTGGAGAGATTGACCGCACCCCAGGACGGTGTCGTGCCGCCGATCAGGACCTGCGCCGACGTGCCGATGGGCAGGCGCGTGCCGCTCCCGGACGTTCCTCCGTAGATAAGATCGCCCTGGGTGGTCAGCGGACTGAGCGCGTTGAAAGCCGCGAGCGCCGTGGTCTGCCCGGTGCCACCATAGGCGATGCCGACAGCCGAGCCGGTCCACACGCCCGAGGTGACCGTGCCCAGGCCGGTGAGGCTCGATGAGACGACGTTGGCGGCCAGCGTGGTCCCGGTCAGCGCCCCGGCCGGTGCGGTGACACCCGTTGTCGAGGCGGCGGTCACCAGGCCCTTGCCGTTGACCGTGAGCACTGCGATCGCCGCGCCCGAGCCAAAGGCGCCGATGTTGGAATTGACCGTCGCCAGAGTGGCCGTGCCGGTCGCACTTAGCGTGAGATCGCCGCTCAGCGTGGTCCATGTGGGAACGTTCGCGGCGTTGCCGAGGATGACCTGGCCGTTAGAAGACGAGGCGCTGATCGCGATGCCAGAGCCGCCGACGCTGATCAGACCCGTTCCGACAGCGGTCACATTGCCGCTGGAGAGCGTGATGCCGTTGCCTGTGTTGACCGAGAACGCCCCGCCTGTCAGCGTCAGACCGCCGCCCGCGCCCGCGCTGTAGGTCGTGCCCGATGAGTCCTGCGAAAATGCAATCGCGGTGGTATCCACCGTGATCGTGCCGGTGGTGGTCATCCACCATTTCGTGTCGCCGTAGAGCGTGCCGTACTTGTCGATGTAGAAATAGCTGCCAGGACTGGCGGTTGTTCCTGTGGCCCACCAGACCGGCCGCGTCCACGCCCCCGAGCCGACCACCCAGGGGCCATTCTGCGATGCCGTGGTCTGCTGGGTCAGCAGCACGATCTGGCCCGCGGTCATCGTGTAGCTGTCGATCGTCGGCAACGCACTCAGAGTGGCGACGTTGGCGACCGCAATGATCGCACAGAAGAAAATGCCGCCGACGCCGGCCACCTTGTCATCGACATAGATTTTCGTGGCGGCATCAGATGTGTTGACCGGCGCACCCAGGCTCTGGATTGCGAAGCCGCCCGCATTGAGCGAGGCGCCCATCGCAACGGCACCGGTCGAGAGGATGATCTGGCTGCCGTTGACGATCGAGGCGAGCGGCACAATCGCCCCGCTCGCCATCGCCGACCAGGGGATGGTGCCGGCCTGGATCTGTTCGAGGCCGTTTAAGAGGGTTCTGCTCATGCGATAAAATCCCTGCCTAACTAAACACGAACTGACATTCGGCGCCGTCCCACACGAGACCCGGCGGTATCACCAATGTCGTGCCGGAGACAGAATATTCGGCTGGGGACTCCATCAAGCCCTGGATGATCAGCAACATCATCGAGGACGGCGCGGCTGGGAGGCTGACGCTTTGCCCGGCGCCGGCGCCGACGAACGAGACATTGTAGGACGGTGCCACCGGACCGATCGGCCCCTGTGGTCCCGCCGGTCCCGCCGGTCCCGCCGGACCAGCCACACCTTGCGGTCCGGAAATCGACCCGGGCAACGCCAGTTCCATCGTCACGGCCGGGAATGTCAGCGCCTCTATCGTCACGCCGGAATCAACCTGGGTGATGACCAGATTGATTGAGGAAGAAGAAATGATCGAGAGGTTTGTCACTTCGTGACCGTCACACCGTCACTGCCGGATCCACAATGATTCCGAAGGACTGGCTTTTCAGCACCACAGCGCCCTGGACGAACTTGAAATCACAGACATAGGTGCCTGGCTCCCATGTGTCGGTCGCCTGGAGCACCGACAACTGCCCGGCGATGCCGGTCACCACCACGGTCAGCGTGGCGATCAGCGTCAAGGTAAGGCGGTCTTTGACCTGCGCTGTGACTGTGACCCCGGTGAAGCTGAACACCGTGCCATCATCGTTTGTCACCGCAATGAGCAACTGCAGGCTCGCTCCCTGTTTGACGTGCAAAGACGGGACCGGCACGCCGGCCGGTTCGGTGCCATAGATCGAAGCGCTCATCTCAGAATGCGATCTGTGCTGCGCCGATAAAGAAGGCATCCATGTGCGCCGAGGTGGCACCGATTGCCGTGGCGATGTGTCCGACCATCGCCCCGTTGCGGTACAGCGGATAGCCCGAGGTCCAGGCGATCTCAGCCAGGCCGCCCGCAGCCGCCACCGCGGCGTTCACCACATCAAGCATGGTCTGGCCGCTGACCGCTGGATTGGGTGTCTGGAACAGCGCCGCCCGCGCCTGGAAGTTCGTGATCATTCCCGGCACAGTCGATGCGGGTGTTGCGGGCGCGACGATCGCGCCGTCAACAATGGTGGATCCCTCCCAGGCGAGGGCCTGCGCCCCGGTGCAGGCGACGCTGCCGGACGGGAGGGTGCCGTCGCTGGTATAGCCCGCGCCGGTCACCGCCCCAGTGGTCGGGTTGACGGTCAGAAAGTTCGTTCCGCTCATATATCGCTTCCTCTCGGGTCACAGAACGTCGGGTGCAAACATCAACATCACCTGCACGCTGAATGGGACGCTGTTCGTGGAGGCAACGTAGCTGGCAGACACGGCGCCACCGCTGCCGATGTGAATCGCTCCCGTGTGGGACGTGCTGGCTATTGTTGTGTCGCTCGTCACCACCGTCCCGTTAATATACAGCGCCGCAGTACTGGCGAGCGTGTCCTGCCCCGAATTGTTCCTTCCACCGATGGCGTAAAGCCAGCCCGGCCCCGGTGCCGTAAAGCTCACCGTTGCGGTCCCGGTTGTGCCACCAGCGACATAGACCTGGTTCGCCAGGCCGCCCGGGTTGTTGAGATCGCCGAACGGGACCTTGGTCGCCTCGGCAGCCTCGGCGCGGGCGATCTCGGCGGCCAGGCCAGTAGCCGACGCCTTGGTCGCCTCGGCGGCCTCGGCGCGGGCGATCTCGGCGGCCAGCCCTGACGCTGATGCCTTGGTCGCTTCTGCGGCCTCGGCGCGGGCGATCTCGGCGGCCAGCCCTCCGGACGACGAACTCGCCGCAATCAGATGGTTGATCGCGGCCAGCACCTGGTTGAACTCGGTGCCTGTCGTGTCTGGCGTGATCCCCGCGGCCGTCAGCAGCGCCAGCAGCTCCTCCTGCACCATGTTCAGCCACCAGCCGCGCGCCCGCGTCGCCGCGACGCTGCCGGGAATGCCTTCGCTGAAGTAGCCCGCCGGGCCGGCCAGCGGCGGCGGGGCCGGCAACGTCGCGGCGGCCGTGGTGTCGATGATCCGTTGCATGCGGCGTCCCTATCAGGAAAAGGCGAAGATCACGGTGGTTTCGGCTGGAGCGTTCTCGCGGATACGACAGACCAACTCGCCCGCGTCATAGGTCGTCAGCGGATCGCCGGCCGAACTCGTGCCCGCCGAAAAGTAAAACGTCTCGATTTGCGGCGCATTCACCTGCCAGACGAAGGCCCAGATCGCACCGTAGAGGGGACCCCCGACAGGGTCGCCGGCCACGAATGGCCGGAACTCGTCGATCGTGATGGTGAAGCCCAGTTCAGCGGCCAGGGCGATGAAGAAGCCCTTGGACAGCACGCCACGGGCGCCGAACTTGGCGCGCACGGCCGCCTGACGCTGTGCCACTGTGGGATTGAGCGCCGTACAGGGGTCCGGCAGGCCGAGGCTGGATTCCCACTCCGACAGCAGATTGAACGTGGTCGACGGGAAGGCGTCGATCAGCAGTCGCGCGGCGGCTGCGGTAGTCCGGGTATAGGTCGGTGCCAGCGCACCGAGTGTGGCCATCTCCAACGATTCCGGATCGCGCCGCCAGATGATCCCGCGTGGCATCAGTGCCGCCAGCGCCGCCTGATAGTCCAGATCGCCAAAGATGGCAGGGGTCGCGGCCGGCGCTATCACCGTCGGTGGCGCGAAGCCGGTGAACACCAGAGCGCCAGGCGCCGGGTCGCCACCGGCCGGCACGAAGCCGGTCAGCATGATCTCTCCGGCGCCGGGTGCGGGCGGAGGCACGACGACGACCAGGGCTTCGGCGATAAACTGGGAGGCGCGCAGCGGTGTGGGCGTGGAGATCAGCGCTTCAGCAATGACCTGGGAGGCGCGCAGCGGTGCGGGCGCCAGCACGGGCGCCAGCATCAAGGCTTCGGCCACAACCTGCGAGGCCCGCAGCGCCGCCGTGGGCGTCGTGATCAGCGCTTCAGCAATGACCTGGGAGGCCCGCAGCATCGAAACATCGACATCGACATCGAAGGTCTGGGTCTGCCCAATGGTCCAGGTTGAGGCGGTGAAAGCCTGAACCGTTGTCCAGGTCGAACCGTCGTCAGAGTAATCGAGCGTGAATGCTGTGGGAGCGTATAGGTTGCCGCCGACATAAAGGACGGTAATTCTAACCTCGGTAACAGATACCGGGCTTCCGCCACCGAAGTCATAACCCCACCATCCCAGGCTAGGATCTGGCGTGCTCCACCAAGTCGTCACGTCGCCGTCACAGGCGGCGGCGTAGGTTAGCCCTCCCTGTTCAGATGACCCAAAAGCCGTGCCTGAGCCGAACAAATTAGCGCCCCCGACAGAGGACGCCATTTGGATTTCAGCCATGTTGATGTTGGTTTGCGGCGCGATGACCGCTGTAATGTCAATCCGCCAATAGCGATGTGCGGCCATTTAAGAGGCGACCTTGTATCCCGCCAGCATCGTATTGACGTCAGCCGCCGCCCAACTCGCTGCGGTCGTCGGATTGACCGGGAACACATCGGAGACGAACTGGTATCCGAGGGCCAGGGTCTGCACCGCGCCGGCATGGTCGGTGCCGCCCACACTGAGTTGCTGCGTCAGCGTATGCGCCGTGGCATCGCCGCTGCGATAGGCGCCGATCAAAGAAACTGCGATCACCGTGGCGGCGGACGGGACCGAGCCCATGGTGAACAGATCCTCATCGCCCACTGTCGAGGCGGCATTGTAGCTCGTGTCACCGTCGAACGCGGTCTCACTGACCTCCTGCCAGTTCGCCCCGGTCAGCGGCGTCCATGTCACCGCGGAATTGGCGGTCGGATACAACGGCACCACCCGCAGATCGCCCATGAAGCCGTTGCACGGATAGGTCCCCGGGCCGGTGGTTGTATCGTTCCAGCGGAAGTCATCGAGCGAGACTGTCATGCCGCCGGTGTTCGGGACGCCGGTAATCCGGACCGCGCCGAATGAGGCATTGCTGCTCACCTGGGTATTGCCGCTGTAGCTGAGAACCGTCGCGTTGTTGACCTGCAACACCAGACTGCCGCTGGTCCCATTGATTGTCGCGCCGACCTCGACGAACTCCCAGACCGAAGCGTTGAAAGCGTTGGGGGCCGAGGTCTCGATTACCGTCCCGCCGCGGGTCAACTGGATGGTGCCAGTGCTGGCGGTGAACGCCAGCATGAGCTGTGGCGTGCTAGAGGCGAGCGGGTCCAGCAGTTCAACCGTCACATCGGCGGCGGAGTTGGTAAATGTCATGCCGAACCCGAAGAATGCCGCTGCGAGATTGACATTGAACGAGCCCGTCAGGGACGGATTAACCGCCCCCGAGGACCCTTGCAGACAGGCGCCTAAACCGCCCCGTCCTGGCGTAACTATGCTCCACGTCACAAACGAGTTGTTGGCCGTGGTCCATTGCAGCGCCCCACTGCGCAGCCACAGATCGGACTGGGCTGAGTAATGGTCGAAGCCTTCGGTCGCGATGACGCTCATGGGGAATGTGTCGCCTGAAAGATGCCGGATGCGGAGATCGTTATCGAATAAGCGCCGCCTGTCCCGGTGATCGTGGTGCCTCCGGTCAGATCGGAATAGCAAAGCAGCAGATCGGTGGGGACGAGTGAGCCGCCCGCCCGCCGGCAGATGACGCCGTACCGGAAGGGCCCGGCCGTGAACCCGGACCAGCTCGGCGATGCGGCGGTGAAGGTCACGATCTGGCCGGACAGCGTCGTGGTCTCGGTCGCCAGCACCGCCCCGCCGGCGGTGTAGCCGTTGGCAGTCGCAAGTTCGTTGGCCGACACCGCCGACCACTGCGCATCGGTGTTGGGGACCGGGGTGTAGCCGTTGCCGATCAGCGCCATGATGAAGGTGTCCGAGGACAGGTTCATTGCACCGTCCATCAGGGAGAGCACCGCATTGGAATACAAGGTGAAAGCGCCGGCTGCCATGAAGGACCTTTCAGGTTCAGATGTAGGTCACGGTGCCGAGGGTGAAGATTTCGCCCACTGCCGAGGTGATCGGCCATGCGCCAGGCACGGTGATGGCGAACGACGGCAAGCCGCCGATCGCGGTGATCGCCGCGTTGCAATCACTCTGATTGATCGAGGTGTTTGCCAGCGGCGAGTCGAGCTGGAGAAACAATCCGACCAGAGCGGCCGATACCTGCGCCTGTTGGGCGCTGGTGATACCAAGCAGCCCGGTGATCGTAAACGACTGCGGCTGCGGCGTCGGTGCCACCGCAAAAACGATGACGGTGACCGGACGGAGCGGATAGATGACATTCGCCACCGCGAGCTGGTCGCCGGTCGCGGCCACGCCGCGGCTCTCCAACGTCGCGACACCATTGGTGCCCTGCGGAAAGCCGCCATGCGCGGCCTCGATCAGATCCATCATGAAGTAGACGGCGACGGTCCCAGGGCCATAGCTGCTGCCAGCCGTCCAGGCCCGGGTGACCCCGGGAACGGTCAGCGCCCAGGTTTCATAGTCCGCCTGGTTGCCGCCGTGCGGCGGTGAGGCATAGCTTTCCAGCATGCGGCTGCGCATGGCCGCGTCGAGTTCGAGGTCAGTGCCCGCGCCGATCGGCCCGCTGGCCGCGCCCACTGAGATGATCCCAGGAACCACGGTCGACAGGGTGAGCGGCGTCCCGCTGTCGGTGTTGCCGGCCGAGCCCGCGATCAGGGCTCGCACGGTCACAGTGACCGTGGTGCCGACGACGGTGCCGGCGGTGATGGTGACGAACTGCGTCCCGTCGCCTCGGGTGAGCGGCGTATTGATCGGCAGCGGTGTGGTGGCCACCCCAGTCCACGTCGCCGGACCGGAGGCAAAGGTCGGCGCCTCGCGCAGAACCGGCGTCGGCGCCAGGGCGGCCCAGCCTTCGAGGTATTCGCCCTGTGCGGTGAACGGCACCGCCTGCAGCGAGATCCAGTCGAGGTAGCCGTAGTGCAGATAGGCCAGCCCGGCCTGCACCCAGGCCAGCACGCGCACCACCGATCGGCGCAGAAAGCCGTCCGCGTTCGGCAGATCGGACGCCGTGACGTCCTGCATCGCCTGTGTGCGCAGCGTGGTCAATGTCGGGCGAGGAAACGGCACCGATCAGGCCTGTTGCTGCCAGACATAGGTAAACGCCGTCTGCTTCCCGGTTGGTTCAATGATCAACGCGCTCATGCCGATTTGGCCCTTGCCGAGAAATTGGGTGTCCACGCTGACCGAGGCCGCCACGCCATCATCAATCATCCACTGCAGCGCCTTGGTCGCGATGTCATTGGCCCAGTTCAGCGTGTCCTGGTTGGTGATGCGCCAGAAGATTTGCCACAGCCGCGAGCCGATCTGATCGCCCTCGTAGGTATCGGCCCACCAGCCACGCGGATCCGCCGCCTGGCCGGGCGGCAGGACATCATCGGGATCCGCCACCTGATCCGTGAACCACGAGATCAGCACGGCGGTTTCGAGTTCGTTCCCCTGCTCCAGATCGCCGCCGGACATGGCGAAGTCACCGGCGAAAGTGACCGGGTCCAGCACAATGCGGATGTCGCCCATGTCAGGTGCCGGGGACCGGCGCCGAGCCGCCGGGATGGTGATGCGTGCCGAGGCCGACCTGATCCGGTCCACCCAAGCCCTGGATGATCGAACCGGTTGCGGTGAGATTGCCGGCTATGGAGAGGTTGCCGATCAGCGACGCCCCGGTTTCGCTCATCAGCAGCGAGTGGCCCCACATATCGTGCATCACGACCTGGCCCAGTTGCAGGCCACGGAACCGATAGACCTGGTGGCCGGTCGCGATCACCACGCCCTGGCTGCGGTCGCCACCGAGGAAGAACACGGCCTTGTCGCCGCCGACCGGGAGCGACGAGGAGAACCCGTAATTCAGCAGCGTCGGCATGCGGTCCTGGAATGACAGCGGATCGATCTGGCCCTGATTGGTCTGGCAATTCCCGGTGTCGACCGCCGGGGCGGTGGACCGCGAGATCGCCGTCATCAGCCGGATTGTCCGTTCCAGCCGCTCGATCCTCATCTCAAGCTGGGGAATGCGCGGGTCCATCAGTTGCGGCCCCTCAGACCGCTCGAGCTGGTCGGCGGCGCGGGGTCCTGGCTGCGGCGGAGGCTGTTCGCCACCTCCACGTCGAAGGGCAGCAGGATCGACGGCTGGATCGACAGCGCCCGTTCCGGCATCAGGTTCAGTTCAGCGTGGGTGCCGCTCTGGTCTTTCCGGAAGGTCACCGAGACGATCACCCAGTTCGCGTTGACCATCTTCAGCTTCGGTATGTTGACGCCGGCGTACCAGTTCGGCGTCCACAGTTTGCCCTGGTCGTCGCGCCAGGAGTCACAGGTGATATGCACCGATTCCGAGCGGCCGATGCGGCGGGCCATCTCCCAGTCCGCCATACGCTGCCCATAGGTCTGTGTGCCGTCGGTCTGGCTCGACTGGATAATCCGCGGCCGATACCGTTTGATCGTCGCCAGTCCCGCATCGACGGCACTGCCTTCGCCGGGCGCGAGCGCCACCGAACTCTCATAGACATTCATAATCGAGGTCGGGAGCGCCCTGATGATCGTGGACGCCGGAGCCAACGCGATATCCACCGACTGACCGCGGTTGTTGAAGACGTTGGGCGTCGAGCCCTCGGTCAGCAGATCCACCGTGCTCCAGACGACGGTAATGGTGGAAAAACGCTGATCCATCGCCAGCGACGACGCGGCGGCCTCGATGTTCACGCCTTCGGCGAACCCGCTGTGCATCGACTGTGTGGTCTTGTAGCTGGGCGCCCGGTCAAGCACGAGCTGGCCCTTCTCGTCCTCGTAGACCAGATAGCCCTGATACCGCGCCACCCGCTCGATGATGTCGTAGGGCGTCTCGCCGAGTGCCACCTGAAACACCAGGATCGGACCGGGATCGGGCGGGAACGGGCAGCGCGCGGTGATGCCAAACGGCTCGCACAGGATGGTGGCCAGTTGGAGCGCGTTGTGGACCTGGGCCGCGCCGTTGTAGAGCGGGCCACTCGGACTGAGCAGATCGGCCGAGCAGTCGACGAGGTCCTGGCACAAGCCCCGGCCGATGATCCTCACCTCGTGCTGGGTCGGGCTGATCGCCGCGTCGTAGCGGTCAATGTAGCCGGTCACCACCAGATCCGGGCCAATCGAGACCGCGCATTTGCTGCCCGGCGGTGCGAGGATTTTGGTCGGATCCTCGGAAAACTCCTCCGTCATCGTCAGCATGAAGTGGTTGGGCATCGCCTCGACGCTGCGGGTGATCTCAACCGACTGCCAGCCGGCGATCTTCGTGGTGTCGTTGATGAGGATCGACACGTCACCACCGCTGTCGGTCGTGTAAGTCGTGGGCGAGTTCGCGGCTGCGGTCGGGCTCATGATGCGAGCACCTGCATGGTGGTCGGCAGGAACGCCGGATGGATCACGTTGGTCTCGGCGGCGATCTCATCGGACCGGCTGGCGTCTCGGTAGAGCCGGTAAGCGACCACCAGCGAGGGCATGTTGCTCGGCAGGGTGATCGTCATCACCAGCGGCAGAGCCGCCGCTCGCGTGGTGAGGTCCTGGATCACCGCGGCGCGGACGTTCTTCAACGCGATATAGGACTGGTCATCGCCCGCGTCGCCGGCGGCCGTGATCTCCACATCCAGTGCCGCGGCGATCTGGTCGCGCACCGCGACGGCATCCTGAAAGGACGACGGCTGATAAGCCGCCGAGGCAAGTGCTAGGCTCGTCAGCGCGCAGCGCCGGCATGTGGCGGCTATCGTTGCGGCGACAATCCCGGCGTTCGCAGACAGGCCGGTGGCGCCGTAGGTTTTGGTGTCAGTGAAGGTCGCCAGGCCGAGCAGAACCCGGATCTGGTCCGCTGGATTGCTCATCATCGCCCGCAGAGCCTCGATCAAGCCGGCGATCGCGTTCACCAGCGTCTGCGCCGTGGTCGCGCTGAAGGCGGCGGCAGCCGCGGAGGCCGCAGCAGCAGCGGCAGCAACCGCGACGCGCTGGACCGCCATCTGGCCTTGCAGGCTGGCAACGGTCGTGCCGGGCGGCAGCGCGGTATAGGCGCTTCCGTTGGCATAGCGGCCATAGCTGGTGGAATCGTCCGGTGGCGGCAGACCGGTCGCCATCCCCACGAGAGCGGCCGGATCGGTGGCGGCCGTGTTGGAGGCCGTGGCAAAGGACTGAGTGACGCCGGTGCCCGCCAGCCGCGCGATCAGCCCCGAGGCAACGACAACCACGGCGAGGCCTATGGCGATCTCGGAGCCGAACTTGAGCAGCGCGTCAGACACCGTGCCGATCACCGAGGACAATGTCTTGGTGATGATCGACGGGAACAGGCTCTCGCCCTGTTCGCGGAAGACGAACTCGATGCTGATCACCCGCATCTTGTCGGCCCGTGACACCGTGGACGCGGAGATCAGGGCAACCTTCATGGCGCCCAGCGTCGGATGGATCAGCAGGCCGGGACCGGGCAGCTCTATCGCCGTATCGAGCAGCAGTTGCATGACCGGCGCGAAGTCGCCAACGAGATGCCCCGTCATGCGGAACTCGCGCTGTTTGCGGCCCATATCCTCCATCCAGCCGCCGTCGCGGAATGGATATTCGTGGACCGCCAGTTTCCGTCCTTTGGTGGTCTCCGAGGCATCGACCAGGAACGGCACGCCGCGCCAATAGGCTTGCTGAAGCAAGCTCTGAAAGGTGGAGAGAAGTCCCGACATTCAGGCGCTCAGTGCGTGAACATCGGTGTCGGCTGAAACCCAGCCGATGGCATGCCCACGACCACGCGCGGCGAGGTGCTCATCTGAACCGCCCCGTTCACCCTGGTATTCGCGACGACTTGGCTACCGGTCGGGGCGGTGACTTCGAGGCTGACATGCACGGCACCCTCGAACTGCCCCGACGCTTGACCGCGCCGGATGTCTTCGCCCGTGCCTCCTTGCGGACCCTCAAAGTCACGCGAAAAGATCGCGCCTGGCGAGGCTCCAGTCATCTGCATCTGACCTAGAGCCCGCCGCATTTGCGGCTCGCTCCATGCGAAAGCAAGCTGGTCAGCGACTGAGGGCGTGTTCCCATAACGAGTCCGCAAGGCGTCCATTCGGGGACCGTGTTCCTGGAACAGTCCGTAGGAGGTGTATTGGCCGGTTTTTTTGTCAAAGTCGCCCAGCTTCACCGGATCGAAATTGCTTTCCGCTGCGACATTCGCAAGAATCCCAGCGATGTACGCCTCGGGCACGCCTTTGGCGGCAAAGAAGTCATGCACCTGCTGCATCACGCTGCCGGCCGCGCTTCCTGCGCCCGGGACGGTGATCGGGCTTCCGGTTCCCGGCTGCGGGTACGCCTGGCTCGGGTAGGGCGACGGCGATTGGTAGCGGAGCAGACGATCGGTGCCAGACGGCGGCTCGGGCGTGTTCGGATCCTCGAAGTCGGACGGCAGTCCGAAAAATTCGCGGAACTTCTTGCCCGCGTGATAGGGAATGTCGTGGAAGATGACTTTCAGCTCGTCCAGGGTTTGCTGCAGCTTCGGAGACAGTTGCCAGTGGGATAAGGTGTCGCCGAAGGTGATAGCCGCACTTGCGGCTCTGTCGACGTCATCCGCTATGTCCGTCAGATGTCTCCCAAAGTCCGAGAAGTCTTTCTCGGTCAGGTTAGCGACCCAACAGGCAAAACGTTCGATGCCGGCATTCAAAGGCCTCCAGACATTCTCTTGGAACGCCGGGCTGGTTACCCAACACTCGAACCGTGTCGCCAAGCGGCCGACCCAGGCGGAAACCCCAGGCGCAATCGATGAGATCCAGGTTGCGAACCCCTCGCTCATGCGGGTGAACTGTGGCGACACCGCATCGGCAAGTTTGTTGGCAAATCCCCCGGCGGCGATCGCCACACTCTCGAAGCCCTCGCGCAGCGCTTTCGCCCGCTCAATCATCCCCGGCGTCATCACCCCGCCGAGGCGCTTGGTTTTCGCCTCCAACGCATCGATGCCGGCGGCGCCTTTGACAAGAAGCGGAAACAGTCCCTCCAGGCCAAGATTCTGCGCTTCGCGTAAGGCCGCGCCGCGGCCTCGCGTGTCATTCAGCCACTTGATGCCGTTGGCCACATCACGGATGGCATCGTCGGCCGTGCGCGCCTGCTTGCCCATCTCGCCGAAGCTGACGCCGATCGCGTTGAAGGCCTGGATTTTCTGGCCATCGCCTCGGAATGTCGCGCCGCGCAGCGATTCATCAAGGGACGCCAGGCCAGCGCTCATATCCTCGGCACCAAGCCCGCCCAGCCGTGCCGCACCTTGCAGCGCCGTCAGCCGGTCGACGGGAATGCCCAGCCGTTGGCCCAGATTGGCCACATGCTGGCCGAGGTTGGCGAACCGCAGCTCCAGGGCGAGCATGCCGCCCAGCGTGGTCGCGCCGGTGATCAGCCCGATCGCCGGGGCGATCTTCTCCAGCGCGCGGAATGTGTCGCGGGTTCTAACCCCGAGGCTCTCCATGCCTTCCGACAGCCGGTTGAGGCCGAAAGCGCCACCGCCCGCGCGAGAGCTGGCCTGGCTCCAGCGGCTCGTTTGCGACCCCAACCCGGCAATGCTCTTGTTGACGCGGTTGATGACTGCCGTTGCGTGGTCGACGGCAAAGATCGGGACGGAGATGCCGCTGACCTGGGTACTACCCGACATACGTCACTCCTTCCGGCCGTTTAGGGGGTTTGCACAGCCAAACGGCCGAGGCGAGGGGATCGTAAGCGCGCACCGCGGGCACAAGGCGTTGCCAGAGGGCGAGTTGGGGCAGCGGCAGGCCCAACGCCCAGCGCAGCGGTTCGCCGTAGAACCGGGCCACGGCCGCACAGCAGACAGGCAGATCATCCGAGGCGACAAGCCCCTCCAGGATGGGCACCCCAGGCGACCGCAGGCATCGAGGCAGCCGCGAGACCGAGAACGCGATCAGGCAGCTTGGGATGTGGTAGCCGCCGGGCTCTCGTCGGTGGACGGCTTGGGGGCCAAAGGGCCTGGCAACGGCGCACCGGAGAACGATTCAAAGTAGTTGCTCATCTGCTCGATCTGCCAGGACGGCACACTCAGCAGCGCCTCGTACGGAATGGTTTCGGCGCTGATGGCCGAGACCATCCGCAATGCGATCGCCATACCGGACTGGCCAGGGATCGCGGTCGCGTTGATGATGTCGCCGGCGGTCGGCGCCCGCAGGGTGATCTTGGTGTAAGTCGTGCCGCCGTAAGCGACCGGCTTGGCGAGGAGCCAGGTCACGGGCTCGGGCGGGAATGTCCATTCGGCGGGCATGTTACGGTCCCTGCTCCAACACCGAGCCAAAGATGCCCTCGAACTTGAAGTCGAAAGTCGCATCCATGCCGGCGACTTCGGTCTCGCCCGTGTTCCACAGTCCAGACCCGACGATCCGCTTGCCGTTCGCCAACTGGAAGACGATCGTTGCGTTCGTCATCAGATTGAACGAGGTCACGTTGACCGTGCTGGCATCGCGGAACTTGCCGGCCACATAGGGCGCTTTCGGCATTTCGCTGTAGCCGTCGACGCCCGACATGCTGATGAGCGTTTCGCGCTTGTAAATGCCGGGGGACCAGGCGAACTCGGTCACGTTGTAGACTGTGCCGTTGATCGAGGCGACGGTGATACCGGCAAGCCGCCGGTTGGCGGGCGTCGTGGGCGTGGTTGTGCCGCTCATGGTGGCCTCCGGTTAGGTGGATTGCTGGAAGGCGATGAGCGCCGCGACCTGGATGACCTGATCGCTGAAATCTATCGGCAGGAACAACAATATCTGTCCCGCCTGCCCCTTCTGCGCATAGCCGTTCGCCGCGAAGGTGGCCGGGTTCTGCACCAGGAACTGCGTTGCCAGGTACGCATACATGCCGCACACGCCCTGGAAGACCAGCGACGGGGTGGTGGCAGGCGAACCGGCCGCGATGACCGCGCCGTCATCGACCAGGATCTTGTTCTGATACTGCGACAGAACATTCCCGATCAGGAAACGCGCCGCCGCCATCGCCTGAAAGAGCAGGTTGGTGTTGAGGTAGCTATCGTCGGGCTGGCCGGCTTGATTCGCCTGATAGGTGGTGATCGAGCGGCCGATCCGGGACTGACCGAAGGCGTCAACCGTGAAAGTGCTGATCCCGTCGTAGAGCATCAGGTTCATTTCGGCCGGCGTGTCCTGGCTGGCGATCGGCGGCGCCAGCAAGCCAAGCGGCTGACCGACCACGCCAACCGCCGGATTGACGCGATAGACGGCGGCGTGCGCGCCGGCCCAGTCTGCTGCTTCCAGCCACGCCGGGGTGGGGCTGTCGTAGTAGCCAAGGACGGTTTCATGCTGGTTGTTGTTCTCGGCGCCGAAGGTGCTGCGCGTCCCGATGGTCCCGCGATAGGCGTAGAAGGCGTGCCCATACAGCGCTTCGATCGCACTCCAGCGGCCGGACTGGTCGGACAGCAGGGCGGTGATCGCCGCCATGCTCGTGCTGTCGGTGTACGGAACCGCAATGAAATCGAATGTGTTGGTGCCGAGATTGGCGAGCGCGGTGGTCAGCACCGGGTTGAGCAAGCCGCCGGCAAACGGGGTGATGATGACGCCCACGCCGGCCGGCAGGACCTCGCCGTTACGCACCGCCTGATAGTTGACCCGCAGATCAATGTCGTTCTGAGCGAGGCCTTTGTGCAGCGCGGTCAGCGTCAGCGTGCCGCTCGCGGCGGCCCCGCTGCAGGGCAGGTTAGCGGTCGCCTCCAGATCGGCCAGCGCGTTCGCGGCAATCACCGTCGCGGTGTCGCCGGCGCTGACCGGGACGCCCACGAGGTTGCCGGCGATATAGAGCGAGACCAGGCCAGCGGCGGTCGCGGGGCCGGTGAAGGCAACCGAGCCGGAGGCCGCAACGCCTGATGAATTGTCGGCCAGCGGCAGGATCCACACCTCACCGAAGGGGTCCTGCAGGCGATAGGCCGCATACATGAGCGCCAGCATCGAGTTCAGGCCACAGAGCGTGATGACCTGTGCCGCCGAATAAGCCAGGATGGGCTGGTTCAGCACCGCCGAGCCGCCGGAGAGAACCTGACCGATCAGGAGCGCCCGCTGCTTGGGGAGGGCAGTATTCGCCTGATTGGCCGAGAACTCGGGATAAAACCCAGGAACGCGCCAGGTCGCGACGGGAAAGTATTTGAACGCGATTGTGCTGCCTGACATGGCTTACCCCTGTGCCGGAGCGGGTTGCGCGGGTTCGATGGCAGGAGGGACCGCCGCCGTTTCTTCGTCGACGTCCGCGCTGATGGCTTCGACGTCGCCCTGGATAATCCGCCTGTGCCAGTACGGATCGGTGGGCGAGACATCGATGCCGTCCGGCGGTATCTGCCGCTTGGTGCCAGGCACGCGCACGCGCAAGCCCTCTTTGGGTTTGACGATCATTTGGATTGAAACCTTTTCGGGTGTTACGGCGTCACATTGGAGAAGTTGCCGACGAAGCCTTCGACCGGCGGACCGGTCGGGCCGTATTCCTGGTAGACGACCATGTCGAAGGTCATCATCAGTTCGCCCACGTGCTGTTTGGCATCGGAACTCAGCGCGGTCGTCGCCTCGACTTGGGTGTACTGTTCAACCGCATGATTGAGGGTCGGATCCAGACAGAAAGCGTCCGTGATCTGCTCTTGCAGAACTTCCATCGCAGCACCCGCCAGGGCGGGCATCGCCGCCACCACGCGGCCGACAACCACCAGCGAGATCGTGCTTTTGAACTGGTAGCTGCCAGGAAATTGCGAGATTTTCCGCTCGCGTGGCGTCGAAACCAGCAGCATCGGAAACAGTCGCGGGTCAGTCGGCCAGTCGGCCCAGGCGAAGACGCTGGTCCCAGCCGAGGTCTGCGCCGCAAGCAGCGCATTGATCCCCATCAGCCGCAGTTGTGAACGCGAGATACCATCGACCAGCATCAGGCGCTGTCTCCGGCGTCCAGTTCGTTGAGCAGGAGCCGCGCCCAGCCATGCCCGTCAAGGCGCACCTCCTTGACGATGTAGAGCGCGCCGCGCACCACCAGCGTATCACTCTGCGCCGGGGCAGTGGCGGGCGGAAACTGCGAGAGCTGCACGCCGAGGACGGGCCGCTCCGCGGTGACCCCACTTCCGAGCATATCATCGGAAAACGAGTGGCTGTCGCGAGCGGCGATCACCATCAGTTCGCGGTATGCCTGGTCGAATACCCCGACAATCGGGAAGGTCGAGGCTGGCGTGGTATAGGTCACCGGTTCGCCAAAACAGGCGACAGTCGGCCCGATCAGCAGCGTGTCCCAGTCAACGGCCATTTTACTGCGGCCTCACGATGCCATTCGTTGCGCCGGTGAACATCGGACCGATGCCGGGGACCAGTAGCGGCACGCGCGGGTCGACCAGGAAACCGGCGGCGAGCAGATGCGCGTGGTCATCGACCGACAGCTCCAGGACAGTGCCGGGGCCGTGCGAACGCCCCGCGAGCACTACCGTTCGACCACGCGCCACCGTGGCCGTCATCATTTCCGGGGACGGTTCCGGCGGGATCGGGGGCGGCA
>Ga0182012_10003257_pt1 | contig 17363 bp, 17 predicted proteins | sample 612S2SmetaG_FD_120486 | JGI IMG/M metagenome (GOLD analysis project Ga0182012, IMG submission 120486) | Permafrost microbial communities from Stordalen Mire, Sweden - 612S2S metaG | ecosystem: Environmental > Terrestrial > Soil > Wetlands > Permafrost | place: Sweden: Stordalen | collected...
CCCCGGGTCCGAGCCCCGGTCCAGCCGGTGGGCGGCGTCATCGGGCCGGTCGTCGATGAGGAGGGCCGTCACCCCCCGTTCGGCCAGCAGGTCCACCATGGCCAGGCCCTCGCGGCCGAGACCCCACAGGGCCACCCGCCCCGCGCACAGCTCGTCCAGTGTCACCGATCGTCCCGGGAAGGAGCGGCGTCGAGGGTCCGGGCCACCATGGCGGCCACGGTGGGGTCGGGGAACGCCAACCCCGGCGCCGGCGCCAGGAGTCCGGCCACGTCGGCGTCGGTCACCGCAGCCCGGGCCGGGCCGGCCAGGGCGGCCACCACCGCGGTGTCCCGCCAGGCGGGCCGGGTCGAGAGAAGGCGGACGGCGGCGGCCGACTCCCGCCGCTCGCCCACGCACTCGAAGGGCTTGTCGGCCTCGCTCATGAGGGCGGCGAACCCGGGGATCTGCTCCGGATCGTCGAACATGTCGCGTCCGATGATCGCCGTCAGCGCGTCGGGCGGGAGGAACGGGGCCAGCATCAGACCGACGAACCGGCACTTCGGGCAGTGACCGCACCAGCCGTCCCGGGTCCCTGCGTTCTGGCGGTAGACGGTGTTGCAGCTGCAGAAGGTGGCGTGGTAGCGGTCCATCCGGGCGAAGGACCGGGCGATGGCCAGCTCGGAGTAGGGACGCAGGGCCGATCCGTAGGTGAGGCCGGGGTCGATGGAGTCGGCCAGGAGGCGGCGGGCCGCCTCCTCGAACTCCCGACTCTTGGAGAACTGGTGGTTGACCGGCACCCCGTCCACCATCACCGTCTCCTCGCTGGCCGAGCGTTCGATGGCCATGGCGATGGAGTCATAGCCGTAGACGTAACTTCCGACCACGGCTATCAGGGACACGATGGCGGTGATGGGTACGTGGCCGTTCAGGGCCCCGGACCGGTTCAGCCGGATCAGGTCGGGGTCGAGGCGACGCCTCACGACCAGCAGCTCCAGGCCGGCCTGGGCGGCCAGCTCCACCACCAGGGGGTGGGGATTGACGGCCAGCAGTCGCGGGGCCAACGACCGGACCGACTCGATGAGCACCATCGAGTCCTTGCCCCCGCCGATGGGCACGACCAGGCCTCCGGGACGGTCGGGTCGGTCGGTCCGGTCGGTCCGGTCGGGCCGGTCGGGCCGGGGGGGTCCCGGCGGAGCCGCCGCCCCCGGGGTGGCGGAGGTGACGGTGACCGGACGGGGCACGGCCAACCCGTTGGACACGGCGAACTCCCGCAGCCCGTCGTCGTAGAGGCGCCGGTGGAACTCGGCCTCGTCAGGGGTGAGGCCGGGCCCCTCCACCACCACCACCGGCGGGGCGGCCGCCTTGTAGTAGCTGGTGCCGGCCGCGATGTGCAGGTGCAACAGGGCGCGGTCGAGGCCGGCCCGGTCCGGCCGGACCGATGACCCGGGGGGGGTCTCGAAGGTGACGGTCTCGGTGAAGCGGTGGGCGTCACCCAGGGCGTAGGTCAGGGTGGCCGTGCGCGACCCGGGGTCGAAGGACCGGTCCACCACCCGGAAGGAGCCCACCGACGCCGGGTCGAACCGTCTCGGGTCGTTCATGGCGCCCACAGCGTAGTGGGGGTGGTCCCGGTCTCCGCTACGACGGGGCCGCCGTCCCGGTCCGGCGGAGGTACTCCACCACCACCAGGTCGGTCCCGGCCGACTGGACCACCCAGACCTCCCCCTTCTGCAGCCGGGGGACCGCCCCGCTGCGGCGGGACCGGGAACCGGCTCCGCCGTCGGAGGCCGTCCCCCCCGGGGCCGGACCGTCCGTGTTCGTCCCCGGGACCGCCATCCCGAGGGCCGCCGCCATCTCGAGGGCCACGTCGCCGTGGGTGCAGAGCACGGCCGACTCCCCGGCCATCCGGCGCATCAGGCCGACCGCGTCGGCCCCGTGGCCCTCGGACAGCTCGTCCAGTGACTCCACCGGAAGTGACAGCGCCTGGGCCAGCGGCTGGACGGTCTCGCAGCACCGGACGAAGGGGCTGCTCAGGATCCTCTGGGGCCGGTAGCGGGACAGGAAGGACACCAGGTCCTGGGCCCGGCGCCGACCTCTCGGGGACAGGGGGCGCTGGCGGTCGTCCCCGGTGTACGCGCTCCGCCGTCCCGCATTGGCGTGACGGACCACCAGCAGTGCCATGGCCACGATGCTGCCACGCCCGGCGGTGGGCGTGGACGATGCGCCACCGCACCGGTCCGCATCCGGGGGCCGGGCGGGTCGCCGGTCAGATCCCGGCGCCCGGAACCTCGATGCCGGGGTGGCCGGGAACCGGAAAGGCGTCCAGGTCCCGCCCGTGCCGGGCCAGGGAGTGGTACCGGCGTTCGGCGAACCGCCACCGGTCGTCGTCGAACCGGTAGCGATCGTGGTAGAGGCCGTAGGCGTTGGTCCACCGTCCGCTGGCCCGGTCCTGACGGAGTTCGCACATGAACATGCGGGCCACGGCGGTCCCGGCCATCGGGCCCTCGGGGAACACGATGTGGGCGTTGAGCACCACGAACTCGAAGAACTCGAAACCGTCGATCGCCGCTCCGATGAACTCGCCGACGGCCGACGGACCGTCCAGGCGGAGGGGCTCCCCCACCCGGCGGTCGATGATGACCGGCGCGTCAGGGAGGAACAGCTGCTCCAGCTCGGGCCAGGCCCGGCGGTTGACCACGTCGGCGTAGGCGTACTGGAGGCGCCTCACCGCGGCGTCGTGGACGGTGACGGCCAACAGTGCCTCATCGATCATCGCCTGCACGCTACTCAGGTCGGGTACGCCCCGGGCCGGGCGGCCCCTAGTGTCGGTTCGAGCCGCCACGCCCGGGGCCGGCGGCCCGACGATCAGCGGAGGTAGTCATGAAATACGTCTCTCTCGGCCGCACCGGCCTGCGGGTCTCCCGGGTCTGCCTCGGGATGATGAGCTACGGCAACGACAGCGAGCGCCCGTGGGTCCTCGACGAGGACCGGGCCGAGCCCATCATCCGGGCCGCCGTCGAGGGCGGGATCACCTTCTTCGACACCGCCGACACCTACTCCAAGGGGGCCAGCGAGGTGGCCACCGGCCGGTTGCTGCCCCGGTACCTCAGCCGCGACGAGATGGTGGTGGCCACCAAGGTCTTCATGCCGATGACCCCGGGTGAGAACGGCGGCGGCCTGTCCCGCAAGCACATCCTGTCGGCCATCGACGCCTCGCTGACCCGGCTGGGCATGGACTACGTCGACCTCTACCAGATCCACCGCTGGGATCCCCGGACGCCCATCGAGGAGACCATGGAGGCCCTCCACGACGTGGTGCGGGCGGGCAAGGCCCGCTACATCGGTGCCTCCAGCATGTTCTCCTGGCAGTTCGCCAAGGCCCAGCATGTCGCCGAGGCGAACCACGGGACGAAATTCGTGTCCATGCAGCCCCACTACAACCTGATCTACCGGGAGGAGGAGCGGGAGATGATCCCCCTGTGCCTGGACCAGGGCGTGGGGGTCATCCCCTGGAGCCCCCTGGCCCGCGGGGTGCTGGCCGGCAATCGGACCCGCCAGGGTGACCGCATCACCACCCGGTCGGACACCGACGACTTCACCAACTACCTCTACAGCCAACCCACCGACTTCGACGTGGTGGAGCGGGTGGCCGAGGTGGCGGCGGCGCGGCACGTGCCGGCGGCCCAGGTGGCCCTGGCCTGGGTGCTCGGGCGACCCGGAATCACCGCCCCCATCGTGGGGGCCACCAAGCCCGGACACCTGGTCGACGCCCTGGCCGCCGAGGAACTCCGGCTCTCCGATGAGGAGGTGGCCCGGTTGGAGGAACCGTATGTCCCCCACCCGGTCCTCGGACACTTCTGACCGGCGGGACGCCGGTCGGGGCGAGCGGGCGCGTGTACGGTGCGGGAGCCGGCCCGAGCCGGACCTGAAGGAGGCGCCGTGGCCACCAGCCGCCACCGACCGGACGGGGTGGACTTCCACTTCGACATCATGTGCCCGTACGCCTACCAGACGTCGTTGTGGATCCGCGAGGTGCGCCAGGCCACCGGACTCGAGGTGCGCTGGCGCTTCTTCAGCCTCGAGGAGGTCAACCGGGCCGAGGGAAAGAAGCACCCGTGGGAACGGGAGTGGTCGTACGGGTACTCCATGATGCGGATCGGCGCCTACCTGCGCCGGCGGGACATGGCCCGGCTCGACGAGTGGTACGCCGCCGCCGGCCGGGCCCTCCACGTGGACGGGCGCAAGCCCCACCGCCCCGAGGTGGCCGAGGAGATCCTCGGGGAGATGGGGATGGACCCGGGGATCGTCCGGGCCGCCATCGACGACCCGACCACCGGTGACGAGGTGCGGGCCGAACATGACGCCGTGGTGTCCCGCGGGGGGTTCGGCGTCCCCACCCTGGTGTTCGACGACGGGCAGATCCTGTTCGGTCCGGTCCTGGTCGACCCGCCCCGGGGACCCGACGCCGTGCGGCTCTGGGAGCACGTCACCGGTTGGCTGGAGTTTCCCCACGTCTACGAGCTGCAACGGCCCAAGGGACGCAGCGACATCGAGGCCATCGCCACGGCCTTCGCCCCCTATCTCGACGCCCGCGACTGGCTTTCCGTCCAGCGGGACACTCCCTGAACGGCGACGCCGTGGGGAGCGGCGTACCGCGGTTCGGGTGAGGATATGGATGTGGCCCCTCAGGCCCCCAACCCGGGGTGGCACGGATCGGACCCCTGCGGCGATCAAGACGGTGACTTTCACCGGCACTCCGACGACCCCGTCATCACCGTGACCGGGACGGGCCTCGCCACGAGGCGCCCTGGGCGTCGGCTAGGCCACGTCGGGCTCGGACGGGTCGGGCTCCACGGCAGAGACGTTCCGGCCCCGGAGCCGCACCATCCCCATGGCCGGGAAGAGCAACACCGAGAGCATCCCGGCCGCCACCAGCGACGCCGCGTTGACCTGGAGCATGCGGCCCTCGGCCAGGGCGATGCTGGTGATGACCACGATCAGTGGCAGCCCGGTGGCCGACAGGAGGGCCATGGGGAACCGCTGGGGACGGGTGAGCACCTTGCCGTACAGCAGGTACACCGGGGCCCCCCGGGCCACCAGCATGAGCAGCAGGAACACCAGCACCCGCCACAGTGACTCCGGGTGGTGGATGAAGACGTGGAGGTCGAACTGGATGCCGCTGACCACGAAGAAGATGGGGATGAGGAAGCCGAAGCCGATGGCCTCCAATTTTGCCTTGATGGTGGCGGTCTCCCCCGAGGCGGAGAACAGCCGGACCACGATGCCGGCGGCGAAGGCTCCGAGGAGAACGTCGAGGCCGAGGGTCTCGGCCAGCAGCACCAACAGGACGATGAACAGCAACGAGATCCGGACCGGCAGCTGTGAGCTGGACTCGAGATGCCGGTCGAGGAGGGAGACCAACCGGGGCGGTTGGTCCCGCGCCGCCACCAGTACCGCCATCACGGCCACGACCACGAAGGCCGCCAGCAGCAGGGAGGTCAGCAGCGGCTCCTTGTTCGTGAGCAGGAGGGCCACCGCCACGATGGGACCGAACTCCCCGACCGTCCCGATGGCGGTGATGTAGGCACCGAACCGCGAGTCCATGATGCCGGCATCCCGCAGCATCGGGACCAACGTCCCCATGGCCGTGGTGGTGAGGGCCAGACCCACCACCAGGGTGTCCCGGGCCAGACCGGCCGACACCAGGGCGAATGCCGACCCCAGGCCGATCACCAGCGAGATGCCCCACCCGATGGTGGCCAGCCGCAGGGGCCGCCCGCGGATCTTGTCCAGGTCCAACTCGTAGCCGGCCAGAAAGATCAGGTAGGTCAGTCCGAGGTCCGAGAGCCCACTGACCACGTCGCCGACGTGGGCCAGGCCGAGGACGTACGGACCCATGATGATCCCCAGGCCGATCTGGATGACGATCTCCGGAATGGCCAGCCGACCGGTCATCTCCGACAGGATCGGGGCCAGGACGGCGGCCAGGGCGATCAGGACCAGGGTGCCGACGGAGGCCGAGGTCACGCTGCCCACCCCGACGGCCCACCCGACATCGCCTTACATTAGGCGTCCGTCCCGACCGGTCGGGGAACCCGGTGGCACCGACGGCGGCCGCCGCCGCGGCCGGCCGGGGCCGGGGCGGTGTTGGTCGGTGGTCCGTGGACGGTGCAGACTGGCCGGACATGCTCATCGTGGTCGGGCCGGTCGAATCGGATGCACATCGGGAGAGCCACCATCCCGAGCGGCCGGAGAGGGTGGCCGCCGTCCTCGCCGGTGTCGACGACCTGCACCTCGGCAGTGACCTGTCGCTGGTGCCGGCCCGGCCCGCCGGCATGGCGGCCCTGCACAGGGTGCACTCGGCCGAGCATCTCGACGCCCTGCAGCGGTTCTGTGCCGCCGGGGGCGGGCCCCTCGATGCGGACACCTACACCACCGCCGCATCCTGGGAGGCGGCCCGGCTGTCGGCCGGGGCCGGCCTGGTGGCCGTGGACGCGTTGCGCCGGTCGGGCTCCGGCGTGGCGTTCGTGGCGGCCCGCCCACCCGGTCACCATGCGTTGGCCGACCGGGCCATGGGCTTCTGCCTGCTCAACAACGTGGCGGTGGCGGCGGCGGAACTGGTGGCGGCCGGCGAACGGGTGCTCATCGTGGACTGGGACGTCCACCACGGCAACGGCACCCAGGCGGTGTTCTGGGATCAACCCAACGTGCTGTACGTCTCCATCCACCAGTGGCCCTGTTACCCGGGCACCGGCCGCGCCTCCGAGGTGGGGGGGCCGTCGGCCGTCGGATCGACGCTCAACATCCCGCTGCCCCCGGGGGCCACCGGGGATGTCGTGGGCCGGGCGTTCGCCGAACTGGTGGGACCGGTCGTCGACGCCTTCGCACCGACCTGGGTGCTGGTGTCGGCGGGATTCGACGCCCACCGCGACGACCCGCTGGCCGACCTGGGCCTGTCCGGTGGTGATTTCGCCGCCCTGGCCACCGTGGTGGCCGGATACGCCCCCCGTGCGGGCCGGACCGTGCTGTTCCTCGAGGGCGGCTACGACCTCGGGGCCCTCCGGTCGTCGGTGGCGGCCGCGCTCGGCGCACTGGTCGGATCACCCGCGTCCGGCGAAGGGCCCACCTCGGGCGGACCGGGGATGGACCACCTCCCCACCATCGCCGCCCGTCGTCGGGACCAGCTGGACTGGTGATGATGGGGCGGGCGGGGATGGCCCGCTCCCACCGCGGGGATCAGGGGGCGGACGCGGCGGCGCGGGCCGCCTCCCACCCCGCCACCATGGCCCCGAACCGCATCGGGTTGTAGATGTCCTCCTCGTAGGACCACTGACCGTCCCCGGCGTACTTGAGCAGCGTCACGTTGTACTCCTGATGGACGGAGCCGTCGCCGGGGTCCCGCATCCGGTTCCACACCTGGCACACCACCCAGCCCCGCTCCTCGTCGATGACCGACCACCCGATGGGGAACTCGGGCATGTCGGACCCCGGGTACTCCGACATACACGAGCTGATCCAGCCGGCGATGGCTTCACGGCCGTGGAACGTGCCGTAGTGGTGCTCGATGTAGGTGGCGTCCTCGGTGAACAGATCGGCCCACGCTCCCCACTCCCCACTGGCCCCGGCCTGGGCCGCGGTCTGCTGATAGTGGGTGAAGGCCTGCTCGATCTCGGATCTGGTCCACTGTCCCATGGTTGTCGGCTCCTCGCCGGCCCGGAAGGGCCGCTCGTCCGGGTGTCAGTGTGGGCCGCCCGGGTCCCCGGGTCAATCACCGGTCCGGGTCCGGACCCCGGGCGGGCGGAGGCCACGGGTGTGGGACCATGGGCGATGAGCGAGTTGACCGCCCCCGGCGCCCGAGACACCGGCCCGCCACCCCCGGAGCGGCGGGTGGTCACGGCCGATCTGGCCTTCGACGTGGTGGAGACGGCCGAGCTGGTCGTCCAGGTGGAGGCCTCGGCATCGGCGGGCTCGGTACGTGACGAACGCTTCGACGTGACCGTCGCCGGACGTCCGGTGCCGGTGCCGGCCGCCCTCGCCGGTCCCCACGGCACCCGGGTGCGGGTGCTGGTGTCCCCTCCCGGTCGCCTGACCATCAGCTACCGGGCGGAGATCGATGCCGGTCGGGTGCCGGACGCCGGTGGGTCCGACGCCGCCGGTCCCCGAGGCCCGGACGGTCCCGACCGGACGGACGGTCCCGGAGGCTCGGACGATCTCGACCGGATGGTCTATCTCCGTCCCAGCCGCTACTGCCCCTCCGATCATCTGGTCGGGTTCGCCGTGGCCGAATTCGGGATGGGACCGTCCGTCCGGAGCCGCGCCGACGCGGTGACGGAGTGGATACGTGAGCGGGTGGGGTACGTGGCGGGATCCAGCTCGGTACACGATTCGGCCGAGGACACCCTGCTGACCGGCATGGGGACCTGCCGGGACTTCGCCCATCTCGGGGTGGCCCTGTGCCGGGCCATCGGCATTCCGGCCCGGTTCGCCGCCGTCTACGCGCCCGGCCTGTTCCCGATGGACTTCCACGCCGTCTTCGAGTGCCTGGCCGAGGACGGCCGCTGGTACGCCTTCGACGGCACCGACCTGGCCCCCCGGCAGGCGATGGTGCGGATCGTCACCGGCCGGGATGCCGCCGATGCCGCCTTCTCCTCCGTCAACCGGGGGATCGCCACCCTCCAACAGCTCGACGTCTCGGCGACCACCGGTGGGAACCTCCCCGCGGACCACCACTGGGCCCAGGTCGAGCTGGCCTGACGTCGGGACGGATCAGCCCCTGAGGCTGCCTATCCCCAGCGACCCATCCGCAGCCGGGCCGGCACCGCCTGCGCCCCGGTCCTCGCCGCCGTCCCCGCCCCCTTCGGCCTGATGCTCGATGTCGGTGATGGGCGCCGCCGTGAACAGGTAGGTGCGGAGGTGCCGGTCGAGGACGGGGTCCTGTCGGCGCAGCCACTCCAGGGTCATGACGGCGTGCTCCTTCTCCTCGTCGCGGTTGTGGGCCAGCACCGCGGCCAGGCTCTCGTCGTCCGTGGCCTCGACCCGTTGGTCGTACCAGTCGACCGCCTCCAGCTCCTCCTGAATCGAGACGATGGCCCGGTGACGGTCGACCGCCCCGGTCGACAGCTTCTCCTCCACCTCGTGAAGTCCTGCGCTCTGCGCCATGGGTCCTCCTCGTCCGGGGCCCGGATCGGTCCCGTCCGCCGCGGTCCGGCGTCCGCAGCGGCCGGTTCCCGTGAGCCGGTCAGGCCGGGCGATGGCCCGGCCTGCATCACTGCGAACATACCCCGCCTCAGCCGACCCCGGCCGAACGGTACTGGACGCTGATCCGTGGACCGACCGCCCTGGACGTCTTCGGAACGGCATGCTCCCAGGTGCGTTGGGACCTCCCTCCCATCACCAGGAGGTCACCGTGGCCGAGCATGAACCGCAGGGACGGGCCGCCCTCCTTCGGTCGGAGGAGGAAGCGGCGCCGGTCGCCGAGGGACACGATGGCCACCAGGGTGTCCGCGTCCACGCCCCGGCCGATGGTGTCACCGTGCCAGGCGACACTGTCCCTGCCGTTGCGGTAGAGGCAGAGTCCGGTGGTGGACAGCGGAGGACCACCGGCGTAGCGGGCGGCCAGGGCGTGACGGGCCTCGTCCAGAGCCGGGTCCGGCAGGGGATCGCCCGGTCCATAGAAGGCCTGCAGGCGAGGCACATCGACCGTCCGTTCGTACATCCGACGCCGCTCGGAGCGCCACGGGACCCGGTCCACCAGGCGTCGGAACAGGGCGTCCGACCCCGGCATCCACTGCGGGCGGAACTCGATCCACGCCCCGTCACCCAGCTCGGTCCTGTCCGGGGACGGACCGGAGGCACGGGACGCGGCCACCTCGGGGCCGGACGGCGCACCGTCGGGGCCGAACAGCGAACCTTGCACCACACCCACCACCGTCACGCTACTACGAACAGATGTTCGCTCTCCCGGCCGACCGGCGGGGGCGGGTCAGCCGTGAGAGAGTGGCCGGGCCGGAAGGACCCACCGGTCCCGACCACCCGGCACGAACCCGATGCGCGTCTTCACCTGTGACAACTGCGGCCAACTGGTCTTCTTCGACAACGTCGAGTGCCTCCGCTGCCACTCACCCCTGGGCTACGCCCACCCCCGCCGGGAGGTGGTGGCCCTTACCCCGGTGGGTGACGGGAGGCTGCAGGACCGGGGCCGGCCGGTCCGGGTGTGGCAGCGGTGCGCCACCGGACCCGTCACCGGCTGCAACTGGCTGGTGGCGGCGCCCGGCGCCCTGTGCGAGTCGTGCATCCTGACCCGGACCCGGCCCGCCGACACCGACCGTGCCGGCATGGCGGAGCTGGTGCAGGGCGAGATGGCCAAGCGGCGCCTGGTCTTCCAGCTGGCCGAGTTGGGCCTGCCGGTGGTACCCCGCGACCCCCGGACCGACACCGGCCTGGCCTTCGACCTGTTGTCCAGCTCCGCCGTCAAGGTCATCACGGGACACGACAACGGGGTGATCACCCTCGATCTGGCGGAGGCGGACGACGAGCACCGTGAGCATCTCCGCCTCCAGCTCAACGAGCCCTACCGGACCCTCCTCGGCCACTTCCGTCACGAGATCGGTCACTACTACTGGCCGATCCTGGTCGATCGGCCCGACGACCTCGCCGCCTGCCGGGCCCTCTTCGGCGACGACCGCCAGGACTACGCCGCCGCCGTCAGGCGCCACTACGACGCGCCGGCCGACGACGGCCGCAGCTGGGCCGACACCTCGATCAGCCGGTACGCCACCATGCACCCCTACGAGGACTGGGCCGAGACGTTCGCCCACTACCTCCACATCCTCGATACCCTCCAGACGGCCGAGAGCTTCGGCCTCGGGGTCGGGGGGGTCTCGGGAGCCAGCCGCTGGACCCGTCGTCCCGACGTCCACCCGACCCGGCCGTTCGCCAGCCAGTCCTTCAGCGACGTCATCGACCACTGGCTCGAACTGACCTACGCCCTCAACCAGATCAACCGCTCGATGGGACGTGACGACCTCTATCCGTTCGTGCTGGCCCCGATGGTCATCCGCAAGCTGGCCTTCGTGGACGCCACCGTGGCCCGCCACTCAGAGCCGCCCGCTCCGGCACCGGCTGCTCCCCCCCGTCCTCAGGAGTAGACCACCGGGGCGTCGAACGACGCCCGACGGGAGGCCCGTCGGAGCGCGGCCAGAACCGGCCGTCCGAGGACCAGGATCAGGACCGAGTTGGTCACGGCCCGGGGGATGTCGAAGCCCAGCGAGGTGGTCAGGTCGAACAGGATGAAGCTGTGCAGGTTGTGGAGGGCGCCGGCGCCGGGGTCGAAGGAGAAGGTCGTGGTGGTACCGGCGCCGAAGGGCCAGAACCACAGGTTCAACAGCATGCCGTAGGCCAGGGAGGAGACGACCGCGTACCCGGCCAGGAGGCCGATCTCCGCCTTCCCCCGGGCCGGGGGAAGGCAGCCGGCCCCGAAACCCAACCAGGCCGCCCCGAACATCTGGAACGGGAGCCACGGTCCGATGCCCCCGGTGATGAGGGCCGAGGCGGCGATGGTCACCGCCCCCAAGACGAAGCCGAAGCCCCGGCCGAAGATGCGGCCCGACGGGATGAGGAGGAAGAAGACCGGCTCGAAGCCGGCCACCCCCGGGCCCGGGATGCGCAGGGCACAGCCGCAGGCGGCCAGGATGCCCAGCAGGGCGATGGCCTTGGCATCCAGCGAGCCCTCGGCCAACTCGCTCAGGACCACGGCCAGCAGCAGGGGGAGGATGGCGATGAAGATCCAGGGGGCGTCGGTCGAGTGGGCCAGGTTGACCCCCGAGGCGGTGTGGATCAGCAGGGGCCACCCGAAGGCGGCCACCCCGATCAGCGAGGCCAGACCCAACAGCACCGATGCCCGGGGCCGGAGGCGGATGGCCGGAGGGAGGGCCGCCGGGGACGGGGTCGGCCCGGATCTACCCACGGCCGTCGGGTCCCAACGCCTGGCGCACCTCGTCCACGGTCAGCCACGCCTCGGGGGCCATGATCTTCGCCACCTGGGGTGCGAACACCGGTGAGTGGCAGATCACGTCGCGGGCCGCCCCGTCGGCCACCACCTCACCGTCGGCCAGCACCACGGCCCGGGTGGCGACCTGGGCCACCAATTCCACGTCGTGGGTGGCCAGGACGATGCAGATGCCCTGGGCCGCCAGCTTCCGGAGGGTGAGCACCAGGCGCTCCTTGCCCGGGTAGTCCAGCCCACGGGTGGGCTCGTCCAGGAGGACCAGGGGTGGCCCGGGGGCCAGCACGATGGCCAGGGCCAGGGCCAGGCGCTGGCCCTCGGAGAGGTCACGGGGGTGGCTGGGGCCGGGCATCCCCGGCAGGACCGCCTCCAGCATGGCCGCCGTGGTGCCCGGCACCAGGCCGGTCTCCCGGTCGGCGGTGGTGCACTCGTCGTCCACCGACTCCCCGTAGAGCAGCATGCCGGCGTCCTGGGGGACCAGGCCCACCCGGCGGATCAGCTTCCGGGCCGGCAGGTCGGTCGGGACGTGGCCCTGGACGCGGACCTGGCCCCGGGTGGGTCCGCGCAGGCCGGCGAGCTGACCCAACAGGGTCGACTTCCCCGATCCGTTGCGGCCCATCAGCGCCACCACCTCACCGGCACCGAAGGCCAGGCCGACACCGTCGAGGGCCCGTACCGGGCCGTACTCCACCGACAGCCGGTCGGTGGCGGCCACCGGCGGGTCGCTCCCCGGGAGGTCGGCCACCGGCGGGGGGGACGAGCCGGCCAGCCGGGCCCGGAGAGGCCCGGCCTGTCGGCGGGCGTCGCGCACCGACAGGGGAAGGGGGCTCCACCCGGCCACCCGGGCCAGCTCGACGATGGGTGGCGCCACCGGCGAGGTGGCCATGATGGCGGCGGTCGGTCCCACCACCAGGGGCCGGCCGCCGCCGGGCACCAGCACCACCCGGTCGGCGAACGGGATGACCCGCTCCAGGCGGTGTTCGGCCACCACCACGGTCATCCCCACGTCGTGCACCAGGCGGGTCAGGGCGGACAGGACCTCCTCGGCCGCCGCCGGGTCGAGCGCGGACGTCGGCTCGTCGAGCACGAGGACCCGGGGCGAGGCACACAGGACCGCCCCGATGGCCGCCCGTTGCTGCTGCCCACCCGAGAGGGAGGTCAGAGGCCGGTGGCGGAGTTCGTGGAGCCCGAGCAGATCGAGGGTGTCCTCCACCCGTCGACGCATGGCCTCGGGGGCGATGCCCAGATTCTCCATGGTGTAGGCCAACTCGTCCTCCACGGTGTCGGTCACGAAGCTCGAGGCCGGATCCTGGCCGACGACACCGACCACCTCGGCCAGCTCCCGGGGGGGGAAGTCGCGGGTCGACCGTCCGTCCACGGTGACCCGGCCGGAGAGGTGGCCCCCGGTGAAGTGGGGCACCAGGCCGTTGATGGCCCGCAACAGGGTCGACTTCCCCGAACCGGTACGGCCCACCACCAGGCACAGCTCGCCCTCGTCGATGGTCAGGTCCACCCTGTCGAGGGTGGGCGTCGGGACGCCTGAGTATGTGAACGAGACCTCGGAGAACCTGATCATGCCGCCGAGCTCCCGTGCGGGGCGGCGGCCCGGGACGCCACCGGGGCCCCCGGGGCCCGACCCGCGGCGGGGACGGGGGGAGCCGGCGCAGCCACGGCGGGGACCAGCCCGACCAGGATGCCGGCGGCGACCGCCCAGGGCAGCGACGGGAGGTGCAGGGGGTAGACCACCAGCGTCAAGCCCTCGACACCGGCCAGTGACGCCACCATCAGGCTGCCCAGGACCACGGCACCGGCGCCGACGACCACCCATTCGGGCGTCCCCCAGACGTCGGGGCGGTAACGGGTCCGGTCGGTGCGCCGACCCCCGACCGCCAGTCCCGTGCCGACCAGCACCGCACCCACGGCCAGAAACGGGATCCCTCCCGCCGGCAGGGAGCCCTGGTCGAGAAGGCCGTAGACCCCCACCACCACCAGCAGCAGGCCGGCCGCGGTGGAGCCCCGGGCCATCCGCCGGGAGGTCCGGGTCACCGGCACCCGGCGCCCGTAGCCCCGGGCGTCCATGGACGCAGCCAGCTGCAGCGACCGGTCGAGGGCGCTCTCCAGAACCGGGATGGCCATGCCCCGGATGCCGGCGAAGCCCCGGGTGGGCCGGCCCCGGAGCCGGCGGGCGTCACGGACCGAGCCGATGGCCATGACCACCTCGGGGGCGAAGGCCAGCGAGACGGTGACCGCCACCCCGGCCTCGTAGAGGATGGCGGGCAGGCAGCGCAGCAACCGGTAGGGGCTGGCCAGCGAGTTGGCCGCTCCGAAGCACACCAGCACGACGGCCAGTCGGAGGCCTTGGACGGCGGCCTCGATCACCGACTCGACGGTCACCGGGCCGCCGATGCTGACCCCGGCGGCCCAGGCCGGCAGGGGCACCTGGGGCAGGGTGAACAGCACGTGGCCGGGAAGCCGCTGGCCGAAGACGACCTGGATGACCACCCGCACCACGATCACCATCAGGCCCAGGCGGAAGAAGAACACCAGCGACCGCGCCCACGGGGCCGACGTGCGTCGGGCGGAGACCACATAGGCCACCACCGCGGCGATCAGGGCCAACAGCAACGGATTGGTGGTCCGGATGGCCGCCCCGGCCATGCAGGCGGCCCACAGCCACCACGCCGCCGGGTGGAGCCCGCGGCGTCCCGTCGCCCCACGGAGCAGGCTCACGGCATCCCGGGACGCCGACGCCAGCGGACCACGGCCAGGATCACCAGGGCCAGGATCACCAGCGACGCCACGATGAACGGGACGGCGCTGTCACCACCCCCCGGCCGGGTGGTGTCGGTGGCCGTGGCACCCAGGGCCTCGGCCTGGTGCCCTCCCGTCGACGACGCCCCGCGCCGCGCCGGGACCACCGATCCGGCCGGCCCGTGGCCCGGTTCGGTTCCCGCCGTCCTGTGACCGGGGCCGGCCGGTCCCGCCCCGGTCGGCGACCCGTCGTGCCCACCGGCCCCGGCGCGGGCGGTGGACCCCCCGGGGGTGCCGCCCCGGGCCGTCGACCCCCGGTCCGCAGATCCGGTCCCGGCCGCCACCGAGGACGGCGGATGGCCGCCGGTGGTGGCGGCGGTCGACGCCCGCCCGGCGGCCGGCGCCGTGGTCGAGGTGGCGATGGATCCGGAGGTGGTCGAGGTGGTGGTGGACGAGGGCGGGGCGGTCGTCGTCGTGGTGGTGGTCGTGGTGGGGGTGGTGCTCGACGAGCAGAGGGAGGCGTAGTCGGGCGAGGTGCGGGGAGGGGGGTCGCCGGGGTTGCCCCGGCCCGGGTTCTGGAACCTCCAGCCCTGGACATCGTCGGTGGTCACCGTGGCGGACGCCCCCGAGTCGGCGTACTGCCATTTTCCCTTGGATGCGGTCCAGTAGGACCAGTAGATGTAGCCGCCGGCGACCTCGCGGCCACATCCGCTGGCCGGAATGCCGTTGATCGAGCACAGCAGCCCGCTGATGGCGTAGGTGGGCTGTTTGGCTTGCTCCTGGGCCACGAAGGCCGAGAGGGCGTCATACCCGTTGTCGTCGGCCGGCACCTTCACGCACCCGGTCAGCTGCGGGATGGATCCGCCGAAGTCGACCACAAAGGCCACCTTGACCTCGGAGGCGGCCGCACCGGCCGCGTCGCGGAACGGCACCAGTGCATCGGGCCCGGCCGCCGCCAGCGCCGCCGAGGCCGCCGCCACCAGCAGGGCCCGGGTGGCCCAGCGCCGGACGGCGCGGGGGGCCGGGCGGTGGCCCGTGCCGCCGGCGGGTGGGCGGTCGGTGACAACTGGCCGGTGTCGGACGGACATGGCGCGGGTTCCTCGCTGGCGGGAAACGACCCGGAAGCTCCGCGGCGCCAGGGCGAGCACGGGACCGACCGAGCCCTGACCGCAGTTCTCGACGGTTGTGGACTCAACCCGGCGGTACCCCGGCATCCCGGCTCGTGGTCGGCCCGATCGGGCTGCCACCTACGGTTGCGGACCAGCGCCGGACTTCGACCGGCTTCCCCGAAGGACCACCACTGTTGTGGATTCCGACCCTACCAGGGCCGCAGGGGCCCGTCCCCCGGACAGTCAGCCCACGGCGGGGACCACGTGCCCCACGCCGGTGGTGTGGAGGTGGCGCATCACATCGCGGTAGGCGTACCAGGGGCTCTGCTCGGTGTAGTCGATGAGGTGCTCGGCACAGAACGGACGCACCAGGGCCCGGGCCCGGCGCAGGTTGCCCCGGGGCATGGTGGGAAAGAGATGGTGCTCGATCTGCGTGTCGAGACCGCCGAAGAGGAACCCGGTGAACAGCGGGCCCGACAGGTTGCGTGAGGTCAGCACCTGGCGCCGGAGGAACCCCAGGGTGTCGTCGGGGTCCAGAGCGGGCATGCCGACATGGTTGGTGAGGAAGCTCACCCCCAGGTAGAAGCCCAGGAGCGACTGGGTCACGGCGATGAAGACCACGGCTCTGACAGGGGACAGAAGCAGGAACGGGGCCACGAAGAACAGGCCCACGTGGGCCGTCAACAACACCGACTCGACCAGGGCCGAGCGGTCACGGCGCCGGGCCAGGGACACCCCGCTGGCCACATGCATGTTCAGGGCCTCCAGAAACAGCAGTGGGACCAGGAGGACGGACTGGATGCCGGCCATCAGCCGGCCGAACCGCCCGAGGGCCTCGACCTGGTCGGAGGTGTACACCAAGGCCCCCGGTGACATGTCGGGGTCCTTGTCCGGGCGGTTGGTGTGGGCGTGGTGGCGGTTGTGCTTGGACAGCCACCAGCCGAAGCTGAACCCGGTGAGCAGGTTGGCCATGACCAGGCCGACCACGTCGTTGCCCCGGCGCCGGGCGAAGATCTGGCGGTGGCCGGCGTCGTGGCCGATGAATCCCACCTGGGCCAGCACGAAGGCCAGGCCCACGGCCACGGCCAGGTTCCACCAACTGTTCCCGATGGCCACGGCCGCACCGGTGAGCACGAACAGGGCCCCGATGGTGGTTCCGATCTTCACCCCGTAGTAGCCCCGTCGCCGGGCCAGCAGGCCACTCTGGCGGACGCGGCGGGACAGTTCGGCGAAGTCCTCACGGTTGGTCTCCGGCCGGTCGGTCGCCGGGCGGTCGACCTCCATCCGGGGAGACCCTGTCAGGGGTCGGACCACACTCTCCGTGCTCATGGCGCATCTTTCGGACGGTGCCCTCGGGCACTCGGGACAAGAGGCGGGTCGGGACGACCGGACCTCGGTGACGACGACAGGGAACGACGACAGGGAACACGGAAACCGCTGCGGTGTCGAACGGTCACGAGAGCCGCCGAGCAGACAACACCGGCCACGGGGATGACCCGGACCCGGACCGACCGGAGGTACCC
>Ga0182012_10003259_pt1 | contig 17360 bp, 14 predicted proteins | sample 612S2SmetaG_FD_120486 | JGI IMG/M metagenome (GOLD analysis project Ga0182012, IMG submission 120486) | Permafrost microbial communities from Stordalen Mire, Sweden - 612S2S metaG | ecosystem: Environmental > Terrestrial > Soil > Wetlands > Permafrost | place: Sweden: Stordalen | collected...
CGGTTCCGGACCTATTATTATCGGCCAGGCGGCAGAATTCGATTATGCCGGAACCCAGGCCTGCCGATCATTGCGTGAAGAGGGGGTCTCAGTTGTCCTGATCAATTCGAATCCGGCAACAATCATGACGGACACCGAAATTGCGGATCGTGTGTATATCGAACCCCTCAATGTTGAATTTGCTGAGCGAGTAATCGCTCGCGAACGGCCAGACGGCATTCTTCCGACATTGGGTGGTCAGACCGGTCTTAATCTTGCGACGCAGCTGGCTGAAGCTGGAATAGTCGAAAAGTACAACTCCAGACTGCTTGGGACACCCCTGGCGTCGATCCGCATGGCAGAGGACCGGCACGAGTTCCGAAATCTAATGCAACGTATCGGAGAACCGGTACCGGAATCCTGGATCGTCGAGGAGGAGTCACAGCTGTCAGAGGCCGCTGCTTCAGGAATATGGCCACTTATCGTTCGGCCGGCCTACACACTGGGAGGTACGGGCGGCGGCATAGCCTATAACGTGGAGGAGCTTTACGAGATCGGACGTCGCGGACTCTCCCTCTCGATGCGGCATCAGGTAATGGTGGAGCGATACCTCGCCGGTTGGAAAGAGGTTGAGTACGAGGTAATGCGAGACGCAAACGACACAGCGATCACCGTATGCAATATGGAGAACTTCGATCCCATGGGCGTGCATACCGGCGATAGTATTGTTATTGCACCCTCGCAGACACTCTCCGACAAAGAGTATCAGATGCTCCGAACTGCATCGCTTAAGATCATCCGAGCGCTGGGCATCGAAGGGGGCTGCAACGTGCAGCTCTCGTTGAGTCCGAAGACTTTCGAGTACTATGTCATTGAAGTTAATCCGCGAGTGTCGCGTTCATCTGCACTGGCATCGAAAGCGACAGGATATCCTATCGCGAGGGTTGCATCAAAGATCGCTATCGGCCTCCATCTGGACGAGATCGATAATGCCGTTACTCGCAAGACACTTGCCTGTTTCGAACCTGCCCTGGACTACTGTGTGGTCAAGATTCCACGCTGGCCGTTCGACAAGTTTGCGGTTGCAGATCGGCGAATTAGTACGCAGATGAAAGCAACGGGCGAAGTGATGGCGATTGATCGCGCGTTTGAGCCTGCACTTATGAAAGCGATTCGTTCGCTGGAGGTCGGCATCTACGACCTTACCGGTAAAGCAGCCGGCAAGATGAGCGATGTAGAACTGGAAGAGGCGATACGCGTACCGAACGATGAAAGACTATGGGCTATTACAGAAGCGTTTCGCCGCGGCATAATGGTTGAAGAGATACACGCCCTCAGCGCAATTGACCCGTGGTTTCTGCGCAAGCTCAAAGGGCTCATAGAACTTGAAGCCCGATTTAAGCTCAACGCATCCATCATTGCCGCTGCCGCGGAGAGAACCGAGAAAACATCCGCCGATGACGAGGCGTATGCTATTCTCCTTGAGATAAAACGAGCAGGATATCCAGACAAAACGCTTGCGCAAATTGTCGGGATAACTGAGTTGCAACTGCGCGCCTTGAGAAAGCGGCTGGGCATAGTGCCCGTGTATAAGATGGTCGATACCTGCGCTGCTGAGTTTGAAGCTGCGACACCCTACTACTACTCGTCTTACGATGTTGAGGATGAGAACTAACACTGGATTCACATTCTCAGGCTAAAAGGCTCCTTCGATGCGCTTTGGACTATTGAACATAGATCCTGTTATCGCGAAAGCGATTAAGGAGAGGCTGTGCGGTCCCCGCGAAACCTTCATTAGTGAAGAGATACAGTGGGGCAAGCCAAGCCTGTTCGGCGGTGGGTTTGGTGAAACTGCAAAGAGATCGCGTAAACCCGGTTCGGAGGAGAAATACGCGCTACTCCTTCGCAAGAAGCGAGATGACAGCGTCTTTCGGCGAACGGTCACGGGTTTAATGCAGTGGTGTGCAGCAGGAGTTGTGGCAAGCATCGGCCTGTGGTATGCAACAAGCACTGTACCCAACCACACTATGATAGCGGCACTGATAGGGTTCGGAATTATATTTATTGGGGCAGTTATAGCCCGAGTACGGGCAGCACAGGTGTCTCAAAAGCGCATTCTGGAACATGAGATACTGTTTGAGGAGTTGAAGTCGACGCTAGCGTTTCTCACACTTACGCGCGCTGAGCGCGTCTATTGCGATGTTCTCGTGATGCTGTCTCAACTGGAGGCAAATCTGGAGGCGAGACGCACGATTCGTAAAACGCTTTCCTACCTGAATGACTTGCTTGCGGATGCCCGGAGGCTGGATAGGCAGCGCAAAAGCCTCGTGCCGGCGCTGGGCGGTAACCCGCTGATGCAGCTTTCAAAGGAGCAGGTTATTCTGGAGGATCGGGTTAAAGCTGAGCAGGACGACATTACACGAATCTCACTTAACCAAAGCCTTGAGCTCGTAAAGACAAGAATAGACAACACCACGACCCTGGAGCAGGCGCTGCAAAGAATTCTTGCGCAGGAAGAGGCCATTGTAAATGCCCTCGCAACGATGCAGGGAGCGTTTGCAAGAATGCAAGTGGCACCGAGCGTGCAGACAGATAAGGCAACGCAACAGATCGTCGAGACGGTTGCGGAGATGAATAGGCAAACAGAAGCCGTAGAAAAGGCAGTTCAAGAGGTGCTCACAATGGGTTCGCGCTGAGCTGAATAGTAGCTCTGAGCGAATTGCAATGAAACTGGAAGGGATGCTCGGTTGGCAGAGACAAAGAAAAAAATAGTCGTTATCGGGTCCGGCCCGATCCGGATAGGGCAGGGAATAGAGTTCGACTACTGTTCTGTCCACTGCGTTTGGGCACTTCGCGAAGCGGGCTATGCGGCGCTTATTATTAATAACAACCCTGAGACGGTATCCACCGACTTTGATACCAGCGATCGCCTCTTCTTTGAGCCCCTCACAACGGAGGACGTGCTCAATATTCTAGATCGAGAGCAGCCTGAGGGAGTTATTGTACAGTTTGGCGGACAGACGGCAATTAACCTCGCAAAGCCGCTCAGCGATGTGGGTATTCGTATTTTTGGCAGCTCCTGCGAATCGATAGATCTTGCAGAAGATCGAGAGCGGTTCGAAAGGGTACTTTCAGAACTCGGGATACCGAAGCCTGCAGGCCGTGCGGTGGTTACTGCCGCGGCTGCGCTTACCGTTGCCGATGAGATTGGATACCCGGTACTGGTTCGCCCATCCTATGTACTGGGTGGGCGCGCGATGGAAATTGTATATAACGGCAACGACCTTAAACGATATATGGAGTATGCGGTGGATGTATCCCCCAAGGCTCCAATACTGGTAGATAAGTACGTGCTCGGCAAAGAGGTTGAAGTTGATGTAATTAGTGATGGTGTCGATTGTCTGCTGCCAGGCATCATGGAACATATCGAGAGGGCGGGAGTTCACTCCGGCGATAGCATGGCCGTCTATCCGCCTCAATCTCTTTCGCAGGATGTTATTGACCAGATAGTACACAACGCTACTCTGCTTGCGCGTAAACTCGAAGTGCGTGGGTTGATGAACATACAATTCGTGGTGGATCACGAGACTTCGACAGCGCAAGTTCTGGAGGTGAATCCAAGGGCATCCAGAACGGTTCCTTACCTGAGTAAGATTACCGGAATTCCCATGGTTCGAGTTGCGACGCATGTCATGCTCGGCAAGTCTCTTAAGGAGCAAGGTTATTCGTCGGGACTCTACCCGAATCAGGGAAGCATCGCTGTCAAGGCTCCCGTCTTCTCCTTTGCAAAGCTGGCAAAGGTGGATATTGGGCTAGGACCGGAGATGAAAAGCACCGGCGAGATTATGGGCCTGGATGCCGAGTATTCACGCGCGCTGTACAAGGCCATGGTTGCCTCCGGAATAGATGTACCCATAACCGGCAGGATGATAGCGACACTCGCCGATGCAGACAAGGCAGAAGGCGTGGGTGTTATCCGCGAATTCTCCGAGTTGGGCTTCAAGATATTTGCAACCTCTGGTACGGCACAGTATCTCCAGGATCAGGGGATCGATGCCGAAGAGGTTAAGAAGCTACACGAAGGCGATGGCAACATTGTAGAGCTCATCAAGAGTGGTGACATCGATCTATTGATAAATACGCTTTCTACGGACAAGCGTATTGAACGCGAAGGTAAAGAGATTCGGAGAGCCTCCGTCGAAGTCGGAGTCCCTTGCCTAACAAGCCTGGATACGGCGAGAGCGCTGCTCTTGGCGCTGGCTGCCCGAAGTCGAGGGGATGTGTTTGCCCTCGCTACGGTCGATGAGTACCTGTCTCGGAGTATCCATCAGTAGTGTCCCTTAGAACAATAGAGGAGCACTGTGGTGCATCGGCAACGATTATTATTTATTATGCTGTCGCGTAGTGCGCTGCATATCCTTGCAATTCGATTTGAAACGGGTGGTTTCCGGCTATTAGGGAGGCAAGAAACGCATGAGAACAAAGCAGAACCTTCTGGTAAATATGCTGTTGATTGGACTTATGGTTTCGGGCACGGCACACAACTCACACGCAAGGGCATCATCAGAGTTGCAGCCTGACGTCGACTTCGTATCTATCTCTGGTGCCAACAATTCTGTGAAACCGCCCAGCCCATTCTTTCATCTCGCCTGGAAGGCAGAGATCACGGAAGCAGCCAACCGGATGGCGGTTGCAGATACGGTTGGCGATGGTAAGCTCCGGCTTATTCTACTGGTTGAGAAACCCCAACAACGGGGACTGGCGATACTCCTCATAAAGCGGTGGAACGGAACGGATTTCGTTACCGAATTTACGGGAGAGGTTCAGGCCGCACCAGATCGCCTTGCCGTTGGCCAGTTCGCCGGGCCTGCTAAACCCGCAGTTATTGTAACTGCAGATGCTCTTTGGAGCTGGAATGGCACGACATACAAACGCTCACCTGCGCGCAAGCCGCTCGATCTATTTGGATTGGCAAAATTGCCGAATGGAGATGAGCGCCTGATAATAAGTGAGAGTCCGACTCAGTTTAAGTCGTACCGCGTAGACACTGCCGTGAGCGAAGAGTGGTTGGTCGATCGCGCAGAGGCCCCCACCGCTACGCAGGTTGAGTGGGAGAGCATGCGGGCATCTCCCGAGTTTTTCAAAAAGATGGGGATGCCTTCGTTCCTGGCGGGTGGCGGGCTCATAACAATATGGGATACGACTCGGGCGAATATTCCCTATATCTACTACTGCAGAACAGCCGTGGATGTCGAAAAATCTGCCGGCGGTGGAGTTCCAACTCTAGATAGCTATATTGGGTTTAGAGATGCCACGGAGGCGGGTGGTAATGAGGTGTGGACCACCGTTAAGCTGGCTGGCCTGGCAACAGACCTTGCCCTGGTGGATCCACGCACGGTTAGCCCCGGCAAGAAGGGGCTCTTAATTCTTACCAATCGAGCCTCTGCGGGTATGGCAAGAACTATCTACTTCTATTCCCTCGATTAGGATTAGTGTTCGGTGACCAGTTACGCGTAACAGAACTACAAAGGGTCCGCATGAACTCCGTAATTTGCGGATTCTTGCGGACACTTTTTTATAGCTTCGCCCTCAACGCCATAAACTCTTCGAGCGCGCGCTGCCACGGGGGAAGATTGTCTCGTCCCTGGAGCTCAAGTGAGTAGTGCCTGAGAACCGAATAGGGCGGACGAATGGTGGGAGAAGGCCACTGCGCTGCCGGCATCGGCTTAACGACAGTATCCTTTGCACCTGCCAGCTCAAGAGTTCGCGTTGCAAGGTCGAACCAACTGCAGTGGCCGGAGTTGGTAACGTGATACGTGCCGTAAAGTGGCGATTCCAACAGCGAGATCGCCGTGTGCGCGAGATCCACTGTGTGCGTAGGACTTCCAATTTGATCACATACAATGTTCAGTTCACTGCGTGTTTTTGCAAGATTGATCATGGTGGCCGGAAAGCTTTTGCCGTGAACCCCGAATAACCACGACGTACGAAGAATGAAGTGCTTGCGGCACAACTGAGCTACAAATCGCTCTCCTGCGAGCTTTGAGGCGCCATATGGGCTCAGCGGGTTTGGCGTATCGAATTCTGTGTAGGGTGTTGTCTTCGCGCCATCAAATACAAAGTCCGTACTTATGTAGAATAGGGCTATGTTATGGGCACCGCAAACGGAGGCAATATTCCAGGTGCCAAGGCCATTTACGCGATAGGCCAGGTCCGGGTCACGCGTGCAACCATCAACGTCCGTATACGCCGCGCCATGGATTACTGCATCGGGCTGGTGTTTCAGGATCAGTTGTAACACTGCCGCGGTGTTGGTAATGTCCAGGGACTCCCACAGTGGAACAGTCTGCCCCTCGCGAACACTTACATCGGTCCGCACCACCTGATGGCCGGCCCGTTCCAGCATGGGGCACAGATCCAGACCCAACATCCCGTTGGCCCCCGTTACAAGTACTCGCATCGATACCTCTCCTTATGCCGATAGGCAATGCTGTCAACCAATTAGGCCAAAAAGCACTCTGCCCACGTTATCGTACTTAAATAGTGCCATAACAACGATAAACCAGAGAACGATGGTGACCTGCATGGACCTGTCTGTTTTGAGTACCTCTTCCGGAGCGCCTCCCATTCCCTTTTGGTACACCAGATACAGGTACCGGCAGATACCATATATGACGATGGGTACCGTTATCCAGAAATGGGGATGGAGGTGCGCGGTATCTGATTCAACGGTATAGACAGAGTAACATACAATCGAGACCGCCGCTACAATTGTGATCATCTGATCCAGGAATGGCAAGCTGTACTCTTCGAGTATGGCGCGCGTCTTGTCGGCATCTTCGCCCTGTTCCACAAGCTCCTGCCGTCGTTTTAGAAATCCGAGGAAAAGCGCCAACTGCATAGTACATAGCAGTAACCAGTGGGAAATGCGTGCGTTGATGACCATGCCGCCTGAAATAGTGCGCAGCACAAAGCCGGCAGCAATGGTGAACACATCGAGCAGTACCACATGCTTTAATTTAATGCAGTATCCGACATTCATTACGAGATAGGTGAGGATGGTAAGCCCAAAAAGTGGGTTCAACTTCCAACCTACCGCGGTACTGCCCAGAGCCAGGGTGAGCAGGGCAATCCGCGCGATAGGTACCGGCAATGCACCGCTAGCTATGGCCCTGAAGCGCTTTTTGGGGTGCCTTCGATCCTCCTCTACATCCAGAATGTCGTTTAGGAGGTAGACGCTGCCGGATGCCAGGCAAAACAGTGCAAATGCCGCCGTGACTCGCAGAAACGAGTCCCGGTCTGTTAGCCGATTGGCAAACACTAACGCGGCGTAAACAAACAGATTCTTTGCAGCCTGTTTCGGGCGCAAACCTAGAATCAGCGCATTCAAGATTACAATTAGACGTTTAAACATTCAGAATTTACTATGCAGTCTCTTACTTGTGAACGGTTCCGATAATCCTGTCCACAAGCTCTGTTGTTGATCTACCCTGGACGAATGGCAGAGCCACGACGCGGCCACCATGGGCTCTTATTACAGCAGTTTCCACCATGGCTTCCACATCATAATCGCCACCCTTGGCGTGAATATCTGGTTGCAAGACGAAGAGCACTGCTTCCGGCGTCACTTCATCAAACAGCGTTACATAGTCTACGCAATTTAATGATGCCAACATTTCAGCGCGCTCATCTTCCATACTGAAGGGCCGGGTCGGCCCTTTTATGAGGGATGTGGAGTGATCGGTGTTGATTGCTACAACCAGACGGTCGCCCAACTGGCGTGCCTGTTTCAAATATCGCACATGACCAACATGAAGAACATCAAATACACCGTTGGTAGTAACAATGACTTCGCCGTTTTTTTTATGTACATCGAGTTTTGCTTTGAGCTCATGCCAGTCGTGAACTACAATGCCCATAAAATGGTCTCCTGCCTGATAAAAACGCCGGTGCGTCGGTATCGTTAGAGATCTTCTCCAAGATACTTACCATAGAACCGCGTTACAAATGCGTGGTAATCTGCCGTAGCGGTGACTTCGCGCCACCAACTCTGGTTATCCACATACCATTGGACCGTTCTCTCGAGGGCCTCTTCGAAGTCGTACGCCGGCTTCCAACCTGTGGATTTCAGCTTCGTCGCATCGATGCTGTATCGTTTATCGTGGGCTCCGCCTCGCGGATCACCAATCCGTTTGATCAACGATTCCGGCTTATCCAACAGTTTTAGTAATCTATGAACTATGTCGATATTCGGCTTTTCGCAGTCGCTCCCGATATTATAAGCTTCGCCAAGCTCACCATGATGCAGCACATGGTCAATGCCGGAGCAGTGATCCATTACAAAGACCCAGTCGCGCACTTGCTGACCGGAGCCATACAGCGGAACCTTCTTGTTATCGATGAGCCGCGATACAAAGAATGGAATCAGCTTTTCCGGGAACTGAAATGGCCCAAAATTGTTGCCGCACCGTGTAACAACCGTAGGTGTTCCGTAGGTAATTCGATGCGCTCGCGCCTGTAGTTCGCCGCCGGCCTTGCTGGAAGAGTAGGGAGTGTTTGGTTCTAGCGGACTATTCTCGGTAAACTGACCATCGTCTATCGTGCCGTACACCTCGTCTGTCGAGATATGACACAGTCTTTCGACATTGTGCCGCTTGACGGCATCGAGCAGTGTAAATACTCCGTAAACGTCCGTTTGAATAAAACTTCCCGGGTCGAGTATGCTTCTGTCGTTGTGAGATTCGGCGGCAAAGTTGACCACAAAGTCTACTTTTTCGCACTTGATTATTCCGTTTACTACCGTCTCATCCTGAATCTTACCTGGATAGAAACGGAACCTCGAGCTGGTAGCCGGATCGTCTGCCATATCGGCCATGGTTGAAAGATTGCCCGCATAAGTCAACGCGTCTAGTACCACAACGCGATATCCGGGGTGATTCTTCAACACGTAACGACAGTAGTTGCTGCCGATGAAACCAGCTCCGCCTGTTACCAGAACTGTCTTAGTCTCGCTCATAACTTGAACTCCGAATCGATCTCTTCATGCCTGATCTCGTCTACAGGCTCTTTCTTGCCCCAGCCCGCATAGAGTTTGTCCGGGAAGTTCAAGACGGTTGCATCTGTTGATCCAACATTTCTATATGCGTGCACAACACCGGGAGGAACCACCACAAAAAGGGGATTATCTTCTCCGGCAAGAATAACCTGTTTAATATGTTCGCGCTCACCACGGTTTTCCCACAGCGTTACTTCAAAGGTACCGGAAAGAAAGGCGAAGCCGTCGGCCTGTTCGCGGTGCTCATGCGGACCACGCGCGACACCGGGAAGTGTGAGTGAAACGTAACCCATTGTTGGCTCAAACCCATCTGGAAGCTCGTCGTCGCGGAATAGTTCAATAAGCCAACCACGTGGATCCGTAAATCGTCTGAGTTTTGTGATTATAACACCCGGTATAGGGCTCTCGACTGCGTTGTTACTCATGGCGTACTATGCTCCCGATACAATGATTTTCATGGAATCAATCGCTCAATTACTTGCGTTGATTCTACCCCAATTCAAACGACGTCACTCCGTAGATCGCCTTCAAGGGCAGTTTCGGAGCGTCGCCGGTGTACATCCTTGCCGTCTCAAATACTTGCGCCATTTGATGGCCATTTGCGAGTGCAATGGCGTCTTCATTTACCTCGGGCACATCCAGATAGAGGTCCTCTCCCGGGTGTTCCGCGCTGAGCGTTCGATAGAGCTCGTCCGCAATCTCGGGTGTATCGGCAAAGAGTGGTCCAACACACCAGCCCTGTGCGAACGCGCGCACCATGCCGAAGCCCTTGATCACTCCGTCCTCGTACTTGGTTATTGCAGTCGCTTCTGGTTCCCGTATCCATCCGGTGAGGAAGCTCTCTCGCCTGGCCGGGAAGTGCCGCGCATCGTAATCAGCTAGGAGGTTGAAGGGGACGCCGGTCGCAGAAACGATGGAAGGAGATGTGCCTTGCACCGTGGAGCCAACTCCCTCTTTGCGAAATCGAATGTTTCTATATTCGAATTTGAACCCAGACCTGCGGTAGTTATCCTGCTGCGCAATAACACCGTCAAGCCCAACACAACGGTTGCCGAGATACTCCATCGCGGCCTGGAAGATCTGAATTCCGTAGCCCTGGCCCCGGAACTCCGGTCTCAAAATGTAGATCCCGACAAATCCAAACTTGTCATCGTAGGCCACACCACTGACACTGCCTATAGGTTCTCCGTTGAGCTCCCCAACAAAAAAACCGTTTGGATCTGTAGCGAAAAACACATCGTGATCGTGCTTTCCGACATTCCAGCCCTCTTCAATCGACCATCGGTATGCATTCTGCAGATCGACTCTCTGCATAACGCGTACCTTGAACTCTGAATTCTTGTCTACTTCTGCCGGCATAACAGTATCCAAACCTCGCTCACATCACATAGGTATAATCTACAGAAAGGCCCGCATGTGCAAAAATGGTCTCTACGAAACCACTTATTGCATGTTACTTTGGTTAGTCACGAATTGGATCGTCGTTGACTAGCCGCGTCAGGTAGTTGCTATACTCTGTCTTACCCAACCGTGTCGCTTGGGCCAGAACCTGTTCAGCTGTTATATAGCCCTCTTGAAATGCGATCTCTTCCAGACATGCTACTTTCAATCCCTGCCTGTTCTGCAGTGCTTCTATGTAGTTACTAGCCTGAAGCAGAGAGTCATGTGTACCAGTGTCTAACCACGCAAATCCACGACCCAACAACTCCGCTCGGAGACTGCCGAGTTCGAGATAGACGTTATTGACGTCGGTTATTTCTAGCTCGCCTCGTGGGCTTGGTTTTATGGCAGCGGCGATATCGGTAATCTGGTTGTCATAGAAGTAGAGACCTACGATAGCATAGTGGGACTTTGGTTTTGCGGGTTTCTCTTCTAATGAGATGACTCGATTGTCGCGGTCGAACTCCATAACGCCATATCGCTCGGGATCCTTTACCCTGTAGCCGAATATGGTTGCTCCCTGCGTGCGGGAAGCCGCCGTGCGTAAACGATCGGATAGACCGTGCCCATAGAAGATATTGTCGCCAAGCACAAGGCACGCCGGTCCACCATCCAGAAACTGTTTGCCAATATGGAATGCCTGGGCGAGTCCCTCGGGTCTCGGTTGTTCCGCATACTGAATATTCAGTCCATACTGGCTTCCATCTCCTAAGAGCCGTTCAAACATGGGAAGGTCAATGGGAGTGGAGATTAACAGGATGTCGCGGATACCGGCAAGCATCAAAGTCGAAATAGGGTGGTAAACCATCGGCTTGTCATAGATCGGCAATAGTTGCTTCGAAACGGCATGTGTAACCGGATAAAGCCGAGTACCGCTTCCACCTGCGAGTACAATTCCCTTCATGGCGAACCTCACTTCTTGATGATATTAGATGGCTCCAACTCAATATTAACAGAGCTGACAAAGACGGCGTCAGATTCCCTACTTCACGGGTAACGGCTGGATTATCAACACCGCTTCGCCCAAACTCCGTGCGTTTGCACGTAATATCTACAACCAGGTACCAGTGTTTTTGGCGCAATGCAATGCGAGACAATTGTCAACCGAGCAGATCAGTAGGAGCGTTTCTGCTCCCAGTTCCATGCCGTCTCAACGATCTGTGCTAACTCAGTGTACTGAGGTATCCAACCAAGCTCGGCGCGTGCCTTGTCTGCGCTCGCAATAAGACGCGGCGGGTCACCGGGGCGCCGATCCTTCAACAACGTCTTAATTGACTTTCTGGATACTCGCTCACAGGTCTCGATGACTTCTCGAACCGAAATACCGGCTTCCGTTCCCAGGTTGAAGATGTCACTGCTGCCACCACTACGCAGTCGCTTCAACGAGAGCGCGTGCGCACGTGCAAGATCAAGGATGTGAATATAATCGCGTACACAGGTGCCGTCTGGAGTATCGTAGTCAGTTCCAAAAACGCTGATCGCTTCACGGGTGCCGGTAGCAACCTGCAGCACCAGCGGTATCAGATGTGTCTCCGGATCATGACTCTCGCCAATCTTTCCGGCCGGATCAGCGCCTGCTGCATTGAAATACCGCAGGGCGCAATACCGCAGACCATACGCATGGTCATAGGCCTTCAAAATCTTCTCAACAAAGTACTTGCTCTCACCATAGGGGTTGATTGGCGATTGTGGATGCGATTCATCCATCGGTGTATAGTGAGGATTGCCATAGGTAGCACACGTGGAAGAAAACACGAACTGCTTAACATCGTGGTCCAGCATCGCGTCCAGGACAGTCAGAGCGGCCACTGTGTTGTTGTTGTAGTACTTACGTGGGTCGGTAACAGACTCGCCGACATAGGCAAACGCGGCAAAGTGAACCACGGCATCAATAGAGTGCTCGGTAAAGATCTTGTCCAGGAGAGGTCGGTCTCCCATATCCCCAACGATCAATGTCGCGCCAGGTACAACCGCCTCAGGATGTCCATAGGCTAGATTGTCGAGAACAAGAACCTCCTCGCCTTCGTCTACAGCCTGCATTACATAGTGGCTGCCGATGTAACCCGCGCCTCCGGTTACCAAGATCATAACATAAACTCCTCAATGCGAACTCTGCAATCAGTATACGCGAAAACGGCCCGAGGACGCCGAAGGCGTTCAGGCCGTTTGTCTCATTAACCCAATTTCACCGAACACAATCGAGCGTGTTGCTTTTTTAGTGTGCGCCGGACCCGGTCACTACAGCCGGTATGGTCAACAAAATAATCTTAACGTCGATTGCAAGAGACATGGTATCGATGTATTTCAGGTCAAGCTCAACCCATCGATCGAACGATACGTTGCTCCGTCCACCAACCTGCCACAAACAGGTGAGGCCAGGAAGTACTGAGAGACGTCTACGGTCCCTTTCGGAGTACATCTCCACCTCACATGTAATCGGAGGTCGTGGGCCAACAATCGACATGTCTCCCTTAAGGACGTTAACAAACTGCGGAAGCTCATCAAGGCTAAATTTTCGCATAAACGCGCCACATGGAGTAATCCGTGGATCCTGCTTGATCTTGAATACGGGGCCGTCCGCCTCATTCAGATGCATCAGCTGATCTTTCTTTGCTTCGGCATCCACGCACATTGAACGGAACTTGTAGCAGTGAAAGTATCGACCACCACGGCCCACGCGTATCTGCTTAAACAGGATGGGTCCACGCGATGTTAGCCTTACCATCAATGCGAGGACCAGTAGAATAGGGGAGCTGAAAATCAAGAAAAGAGTTGCAAAGGCGATATCAAATGCCCGCTTCTGCCCTGCATAGTGCACGGCCTTAACCGGGAATAGCGGATCAATGAAATCTTTTCGAAATCGATCCGTACAGTCAATGGGGGACCGCGTAGCGCACACGGCATGTGTTGTATTCACGCCCGTATCCGCGGCATCCCCTATGTTCAAGTTTGAATCTGCCATTTGTTTTGCAGCACTCTTCTTATTGATAACAACGACTGCCTTATTACGGTCCGTTGTGGTGACCGGCATCGTTGATGGACGATTTCGCATTGTTGCCATCAGTTGACTCTCTCCAAGGTGAGCATGATGCGTTTGCCGTCAAGGGCAGACGTTGAACACTTCGTCGAATAGCAAATCCATTCGGTATCTTCGCTCGGTCAAATGCAGATTGTAACCTGCCGGAAAACTGTGGTGATGGTTGATAAATCCAACCGCCTTGTCCGTCCGAGGACGTGGTGGCATTCTCAAAGCGGGTAACACATCAAAGCGAATAACTTGACATGTATTACACTTGAGTTGATACTACAGCCTGTACTTAGCTGTCGGTAAGAGAATCTCTAGAAATGAGTCCGTATGGTCGCCGTTCGCGGGTTCGCCCGTACCACACTTGCTCCGACTATTGCACGACGGATAATCTCGCATACTTGCGGTTCTACCCCTGCAAAAACAGCCTGAAATCTCGCCGAAACTGCACAATTCAGGCTACACGCTGCGGTGAACTGCATCTTAATCGTAGCATTCCCGTGACTAATCATATTGCAATTACCATGCCAATTGCACACATGGCTAAGCAATCTTTAGTGAATCTTTGTTTCGACAGCTCCCGATATCACGACTGCGTACTCACCACGGGCAATATTCCGACTGAAGCGTATCTCAACATCCCGCAGTCTACCCCTTGTAATGGTCTCCGTCTGACGGGTCAGATCGCGAACGATGCAGATCTCGCGGTTCTCACCAAGCGAGGCGATAAGGTCGAGCAACGTCCGGTGCAGATGTTGTCGTGTTTCAAATAACACGATGGTCCTGCATTCGCTCTTCAATGCACTGAAGAACGCTATGCGATCCGATTGCGCTCGCGGCGGAAAACCATCAAAAAGAAACCGCTGCGCACTGATGCCGGACACAGTTAGCGCTCCAACAAGAGCAGATGGCCCTGGAACGGCGGATACAACGATACCGGCCTCAACTGCCCTGCGGACAAGGCTGATGCCCGGGTCTGCAATGAGTGGAGTGCCGACATCACTAACCAATGCGACATCCTGTCCACCTAGTAGTACTGCAATCGCAACTGCTATAGGGTCGATATCGGACCGTCCAGTAAATGCGACTGTATCTGACCTGATCGTGTGAAAGTCTAACAGCGGACGGGTGATGCGCGCATCTTCACAAACGATGAGCGTCACCTGGCCAAGTATTCTGAGGGCACGGAATGAGATGTCTTCCGGGTCCCCTATGGGAGTCGAAACGATGTATAGCGTTCCTGTCTGCAATTAAGCTTCCAGAGAAATCTGATCCCACGCCTCCACAAGAGCGGTTTCGGACAGAGACTCTATGTAACGGATATGCGCATTCCTGTCCTGCCCATCGTGAGATGGACAGGACAGATATATATTAGGGTTTGGGAGGTACAGGGATGACGGGAACCGCTCCAGTAGATGTTCCGGGTTTTACCTTGATTGATGGAGCGCTAGGCGGCGGTGGCGTTTTTGAAGCGGTCTTCTGCTGTTCATCCTGAAGTTTACGCTCAGCAGCCTGTTTGATCTTGTCTTCGTTGATCTTATCTGTCAGCGCAGCGATCTTGTTCAATTGCTCCGTTATCACAACCGCCGCTTCCGGGACATCCGCTGCTGCGAAGCTGCGCAATCCTGTCAAAGCCTTCTGGCGATTTGGGAGCTCTTTTTCCCGCGAATTCAAGTCGTATGGCGGATCATCATCGAGCAACTTTATAATCTTAGTGTACTGCGTAAAGGCCGATTTGTAGTCCTTCTTGTCGCTATATAGCCCGGCAAGAGTAAACCGAGTGCTTATATCCTCTGTCGACTTAAACGCGCTCTCATATAAGCTAATCAATCTGTCGCGCAACGCCGGTTGCTCGGTTAGAGGAGATTTACTCATTTTTGTCTGAACTGCCGAAGCCACCATTAAAATCGCCGTCGTATCTTCTGGCGTCTTCTTGAGGAGTGCTTCAAAGTCGGCATCAATTACTTCCTGCTGCTTCTGAATGTCGGCCTGCGTTGGAGCATCCGCTGCCGGAGTTCCGAGCATGCTTCCCTGCATCTCTTGCTGCAATACCTGGAGCTTTGCGTAGTCGTAGTAGGCCTTCTTGTCGATCTGATCCTTCGGGAATTCTATCTTTGCAACCTTGACCGCAGCTTTTATGTCGTCGTCCAACTTCTTGTATGCGCGCTGCTCTTTCAGTGTTGCAATCGCCTTCTTTTCGTCGTATTTATCCGGCGGGGTGACTCTGCGTTCCATAACTTTGGCGAAGTAGTAGCCGGGTCGGAAACCGGTCGCTTTTGCGATATCGGAGACCTGACCCGTTGCGGTTTTCTGCACGGCAGCGTCTACGTCCTTGCCGAACATGAGAGACCCAAACTGGCTCTCCTGGTACTCCTTCTGCCAATCCGAGATCCCTGTCGATTTCGGATTAGGCTGGAAGTCGCCAGAGTTTGCTTTGGCAAGTGGCAGAATATCGGCACCGGCGAGAACTTTTGCACGTAATTCTGTAGCCTTCTTCAGTGCCTCTGCATCAGGAAGTGCCTTGGGACCGCCCGGGAATGGGCTACCCGTAGCCTTGGAGGGAATGAACACTGCCGCAACCTTCACTTCGGTAATCTGCTTTTGAGCATCTTCGTGGGTTACGTTCTCAGCGCTCTTGTAATGCTCCAGCAACGCCTCGACATTGGCTTCGCTGCTCATGTAATCGCGGAACTCTGCCAACGAAGCATGGTGTCGCTCTGAGAGGTAGTTCTCCCACTCAACGTCGGTTGCGGTTGGACCCACCTTCGATACGCGGGATTTGGCTACAGCACGGTCAACCTCTGCATCCGTGGCGTGCACGCCCTGCTTCTTGGCCACCTGCTCTACAACCTTGTGCACGATAAGGGAGTAGATCGCCGCACCGTACTTATCAGCATGTGCTTTGCCGGCAGCTCCACCAAGGTTCTCGGAAGGTACCCAGCCCAGGTCTCGCGCCGATATCGGGCTGCCGTTCACCGTGGCAATTGTACCTGTCTGCTGCACCTCTGCAGGTGATGACCCATGATTCATGAAACCTGCGGTTATTACAATCGGAATTATAAATACCAGGGCGCAGCCGATCGCAAAAACTCGGCCTCCCGTGGCATACACCTTCCGCCACCACGATAAGGAGAGAAAGTCCATAAAAGTCGCATTCCTTGTGAAATCATTACGGTACGGGTTGGTGTTGAACTTGAATTCCGTCCCAGATCAAGTCGTGGATTCGCCGTCCGTCAATTACCTACAGATCAATCAGGCGTCGCAACGCTGCCAGACAGGGCCGTGAACCGTCTTCCGGTATCCCCTTGCCGTTCTCACCGGAACCTTCCGCAGGAACGTAGTGTGTTTCTAGTGAGATATAACCTGTGTAGCCGTCTCGCTTCAATGCTGCGAACTGGCCGAGATAGTTGATCTCACCGTCTCCTACAACGCACCATTGTGGTCGTCGACCCTGGTCCTCAGTTGCCACCATCTTGCCATCCTTGATGTGCACATGGCACAACCAGGGGCGCACCGCATCGTAGCCGGTTGGATAGGGAACTTCATCGGCAAAAAAGGCGTTTCCGGGATCCCACACGATTTTGAGGCTTGGTGAGTCAATCGCTGCCGCAATGCGTGCCGCCTCGACACCCGTACCTACAAAGCAGGCATGCTCATTTTCTAATGCCAGCGTAATGCCTTCCGCCTCAGCCAGCGCAACCGGTTCAGCAAAGGCCTCTATGATACGCTGTTCGATCTCAGACGTGTAGGCCTCTTTGCGCCAGAAGCTGAATACACGGATTAGCCTGGTGTCAAACTCTCCGGCAATGCGAATACATCGCCTTAAGAGGTCCATCTGTTCAGCCAGACCACGATTGGCAG
>Ga0182012_10003261_pt1 | contig 17349 bp, 12 predicted proteins | sample 612S2SmetaG_FD_120486 | JGI IMG/M metagenome (GOLD analysis project Ga0182012, IMG submission 120486) | Permafrost microbial communities from Stordalen Mire, Sweden - 612S2S metaG | ecosystem: Environmental > Terrestrial > Soil > Wetlands > Permafrost | place: Sweden: Stordalen | collected...
CGAAAGGAGGAGGAAGTCGTTTCAGACCTCGTGCGGCGGCACGAACAACGTCAGGCGGCGGCGAAAAGTCACGCGCGCAGGCAGCAAAAAAAGCGGTTGGAATCTTAACAAAGTAGAACTAAGCCCGCCCATACCCCGGCACCGTCCGCCGGGGCCGGGCTGTGTGCAGCAGCGCCTTTTTTTTCCAGGCGCTCCAGACTTGGCCGACCATGACGGGCGGGGTCTTTACCATGATGGCCAGATCCAGCCACAAGGTCTTGGTTCTCGCGTAGCTGGCGTCCATTGCGATCATCTCGGCAAAGGTGGTCCGGTTTTTGCCGCTGACCTGCCAGAGCCCGGTCAGGCCCGGCAGGGTGTTGAAGCGTTCCCGCTGCCACGGCAGAAAATGGTCGAATTCATAGGCCGTGCACGGGCGCGGTCCGACCAGGCTCATCTCCCCGCGCAACACGTTGATCAGTTGCGGGAGTTCATCCAAACCGGACGATCGGAGCCACAATCCGAAGGGAATGATGCGGGCATCGCCATGCGCATCCAGTTTGACCATGGGTGCATTTGAATCAATCAATTGTCGTAAATGTTCCTGATGTTTGGCCGTTTCCGCGCCGAGGGCCATGGTCCGGAACTTGAGGCACATGAACCGCCGGCCCAAATGGCCGACCCGTTCCTGTCGGAACAGGACCGGCCCGGCAGAAACGACGCGGATCAGGATGACGATCGAAGCCGCCAGGGGCAATGACAGGGGCAAAGTCAGCAGGATGAGGCCCAAATCCAACGCCCTTTTCCAAGCCGGCATTCTGACGTCATACGTCGTCTCCCGCGATTGGAGGCTGGAGGGGGCGGATTTCATGGCACGCTGGAAATACAGGCGGGGACCGGGGACGGCTTCCACTGAAATATTGTGATCGGTGAGATCATGGCATCCTGCTCTTTTTATTGGAATCAAGGTCGTTATACTCATCACGGCAAACGGATCCCCCCCCCCATTTAAAGCCCAGCCCAAAAACAAAGGTTCGACCAACGGCCAACCCCGTCGCCCTTGATATCTCTTCATTCCAAACCAACATCCAGACTATTGCACACAATTGCTTGATCCCCACCCGCCCTTTAGGGCAGGTGGGGGCGCATCCTGACAGGGCCGCGCAGCGCGGGTCTGTCACCGGCTTATAGCCGCACCCTGGTTGTGCCAGTTTTCCTTTGATGGCTTGGACATCCAAAGCCGGTCCCGCAGTCGCGGGACCGGCGCTCCGTTTGGGGGCAGTGTCAATTTCTCTTCGCGCCCGGCGCCAAGCCACGCCGTCCAGCATCGGATTCCGCGATCTGCTTCCGTGCGCAAATTGGCGGATTATTTGCGCATATTGGGGTATGGATTTTGGCGAATTCTGCTATCAATCTTGCCTGCAAACCTTGATCATGTTGTCTATGACACATTTAAAACAGGACGTTCGTCGTTTCCTGACGGCTTTGGTTTTGTGCTGCGCCTCCGTTTCGGGCCGCCTGTCCGCCGCCGACAGCCCCGCCGCCTCCGAAGTCCAACCCGCCGGCACGCCCCTGCGCCCGGTGGTCGCCGGACAGGTCCAGCCCTTTGATCTGGCCGGGGTCCGGCTGCTCCCCGGTCCGTTTTACGATGCCATGCTGCGGGATCAAAAATATTTGCTGAGCCTGGATCCCGACCGCTTGCTGCATACGTTCCGCCTCAACGTCAAGCTGCCGTCCAGCGCCATGCCTTACGGCGGTTGGGAGGCCCCCGGCTGCGAATTGCGCGGCCATTGCCTTGGCCACTATCTCTCGGCGCTGTCCCTCATGTACGCCAGCACCGGCGACGCGCGTTACCGTAAACGGGTGGATTACATTGTGGCGCAACTGGCCCTGTGCCAGGACGCATCGCCGGCGGCCGGCTTCAACCCGGGCTATTTGTCAGCCTTTCCCGAGTCCTTCATTGACCGGGTGGAGCAGCAGAGAAATGTCTGGGCCCCCTGGTACACCCTGCACAAAATTCTCGCCGGTTTGTATGACGCCTCGCAACTCTGCGGCAACCAGCAGGCCCTGGCGGTGGCCGGAAAAATGGCCGATTGGGTGAAATTCCGGGTGGACCGGCTGACGCCCGCCCAAATGCAGGGTTCGCTGGAAAATGAGCAGGGCGGCATGACCGAAGTGCTGGCCAATCTTTACGGCGCGACCGGCAACACCAATTATCTGGCAACCGCCCGCGCCTTTAACCATCAAAAAGTGCTGCAACCCCTGGCCGACCGGCAGGACCGGCTCGACGGGCTGCACGCCAACACCCAAATCCCCAAAATCATCGGCGCCGCCCGGGAATACGAACTCACCGGTGACGCCCGTTACGCGGACATCGCCAAATTCTTCTGGGACCGGGTTGCCCTTCACCGCTCCTATGTCATCGGCGATCACAGCGACCGTGAACATTTCTTCTCCGTGGATCAGTTCGCCCGGCATCTGTCGCCCGAGACCTGCGAAACCTGCAACATGTACAACATGCTCAAACTCACCCGGCACCTGTTTGCCTGGTCCCCGGATGCCGTCACCATGGATTTTTACGAGCGCGCCTTGTACAACGACATTCTCGCCTCCCAAGATCCGGACACCGGCATGTTCGTTTACTTGATGTCGCTCAAACCCGGCCACTTCAAGAATTATTCCACCGCGGAAACCGCTTTTTGGTGTTGCGTGGGCACCGGCATGGAAAATCACGCCAAATACGGCGACACCATTTACTACCACGACGCCGCTTCCCTGTATGTGAATTTGTTCATCCCTTCGGAATTGAACTGGCCCGAAAAGAAACTGGTGGTCCGGCAGGAAACCACCTTCCCCGAAAGCGACACCACCCGCCTGAGTTTCAAATGCCCGAAGCCGGAGCAATTGGCCGTGAAGGTCCGCTGGCCGGCCTGGGCGCAGCCGGAACTGACCATCCGCATCAACGGCCAGAAGCAAAAAATCACCGGCCAACCCGGCTCTTACGTCACCTTGGACCGCACCTGGCGGACGGGCGACCGCTTGGAGATCAAACTGCCCATGAACCTCCACTCCGAACCGCTCCCGGGCACGACCAATATCATCGCCCTGTTGTACGGCCCGCTCGTCCTGGCGGGGGATCTGGGCACCAACAACATTCCCAACCCCTACAACGGAAGTCAAACCGCCTTCGTGCGCGTCGCGGACCCTGCGGTGCCCGTGCTGGTGGCTGAGCCGGGTGCCGTGCTGGGCAAGGTGCGGACGACGAGTGACCCGCTGGTGTTTCAAACCCGGAGCCTGGGGCAGCCCAATGATGTGCGGCTCATCCCGTTTTACCGCGCCAGCCATGTCCGCTACAGCGTTTATTGGAATTTGGTGAGTCCGGAGGATTGGAAGAAGCAACAATCTTCCACCCAGGCGTCCTTGAACGACTTGGCGCCGGCGGACCGGCTCTGACCAAAGGCACCCGTCAACTCGGATTAATTATTAATAAATGAGCAATCAATACACCATCGGGCTCGACTACGGCACCAACTCGGTGCGCGCCCTGATCGTCAATGTCGCCAACGGCGACGAAATCGCCGCCGCGGTGTGGACCTACGCCCACGGAACCGAGGGCGTGATCTTGTCGCACGACCCCAATCTGGCCCGCCAGCATCCGGCGGATTATCTCCAGGGCGCGGCCACCACCATCCGGCAGGCGCTGGCGCTGGCGGCGAAAAAGGTCCGCGGCTTCAAGCCGGACCAGGTGGTCGGCCTGGGCGTGGACACCACCGGCAGCACCCCGCTGCCCGTGGACGCGGAGGGGCAACCGCTGGCCTTCGCCAAGAAATTTGCGGAAAACCCCGCCGCCATGGCCTGGCTCTGGAAAGACCACACCGGCGTCAGCGAGGCCGCGGAGATCACGGCGCTGGCCGCCAAAATGCGCCCGCAATATTTGGCCAAATGCGGCGGCACCTATTCCAGCGAGTGGTTTTGGAGCAAAATTCTCCACTGCCTGCGCACGGCCCCGGCGGTGTTTAAAGCGGCGCAGGCCTGGGTGGAGCTGGCCGACTTCGTGCCCGCCGCGCTCACCGGCACGGAACACCCGGATAAATTCGTCGCCGGCGTTTGCGCCGCCGGGCACAAGGCCATGTGGAACGCCCAGTGGGACGGTTATCCCGATGCCAAGTTCCTGGCCAAACTCGATCCCCAACTCGCCGCGTTGCGCGGACGGTTGACACCCCGGGTCTGGTCCATTGACCGGTCCGTCGGCGGCTTGACCGCGGCTTGGGCCGAGCGCACCGGCCTGACCGCCGGCCTTCCGGTGGCCGTCGGGGCTTTCGACGCGCACCTCGGCGCCGTCGGTTCCGGCGTCGCCCCCGGCACGCTGGTCAAGATCATCGGCACGAGCACCTGCGACATCGCCATCTCCGCCAACACCAAAAAACTGGCCGACGTGCCCGGGTTGTGCGGCATTGTGGATGGCAGCGTGCTGCCGGGCTATTTTGGGCTGGAGGCCGGCCAGTCCGCCGTGGGCGACATCTTCAACTGGTGGGTCAACTACATCCGGCCGGGTGGGAAAACCGCGCTGACTCATGAAGCCCTGACCGCCGCGGCCGCGCAGCTCCAGCCCGGGGAATCCGGCCTCCTGGCCCTGGATTGGAACAACGGCAACCGCACCATCCTGGTGGATCAACGGCTCACCGGGCTGCTGCTCGGGCAGACCTTGTACACCACGCCGGGAGAAATTTACCGCACCCTGATTGAGGCCACGGCCTTCGGCGCCTTGACGATCATCAACCGCTTTGAAGAATACGGGGTGAAGATCAGCCAGGTCGTAAATTGCGGGGGGATTGCGGAAAAAAGCCCCGTGATCATGCAGATTTACGCGGATGTGACCGGCCGCCCCATGCGCGTGTCGCGTTCGGCCCAGACCTGCGCGCTCGGCGCGGCCATCGCCGGCGCGGTGGTGGCGGGGGTATATTCCGGGTATGCCCCGGCCCAGAAGGCCATGACCGGCCTGAAGCCCGTCGTGTACCGGCCCGACGCCCGGGCCCACGCCACCTACCGTGCGCTGTACCCGCTCTACCGCCAGTTGCATGACGCCTTCGGCACCCCGACCTGGCAGGGCAACCTGCACGGGATCATGAAGCAACTTATTGACATTCGCACCCGGGTCAGAAAATAATCACCCCCGCTGACCACATGCTCGAAAAGCTGAAACAACAAGTTTGCGCCGCCAACTTGAAACTCGTGGCCGCCGGTTTGGTCATCCAAACCTGGGGCAATGCCAGCGGCGTGGACCGGCGGCGTGGCGTCCTGGTCATCAAGCCCTCCGGCGTCCCCTATGCCGGCATGAAGCCCGCGCACATGGTGGTCGTCGCCCTGGACACCGGCCGGGTGGTGGGCGGCCGCCTCAAGCCGAGTTCGGACACGGACACCCATTTGGAACTGTACCGGGCGTTTCCCGCCATCGGCGGCGTGGTGCATACCCACAGCTTGCATGCCACCGCCTGGGCCCAGGCCTGCCGGAAACTCCCCGCCTATGGCACCACCCAGGCCGATTACTGGCATGGCGAAGTGCCCTGCACCCGGGCGATGACGCCGGCCGAGATCCAGACGGATTACGAAAAAAACACCGGCACCGTCATCATCGAGACCTTTGCCGGGTTGAATCCGCTCGACCATCCGGCCGTCCTGGTGGCCAGCCACGGCCCGTTCACCTGGGGCGTGGATGTGGCCGAAGCGGTGCATAACGCGGAGGTCCTGGAGTTTGTCGCCCGCCTGGCCGGTGAGACCCTGCGCCTCAATCCCGCCGTCAAGCCCATGCCCTCGTCCCTCCTCGATAAACATTTTCTGCGCAAACATGGCCCTCAGGCATATTACGGTCAAAAATAATCCCCTCATCAACCATCAATGAAAACCACCATTCAACTCCTACTGCTTGCAACCGCCGGACTGGCGGCGGCCGGTCTGGTAGGCTGCACCTCTATGTCTAAATCAAACGCATCCATCACCAGCGCCCCCTTCGGCAAAACGCCCGACGGCGCGCCGGTGGAAGTCTACACCTTGCGCAACTCCCGGGGCGCCCAGGCGCGCATCCTCACCTACGGCGGCATCATCCAATCGCTCCTCGTGCCGGATAAAAACGGCAAGCTCGCCGACGTCGTCCTCGGCTTTGACAACATTGACGGCTACACCCGCGATGCTTATGTGAAGGCCTGCCCGTATTTTGGCGCCCTCATCGGCCGTTACGGCAACCGCATCGGCGCCGCCAAATTCACGCTGGAAGGCCGGAATTATACCTTGGCGGCCAACAACAACGGCAACACGCTGCACGGCGGCTTGAAAGGCTTTGACAAGGTCATCTGGACCGCCAAGCCGGTGGATTCCGCCTACGGTCCCTCCTTGGTGCTCACCTACCTCAGCAAGGATGGCGAAGAGGGCTATCCCGGCAACCTGGTGGTTTCCGCCACGTATAGTTTGACCGATGACAACGCCGTGAAGTTGGAGTTTTCCGCGACGACGGACCGGCCGACCGTGGTGAATCTCACCCAACATTCCTACTTCAACCTGTCCGGCCAGGGCAATGGCGACATTCTCCACGACTTGGTCTATATCAACGCCGACCAGACCACCCCGGTGGATAAGGGGTTGATCACCACGGGCGAGTTCAAGGCCGTGGACGGCACGCCGTTTGATTTCCGCACCCCCACCGCCATTGGCAAGCGCATCAATGATCCCGACCCCATCCTGCAATACGGCCCCGGCTACGATCATAACTGGGTCATCAACAAGCCCCTGGGCCAATACGGCCTGCTGGCGCGGGTCACCGACGAAGTCAGCGGGCGCGTGCTGGAAGTTTACAGCACCGAACCCGGCCTGCAATTTTACACCGGCAATTTCCTGGACGGCACCTTGACGGGCAAGGGCGGCGCGGTCTATCAGAAGCACTCCGCTTTCGCGATGGAACCGCAACATTATCCCGACTCACCCAACAAGGCCAATTTCCCGTCCGTGGAACTCAAGCCCGGTCAGGAATACCACAACACCATCGTTTATAAATTCAGCGTCCAATAGGGGGCTGGCCGGAATCAATTGTTATGAATCAAATTGTTACCAATACCGCCTCGGCGGTGACCAACAGCGTCATGGCCGCCGGGGCGGCGCTCAATCAGGGGTCGGTGTTTAACGGCCTGGACTGGTTCGTGATCGCCTTGTTCGGCCTCGGCATGATCGCCGTCGTCCTGTTCTCCATGCGGAAAAAGAACGAGTCCGGCAAGGATTACTTCCTGTCCGGTCGCGACGCGAACTGGCTCCAAATCGGCTCCTCCATTTTCTCGTCCAACATTGGCTCCGAGCATCTGGTCGGGTTGGCGGGCGCCGGTTTTATCACCGGCATGGCGATGGCGCATTGGGAGATGCACGCCTACTGGATTCTGATCTTGGGCTGGGCCTTCGTGCCGTTGTATGACCGCATGAAAGTCTTCACCATGCCTGAATTTCTGGAACTGCGGTTCAGCCGCGGCTCGCGCAATGTCTTGAGCCTGCTCACCATCGCGAGCCTGGTGCTGACCAAAATCGCCGCCACCATCTATGCCGGTGATGTGGTCATCCGCACCCTGCTCGGGGTGGACTCGGTTTATATTTTCGGACATCAGGTGGACATCTTCTGGGTGATCGCCCTGGGGTTGGCCTTTACGACCGGCGTTTACACCGTGTTCGGCGGGATGCGCGTCATCATGTACACGGCGGTCTTGCAGGCGCCGGTCTTGATCTTCGGCTCCCTGTTCATCCTGTACCTCGGCTTGGAAAAGCTCGGCCACGGCAGCCTGATTGAAGGTTGGAACGCCACCAAGGCGGCCGTCGGTCCCAACATTCATCTGATTCGTTCCCTGAAAGATCCCGAATGGCCCTGGCTGGCGGTGCTGCCCGGTTCGGCCATCATCGGTTTCTGGTACTGGTGTACCGACCAGTACATCGTCCAGCGCGTGCTGGCCGGCAAAAATCAGCAGGAATCCCGGCGGGGCACCATTCTCGCCGGTTATTTCAAACTCACCCCTGTCTTCATCTTCCTGGTCCCCGGCATGGTGGCCTTTGCGCTCACCCAGACGCCCGGCAGCGGTTTCACCACCCCCGCCTCCGGGGATGCCGCCTACACTTCACTCGTGGCGGAGATTCTGCCCCACGGTGTCAAAGGCATTGTGGCGTGCGGCATGATTGTCGCCCTCATGGCCTCACTCGCCTCCAAGTTCAACGCCTCGGCCACCCTGTTCACGATGGATTTCTATCGTGAATGGTATCCGAATGCCTCCGGCAAAACCGAGGTGTTGGTCGGGCGCATTGCCACGGCGGTCATTGTGTTTGCGGGCATCTGCTGGGTGCTGGTCATCAAAAGCATGCACTTGAGCCTCTACCTCTACCTCCAAAACGTGCAGGCCTATTTGTCGCCCGCCATCGCGGTGCTCTTCGCCGTCGGCGTCTTCTGGAAGCGCGCCACCGCCCCCGCCGCCCTCTGGGCCTTCTCCGTCGGCGTGTTCTTCGGCTTCGCCCGCCTCGCGGCGGACATCATCATGGGGGATTCCAGTAAAATCGTCGGCGACCTGAAACAGCAGCTCTACCACGGGACCATCACGGCGGATCAATACGCCGCCGGCATCGCGCCCATCGCCGCCAAGTACGGGATTCTGTTCACGTTCTGGAACATTCACTGGCTGTACTTCTGCCAGGGCCTCTTCCTGCTCACCTTGGTCCTCATCGTCGGCATCAGCCTGCTGACCGCCCCGCCCGACGCCAAGACCATCAAGTACACCTTCTACGGCGCCACGCCCGCCGAAAAAGCCGCCACCCGCGCCAGTTGGGGTTTCTGGGACGTGGCCTTCAGCTTGGTCGTCGTGGCCTGCGTCGTCACGTTCTACATCAAGTTCTTCTGACCGGCGGCTGACTCTCACAGCGGATGGCGAAATTTCGCCATCCGCTCTTTTTTTTGGGCGCACAATGTTCTTTGAAGGTTTCTTTTCGCCTTCGTTGCCTTCTCTCAATCTCGTCTTTTCTATGTGTTCTCTGCGAACTTTTGAGAAACTGGCGTCTCAACCCGTTTTAGCAACGCCACATATGCATTGGCCTGTACGACCTCGCGAAGCGTCGCGGAGTGCGCCAGCCCTCTGGCGCTTTTTGCGGTCCAACTTCCGAACCGCCCTGGCGCATCCTCCCGCCCCCAGTTTCTTCCATGACCACACCCTGCCGGGACGGGCGGTTGCTCTTAAGAAACTGGGGAGCGCGCCCGCGCGATCTCGTCCCCTTGGTAGGGCGGTGCGCCGCCCAAATATTGCCTTCTCCCCCCAGCGTCCCGGCGTTCCGGGCTCCCCTCGCGCGCTGGCTGGTCCGCCGGTCGCCCTGGGCTGAAAGCCCAAAATGTGAAAGCCTGGGGTGAAGCCCCGGGAACCCGCCCCCCGCGACAATTTGTGAGGCCGGTAGGGCCGAAACCCCTTCAAATTTAGCCTTCAGCCTTTCCACCTGTCCGCCATGGCTTCAGCGACGGCGGACGCCGCTGCTTGCCCTTCCCGCCCGCGTCCGCCGCCGCGAGCGCGCTAGCGCGAGCAGGCACCCGTGCTTCTTCCTCTATCAATACCCAAAGGGGGTCCACGCTTTGCGGTTAAATAAGTCCGTTTTTTCTCTGTGCCTGCTTTCGGCTCTCATCTGCGTCCCTCTGCGTGCATCTGCGGTTAAGTTCCTTTTCAACTGCCTGGTTACGGGACAATAAAAAACCTCCCGCACCCCATGCAAAAAGTGCGGGAGGTCCAACACGTACCGAAAATCAACCGGGCTGCGAGCTTTCGTCCACCACCAGATAATGGCTCCCGCCATTTTCCCAGACGCGCACGAGCGTTTGTTTGCTGGCGGCCTTTTCGGTCAACTGCACGGCCTCATCCGCACTCTTAACCGGATGCCGGTTGATCTCTTCAATCACATCCCCGGGTTTGAGACCCGCTGCGGCCGCGGCTGAACCGTTGTCAACCTGGGTCACGACGGCGCCGTGGACGTTCTTGGGCACATGAAACTGTTCCCGGGTTGCCTGATCCAGATCGCCGACACCCACCCCGTTGAGCGTGCCGGTGTCGTCGGCGGCTTCAGGCGGGGCTGCTTTCGCCAACAGCTCGCCGCCGGGCAGCGATTTGACGGTGACTTCCAGTTTCTGCTTGGTGCCGTCGCGCAGAATTTCCACCGGCACGCTCGTGCCGGGCGCGGTGTCGGCCACTTCGAGTTTAAGCCGGCGGCTGTCCGCCACGCTGTGGCCGTTGAATTGCACCACCACGTCGCCGTCCTTGAATCCGGCCTTGTCCGCCGGACCGTCCGGCGCCACGTCAGCGATCAGCGCGCCCTGGTTGTCCTTGAGCTTGAACTCCTGCGCCAGCACAGGGTTGATGTTTTGGATCGTGACGCCCAGATAACCGCGCGTGACGTGGCCATCCTTGATGAGGCTCACCATCACGCTTCGCGCCAGGTCCGTGGGGATGGCAAAACCCACGCCCTGGCTGCCGCCGGACCGGCTGAGGATTGCCGTGTTGATGCCGATCAGCCGGCCGTCAATGTCCACCAGCGCGCCGCCGGAGTTGCCGGGATTGATGGCGGCATCGGTCTGGATGAAATCCTCATAATCCTCCAGGCCCATGTCGCCGCGGTCGGTGGCGCTGACAATGCCGGAGGTGACGGTCTGGCCCACCCCAAACGGATTGCCGACCGCCAACACCACGTCCCCCACCTGCACTTTGCCGCTGTCCGCCATCGCCACGACCGGCAGGTCGGTCGCGCCAATTCTAACCACCGCGAGGTCCGACTTCGGGTCGCGGCCGATCACTTTGGCCGTAAAGGTGCGACCGTCCATCAGCGAGACTTTGACCTCTTTGGCGCCATCCACCACGTGGTTGTTGGTGAGAATGTAACCGTCCTTGGTCACAATCACCCCGGAGCCGACGCCGTGTTGGATCTGCGGTTCGGACTGGCCGCGCGGGAGCATCCAGCCGAAGGGTTCGTTGAAGCCGGGGAACCCCTGGCTGGCACGGTTGTTCACCGTCGTGGTGGTTTCGATCTTGACCACGGCCGGGGCCACGGTTTTGACAATGGGGGCGAAGCTGCCGCGCGGCAGGCCGTCACGCGGCACGGCCGATTCATCCAGCGGAACCGTGACCGCCGGCGCGCCGGCCTTTTCTTTGGCGAGATCGTACCCCAGGGCCGACCCGGCCAGGGCCAACCCGCCCGCCAGGATGAGGGTGGTGATGCGAACATTTGCTTGCAGAGTGTTTTGTTTCATGGTGTTTCGATTGTTGTTATGTCTTTGTAGGATTAGAGACCACCCGCATGACCGCGGCCTTTCCCCGGCATTACAAATTTGTAAGAATTTGAAAACCATACCGGCGCTGATGTGGCGGCGGCAAGATGCACCCCCTGAGCGAAGGCTGCCGACAAAGTCGGGGTGGGGGCTCGTCCCCACATCCGGGACCTGAACCCTCGAAACTCGAAACCCGAAACCCGCCCCCTGTGCCCGGCTTGCAGGCTGGAGCCCGACCCGGCGTGGCGTTTGCTCACGTTCCGGCTTTGTCGGCTGCCTTGCCCCCCGGCCGCCAAAAATATTCGTGGCGCTTGACAATGCCGCGCAATTCCGATATTTAGATTTCACACAAACAAAAATCCGCTATTATTTTGCGTAAATAAAACGTAAATTCTTTTAAGTTTGCTATGAACAAACTCTTCAAAATCGTGATGCCGGTATTCGGCGCCTTGTCTGTTTTGGTGCTTCCATCCGTTTCCGCCGCCCCCGGCGACGCCCCCCACAGCCTCGCGGCTTACTTCACCCCGGCCACCTCCTCCCCCAAGGCGCCGGACCCCGACGGCTTCCTCCAGCGCTGGCTGCTGCTTGATCCCATTAACAAGCCCAACCGCAGCAACACGGTGTTTACCGACACCTACGTTCGCGCCGCCTTCAACACCGAGTATTTTCCCAACCAGTTCACCGTTGTTCCGCACGACGGTGATAAGGTGACGGTGGGCACCCAGGAACTCGCCTGGCATGCTTTGGACGCCACCCTGTTCAACGTCAAACTCTTCCGCTTCGCCGATGGCTTGGGCAAGCAGACCTACCAGGACATCTTCTGGGCCGTCACCGTCGTCAACTGCCCCCGCGAAATGAAGAATGTCCGCCTGGCCGTCGGCTCCAATTCGGCGTCCATGTGGTGGCTCAACGGCCAGGAAGCCGTTGACCTCTTCGGTGACCGCCGCATGTTGATGGATGATGGCGTCTCCAAACGCATCACACTCCACCAAGGCCGGAACGTCATCCGCGGCGCCGTCATCAACGGCCCCGGCCTGAGTGATTTCTGCGTCCGCCTCCTTGATGAAAATGGCCAGCCGATCAAAGACATCACCTTGGAGCCTTGAAACCGCCGACCACTGAAACCCCCAACCTTTTGTCCCCAATTTTCTATGAAATTCCGTATTCTTGCCGCCTCCGTTCCCGCCCTGCTTTTTCTTTCGTCATCCGGTCCGGCCTTGGCCTTGGACGGTGAACCCTACATCCACGACCCTTCGACTGTTTTGGAGTGCGATGGCAAGTATTATTGTTGGGGCACCGGCGGCAGCGGCCTGGTCTCCGACGACGGCTGGACCTGGCACAGCGGCGCCCGGGTTCAAGCCGGGGCCGCCCCCGACCTGATCCACATTGGGGATCGTTACTATATGGCCTACGCCTCCTCCGGCGGCGGTCTGGGGGGAAATCATGCCAGCACCATTCGTGTCAAGTGGAGCAAGACGCTCGACCCAAAATCCCCCGACTACGCCTGGAATGACGACCACGTGGTCGCCGCCTCTGACGGCGTGGAGGATTGCGACGCCATTGATCCCGGGTTTTTGCTCGATCCCACCACTGGCCGGCTCTGGGTCTCCTACGGGACTTACTTTGGCTTCATCCGGATTGTCGAGCTTGATCCCAAGACCGGCCATCACCTGGACGGCAATCAGCCCGTCAACATCGCCATTGACTGCGAAGCCACCGACCCAATCTACCGCGACGGCTGGTATTATCTTCTGGGCACCCACGGCACCTGCTGCGACGGCGCCAACTCCACCTACAACCTCCGCGTCGGCCGCTCCAAGTCAGTCACGGGCCCCTATCTGGACAACCTGGGCAACGACATGATCAAAGGCGGCGGCAAGCTGGTTGCGGCCGCCAGCGGTCGCTTTGTCGGGCTTGGCCACTTCGGCCTGATGGACCTCGGCGACGGGATCGAGAAATTCACCTGTCATTACGAGGCCGATCTGAACCGCGGCGGCCGCAGTGTGCTGGACATCCGCCCGCTGCTCTGGAAAGACGGCTGGCCCGTTGGCGGCGACAACCTCAAGGAAGGCACCTATGAAATCCAGTCCGAAAGCAGCGGCTATGCGCTGGAGCTGGCCGTGGATTTCGTGCGGATGGGTGGCGGTCGTGGCGGCGGCTTTGGCGGCGGTCGCGGCCGTGGCGGTTTTGGCGGCGGCACCAACGCGCCGGGAGTTACCAATACGCCTGGCGGCACCAATGCGCCGGGCGGTCCCGGCTTTGGCGGCGGTTTCGGTGGCGGCTTTGGCGGTCGCGGCGGCGGCGGACCCGTGACCCCGGTCGCGGCCCAAACTTTGGCTGAGGTGTCCTCGAACTGGCCGGCCGGCAACCTCGACCTTCGCCTCGGCGACTACATGTACCGGCCCCACCAGGTGTGGACGATTACGGCCGTCACCAACACCACCGGCTTTCCCGGCTCGCCCGCTTTCAAGATCACCCTTGCCGGCACGGATCGCGCCTTGGCGGCCACCGCCGATGCCGAGGTGACGGCGGTTCCCGCCTTCACGGGCGCGCCCGAGCAGCTCTGGCGCATTGACCAGTTTACCGATGGCACCTACCGCATCATGCCCAAGGAAGTGCCCAACTCCAAGGAACCCCTGGTGCTGACCGCCGTCGGCTACAGCACGCCGACGCTGACCAAGTTCGACCCCAAGACCGACAAGGCGCGTTGGAACTTGAGAACGCCCTGAAGTAGCTCGACCAAGCCCCGGCAGTGGGCGCATCTGCCCCCGGAGCGCCGGTCCCGCGACTGCGGGACCGGCTTACAGCCCCACCTTCGTCGTGCCAGGGTTCCTTTTATGAAACTGGGGAGCGCACCCGCCTCGGGTGCGGCGGCGGACGCCCTCGTCCGACGCCGCGAGCGCGTCAGCGCGAGCATGCAACCCCTTCCAGTCTCTTCCCTAAACACAGCTTGTCCGCGCTCTGCGGGACGGGTGGATGCTTTTAAGAAACTGGCGTCGCAACCCGTTACAGCAACGCTACATGTGCATTGGCCGGCGGCAACTCGCGAAGCGTTCTGGAGTGCGCCTCTCCTCTCCGCGCCTTATACGCATCTATCGGTTTCAATTGCTATCGCGGGGAAGGACCGGCTTTCTTGTAGCGGCGGACATCCCGCCTGCCGTAGCTGGCGGCATCTTGCCGCCTGGTCCAGCGCTGGCTTTCAACCGGGCGCGCAAATAATTCCAACTTCCCGGGCAGGGGTGCGATTTTCCGCCGGGCGGGACGCCCGGCTCTACGGCAGGCAGGATGCCCGCCGTTACCACAAGCTGCACAGACGATTTTGGAACGGATTGGACGGTTGAGAGCACCAGCAGCAGCAACCGGGTAATGAAAGTGGAAGGAATCACATGAAAACCACGGCAACAACGGAGGCGGGGTCTTCACCGCCGGGAGAAAATGAGCATTGGAACACAAAATGGCGTCGAAACACCGCCGGTGCTGGGAAATACCGAGGGCGGACTGGAAAAATGATTTGCAAACTTATGAAGAAAGCAGAAAATCAACAAAACCACCCACGCCGTTCGTGGGCATTAAACCATAAGGGAAATCCCAGTTGAATCAAAGTAAGCGGTAAAGGGGCTGCCTTCTATGCAGGCGGGCGGCGGGCGGCTAAAGTGGCGGCATGAAGACTGATTCGCCTGCTCCTCAAGCTTACACTACCGAAGAGATTTCTGAGTGGATCCGACGCTACCGAGCCAGCGGTCTGGCGCTGGGCGCTTTCGCCCAGCAGCACGGTTTATCCCGGAACCGGTTGCACTACTGGGTTTATGACCGCCGTTTTGTCCAGCCCCGGCCACCGGCCACGGTAGCTCCGGTCTTTCAGGAACTCAAAGTAACGGCTGCGCTGCCGCCGCCGAGTTGGGCAGCGGAGATTAGTCTGCCGACGGGAGCGGTGGCGCGGTTCACCGCGACGGCGACGACGGCTTGGATTCACTCGATCTTGGAAGGATTGCGCCGGCCATGCTGAGTCTGTCGCCCGCCACCCGGATCTTCGTGGCCGTGCAGGCCATGGACATGCGCCAGGGCTTCAATGGTCTGTATGCCTGGGTGCAGACCGTGTTGGGGGAGGAGCCGACTTCGGGCCATTGGTTCGTCTTCCTCAACCAACGGCGCAACCGGCTCAAGATTTTGACGTACGATGGGTCGGGGCTGCTGATTTTGAGCAAACGGCTGGAGCGCGGAACGTTCGCCGCGCCTGCCGGCGCGGGTCAGAGCCAGCGTCTGCGGCCGGAGGAACTGACGCTGCTCATCCACGGGATCGAGAGCGCTTCCCGGCGTCCGTGGCACCGGGTGTGAACTTTTTTAATTTTGTACTGGACTCCGGTTCTGCCACGGCTTACTTTTCGGGCCATGAGCGAAAGTTTTAGCGTGCAAGGCCGGGTGGTGGGCGAACCGGACCTGGCATTGATTCGCCAATGGCTGGATCAAAATCCGGGTTGGAGCCGGTGGCGTTTGTCGCAGGCGTTGGCGACGCACTGGGACTGGCGCAATGGCGTGGGGCAGTTGAAAGACATGGCCGCGCGCACGCTCTTGCTCAAGCTGCACCAGCGCGGGCTGATTGCCCTGCCGCCCCGCCGCCAGGTGCCCACCAATCGGATGCGGTGTCCAGCCCAACTTCCCGCCGCTGGCGAGGGGGAAGACCGTCCCTTGGATTGCGCTTTGGCACAGTTGGGGGCGCTGACGCTCCACGAGGTCAGTGCGCAAGCGGCGGAACGGGCCTGGGTCCGGGCCGCGCTGGGCCGGCACCATTATTTGGGTTTTGGCGGGGCGGTGGGCGAGAACCTGCAATACGTGGCGCGCGACGGCCAAGGCCGGCCGCTGGCCTGTCTGGTCTTTGGCGCGGCCGCTTGGAAGTGTCAGGCGCGCGACCAGTTTATTGGCTGGTCGCCCGAGCAGCAAAAACGCAATCTGGGGCGGCTGGCCAACAACACCCGCTTTTTGATTTTACCCTCGGTCCGGGTCCCGCAGCTGGCCAGTTGGTTGTTGGGCCGGGTGAGCCGGCGGCTCAGTCGCGACTGGCAGGCCAAGTATGGCCATCCGATTGCCGCGCTGGAGACGTTTGTGGAACGCGAGCGCTTTCGGGGCACGGCCTATCGCGCGGCCAACTGGCGGGCGGTCGGCGCCACCACGGGCCGGACCCGCCAAGACCGGCACACCTGTATTCAAGCGCCGGTCAAAGACGTTTATCTCTATCCGTTGCGGCGGAACTTTCGGGAGGCGCTGCAGGCATGAAAAGCCGGGCGGAGCTGCAACGGGAGTTTGCCGGCGCGCCTCCGGAGTTGCTCGAGTACGCCTGCCGGCTCCAGCAAGAAGTGGCCCAAGCGCGCGCCCGGCTCACGCAACAGGAACAAGAGTTGGTCGAGCGGCGGCAAGAGTTAATCAAGCGGCAGGAAGAGTTATTCGAGCAACAGCAGTTATTGGCCGAGGCGCGCACCCATATCGCTGAACTGAAACGGCAGTTGTTCGGCCCCAAGGCCGACCAGCTTAACCCGGAGCAGGAAGAGCAGTTGCGGCAGGTGGCGGGAGACCTGCAAGAGCACACGCAACGACCCCCGCCCGTCAGCCGGGACGTGCTGGAACCCGACCAGCCGCCGCCGGACAAAGAAAAACTCAAACGGGAACTCCGCCCGCGTCGGCATCCCCTCCCGGCCGTGCAACTGGAAGTGCGGCGTGTAGTCTTGGAACCCGCTAATCAGGTTTGCGGCACCTGTCAGGAACCCGGCCGTAAAATCGGGGAGGAAGTCACCACCGAATACGAATACATGGCCGCCAAGCTCGTCTGCAAGGAGACGGTTCGGCCCAAATACGCGCATGCGTGCGCGTGCGCGGCGGCGGCGATCAGCATCGCCCCCTTGCCCCCGCGCCTGGTGCCGCAAAGCAAGCTGGGGCTGGGGCTGGCGGTTTATCTGCTGCTCAGCCGCTTTGACGACCATATTGCTTATTACACGCTGGAACGGATTTTTCGCGAGCGCCATGGGGTCATCATCCCGCGCCAGCAAATGGTGCAATGGGTCGAAAAGATCGCC
>Ga0182012_10003263_pt1 | contig 17344 bp, 19 predicted proteins | sample 612S2SmetaG_FD_120486 | JGI IMG/M metagenome (GOLD analysis project Ga0182012, IMG submission 120486) | Permafrost microbial communities from Stordalen Mire, Sweden - 612S2S metaG | ecosystem: Environmental > Terrestrial > Soil > Wetlands > Permafrost | place: Sweden: Stordalen | collected...
CAAACTGCATCCCGACCGCTTCACCCGCGCCTCCGAGAATGAAAAAGAGTGGAGCCTTGCCGATACCGCGCTCCTCAACGATGCCTATCGCACTCTGAAAGACCCTCTCCGCCGAACGGAATATTTACTCAAGTTAAACGGCGCTGAGATTGGCGAAGAGCACAGCGGTAAGAACAACGCCAACGGACCTTCGCGCGCGCCTGCCGACCTGCTCGAAGAAGTATTCGAGCTAAATATGCAGCTTGAAGAGATGCGCGCCGCACGCAAGATGGGCCAGAACGATCCGGAGCTCGAAACGAGCCTGATGGAAGCGAAGAAGAAATTCGATGGACTGCTGAACGCGGTGGACCATCAACTGCGAATTCAGTGGAAGGCGTGGGATGAAGGCGATGCGGCCGCGCGCATCACCGCGCAAAATGAGATGATTGCCTTGCTCGACCGTCGCCGCTACCTCAGCAACCTGCTTCGCGATGTTACCGAGACCCTGGGAGTTTAGAGAAGAACATGGCGGAAGGACGCATCGTCGGAATCGATCTCGGTACCACCAACTCCCTTGTCGCCTACATGGAAGGCGCCAAGCCCGTCGTCATTCCCGGCGTTGACGGCTCCAATCTCGTTCCATCTGTGGTCGCGCTCGATCCCATGCCAGAGGACGGCCGCCCTACCATCACTGTCGGCAACAGTGCGCGCACCACGCTGATTGAATCCCCGGAGCGTGTTATCTACTCCGTCAAACGGCTCATGGGCCGCGGTCTTGCCGAGATCGAGAACGAGATCAAGCTCTTCCCCTTCCGCATTTCCCCAGACACGGAGGCTGGTGAAGTCCCGCGCATTCAGCTTGGCGAGATGCGCTTCACCGCGCCTGAAATCTCCGCCTACATTCTGCGTCAGCTCAAGCGCAACGCCGAGCGCTTCTTCGGCTCGCCTGTCACGCAGGCTGTTATTACCGTGCCCGCCTACTTCAACGATGCCCAGCGCCAGGCCACCAAGGACGCAGGCCGCATTGCGGGCCTCGAAGTGCTGCGCCTGGTGAATGAGCCCACAGCCGCGGCATTGGCTTATGGTTTAGACCGCGCCAAAGAGGGCACCATCGCTGTTTATGATCTCGGCGGCGGGACATTTGATATATCGATTCTCAAGCTACGCGACGGCATCTTTGAAGTCCAATCCACTAATGGAGACACGCACCTTGGCGGCGACGACATCGACAACCTTCTGCTCGCCGTAGCGCTCGATGAGATTCACTCCGAGCACGGCGTCGATCTGCGCAGCGATCCCGGCGCAGTGCAGGCCCTGCGCAAGCAGGCCATCGATGCCAAGATCGCGCTTTCCTCCGCGCACGTTGCTTACTTCGATGTCGAGCTACCGAATGGCGACCGCTACCAGCGCGAGATTCCGCGCGATGTCTACGAGCTGCTGATTGAACCGGTTCTGAACCGCACCGCAGGCCCATGCAAGCAGGCACTCACGGATGCTGGCATTACGGCGGAACAGATCGACGAAGTCGTGCTCGTCGGCGGGTCGACGCGGATTCCGGCAGTCCGCCGGCTTGTCGACGATCTATTCAAACTCAGCGCGCGCGGAAAGAAGCCGCACACCGATCTCAATCCCGACGAAGTCGTGGCTCTCGGCGCAGCCGTGCAGGCAGCAATCCTCGGCGGCGAATCGAAGGCCACGGATGATCTTTTGCTGCTCGACGTAACGCCGCTCTCGCTCGGTATCGAAGCGCTTGGCGGCACCGTCGCCAAGATCATTCAGCGCAACTCCACCATTCCCGCCTCGGCCACCGAACACTTCACCACCGGCGTCGACGGCCAGACCAACGTTGCCATCCACGTCGTCCAGGGCGAACGAGAACTCGCTGCGGACTGCAGATCATTGGCGCGCTTCGACCTCAAAGGCATTCCGCCCATGTCTGCCGGGTTGCCGCGCATCGAAGTTCATTTCCTCATCGACGCCGACGGTATCTTGCAAGTCAGCGCGCGCGAACAGCGCAGCGGCAAAGCAGCACAGATCGAAGTGAAACCAACCTATGGATTGACCGACGAGCAAGTCGAAGGCATGATTCTCGACTCCTTCGACCACGCCGAGGAGGATTTCGACAAGCGCCTGCTCATTGAAGCACGCAACGAAGCGGAGACGATTCTCACTGCCGTCGAGCGCGCCCCGAGCAACCCGGCATGGCAGTTGCTCAGCGCCGATGAGCAGTCGGCAATCTTTACATCCCGCGATCATCTGATCTCCGTCAAGAACTCCGACGACAAGGACACCATCCACAACGCAACCGTGGCGCTCGACCAGGCCACGCGCCGTTTTGCCGAACTGATGATGGATGCCGCTGTGACAACCGCCATTCGCGGCAAGACAATGGAAACCGCCGACGAAGAGCTGGGCGATGCCGTGACCGCGCCGCACCCGATGGCCGCCGCAGAATTCAAGTAACACACACTTTCGGCGCTGACCCGCTAACTCCGCGCGGCGGAGACTAACTTTCTAAATCGCAAACCAGGAACCACTGCACCAATAAGGACGCACGATATGACCGCAGCAAACACAACAGACATCCCCGCCGACAAACTTGTCCGCGTCACCTTTCAACCCGAAGGCAAGACAGTTGAATTCGAATTCGGCACTCTGCCCTACGATCATCACGGCAAGCCGATGTCTTTCCTCGACGTCGCTGAAAACTTCGACATCTTTCTCGACCACGCCTGCGGCGGCGTCTGCGCCTGCACCACCTGCCACCTGTGGATCAAGGACCAGGCCGGCATCAGCGAAGCCGAAGACGATGAGATTGATCGCATGGACATGGCCGCCGACCAGCAGCTCAACTCCCGCCTCGGCTGCCAGGCCGTAATTACCCGCCCCGGCACGTATGAAGTCGAAATTCCCAAGTGGAACCGCAACTACACCTCGGAAGGCAAGCCACTCACGTTGGCGGAAGGGAAGTAGGCGACTGATGCCGAGAGAAATCCTCTGGACCGACGCCGAAGAGATCGGCATTCAACTTCAGGAAAAATTTCCCGACCTCGACCCGCTCACAGTCCGCTTCACCGACCTGCATCGTTATGTAACGGAGCTTGAAGGCTTCGCCGACGATCCGGCAAAGTCAAACGAGTCCCGCCTGGAGGCGATTCAGATGGCATGGCACGAGGAGTTTGAAGACGCAAAGGGTTGATGCCGAATTATTTCAGTGCAAAGCCAACCAACCCTGCCGCTTGACTCAATCGCCGGTCGAATGTCAGAAATACTTCGCCATCGGGCTTTCCCTCGCACCACTCCAACGCCGCCGCAAGTTGCAAAGCGTCTGCCGCGCGCAGAGGATGAGTTTCAAGAAGTCCACATGCCCGTTTTGCGATACTTGCCGAAGGCGCGACCGTGTGCCAAGTATTCGCTAATTGCTCGGCTTGCAGCTTGACATGAGCATATTCCGCAGAAGTAATCTTCTCTTGCCGAAGCAATTGCGCCGAGGCGCTCGCGATCTCTATTGGAGTGGCCCACCAAACCACAATTCCATAAGCGTCCGCGAACAAAAGAGCTCGCGCAGAATCCGCTTGATCCACGCAGAGTGTGACGAGGGCACTTGTATCCCAGTACGCAACGGGCTTCAACACCGATCAGCACGCTCTTCTTCCCAGATTTGATCCATCACCTCTCGCGAGATTGTCTTGTTACCGGCTGGGACGGGCACGAAACCAGCGCTGTTGTGAGGAGCGCGAGGCGGAATAAGAATACCTTTCGCAATCAGGCGGGCTTCGCGATCACTTTGATCCTCGCTGAGTCCTGCCGGGACCAGCCGCGCAACAGGCGTATTCCGATCCAGAATGAGAACCTCTTCCCCCTGCTTCACATATTCGATGTGCGCGCTGAGCCTGGCTTTGAGTTCACTTATCTTTGCGATCCGCATGGCACTATTCTAGTCCAAGATGACCAACTTGGTCACGTTTATTCTAACGCATTTACAATCTGGTAGATAGAAGCTCATTCCCAATCCCGCCGGCCCTCATTCCAGCCAAAAGCATTTTCAAAGTGCTGAATATCCGGCGTTTTGCCCGGCAGCAGATACACGCTGATCACATCAAACCGAACCAGGGGCGGGAGCGGTTGAGGAAGCTGGCGCACGTAGTTGTGCGCGAGCCTGCGAAGAACCTTGCGCTTGTGCTGGTCGACAGCTACCTCGGCGGCGGTGGCATCATGCGCGGTCCGGGACTTCACTTCAAAGAAGCAGAGAAGCTGATGCTGCCAGGCTATCAAATCCACATCCCCCGGTATGTTTCCCGCCGACCATCGCCTTGCTACGACCTGGTAGCCTTTCCGGCTCAGGTGAAAGTAAGCTGCCTCTTCCCCCTTGAGTCCCGTCTCCAGATGCTCGGGCAGTTCCGGAGCGCGGCCCCGACGGCGCGCAAGCCAATCGAGCCCGGCCTGCGTCCGCTCGACGCAATCCCATTGCAGTTGTGCAAACCAACCCATAGCTAGCTATTTTCATGCTCCGTGCGTAATACCGCAACTTCCCTCTCAAACCGCTCCCGCCGCCACAAACTCCGCTGCCCCATTTGGCAGGGCTGTGTCGCGGCGGGCATTGCTATCTCTACTCAATTGGGGAGGCAAGAAAGCGTACGTACACGAGCAGGGCTACACCGATCAGAGCCGGAATCAGCCCGCAAAGATAGACTCCTTGTTGGGGCACGAGTCGCCACAGGAAGATCATCAGGCCTATGCCTATGCCCAGGTTCACCACAGCGCCAACCTTCAGGCCTTCGCGGCTTTTGATGCGTTTGAGCCGCTCATCTTCGCGTAACAGCTCGATTGCGGCCTTGGCTCCTTCGCCTGAGGTCTCAGTGATGCGGCGAAGGGTCTCCGCTTTGTAAAAGGCATCACGCTCCCGCTTCCGGTAGCCTAACCATACAGCGATTGACAGGAACGTGAAAAACGCCAGACCCTCCACCATTGGTAGCAGTATTCCGAAAATTTTAACCAACTCTGGATTACCCATTTTTTATTCTCCTTGTCGGGAATCTTCCCGTACGTTTGGTGGGACAGCAAAGGCATGCGGCCGGTTGCATAATTTTCGACAAAGATGGTTTTGCAGAAATTGCAACCTGATCGGACAGTGAACAGTCTCACCGATTGCAGAGGAGATCGTTTCGGAATGCATTCCACGTCCAGCGCCGATGAAGACCTGGCCGATGTTGAGCGGGTGCTGGCAGGCGACTCGGAAGCCTTCGCGGGCATTTTGCGCCGCTGGCAGGGTCCGCTCGTCAATATGGCGTGGCGCTATTGTCGTGATCGTCATCGGGCCGAGGATCTGGCCCAGGAGGCATTTTTGCGCGCTTGGCGCGGCCTGGCTGGGTGGCGCCGCGAGTCGAGCTTCTCCACTTGGCTGTTTGCTTTGGCGGCCAACGTCTATCGCTCGGAGCTAAAACGCATTCCATCGGTCAATGTGCCGTTCGAAGAGATTCACGAACCCGCGATGCCTGCCACTCAATACACGGCGGCGGCGGAACACCGTCAACAGGAAGCATTGAGGCGAGCAGTGCTGGCCCTGCCCATCCGCTATCGTGAGCCGGTGGTGCTCTACTATTTTCACGAGATGGACGTAGCCGCAGCGGCGCGCACCATGGGCCTTCCCGAGGGAACCATGAAAGCACGTCTGGCCCGCGGACGCGAGATGCTGCGCCGGCGCTTTCCTCAACTCGGCGACGAGAGCGGATCTGCGGCAGTTTCGACTTTTCACATTGGCAAGGAGGCGTTGCGATGAACCACAAGAGCGACCACGAGATGAAGCTTGAAGCGATCGACCGCATTCTCGCCACAGAGGATGAACTTGTGCCTTCTCAAGGATTTTTGGCTGCGGCGATGGATCGCATTCGCGAAGAGGCTGCAACGCCGCCGCCGATTCCGTTCCCTTGGAAGCGCGCGCTACTGGGAATGCTGCCGCTGGCCGGAGCGGTTGGCTGGGCGATATACGAAGCAATCGTCTCTGTCCCGTCCCAAGCCGGAAATTTTGTCCTCCGCCTGCCCAGTCTCTCTGCCGCTCAAGTGCACTCCCTGGAAGACGCAGGCTGGGTGGCTATTGCCCTAACCGCATCGTTTTGCTCCTGGCTCGCGTCGCGCCAACTGGCAGGGCGGTCTGGGTTGCTGTAACCCAAGCCTCACAGCTTCGCTACGTGTTTCGCCGCAAACCGCCGCAGCTTTTCGAGCGTTGCCGCTGCTTGGCCGGAATCAATTGCCTCTGCGCCCATTTGAACGCCTTCCTTTAGATCAGCCGCAAGTCCTGCCGCCACCAGCCCCGCCGCGGCATTGAACAAAACAATGTCGCGCCGCGGTCCGGCGAGTCCTGTGAAAATGTCGTATAGCATCGAAACATTTGTTGCCACATCGCCGCCGGTCAATTGGTCCAGAGTTGCCAGAGGCAGACCCGCCATCTCGGGCGATATGCGCGCGGCTCTCAACTTCAGCTCGCCCTTTTCCCCCTCCTCGACTCGCGCCACCACAGACTCGCCCGTCGTGGTCAGCTCGTCCATGCCGTCGGTGCCATGGACCACAAACGCGCGTCTTGCTCCAAGCTCCAGCAGCGCACGACCCACCAGCAATGCTTTGCTCGCCGCCAACACTCCAATCACCTGCGCCCCGGCCTGAGCAGGATTCGACAGCGGACCGCATAAATTGAAGATCGTTCTGAATCCCAGCGCACGCCTGAGCGCTCCGACAGCCTTCATCGCCGGATGATAGTTGGGCGCAAGCAGAAACATGAATCCCGTCTCGCGCAGGCAGTCGACGGCCGCCTCCGGTCCAAGGGTGATCGGCACGCCCAGGCCCTCCAGCACATCCGCCGAGCCGCACTGTGAGGTGACGGCGCGATTGCCGTGCTTGGCCACTTTGGCCCCGGCAGCCGCAGCCACCAGCGCGGCGCCCGACGAGATATTGAACGTCGGCGGCCCTCCGCCGCCCGTCCCCACCACATCCACAAGCTGGCCGCGCTCTGCCTCGCTCAGCGGCAGCGGAGTAGCGTGTGCCCGCATCACGTCTACAAACCCGGCAAGCTCAGGTGCCTGCTCTCCGCGCGTGGCCAGAATCGAAACCAGCCCAGCAATCTCCGCATCCTGCGCATTACCTGCCAGAATCTCTTCGAGAACCGCCCGCGCCTGCTCGCGCGTCAACGCCGCACCGTCGTCAGCCAACGGCTTCAGGTACTGTTTCAAAATACTCATACCATTCCATGGTAAAGGGGGTGGCTTCGCCCAGAGCAGGGCGATCGCATGTACAGTGGCAGTCAACGATTGAATGTGTTCGCGCCGCCCCTCCGGGGCTTTGGGAGATTTATTTTGCATGCACCCAGGACTGCATCCGCCCGGGCGGATTTGTCCTGGGCTAAATTCCTATGGTCCCTCCGGGACACAGCTCAGGGATTCGTCGTCTTCTTCTGCTTTTGGTCGGCGAGGAGTTGCTGGAAGGCAGCATTCGCGCGCAGCGCGGTGAAGTCTTCGTCGTGGGTGAGTTTTTGAGCGGTCGTGAAGCCTTCATTGAGGGCCATGCGGAGATATTCGATGGCGCAGTCAAACTGGCCCGTACGGACGCAGCCGCGCGCCATGTAGTAGTTCATCGCGCCGCGGTCGCCCACGGAGGATGGGTTTACCGTTTTTGGGCCGCTCTTGTTGTTGAAGATATCGGGATCAAGCGCCATAGCCTGCTGGTAGGCCTGCCAGCCCTTGTTGTATTTGTGCTGGGCCAGCAGGTTGGTGCCGAGATTTTTGTACAAGACGGCGGCCTGCGGGTCGAGCTTGATGGCTTTGCGATAATTTTTTTCGCCGTTCTTAAAGTCTTTGCCGGAGTCGTAAAGCGTGGCGAGGTTGTTCCAGACCGAGGCATTGGCCGGGTTGAGCTTGAGCGATTCCCGGTAACAGCGGGCGGCGTCTTTGACGTTGAGCATCATCTGGTAGGCGATGCCCATCTTGTTCCAGACAGTGGCGGAGGGATGTGGGTCGCCGGCATACGCGGCGATCGCGGCCTGATAGCGCTGGTGGCCGGAGAGCGAGTCTCCCAACTCTTCCGGGGTGGGCTGGGGCTGGAGTACGCTTTGTGCTGGGGGAACGGGAGCCTGGGCACGAAGCGCCGCAGAATAGACTAGCAGCGGAAGCAAGAGTCGAATTGTGCATAGCCTGGACATTGCACGCAGCATGAGGGGGCTAAACAAACGTCGGGCACGGTTCCGAGCCTGAAATTAGCATTACAGGAAATTATGCGCCAGATGAGCGCTCAACGGCATCAAAAACTTTTCGGTATTCATGGAATGGAATTGAACAGCTTGTAAAGGACTGCTCGGTTACACTTTTGCCAGCACAGAGAGGGCCGCCATGGGAACGACGTTGGAACAAGTTTCACCAACCGAATTGAGGTTTCGATACGGTTCGGCGCGCCGGCGTACGCTTGAGTTATGCGCTCCACTGACCGCTGAGGACATGATGGTGCAGTCCTGCCCGGAGGCCTCGCCGGCCAAGTGGCATGTGGCGCATACCACCTGGTTCTTTGAGTCCTTTGTGCTGCGGGAGTATCTGTCCGGTTACAAGCTGTTCCACAAGGACTTTCCCTGGCTCTTTAACAGCTACTACCAGGGCTTTTCCGTGATTCCGGAGAAGAAGCTGCGCTCCTCGTTTTCCCGGCCAGGGCTGGCTGAGGTGTTGGCTTACCGGGAGCATGTTGACCAAGCGATGGAGCGGCTGCTGGGGCGCGAAATTGAAGGCAAACTTGAACCCGAGGCTGCAAGGCGCATCGTGCTCGGAGTCAATCATGAGGAGCAGCACCAGGAGCTGTTGCTCACCGATATCCTGAATGCATTTTTTGCCGATCCGCTCAGGCCTGCTTATCGTGAGCGATCCGCGCAGAGTTACGCTTCTTCCTCGCTAATATCTCAGAAACGAGAGATGGGGCCTGCGGCATATCAGCAATATGAAGGCGGGTTGCGAGAAATCGGCTATCGCGGCGATTGGTTCTGCTTCGATAATGAACAGCCTCGGCATCGGGTTTGGCTTGAGCCATACGGGCTTGCAACTCGGCTGATTACATGTGGGGAGTACGCGGCGTTTATGGCCGATGGCGGCTACGAGCGGCCTGAGCTTTGGCTCTCTGCCGGGTGGGACGCGGTGAAGAGCAACGGCTGGAAGGCTCCGCTCTACTGGACGAGAGAGGGAGAAGGAGACTCAGGCGAATGGCAGGTCTTCACGCTGCTCGGGACGCAGGCTCTGCATGAGTTGATGGACGTGCCCGTGAGCCAAGTGAGTTTCTATGAGGCCGATGCGTATGCGCGTTGGGCGGGGCGCAGACTGCCGACTGAGTTTGAATGGGAAGCGGCGGCGGAGGGCGCGCCGGTTGAGGGCAATCTGCTGGATTCGGGAAGGCTGATGCCTGCCCCCGCGACAAAAATTGACGGGGCTGCGCAATGGGGCGATTGCTGGGTGTGGACGGCCAGCGCCTATCTTGGCTATCCGGGCTTTCAGCCTTTGGATGGAACATTGGGTGAGTACAATGGAAAGTTCATGAGCGGGCAGATGGTGCTGCGAGGCGGATCGTGCATTACGCCCGCTCGGCACATACGAGCAAGCTATAGAAACTTTTTTGCGCCGGAGACGCGGTGGCAGTTTTCTGGAATTCAACTCGCGCGTTCGTGACGGTTAGTTGGATAAGGTGTTCATCTTTGCGCGGCAAGGGGGCAGTATGAGTGCCAGAGCTTACACGGCTTCAGCGGTCGAGATCGACGAAAACCTGTACGAAAGCCTGCGCGACAATTTGGATGAAAGCCTGATTGCGGCTGTCCGCGCCGGGTTTGCTTGTGTGCCCAAGCGGCTGCCGGCGTGGTTGTTTTATGACGAAGAAGGTTCGCGGCTGTTCGAAGAGATTACGGAGCTGCCCGAGTATTACCTGACGCGAACCGAGCGAGGCATACTTGCCCAGCACTCCGCTGAGATGATTGCGCGCGCCTGCGCAGGCACTTGCGGGGCCACTTACGGAGATCGCGCGCGCCTGCGCATTGCTGAGCTCGGCGCCGGATCGGCGGATAAGACGCGGCTACTGCTAAAGGCTGCGATCGAGCGTCAGGGCGAGGTGGTCTACGAACCGGTGGATGTCTCCTCAACGGCGCTTGAGGCTGCTCGGCAACGAATTGAAGCTGAGATTCCGAATGTGCTGGTGATGCCGCGCGTAGAAGACTACACGCGGGGCAATGGGCTGGAGCTTGAGCCGGTGGGCGCGGATGAGCGTGTGCTGGTACTTTATATCGGATCGAGCATCGGGAACTTTGACCCGCATGAAGCGCTGCAAGTATTGAAAAACGTGCGCGCGGGACTGCGGCCGGGCGATGGAATTCTGTTGGGCGTGGACCTGGTGAAGGAGAGTCGTCTGCTTCGAGCCGCTTATGACGATGAAGCCGGAGTGACAGCGGCGTTTAATCGCAACATGCTGGCGCGGCTGAATCGAGAGTTGGGCGGGAATTTCGATCTCGACGCATTTGAGCATCGCGCGGTTTGGAATGAGGGCGAGTCGCGGATGGAGATGCATCTTCAAAGTGTGCGGAAGCAACGAGTTGATTTGCCTGCTCTGGACCTCAAAGTGGATTTTGCAAACGGGGAGCGGATTCACACAGAGAGCAGTTATAAATACAGGCCAGGGGAAGCGGAGCGTCTTTTAACTGCGGCGGGATTCGAGATTGCCGGACAGTGGAAGGATGCGAAGGGCTGGTTCGGCGTGTATCTAGGGCGGATTGCGTCGACGGAGAAAAAATAGCCGATCTATTTGTATCCTGAAATCGCACGCGGCAAACATGACATCAGGATGGCAACAGGGGCGAGTCAAGCGATTTGAATATACAAGCGTTCATCCAGCGATGGAAGCCCCGCCTCCGGAAAGTTCCAGGATACCGCGTCGTGCTTTTTTGCTACCAGTTGGTGGAAGGGGCGGAATCGCGCAACTCTGCTCTGTTGCAGCTTAGGCAGCCGAAAGGTCTCTTCCAACCCTATAGAACGACTTCGAAAGACCGCTATCCGGAGATCTTCAAATTTGTTCAAGAGCAAATTGGGGATGGAACCGATCCGCGGATCCTCTCAGTCGGCTGTTCGACGGGTGAGGAAGTGTTTTCCCTGCGCGGATATTTCTCTCAGGCGACGATCGTCGGGATCGACATTAACCCGCGCAATATTGCGGCTTGCCGCGGTAAGCTGCGGAAATCGGGTGATGGCCGGATTCGTTTTTCGGTTTCCGGTTCAACGCAGGATCAACCCGATGCCAGCTATGACGCGATCTTCGCCATGGCGGTCTTTCGCCACGGCAACCTTAACAATTCGCCACCGCCGAGATGCGACCGTTACATCCGCTTCAGCGATTTCGAAACATCCGTTGCCGATATGGCACGCATTCTGAAGCCTGGCGGCCTGCTGATCGTCCATCACGCGATGTTTCGCTTCGAAGATACTCGTGTAGCGGCAGCATTCAGAACAATACTCCGTGCTGACAATGACGAGGCTACACCCATATACGATCGCGACAACTGCCTCATAGGCGTGGTCGATTCATCCGGAGTGGTGTTTGAAAAGATTCCTTGAATTGATGCCTTTGCGTACGTCTTAAGCTGGTTGTTACCCTCAACACAACCGGCGCGAGCAAATGCTACGGGAGGGTGCTATGGGAGGGGCTGCGATGCCACAACTGTTGCGCCCATCGCCAGGCCAGCAAAACGGGGCGCAAGGGTTTATAAGCCCAGAAAAATGCGTCGGGCAGGGGAAGGACCCTGAAATCCTCACGGCAATAGAACATTTCCAATACGCTGTCGCGCAGGGATTTTGCGGGCCACAGCAGTCGCTCGTAGCGGCTCCTGCGAAATTTATGTAGGAACTTGAACAGGCTTGCGCGATTTGTGGGCGTGTTCGATTCATTCAGAGCCTGAAACGGCACGCCAATCAAATCCGAGGAGGGCGCCTTCCACGCCTCCGCCGGAAGATCCGGCCTGGGAATGCCATACAACTGTTCGAGAAGATAGATTCCCGATAACAGAACACTCGTCTCGCTCGATTTTTGCGCCTCTTCGAATGCAGCCTGCCAATCAAGCTGTCCTTGTAAATGTGCTCGCGCCAAATCGCCCAGCCATTTGGCTCGGAACCATTGGTGCAGCCCTCCATGGCTGCAGAGGTACAGCGCCAGATCGCCCGGAGACATGGCCTGAATTGCGCATCCCTGCCAGGTGAAGGGAACGCTCCTGGCCCAGTGAGCGCGTGTCGCATCGGGAGTATCCCAATGGCTGCGCCAATGGAGTTCCAACATGTGGCCCATCTTGCCGTGAATGAAGTTGAGGTGCGGTTCATTCCGCAGCAAGCTCTCCCATTGCCGGGGGCTCATGGGGAAAAATGATTCTTCCAGATACCAGTCCTTGTTCATAAGGCAAGCTTGCGCCCTGGCAAGATCTTCTGGCTGCACAGCCAGATCCATATCCAGCGTCTGTCGAAGACCTACATCTCCGTAGAGCATAAAGGACAGGATCTGGCCCTTCAGCGGCATTACGGGAATGCCTGCCTGGTTAAACCGCTTCAACACATCGGCCAGCAGCAGACAATGCTCTACCGCTTTCATCCGGCACGCATCGCTGTTGCGAAGCATTTCTTGCTGTACGAATTCTGGAATCGTAATTCCCGGAACCCGGTTCAGGCTTGCCCAGCTCAGCGCCGGTGTGCGGTGCCGCTCAACTAGAGAGATATATTCATTCCAATCCTGTCCGGCCCAACCGGGCCCTGTGTTGACGGCTTCCCGGATTGCTTCGTCCTGCTTATCCCGCCACGAGTCCGGGGCCAGCCAGGAGGTCGCGATCATAAGACGGAACGCGGGGCGAGTTTGCTCTAGCCAACTATTTCTGTGCATAGTCGATCTCCCGCATCTGGGCAGCCCAGGAAACTGCATAGGCCCCGCCCTGCGCAACAAGTTGCTCGTGGGTTCCGGTTTCCACCACGCGCCCTTTGTCTAGAACATGAATGATGTCGGCATGCATCGCCGTTGTAAAGCGATGGGTGATCATCAGCGCGGTCTTGCCCGCGGTCAGGGCGCGAAATCGCGCCAGCCAGTCCTGCTCTGCCCAGGAGTCCATGGCGCTGGTCGGCTCATCCAAAATGATGAGCGAAGCCTGACGGAAGAAGGCGCGAGCCAGCGCGATTCGCTGCCATTCCCCACCGCTCAACTCCGTATTGCCGAACCATTTGCCGAGAATCTCGTCGAATCCGTTCTCAAGTTGTTCAATGGGCAGCATGGCTCCCGACGCTTCAGCGGCCTCCCGGATTCGCGCCTCGTCCGTCAGCCGGTTGACATCGCCAAAGCCAATATTCTCTCGCACTGTGGCGTGATAGCGCACAGGGTCCTGAAAAAGCACTGTGATCTGGCGTCTCAGCGCCTCCCGATCCAGCGTGCGAAGGTCCACTCCGTCCACGAGAATGCGCCCTGCATCGGGGTCGTAGAAGCGGCACAACAGCTTGATCAGCGTGCTCTTGCCTGCTCCGTTGTGCCCAACCAGGGCCACAACTTTTCCGCTCGGTATCTCCAAATTGAATCCATCCAAAGCTCGATGGAATCCGCCGGGGTAGGTGAAACTGACATCCTCCATTCGAATCGAACTCTTGACTGGAAGTCCTTCATTCCCCGCCAGGCCGGGCAGGACAGCAGGAACTACACTCAGGAATTCATCCAGGTTTTCTACAAAGAGCAGGCTGCGATAGATCTTGCCTGCGCCTTCGAGCAATGACCGAAGAAGAATCTGGCATTGTTGGAAGGCCTGGAAGCAGAGAAGCAGATCGCCGAGCTTCGCTTTTCCAGCGATGGTCTGGTGAAGCATCCATCCCAGGCCCACCAAGCTCCCGGCCCAGGCCAGAAGACCGGCGGCCAACTCCGAAATTGCGCCCTGCCGCACCAGGCGCAGCTTCCCCGTCCTCAGAACTTCCCGCACACTGTCAAAAGCCTTGCGGTGATATGCCCCCAGATCGAACAGGCGCACCTCGGCGGCTGAGGTCTGATCGGTAATGAGCCAGTCAAGATAACGCGACCGCCGCTGCTCGACGGTATGCTCTGAGTTCCATTGATGCTCCTTCAGGGTGTGGCGAGCCACCAGCAGCAATCCCGGGAAGGCAGTCAGAACCAGAAGCATGGGTAGCCACCAGGCGTAGGTCCAGAGAATCCCGGCCAGCACCAGAAAGCCCAGCCCGTTCTGCACGATGGTTCCAAGATTCTCAAGCAGCGCCAGGGGCTGGGAGATGGCGTCAATCTGCGCCCGATACAACTGATCGTAGGATTCCGGATGATCGAAAAAGGAAAGGTCCAGGCTCAGGGCCTGTTTATGAATCAGCCGATGGACTTCGTCCTGCACCTGTTCTGCCTGTGCCGCCCTGATCCAGGACAAGGCGCTGGACAATACCTGCCCGATAGCCCAAAGGCCGGCGATCCCAGCGGCCGGCTCCGTAATCGCTGCCCATCCACCGGAAGCAACCAGCCGATTGACCAGAAGCCTCAACAGCAGCGCTTGGCCGGCGGGCAGTAAGCCTTGGAGTACAAGCAGTACGCTCCAGGCAACAGTCCACCATCCGGAGGCTTTCCAAACCAGTGCCAGAGCACGACGGCCGGCGGGTAACTGGCTGACGAATTTGGAAACATGCCTGGCTAACATTTTTAGCGGAGCACCTCAATTAGAGCATTTTCGGAATGTAGAACCGGCAATGCAAAGTTGGAGCAGACCCGCGCCAGCCCTGTTTAGGAACGTATCTTGGATCAGGATCGTATCCTTGCGAAGGTGGTGAAGGATTGAAAGCTTTGGTATACATCTCCGCCCGTAACCACTGTTGGACCAACTCGCAACCACGCATGGGCCTCAAAGCCCGCGGAACTGCCTGCGCGAGCTCCAATAGCGACCGTTCCCTCCAGCCCCCGCCTGCGCAACATTCCCGTCGCCGCCAATGCCTGGGCAAGGCAACGGCCGTCCCACGGCACCCGCGGCCCCAGCGCTCCCACGGCCCAACCAATCGCTTCCGCGGTGCGCGTCTCTTCGGGCGAGGCCGTGGAAGGACTTTCAGCGCCGGGCATCCCCAGCCAAGCCGCAATCCGGCGGAAAGGCACACAGGCCATGGCAATCCTCGCAAGAGCCAAAGCGAAGAGTGCTTCCCAAAGCAGACGCCTACGGGCCGGTGTTGCCTCGCGATAGCGCTTGAGCTCACCCCACATGCAGAAGGCCTTCTTTTTCCATCTCCCCGAGAAATCCCTGCAGCTCCGCGGCGCAGGCTTCGGGCGTAACCGCATATTGCTTCACCAATTCATCCACGAGCGCCGCAAAGGTCATCGGTGTTTCGAGCTTCGCCCAAATCGTTCTCGCAGTCCCGGCCATGCCGTAATAGGCACCCGCTTCAATGCTCATCAACACCGTCTCCTGATCGAGATCGGTCGAAAGCATTTTTTCGGTTCGGGATAATTTGTCTTCGGGTTTAAAGCTGCGCATTAGTCCATTCTCCTTCGCTGGTCTCCTTCACTGGCGCCGGTCCAAAGTTTTCTTCCCAGGCCGATTCCAGAAAATCGACCATGGTCGCGATCAATGCCGTGTCGCGCCGCCGCGTTACGTTCACCACAGCACTCTGTTGCGCTATCGCGCCTGCCATCCGCATCAGATCGCTCTGCGTGCTTTGGTGTTCCAGGTACTCCGGACGATAGAGATTCTCAAGCAGGAACTTCACGCGGTCAAATCCCCGAAGAACTTCAAATTTGGGATCTCCGCTTTCCTGATTTCCCAGCACATGGATCGCTTTCAGCAGCACCGGATGGGAACAATAACCATCCCCCAATGGCACCACGAATTTATCTACATGGAAAATTCCACTCTCCGGCACGCCGAGGCGCTCAAAGGCATCCGTGCAAAGCCGAAAGTGAGCCAGCGCAGGCAAAACCTCCATGCCCGCCGACCCTGGGGTCACGGCGCAAACGTCATCGGAGAGCACTTTATACCCCTGGCGATGAAACTGCGACCCCAGCGTCGACTTTCCCACCCCTTGCGGCCCAACAAAGATCATTGCTCCCCAAGGCGTCTCGATTGCGCTTCCGTGCAGAGGAAACAAGCCACGCTGGTAGAGCAGCGCGCCCATAGCAGAGCCTAAAAGAAACAGCCGAATCTTATCGACCGTTGCCCCTTCCGCGGGCTCGACGGAGATGCGGCGTCCATCTTCCACAACATAATGCGCCACGCCTTCCACGGACATGCGAAAGGTCCTCGGCTGTACTTCAAAATACTTATTCTCCAGCGATTCTGTAACCTGTGGCACTTCGGAGAGCAAACGGATCGTGACCTCAGGATCTTCGCCCGGTTGCGCATGGGGCATCAACTCCGGGCACAGAATCTCCGACCGGATATGGAGACCGTACGTATAGTAATCACCGAAAGACAAAACCGCCCTCACGCATTCGCTATTCAATGTCGCAGCATGACTCGAACTCGACTGAGTAACATGCAAGAGAGAAACGAACGTAACTGATCATAACAAGTTGCTGTTTGCCGATTCCACTTTCTGTCATGCCGGACAGATAGACGCCTTCAGGTCCAGGGCCTCTTGTCTTCTATCGGCGTTTGGAAGGGCTTTCGTTACATGGGATGCGGCATGAAGAGCTGAAGAACATCCGCTAGATGGGAATTGCCTGTATGTGGTGAGGATTCTTTAATTGAGGGAAATGCAGGTGGCGCGGAGACGAGTAATTGTAGATTTGATTGGTGGACCTGACCGGGATCGAACCGATGACCTCTTCCATGCCATAGACCCAACACTAGGTAATTCAACAACTTACAAGACCCCGATGGCACTCTAAGTCTTTGTAAGCACATGGAAGCCAGTCTTTCGGCGTATCGCAAAACGTATCACGTCTTGCTCATGTCCATAAGTTCAGCACTTCGTACGATCCCCTTGAGATGGGCTAAGAATAAAGCGAGAAATATATGGGCGCTTATGGGTGACGGTATGGGTATAAAAAGCACTGGTCATATGGGCGTATATGGGTGTATATATGTTTGAAGCCCATAATGTTCGATTCAGCTAAAATCCAGATTTTGCCCGAAGTTCTCTCCCTGATCGGGGAGATCGATGAGTTCAAGGGAGCATGGCGGGCGCTCGGAACGCTTGCGCCGGAACGGCTCAGCGCCTTGCGCCGCGTTGCGACTATCGAAAGCATCGGATCTTCAACGCGCATTGAGGGGAGTCAGCTTTCTGACCGCGAAGTTGAGCGCCTGTTGGCGAACCTGGAGATCCAATCTTTCGCCAGCCGCGACGAGCAGGAGGTCGCAGGCTATGCCGCCGTC